>QGNH01000775.1_pt1 | contig 21241 bp, 38 predicted proteins | sample 1735481 | NCBI WGS metagenome assembly QGNH01 (sample SAMN09239004, study PRJNA386568) | Viral metagenome, whole genome shotgun sequencing project.
TTTTGAGCTACTGCCTGACATCGGGCCGGCTGCGGCGCATCAGTCGCGGCCTCTATGGGGAGGTGCCAGATGGACTCGAGTGACAACGACAACGAGCTTGATGCAATCAAGCAACTTTGGCCACAGATCACGGCGCAACAGGACCAGGCGCTCGCGATCTGCCGAGAGTGGGTCGCCAACGCGCCCAAGGGCCAGGTCGCCGGCCTTTGGGATACCATCAAAAACGACCGGGACATCCGGGCGATGGATGACGCCGCGATCCAGGTGATCGTCAAAATGGCATTTGTCGGGCTATGCGCGGCGATCGAGTCCGCCATCACAGCAGAGGATTGATCCATGCCACCACCCGAAACTCGCGGCCAGCGGCTCGCCGCCGCCCTGGCCGCCCACGGCGTCTCCCAGGGTGAGCTGGCCCGTCGCCTCGGGATCACGCGGTCCGTCGTGTCCGACATGATCTCCGGCCGGCGTGAAGCCTCGCTCGACTGGCTCCTGGACGCCGCCGCCGCGATCCCGTGTGACCCGGCCGAACTGGACCCGGCCCTGGCGAGCCGGCCATTGCAGGCCGGATGAGCGATCTGCCTGGCCACGCTCCGGCCCCGCCGATACAATCCCGCCGCCGCCTGACTCGCCCTCGGGCGGCTGCGAAGCCTTGTAAGATCGAGCCCGGTGCCCCTCGTTGGAGCGCCGGGCTTTTTCATGCGCGGCCCGTGCCGATTATGCCGGTCGCGGACTCTGGCTAGATTTCGGTCCAAGCCGCAACCGATAACTCCGGTGGTATGTTTGGGGTGTGCGCCTGTTCCGGACGGGCGCGACATCCCAAGCTCATGGAGGCTAACCGCAATGGTCGTCAAATCACTCGCCGCCGCCGCCCTGGTCGGATTGGCTCTCGGCCGGCTGAATGCCAGCGTCTTCGCCGACAACATCGACGGTGAGGCGCCGCCCCCGCCGCCGGCCCCTGCCGTGGCCCAGGCCCCGGCCCCGGCCGCGGCCGCGAAGCCAACCATCACGATCCAGGCCGTACCCGTGGTTCCACCCGCCGCCCCGCAACCGGCGGACGGGGCGTCGTCACCGGACCGCATCCACCTGGTGATCCACCTCGCGAACGACGCCCCGCCGCCCCCGAGCCAGGCCGCGACCCCGAGCCCACAGACGCCCCAGGCCCAGCCCGTGATGGCGCCCCAGGCCCAGCCGGCCGCCGCCCCGATCGTGACGGCGCCGCCCCACTACCGCTACCCGACGGGGATCGAGCGGGCGGTGGGGCACCTCGGCGATCGGCTGAGCCGGTGGGGACACGTCAAGGTGACCTATCCGCTCGGGCCGCCCGTGGTCCAGCAGGTCGCGTATCAGACCGCCGCGCCGGTGCTGCTCGCCCCGCAGCCCCAGGCCCAGCCGGTCTACCAGGCCCCGGCCGCTCCGGCCAAGGCCGAGCCGGCGATGGCGAGTCCGCAGGCGCCCGCGAAGTCAGGTTTCCGTCTGTTTCGGTAAGCTACACCTCGGAGAGGTGCGTCCCTGGTGCAACCCGCCCGCACGACCTCCTCTCTCCGGGGCCGTGCGGGTTTCTCTTTGGGAGCGACGCCATGGCGCGGATGATGAGCGAGCTGATCGAGCAATGCGTGGCTGCCGGGGTCGGGAGCGCGGATAACGACGCCCACGAGGAGCCCGCGATGAGGCCCGTCATGCGTCGGCTCGTGGCCGCCCTGAAGATCACGGGCGCGCTCTGTCATGTCGGAACTGTCTACAGCGCCGAAGATTTCGACTGCGCCTGCCCGCGCTATGGAGGTGTCTATGTGCTGGGCGGCGTCCGTGTCGCGTCCGAGGTCGAAATCCCGGACGGCATTTGGGCGTAGGGGTTTTCTGTCCCTTGCGCCTATGTCCGGTTAATCTCTACGTTAACTTCTGGTATCGACAGGTTCGCATGCGACCGCCATTGATTTTCGGTCCATAAACGGTCGTCGATATCGCATCTAAGATCAAGCATCCGTAGGGGTTTATGTCGCTCGGATCGGGGAAACCATGCTCCCTCAATGCCAGTTATCAGAAGATGGGATCAGGGTCCGACTCGCGTCCCCGTTCGTCTTATTCGTTCTTTAACTCATAGCCTGATTCTATCACGTCATTACATCAACGCATCACGTTAGATGCTTGCGAGGGCAGTTTCTTGAGACCTAGACGAGCGTCCACCACAAAATGGCCGCGATGGCTCGAATGGACGCCTAGGTTCGAATTCAATCCGTCAATCAAACTGAATCAAAGCCGATCGAACACGAGACGCAAGGCGAGGTCTATCAAACGGTTGCGTCTTGACGCCCGAGCACGGACCGACCGCGATCCGGCCCAAATCGCGTTTGATTGGGTCGGGAATCAAACGAACCTGCCGACGGCGGGTGTAGACTTCGGCGGGATCACTTTGGCGTGAAAGGAGATGCGATGATCGACGTGAAGAAACTGAAGGTCGGCGATCAGATCGGTATCGATTATCCAGCGTTCCCGGAAGACGTCCAGATCCGGACCATCAGCGAGATCACTCCCAATGGGGACATCCTCCTTGGGGGTAGCTGGAAGATCTCCGCGTACGAGATCGGGGAGATGGATCGGGCGCCGATCTACCGCCAGGCCGTCGAGGTCGACGCCGCGTTCCGCGAGAAGGTCCGACGTCGCGAGCTGGTCGAGTCGATCGAGCACGCGGCCGACGGCTGGTACGACCTGCCGACGGCGACCCTCCAGGCCGTGCTGGCGACCCTGGAGGCCCGGGCGCTGGCGTCAGGCGTCGTCGCCAAGTAGCCGTGCCATCTCACCCGCGACGTCGGCCCGGTTGTCGTTGTACTTCTGGGTCGTCTTTGGGTCGGCGTGGCGGGCGAACTTCTGGGCCGAGTCGATGTTGCCGTTATTGAGCTCGAGCACGCGCGTGATCCCCTGATGCCTCAGTCCGTGGGGCCGGACCGCCGCCGCAAGCCCCGCCTCCTTGCCCAGGCCACGCACCAGGTCCTCGACGGTCCGGCCACCGATCCCGGCCAGGGCCTCCTTGGGACGGCCGTTGTTGAGCCGCGTGAAGAGCGGACCTGGGTCGGGGCCACGGTCGGCGATCCAGCGCATCAGGGCCACGCACGTTGCCGGGTTGACGCTGATCCAGCTCCTGGCCGTCTTGCCCTTACCGAGGATCGCCAGGCGCGTGCCCTCGGCGTCCCAGTCGGCCAGCTCGAGCGAGACGACCTCCGATCGCCGCAGGCCGTGATCGTGGAGCAGGCGGATAATCGCGAGGTCGCGCCGGCCCTTGGCGCCGAGCCGGGCGGCGCGGGTCGCCTTGTCGAGGAGCTGGAGCCAGCCGCCGCGGCCCGGACCGCGGGTGTCCCGGAACGACTCGACCTTGAGGGAGTCGATCTCCAGGGCCCAGGTGATCAGCTCGAACTTGCGCGCCAGCTTGATCACCACGCGCAAGGTCGAGAGCCGGCGGTTGATCGTCGCCGCGCTGAGCTTCTTGTCGAGCATCGACCTCAGATAAGCCGTCGCGATCGCGTTCGCCTGGCCCGACCCGCCCGAGACCAGCGCGAGACACGAGCCGCCCTCGGTCGGCGACCCGAGGAACTTATCGAGGTCGGCGACGTCCCACCGCCGCCCCGCGCGAGTGGTCGGCTTCCGCGCATCAGCGAGCAACGCCGCGTACAGGTCCGTCATCGCCACTTGCGGGAGGTTTAGGACGGATGGAAGGGCCGGGGCGTTTACGACAGTTGCGATCTCGGTGCTCATGCGCGTGCTCGCCAATTGTTGAATTTGATCTTCCCTCAATGGGAATTATCGGAAGATCAACGTCGAAGGAAAGGGTCGGCCCCGATCCGCCCACCTGACTATCGCCAAATTGGTGAACGGACCGTCCAGGTAAAATGCGATAGTAAGAGTATCCACGCGGATTAGGCACCTTAGACCGGCACCAGTGAGGCAATCGTGCGACCCGTGCGTTATCTCACCCCCGAACAGTGGGAGCTGGTCACCCGGCACCTCGGCCTGGCGCGATCCCTGGCCCGGCTCTCGCATGACGAGCCCTCCCGGTTTCACGAGGAGGCCCACGATGCGGCGCTCGACGGTCTGATCGGCTCCGCACGTTCCTTCGACCCCGCGCGGGGGACGAAGTTCTCGAAGTATGCACGCATCCGCATCATTTACGAGGTCCGGCAGCGGCTCCGCGAGGCGATCGACCGCGAGGCTTACGAGCGGGTCGGCCTCCATCTGACCGAGGCCCTCGCCACGCTCGCCCGCGCCGATGAGGAGCGGCACAAGCTCGATGAGATCGAGGCGTTCGAGGGGCTGCTCGAAAACTTCCCTGACGCGCACCGGCCCGTCTTGCGGCTGGTGTACCTGCTGGGGTTTACGCACGACGAAGCCGCGGCCGTGCTCGGGATCTCCCGGCCGACCTTGTCGCGCCGGCTGGTCGAAGCGCTCCGAGCCTACGGCACACCCGACCGGATTGCGTTCCGGCGTCATCCGCTCCCGCAGGCTGATTCGGCCGTGCCAGTGACCCATCGTCGCGCCCATTGACTCTCTGCCCGGAGGGCCGCATGAACTGCGACATTGCGCCCGCATGGGTGGCGATCCTGCGTCAGATCCGAGTGAGCCCGGGCGCCTGTGTCGCCCCGTCGGCCCTGGCCGCCGCCCTGGCCGTCGAGCCCGACGTGATGCTCGACCAGCTCGCGGAGATGGATATCGCCGGCTGGATCTGCGTGTGGGAGACCGAGGGTGGGCCACTGATCACGTATTCGCCGCTGACGGTCGAGCGGCTTGATCTCAAGCTGACTGAGGACGCGCGGGGCACGCTCCGCTGGGTGATCGAGGCCGAGGGCACGCCCGAGCGTGTCTACCCGCGCCCGTGCCACGACGACGGCCAGGTCGACGTGCTCGACACGATCGCCGACCCGTCGCCCGGCCCCGATGAGATCGCTGAGCGAAACGAAGCCGCCGAGCGGGCCGGGGCGGCGCTGATCGCACGGTCGGACCGCTACCCGCTCGCGGCCGAGGACGTGCCGTACCCCACGGTCATGCTGCTCGGGAACGAGAGCGACTGGTACGAGATCGATCGCCGCCGGGGCCGCAAGCCCGCCTTCCGCCGGTGTGACTGCTGCAAGGGTCGGAAGCTGCCCCTGAACCATTACTGCCTGCGCTGTAGCCGCTGGGGCTGGGACCCGTATTTCGCGGCGCCCAAGCCATGCGCGGCCGGGGCGCGAGAGAGGAAGTCGGCGTGAACGCCCTGACGTCCACGGATATCGCCGCGGTGTGCTATGAGGCCCACCGGGTCTATTGCTCGCGGATCGGCGACAGTTCGCCATTGTCGTGGTCCCAGGCCCCAGACCGGGAACGGGAGTCGGCCATTAAGCGGGTCGAGTTCGGGCTGGCTCATCCTAATTCTCGCTACTTGGCACTCGGCTTCTCACGCGAGACTTCAGAGCGAACGGTAGTCAAGGACCGTACCTTTCGGGCCATCATCGAGGCGCTCCGGCCGATGATGGCCGTCAAGATCCGGACGCCCGAGGAGTCCGCATGACGCCCGATCCGAACCGCGATACGAACGAACTGAAGCCATGCCCGTTCTGCGGGGGGGAAGCGGTCACTTGCCGCGACTATCCGGCCGGATTGGAATCCGTTTATTGCCGGCAATGCCACGCATCCATGTTCGCCCTGACGGAGCCCGCGGCCATCGCTTTGTGGAATAGCCGCAAACCGCCCGAGGAGGCCGTATGACGCCCCGCGTCAAACTCCACCTCGGCGACTGTCTCGACGTGCTTCGGACGCTCCGGAGCGGGTCGGTCGATGCGATCGTGACGGACCCGCCGTATGGCTTGACCAATTGCCATTGGGACATAGAGCCCGATTGGGCCGCATGGTGGATCGAGGCGAAGCGGGTCGCCAAGCCCGATGCGTTTATCGTCATGTTCCACCAGATGCCCGCCGCGATGGTTCCGATCATGGCCGCGAGAAAGCTCTATAAGTACGACCTGGTTTGGAGCAAGAACCTCTCGACCGGCTTCCTCGACGTCAATCGCCGACCGCTCCGCTCTCACGAGATGGTTCTCGTCTTCTCCCAAGGTCGCCCGAAATACAACCGGACCGACTGGCCTCGCGAGGCCTGGAATCGCGCCGAAGGTCGATCACTGAGAGCGAAGGGAACGGGCACTCCGCTTTACTCGAAGGCTAACCGCGAATGTCGCACCTACACATACGGCCCGACGATTTGCGCGAAGTCGGTACTCCCGTTCAAACGGCCGGGGAACTTCAACGCGCGTGCCGACGGACTGTCACACACGACAAAGAAGCCGGTCCCGATGATGGAATGGCTGGTCAAGTCCTACTCCCCCGAGGGCGGCATCGTCCTGGATAGCTGGATGGGATCGGGTTCGACCGGCGTCGGCTGCCTCAACACCGGCCGCGCGTTCATCGGCATCGACGCCGCCCGGCTGAAACACGCCCGCCGCGCCGCCCGATCGGCGGTGCCCGCATGACCGCCGGCCAGCTCCGCCGCCGCAAGCGCGACATCGTCATCCTCGCGGCCTGGTCGCGGGGCATCAGCCAGCGCCATCTGGCCGAGGTGTTTGGCCTGCCGCATTCGAGAATAGTGACCATCCTGAAATCTTTCCGGGCCGAAGCCGGCCGCGCCGAAGATCGCCGCCAGACGGGCGATCCGACGTATCGCGATGCCTTCCGACAGCATCCCGACGGGCGAAAAAGAGAGCGGTCCAATCCTGCGTGTAAGTAACCAGGAAGTCGTTCCGGACGCTCGACCAGGCCGGTTGCGAGGTGCCCCGTGTCCCGATGTTGCCCCGCCGCCGCGATGGCCTCCCAGGCATCGCTGGTCTACCAGTGGCCGGTCGGCTCCGACCTCGCCGTCTGCGTCCATAGCTCGATCACGGACGCCGAGGCGGTGGCCGAGATCCGGGCCGGCGTGAACCTCTGGCCGACATACTGCGGGATCGCGCTCCACTGGACCACGGACGCCGATCAGGCCGACGTGCTGATCGTCCCCGATCATCTGCCGATCAGCGCCGTCTCGAAAGAGCTGGGCCTGACCGACGAGCCGGTGCCGGGCCAGAAACGCCAGCTCCTGATGAGGATCAATTACGACGAGGACTGGACGCCCGCCGAGCTGTTTCGCGTCGCGTTCCACGAGTTCGGCCACGCCCTGGGCCTCGGCCACTCGCCCGACGGCGTCCGCTCGGGCATGTCGGCCTATCTCGACGTGACCGTCGACCCGGGCCAGCCCTGGGAGGTCGGCCAGGGCCAGCTCCGCTACGGGCCGCCCCTCATCGTGCAGGCAGCCGCGCCGTCGCCGACGCCGACCCAAGGCGCGGGCCCCTCACCGACGGTGCCGTCGGCGACGGCCATATTCACGGTCTCGATCCCGGCGCCCGGGGATTACCGGATCACGGTAACCGGCACGGCGACCAGTGTCGAATTAACGAGGGTTTAAGCCTCCATGAGTCACGGCCCCAACTTCATCGACGAGCCGAAGCCGCTCCGCTCGATCCAGGCCACCCTGGCCGCGATCCTGGCCGCCGCCCTCGACGGGCTCGTCAGGACGGCCCCGCCGGTCCGCGTGCGTCTGGCCCCGCCGCTGCGGCAACGGGCGAGGCGGTATCGCTACAAGCCGGTGATGTGGCTCGCCGCCCACTTCCACCGCGAATACGGCTCGGCCGACCCGGCGACGTTGCCGCGCCGCGTGCGTCGGATGCGGCTCGCGAAGCCGTACGAGGTCCACACGGCTCGGCGGCTCGCTCGGCCGGCACTGAGGGCCGCATGAAACGCATGCACCGCGGCCGCTTCTATGTCGGGAGCTGCGTCTTCCTGCCGATCGCGCTGACGGGTGCCTTCCTCGGGATGGTCGCCTGCTTCTTTCTCGCTGGCATCGCGATGGGCTTTGAGTTCGCCAAGGACTTCACCTCGAGCGCGGCCGGCGAACCACAGAGCACGATGGGGGACGAATGAAGCGCTTTGACCGCTTTGACTTCAATGTCCTGTTCATCGACGCCAAGGGGCGTCCCGGGATGACTCGCCGCCGATTGGTCGCAAACACGCGATCCGAGGCTCGAGCCCTGCTCAAGGCCGAGCTGGGTATTTCACGCAAAGGTCGGCTCCTGATCGGGACCTGACCGGCGCACCAAATCAACTCGATCCGGGGTGTTCTCATTGGGAGACGCGGACCCCATAGGGTAAGCAGACGAGGTCCGAATCCTCGCATCCCGGATCGAGCTTTCCACTCCGCCTTTCCTTCACCCCTTGAAAACGAGGTTCCGACCGATGCAAGGCTTCCTGCTCGCTCTGCTCACCAGTTCCATTGGCCAGGCCGCGTACGCCGCGATCGAGGGCGAGCTGGCCACCGCGATGGACTCGCCCGATCCGCTCGGCGCCATGGCGGCGATCGATGCCAAGCTCGCCACGGCCCTCGCCGGCCACCCGATCGAGCTCAATATTGCCACGAAGCTCGTCAACGCCCTCGTCAAGTTCGGTGAGGCCATCGTCGCCAAGGCGATCCCGGCCCCGGCCGCCCCGGCCGCCTGAGACCCCGTGGGGCGTGGGGCGGACCGGATTCATCGCACTACCCGTTACGCACCACGCCCCTCCCTCCAGCCCGGACCATCGCCATGAGCCAGCAACACCAGGTCCCCCTCGATAGCTGGGCCGTCCTCGGGGCGGCCGGCATGCTCCTGGATTCGCTCTGGCGTTACGGCCCGAGTTGGGGCGTCGTGGCACCGATCCTGTTCGGGATCGCGGCCGTCATGCGGACCATGCGCGACCTCCGCAAAGATGAGGACGCTCGTCTGATCGCCGCCGAGGAACGCAAGGCCAAGCGGAGATCCGGTGGCCTGACCTTCGACCAGCTCGAAGGCCGTGGCATCAACTGACCATCGGGAGATCGCCGTGAACCTCACCCTGGTCGACGTGCTTGCGTTCGGCGAACTGGCCGCCATCCTGCTCGCCTGGCTCGTCGGCGGCCCGGTCATGGGCTTGATCCTTGGCCACCTGTTCGGGCAGTTCTGATGAGCGTCATCGACAAGGCGCGACAATGGGGCCTGCTCGCCAATGATCACGATCCGCCCCCCAAGCCGAGTCGATGGCCCTGGCTCTTCCTGTTCGCCGCATTTCTGGTCGACGCCGCCGCGGTCGCGGGCTGCATCCTCTGGGACTCGTGAGATGCGCGGTACCGACACCGACCCTCGCGACTTCGTGATGGTGCTGCTGGCGTTCACGATGGATGCCGGCATGGTGATGGTGAAGATCGTCGGGTTCTACACGATCTTGCGGCTGCTGTTCGCGGACACCGTGTTCTGATCGACCTCACGTCATGGCCGCCAAGAAGTCCAAAGCCGAGTCGAAGGCCAAGGCCGCACGCGGCGGCAAGCGGGCCGGTGCCGGCCGCAAGACGGCGGCGGTCACCCAGGCCCGCGCCGAGCTGATCGAGGCATTGAACCGGACGATCTGTGACAATCTGCTCAAGCTCGGCGACAACCTGCTCAAGCTGGCCAACGGCGGATACGAGCGGGTCGAGGAGAAGTGGGAGACGCGGCTCCCGACACCCCGCCAGGTCGGCAAGCCCGAGCCCGAGCCCAACCTGGTGCTGGTCGAGCGCCGCGTCACGATCGCCGAGCCCGATCGCCGGGCCAATGAGTACCTCGTGAACCGCGTGCTGGGCCTGCCGAAACAGCCGATCGAGCACGATTTCGGCGGTCTGTCCGATGCGGAGCTTATCGCCCGAGCAACGGGCCTATTTGGTCGAGATGGCGCGGCGGGGCCTGACGCTGCCGACGACTGACGCTCCGGTCGGACCTGCGAAGCCGCTCTCGTTCCGGGAGTTCGTCACTCAGGTCAAGCCGCGGTACCGATGGTACAAGCACTGCGAAGTGCTCGCCGACGTCCTCCAGCGGGTGGCGGACGGCGAGATCAAGCGGCTGATGGTTTTCATGCCCCCGCGGCATGGCAAGTCCGAGGAAGTCTCCCGTCTCTTCTCGGCTTACTGGCTGTACCTGTATCCCGATCAATGGGTCGGCCTGACATGCTACGGGGCCGATCTCGCGTACACGCTCAGTCGCGCATCCCAGGAGTATTACCTCGCCAGCGGTTGCAAGCTCAAAGGGAACTCGTCGGCGGTCAAGCACTGGGAGACGCAGGCCGGTGGTGGCCTCTGGGCGGCCGGCGTGGGCGGCCCGATCACGGGCAAGGGATGGCATCTCGGGATCATTGATGATCCCGTGAAAAACGATGTCACCGCCGCGAGCGAGGTCATACAGGTCCGGCAACGCGAGTGGTATCAATCGACGTTTACGACCCGCGAAGAGCCGAACAGCGACGACGATCCGGACGGCGCTCTCGTCCTGATCCAGACCCGATGGAATGAAGGTGACCTCGGCGGATGGATGCTCTCTGAAGAGCTGGTTGACGACGAGCCCGAAGGTTGGCACATCGTCTGCTTTCCCGCGATCAAAGAGGACACTGATCAAGTCTTCCCGCTGAGCTGTACCGTCGAGCCCGACTGGCGGCAACCGGGCGAGGCGTTGTGTCCGGAGCGAAGACCGCTCACGAAGTTGAACCGGATCGCCAAGCGGCTTCATGCGTATTTCTGGTCGGCCCTCTTTCAGCAGCGACCGACCCCGATCGCCGGAGACCTGTTTCAGCCGCAATGGTTCACGATCGTCGCGGCCCTGCCCGCCGGCTGCAAGTTCGTCAGGTACTGGGACAAGGCCGGCACGAAGGGCGGCGGGGCGTACACGGCCGGCGTCCTGATGGCGATGAGCCCCGACCGCAAGTTCTACCTCTGCGACGTGGTGCGGGGCCAGTGGGCCGCCCACGAACGCGAGAAGATGATCAAGCAGACGACTGAGCTCGACGGAATCGCTGTCGACGTATGGGTCGAGCAGGAGCCCGGCTCGAGCGGTCTTGAGTCGGGTCAGAACACCGTGATCAATCTCGCGGGGTTCACCGCCAAGGCCGATCGGGTGACAGGCGAGAAGGAAGTCCGGGCACAGCCCTTCGCCGCTCAAGCCGGCGTCGGCAATGTCTTCATGCTCCGCGACCGCGAGTCGAACCGCTGGAATCGCCCCTTCCTCGACGAGGCCAGGTCCTTCCCGAACGGCCGCTACAAAGACCAGATCGACGCCGCCTCGGGGGCCTTCAACAAGCTCGCCCTGGCCGGCTCGGGCACGCTCACTCTGCTCTCCGACCCCTACGCCGACGAACGCTGGTAACCCATCATGGCCGCATGGATCGGAGCACTCACGGCCGGCTGGTCCGCATTCCGCGATAACTGGCTCAACGCCGACCCGCAGCAGCAGTGGGACTCGTACGGCGACTTCGATGCGTTCAGCCAGTGGGAGGCCCGCAAGTTCCGGTATGACCTCATGTGGGGGATGTACCAGAACAACACCTTCCGCGACCTCGCCCACACCTGGTCACCGTCGCTTCGGGCCGCCTTCGCGCTCTACAAGAACACGCGCCACGTATTCAACCCCACTTATCGCCTGACCGAGTTCTGGGCCACGCACCTGTACGGCGGCCCGCTCGAAAAGGCGATCCCGATCGAGGGATCGCAGACGGTCAAGGACGCCCTGGCCAAGCTCTGGCGTGACTCGCGGTTCGCGGTCAAGAAAGCCAACTTCGGCCGGTTCGGCTCGCTCTTCGGTGACCCGATCCTCAAGATCGTCGACGATCCGGTCCGCCGTCAGGTCTCGATGCAGGTGCTGCATCCGGGCCATCTCAAATGGCTCGAGCTCGACGACGCGGGCGTCCCGAAGAGCTACATCATCGAGCGGACCGTATTCGACCCACGCAGCCCCAGGGTCGGACAGATCAACCCGCTCGTCGATCCGCGTGGGCTCAAGCGGGTCGTCCGCTATAATGAGGAAGCGTTTATCGATGGCGGCGACGTCGTCTACAAGACCTTCCTTAATGGCGCTCCCTTCAACTGGCGGGGCTATTCCGAGGACGGCCGCGAGCTGCCTCCCGAGTGGCGCGTGCCGTACGACTTTATCCCGCTCGCCCCCGGCCAGCACATCGATATCGGCCTTCCCTTCGGGATCGGTGAACCTCACTCGGTGATCTCGAAAGTCTTCGAGGTGGACGACCACGCGAGCGGCCTCGGTGACCAGATCCGCAAGGCGATCCGGGCGCCGAAGATGGTCTCCGGCCTGACCGCCAACCCGGTGCCCGTAAACATGGCCGGCGGCGATGCGTCGCAAGGCAACCCGAATCCGAGCCGACAAGAGATGACCTTCCTCGGGGCGCCCGCAGACGCTCGGGTCTATGACCTTACCTATGACCTCAAGATTGACCAGGTCGTCGGCCTGATTGCGGCCATCAACGCCGAGATCGAGCGCGACTACCCCGAGCTCCAGATGGACATCTGGGCCTCGGGCGACACGTCGGGGCGAGCCCTGAAGGTCGCGAGGCAGCGGGTCGAATCGAAGGTCCAGGAGAGGCGTCCGGGCTATGACGCAACCCTGACGGCCGCCCAGCGGATCGCGATGGCGATCGGCGGCATCCGGGGCTATCCGGGATACGAGGGACTCGCCGCCGACCCCCGCGAATATGGCACGGTGCTCGATCACACCATCAGCCACCGGCCGGTGTTCGCTCCCGACCCGATGGACGACATCGAAGAGGCGACGGCGTTCTGGGGCATGGCTGGCACCGCGACGGCGACGGGGTACCCGCTGGAAATGCTCCTGGAGGATGAGGGGTATCCTCCCGCCCGGATCGCGAAGTTCGTCGAGCTGCGGGACGAAAAGCAAGCCAAGGACATGGAGGCCGTGAAGGCCAAACAGCGGCTCGCGATGGGCGATGGCGGCGATACCGAGGATGACGCGGACTTCGACCTCGATAGCGACGGCGGCGGCGATGGGTCGGAGGACGACTGATGCGAATGGCCGCGCCCCGATCGCCGAGCCTTGCCAAGAACCGGACGCAACAACCCTCCCAATGGAGCGGTGCGGGGCGAGGCGCATTCAATTGATGGCGGTGGATGGCGATGAGTGAACCACGACACGAGAGGGTTTGAATGCAAAATCTCTGGAATGCCGAAGGCGTGACTCTTTACCCCGAAAGCCTCACGGAAGTCATCACCGTGAGGAGCTGGGCCAAAACCGGCATCATCGCCGAAGCCGGTGAAGGCCCGGTCGGGATTCAGATCCGGCTTCGGGCCGCAAGGAAAGCTGAGTCCAAGCCACTGCGATTCAGGGCCGGCGTGGACTTCGTCGCGGGCGTGATCGTCAAGATCGACAACGTGACGGGCCAACTCTATCACGCCAAGCCCAGCGACTGGCCGGGGTGCTTTGTGATCGGCCGGGATTCGCGGGCGGGCTCCATCCTCCAGCAAGCCGCCCCTGATTCCCCACTCCTGATTCCGGCCACCGACGAGTAACCGAGCACACCCATGCCCACACCCGACCGTGACAGCTTCTGCCCCTACGTCCGCTGCCTGGCCGATGCGCTCGGTCTGAAGGATTGGACGGTCGTGGTCGCCGACGAAGGCCCGCACGCCCATGGCGCGATCGCCACCGTCTGCTGCACCGAGGGCCGCAAGCACGCGACGGTCCGGCTCAGCGAACAGTTTCTCCGTGACGATGAGGCCGAACAGCGACACACGATCGCCCACGAGCTGCTGCACTGTCAGTTCGCGGCCCACACCGACCATTTCCCATCGACCTCAAGTACACATTCGGCCGCCTGATCCGCCGCCATTTCAGCCACGACAATCCGTACCTCGCATGATTCACTTTCCCGCCACCATCGCCAGCGCGGTGCCCGGCCCGCTGCCGGTCTCCGCCGATCCGCCGTTGATCCCGTCGCTGGCGGAACACAACGAGCGGCTCTGGCTGGGCGATGCGCGGGGAGTGCTCGCCGATGCCGCCCGGGCCGCCGGCCTGCTCGCGATGTACGGGGCCGGCTCCTGGCCCGCGTCGAAGGGCCGGGCCATGCTCATGGCCCTGGCGGCCCAGGGCGGCCCGCTCTTGCGGGGCTTCACCCGGCTCCTGGCGCGCGGCGGCATGACGATCACGGCATGGTTCGCGGCCATGACTCACGCGGTCCGGGAGCGGGTGTACGCGGCGTCACTGGCCTCGCTCGGCACGATCGAGCCCGAGCCGGAGATCGTGCCGGAGATCCTCCGCCAGGCCGAGGTGCAGCAGAGCTACCTCGCCGGCTTCCGCGACGAGGTCCTCACCGCCGATCAGCTCCTCGACGCCACGGCGATCGCCCGTGCCGAGCTGTACGCCCACGCGGTCTGGGGCGCTGGCCAGAACACCCGGCACACGCGGTTCATTCTCGCCGGCTACCTTCAGGCCAAGCGAATCCTGGGCATCGCCGATCACTGCCGGGGCTGCCTTCGCGAAGCGGCCAAGGGCTGGCAGCCGATCCGGCGGGTCAAGCCGATCGGCCGGACCGAGTGCAAGGCCCGGTGCAAGTGCCACATCGTCTATCGCGGCAAGGGCGGCCTCATCGCGTGGACCGCAATCGAGCCGGCCGCCCCCGCATTCTGATTCACCGTCTCCCCACGTCCATCCGAGGCCCCGCATCCGATGTTCCCACTCCTCTTTGAACCCGCGCCCGTCGAGGGCGGTGGCGAGGGCGGCAAGCCCGTCGACCTGGTCAAGGCCGTCGAGGCCGTCCTGGCCAAGCACGGCAACGACAACGCCGCCGCGCTCCGCGCCCTCCTGGCCGAGGGCTCCGTGGTGCTGACCGCCGACGAGGCCAAGGCCCTGTCCGCCTACCGCGCGCTCGGCAACCCTGACGACCTGGTCAAGGCCGTCAAGGAGCGCGACACGTACAAGGGCGAGGTCGAGACGACCGCCCGCCAGAAGCTCCACGGCCACGCCGCCGAGCTGACCCAGTTCAAGCCGGCCGTCCTCACGAAGCTCGCCGACCAAGACAAGGTCGAGATCGTGATCGAGGACAGCGCCGCCAAGGGCAAGGACGGCAAGCCGGTCAAGGTCGCCTCGGTCAAGCTCGCCGATGGCAAGACCAAGCCGCTCGCCGACTTCGCGGCCGAGACCTGGGGCGAGTTCCTGCCGTCGCTCAAGGCCGAGCCCGCCAAGCCCCCGTATGGCGGATCGCCAAGCCCCGCCGCCGGCACCCGCGAGCCCAAGCCCGCCATCAAGCCCGACGCCGTCCGCCGCTCACTCGTTCGCTGATCGATTCACCCCTTCACCCCTTCACCCATCGACGGCCCGTCTCCGCTCGCGTCCCCGCGAGTCCGGGCCGTCATGCCCCTCGTCTCGCTGATCCCACCTCCCACCCACCTCTCGCATCAAGGACTCCGCTCCCATGAGTGACCTCGCTGTCACGGCGGCCTCGGTCGCCCCTGTCTTCCCGCCCAGTGGCGACGGCCTCACCGACACCATCATCCGTAACTATCGCGCCAAGGTCGCCATCACCGCCGGCCAGTCCGTCTTCCTCGACGGGACCACGGGCCGCGTCGACCTGGCCAGCTCGGGCGCGAGCGGGACCAAGCAGTTCCGCGGGATCGCCCTGACCACGTGCGGCGTCGGCGACGTCGTCCGCGTCCAGGAAAAGGGCTGCCTCTACGGCTTCACCCTCACCGGCCTGGCGTTCGACGCGCTCATCTACCAGTCCGACACGGCGGGCTCCCTCGCCACCGCCGCCGGCACGGCCACGGTGCCGGTCGGTCGCGTCCTGCCGTTGTGTGACAACGTGCCGAGCGCCGTCCTCTACATCGAGGCGATGCTCAACAACAACTGGTAATCGCAACCCGAGCATCCCGCCGCTGAGCCCCGGTGCTCGGCTTCTCCCGCCCCACCTCACGTCCCTGGCGGCGCCCGGGCGCCGCCCTCTCTCTCCCGCTTCCCACACCCCCACCTCACGTCCCATCCATCAAGACAAAGGAGCCCATTCATGGGCCAGCTTTTCGGTTCCATCGGATTGCCCGACTCCGAGCGTGCGTTCACAAGCGTCCAGGGCCAGCAAGTTATGTGGGAGGAAACCCAGAGGATCTTCGACCTCTGGCAGGCCGACATGGAGGCCGCGATGGCCTTGTTCGTCCAGGGAACGACGACGAACCACAAGGAAAGGTACGAGCTTCCCGGCGGCGGTCAGAGCCAGGACGAGGACGACGCCTCGGGCGCCTCGATGTCCGCGTCGGTGAAGCGGTCCGGGAGCTGGGACGTCGGCTATCCGCTCGCCCAGAGCGGCGACGCTCTCTCGTACGACGATGTCGCGCTCGGCTACCTCACCCTGGGGCAGTACGAGGCACACGTCCAGACCGTCATTAATCGCAACAACAACTGGGTCTTCTACAAGATCCTCAAGGCGTTGATGAACAACACGAACGTCACGTACAAAGACAAGATCTTCGGCTCGCTGACGTGCGTGCCCTTGGCCAACACCGACGGCACGCTCTACCCGCCGGTGTACGGCTCGGTGACGGAGGCCGAGGAGAACTTCTACCTCGCGCCGGACTACAGCGAGTCGGGCATCAGCTCCACCAACAACCCGTTCCTCCTGGTGCGTCAGAAGCTCGAACCGCACTACGGGTTCCCGCAGGGTGGCAGCCCGATCGTCACCCTGGTCAACAGCTCGGCGGTCGAATACGCCCGCGCGTTGCCAGGTTTCAACGAATACACGTACCGCTACCTGGAGCCGGGCGCCGACGTGACCACGCTGACGGGCCTGCCGGGCCTGCCCGACGGGGGCCGGATCGTCGGCTTCTGCGACGGGTCGCTGATCTATGAGTGGCCCCGCATGCCCACGGGCTGGATGGCGGGCATCCACCTCGAGGCCCTCAAGCCGCTCAAGCGGCGGATCGACCCGGCGGACACCGGCCTCGCTCCGGGCCTCCAGCTCACGACCAAGACGCTCGACTCGCCCTACCGCACCTCGCGCTGGCGCAACCGCCAGGGCTTCGGCGTCGGCAACCGGCTCGGCGCCGTGATGATCGCGCTCAACGGCACCAGCTCGTATTCGGTGCCGACCATCTACCAGTAACGGGTGATAGGGGCTGGGGGATAGGGACCGTATCCGCCCCCAGCCTCGTCTCCCATCACACCCTTTCCCATCCCCAACCTCGAGCCCAACTACCGACCAATGGACAGCACTCTGAAGAAGTCGTGGGAGGCGCAGGCCGCGGTTGACACCGCGAAGGCGCTCAAGGCGATGGTCCCGCGCATTGAGGCGATCGAATCGAAGCTCGACCAGTTCGTGGCGATTATGGCCGTCCCGCTCGCTCCCGCCACGCTCAAAGCGATGGCCCCCGACCCGCGCATCGAGGCGATCCTGGCCCAGCTCGCCCGCATCGAGGATCTGCTCAATGCCGACGAGGCGGGCGCCCGCAAGGCCGTCAAGCGCCGGTAAGCCACCTTCCCTCTACTCCGATCCTCCACTTCCACTCCCAAGGACAACCCCGTGGCAAACGACACCACGCGCATCAATAAGGCCGCGATCAAGCAACTCTCGCTCGGCAACGGCCCGGGCGTGCCGGTCGCTCCGGTCACCGCGGCGGCCTCCGAGATCAACGTCCTGGCCGCGTCCGGCGTCACGAACGCCGACCTGGTCAAGCTCCATGCGGTCACGTCCTCGGCCGCCGAGATGAGCACGCTCCACAGCTCGGGCGTGACGAACGCGGACCTCGTCAAGCTCCACGCCGAGACGGTGTCGGCGGCCGAGGTCAACCTGCTGACGCAGGGAGTGGCCGCCGGCTACAAGATCGCCCGCGGCGTGGCGGCGATCACGGCGGCATCCCAGACGATCGTGACGGGGTTGACGACTGTCGTGGCTGCGTTCGTCTCGCCAGTCACGGACCCGACTCTGACCGACGCCTGGAAGGCCGCGACGATCGGCGACCAGGCCGGGAGCCCGGCCGCCGGGGCGATCATCGTCACGAGCACGAAGCCGACCAGCAACATCGACGGTACGCCGACCCCCGCGACCACGCCCTGGCGGTCGGTCAACTGGTTCGCCATCGGAACCTGACCGGCCCCGCCTCACGATTCCACGCCCCACGCACAACGCATCACGCCCAAGGAGTGAGCCCGTGGCCACTGCCCAATACAGCTACCTCCGCGCCGAGGACCTCGCCACCGGCGGGCTCCAGTGCTACCGGAACCTCTCGCTCGGGGTCACCGGCTCGATCGTCAAGGCCGCGGGCGGCCGGCTCTACGCCTACGACCTGCACAACGCGAGCAACGCGATTGAGTATGTCAAGGCCTACAACAAGGCCACGGCGCCGACCGAGGCCGACACGCCGCTTCTGACGATCGCGATCGAGGGCGGCGAAACGAAGTGCTTGGACCTGCCGCAAGGGGCGTCGTTCCCGGCGGGCCTGAGCCTCCGGGGCACGACCGGCGTGGCCGACAACGACACCGGCGCGCCGTCGTCCGGTGACCTCGTCGTCAATCTCTTCTTCAAGTGAGTGAGGCGGACCGATGGCCCTGCTCACCTACGCCCAGGCCCAGGCCGTGCTGGGCCAGAAGCTCGGCGAATGCGCCGCGCTGGCCAACCTGCCCGTCGAGCTGGCCCAGGCATGCCGCGATTGCGGCGTCCTGCCGGCCAACCCGATCGCGCCCACCGATGACGAGATCGGCGCGGTGCCCGACGTCGGCATGCTCTTCGAGGTCGCCCTCTACTACGGCTTCAAGTCGATCGTCCTGAACATCGACGCCGACGAGCTGAAGGCGATCGGAGTGAGCGGCGATCCCGAAGACAAGCGCCGCAAGTATCAGTCCCGGCTCGATCGGCAAGAGAGCTACATCGAGAAGCGCTACGGGGTCGGCCGGGGCACGATCAGCTACGGCACGATCAGCCTCGACTTCACCGAGACGTTCGACGATTCGGGGAACATCAACCCATGAAGACGCTCGATTACGAGGGCCTGGAGGCGCTCTTGCGTCCGGTGCCCGACACGACCCTGGTCACGCTCCTGACCGAGACGCGGGTTGACATGCCGGCCAAGGTCGACGGCCAGCCCAACCCGTACCGGGGCCGGGTCACGAAGCGATCGTTGGTCGACGGGTTCGTGAACTTCGACTATCAGGCCCGCGTGAATGCGCGGCGCGAGAAGGAAGGCAAGGAGCCGGACTTCGAAGCGTTGCCGCCGTCCTACGGACTCCACGACGAGGCGCACCAGACCCTCCAGCGCCATGCCGACGGGGTCCGTCTCTACCTGCCGATCAGCGTGAAATGGGCCACCCAGCCCGGCTATTACCTCGACGGGCACGCGGTCGCTGACTCGGTCGTCAAGCCCTGGCTCAAGCCCCGCAAGGACGGCGGACGCCAGGGGCTCGATGAGCCCGAGGTCTACCGCAAGTTTGCCGTGACCAGCATCCTCGAAGTGATCGTCGCCGACACGACCTATCGCATCACGCACGCCCCTACCGCCAGTCCCGCCGCCTGATTCCAGGCCGTCCGCCCTTTCGCCTCACGTCCCCACTCCCTTCCCCAACTCCCTCCAGGAGCGCCTACCCGTGGCTTCGAACATCACGATCACGACCGCCGTCAAGAACGCCATGCTGGCGGCCTTCACCGCCCTCATTGACGCCGGCACGCCTCCCGGCTTCCTCAACATCTACGACAGCACGGGCACGGGCCAGCCCGCCGGCCCGGCCACGGCTGTCTCGACCCAGGTCCGGCTCGCCCACCTGACCTTCAGCTCGACGTCGTTCGCGGCCCCGTCGGCGGGCGCCACGGCGGCCAACACGATCACCAGCGACACGTCGGCCGTCGCGGGCACCGCGACCTGGTTCCGGATCACGAACGCCGCGGCCACGGCGATCCTCGACGGCACCGTCGGGCTGTCGGGCTGTGACATCAACTTCAACACCGTGACGTTCAGCACGGGCGCCACGATCGCCTGCACGTCACTGACCTTCACCCATCCGTGATCGGGACGGGGTCCGGAGCGATCCGGCCCCGTTCTCATTTGACGGCCATTTGACGGCCATTTTCACCGATAGGAGCTTCCCGATGGATGCCGCCAACGAACCGAACCCCCTCGACGCCCTGGGCTTGCCCGAGCCGATCCGCAACGGGATCGAGATTGCCTTGCTCCGGATCGAGGTCTCCGGCGTCGGGGTCTGCACTCCGGCTCCGGCCGATGACGACGAGATTCTCGATGACGGCCCTTACGGCCTCGACGACTGATCAGGGGCCGGAAGAGCCCGTCTGAGCCTTCTTGGCCAGGGCCGCGGCGTGGGCGTCATCCATCTCCCGGCAGAGCTGGCACGTCTTGCACCCGGCCAGATGATCGGCGTCGGAGACGGTCTCTCCGGCGTGATTGCCGACCTCGGCGGCCGGGCCGCGTTTCCCGGCGACGGGCGGCGTGGGCACGGGAAAGGCCAGGGTCGCCAGCACGCCGACGAGCACGCCGATCGCGCCCCAGACGGCCAGATTGCCGAGCACGGCCCGCATGCGTGTAGGCATAGGTTTACTTCCGTGAAGATGTCAATCGCTTCATGAGACGTTAGACAGCATCATAGGGATTGACGACACGGAAGTCCAGACCGGGCGTTGCGTGCGCGAGCGATCAACCGATGGCCGACCTCTTTCAATATTGCGTGGCAACCGGGGTCGCGATCGGGGTCGGCACCAATGGGAGCCCCATTTTCACCTGGGCGCTCGACGACAGCGGCTCGATCTCGGGCACCGACTCCGCGTCGTGTGACTGCGTCTTTTTCGAGAACGGCTACAGCGACTTCCTCCGGTTCGGCGGCTTCACGTTCACCGTACCTGGCACGGCCACGATCCAGGGGTACACGGTCAACATCGTGGCCCACTCGGCGGATGGGAACGCGAAGTACCAAGGGGTGCTGGTCGGGACAAGCTCCGACCCCGGCAACGGCGGCTCGGAAGCTGGCCTCCCCGGCGGGGCGATCACGATCACAGGGACGAACCAGGATTTCGGAAGTGATCCCAGCTCGCTCATCTCCGGGCCGACCGATATCACGACCGTCAACGCGGGCGGCGCCTACGTTTATCTGAGCGTCCAGGACCTCGACGGCAGCGGCGACAATGTGATCGCGGTCACCGCGACGCTTACGGTCTGGTACACCGGCGGCGGCGAGCCGCCGATCACCGGCACGGGCTCGCCATCGTTCGCCAAGCTGACCTCGGCCGGCACGGGCGTCGAGACGTTCACGTCCACGGGTTCGGCGGCGCTCGCGAAGCTCACCAGCGCCGGCGTCGGCTTCGGCGGACCTTACAGCTCGGGATCGCCGAGCCTGGCGGCCCTGACAAGCTCCGGCGTGGGCTTTGTCGGCGCGGCGGG
>QGNH01001252.1_pt5 | contig 21174 bp, 17 predicted proteins | sample 1735481 | NCBI WGS metagenome assembly QGNH01 (sample SAMN09239004, study PRJNA386568) | Viral metagenome, whole genome shotgun sequencing project.
TTTGGATTGTAAAAATTGTATACGTTCATCATTGTTCCATTTCGATATACATGAAACAATGTAATACTACGTAAAATATTACGGGTTGTGTTACTAGAACCAAAAGGACCTAAAGAGGCAGCATATCCTTGTCCAACAACTCCCGATCCAAATGCTGTATTAATCTTTAATGGAGTCTGACTAAACCCCATACCACCACCAACATTATCATAAGCATCAAGTGGATCAACCGATTGTGTTTCAATATCAATGTTAGCAATAGGACTTGCAATTTTTAAATATGCATTATAGAATTGGAAAATGTTATTATGGTTATCATCATAGAATCGCATTTGCATCTCTTGATATATCAATTTCTTTGCAACCTTTGTGTGAAAATTATATTGATTGATATCTTCATAGTCAAACTCCACATTTGGTCGTGATGTTTGTTTAACAACAAAGGCTGGATCAATTTGATTCATAATTGCTTGAAATGCTGGATCAAATTCAAATTGAACAACAAAAAGGAATTTGTATTTTGGTGCAAGTTTAATTAAATCTAATGCATATTGGCTTGCACCACATGTTTGTCCAAATTGAGTATTTTGTGGTGTTGTTGCTGATGCAGGTGGTGTAAAAATACTACTAATTAAATTTGCTGCATTTTGAAAACCAGAAAAAGCATTTGTTACCATTGACGATGTAAATGCACCTTGACTCACTTGGTTATAGATTACTGATGCTTGTGTTGATGCTGTTGCAGTAACAGTTGCATTTACACTTGAAGCTTTTGCAAGACTAGAAGAACTTAAACCTACTTGTCCTAATACAAATTCCGATCCTGCGGTAGAAGATGTTGGTAATCCCAATGAGGCAAAAGTTCCCGATCCACCAATACGAATTTGGTCAGAAATTGAAACTAGATTTCGCAATCCTGTTCCAACCGTTCCACCTCCACCTGTTGCTAAATTTTGAAATGAACCTGTGCTAGCACTTAACGATAAACTAGAACTTTTGCTTCCTAAGCTTGCAGATAATGAAAAATTTACACCTTGTGATGTATTACAATTATCTGATGGTGTTGGACCAACATTTGCTGTTAATCCAAAACTGATTAAGTTTAATCTAGGGTCACTTGCCATTGAAAGTCCTTGTGTGTGGACTATTTAGTTAAAAGTTTAGGGATAAAAAGAAGGGCCTTTCGGCCCTTCAGTTCTACTTCCGTGTAGAAAACTTCTAGTTTAGTTATCACCTGGTAAAAGACGACCAGCTGCACCAAGAGCAGAACCAGCATTTCCGTTTGGAAATCCTGCTTCACCTTGGAAGCCAAGAATATCTTGACGTGCAATATCAAAGCGCATTGAGACTTGAATCTTAATTGCATCAGATGATGCATAATCCAATCCATCCCAGTTTACACTTACGAACCAGCAACCTTCCATTGTCCAAAGTTCAAGTACTTCTTGGTTACCATCAAGCATTGAAAGGTAAGTAACAAACTTGTATTGAGAACCTTCTGCTGCTGATGCAAGGTAAGGACCTTGTGCACCAACTAACCATTGTTGAACTTGCAATTGGTTTTGAAGAACTTGTGATGCTGTACCAGAAATATCATCTTCAAGCGTTAAATTCAACGCATCCCAACTGTGCTTTCCAGCGATCCAAGAACGAGAATTGTAACGGTGTAATGCTACTTCATCAAAGGTAAGTTTTGGGCGATCAAATGTAATAACCTGCATGCTCAATGGTTGGGAATCTGTCCCGCCACCAAGACCTGCGAATGTCACAGACCACTTATACTTTAGCTTTGGCTGAAGGATACCATTACCAACGCCAGGAATTCCCATATCATTAATATTTGCCATTTTGTTCCGTCCTTAAATCAATCTAGTATTTACTGCAAGTACGCTGACTGAACAGCACCACTAGTTGTAAGTGATGCACCTGTTGCAACAATCGTAATAGGTATATAGATGAATTCTGCTGCCTTTACTGGCTTCAAAGCCACATCAATAATTAACTCGTTTGCATCAATAACTGTAGGCGTATTGTTTGAACTGTCGCAAATTGTTGCGAAATCGTACAAACCGCGCAAGGTGATTAAGTTTCCAAGGAAGTTATCAACCAATGCCTTCAAGTTATTTTGCGTTAGCGTATCATTAGGTTCAAACACGAACGACAATGCGTTTTGACGCAATGTACGAGCGATATACTTAACAAGACGTGATACGTTAATACGATCAAGTGCTGTTGCAGTTGTACCTGTTGATGTCTTTTGTCCCCATACAACGAATCCATTTCCTGGGAAATAAACAAGTGGGTTAAGGGCACCAGTTGCTGTATATGCGTACATAATATCGCGCTGACCTTGATTTGGATGCAATGTGACAAAGTCGGCTGCTGTGCCAAGCGTTGCTGTTGGATCAACATAACCAATATCAACCAAGCCTGTCATAATACCACGACGAAGACCAGCTGGTGCGAACCACTGATATGAAGCGTTGTCGCTAAATGCCATTGTTCTTAATGCGTATGCACTTGATGGAATCAAAATTGTTGCACCATCAAGATTAGTTGTTTGACAATGTGGGTAGTAGTAGCAAACATTACCTGCTGTATCAATAACACGCGATGTTGAACCTGCCCAAGTTGAAAGTCCTGTTGGATCTACATTCATTGGTGTGTCACCAATAACAAGAACTTCTGAGTTCAAGTATTGTGTTACCAAACTATCCATTGGAGATGTACATTCTGGATAACCAGGTGTCAAAATCAAATTGAACTGAATTGATTCCGCACGAATATCTTCGTTGCTGTTAATAATTGCATTAAGAGCTGTAACGATTGTTGCGCGACGTGCTGCATCATCTGCACCAAGCATCGTCTTAAACATAAAGTCTTGTGTCCACTCAAAATCATCTGCTTGACCAATAAGTGTGTTTACAGCCTCTGTTGGTGACCAACGAGTTGGAACAACAGAACCCATACCATTCTGTACCCACAAGTTCATATAACCTTGCATACCAAGGAAAGTGCCTGTTGATGGAGCTGAGAAACCATTTGCGTATACAGTTAATGGACCTTGTGAAACCGCTGTTACTGGAACAGAAAATGCTGGGTACGAACCAGTCAAACCTGTTGACTGAAGAACATCACCTACAATATATCCACTTCCACCTGCTGAAATTGTTACGCTTGTTACAACAACATTTGAACCGGATGTTGCAGTTACAACTGTTGCAGTTGCTCCTGTACCCGAACCACCTGTCAATTGAACAGTGAAATATGTACCAACGGCACCAACTGGTGAAGTTGTTGAGGTTACTGTACCAAGAGTATTAACGATACCAGCAACTGAACTGTTGCTGAAGAAATCATTCTGTACCGTTGGAACACCACCAGAAAATGTTGTATCTGTCCAAATAAAGGAAGTTGCTGTCTGCATCAAGTCAAACAATGATGTTTGATCAATTGTTGTTACATAATTTGGATTTGATGGAATTAAATTGTTGTTTGAATTATATTGTGCAATCCATTGATTAACAAGATTTTCAAGAACTGAAGATGCAATGTTAATATCATATGTCCAAAGTGCTTGAATGTCTGTAAAGTTATCATTCAAGTTTACGTTTGCACGAACAACATAAGCATAATCACCAACACCAAGAAATGAATTCAAAGTTGCAAGACCATATTCATTACGAGCATCACCATTATTTGCCGAACCATTAGTAGTTAAAAACGAAGGAACACCGTATGTAGTTTGACTTTGTGACAAAGAAGTAATTGTACGAACAACACCGTACTCTTGGGTACCAGCTGCAATTGGGCTGTTTGGATTTGTCGGATCCTGAGGCTTATTTTCCTGTGTTGCAATAATGATAAGAGGAACAGTAGGAGCTGATGCAGGAATGAAAAAACTCTGATCAGAAACTGTTACACTTACGCCTGGGCTAATTAATGTTGCCATATTCAAAATCTCCTAATCAACTCATTCGTTACACTAATGTTTTGAGTTATGTTTATATTTATATTGGGGAGCGTATTTTTGGTCTTTTATGGCTTTTCAATGTCAATATCAGCTAATGTGAACAATTCCGTATAAATTGCGCCTTCTTCTGTTAGTGCTTCTAGTACTGGTTCTGGATATTTAAAGTTGGTTGCATCAGGAACAACACCAAGACGCACAAGAATATTTGCGATAAAGTTCTTTTTAAGATCAGCCGGTGGTGAAAGATAGAATGTCACTTCAAACATTAATGTAGACTGAATAACGCGACGATCAGCTTGCGAAGGGAAATTTTCTTCCCAGTTAATACCTTCTAATTCTACAGACGTGATCATTCCCCAATCAAAAGGGTCGTCACTTGTTTGAATTTGTAAAACAGGGTCAAATATTTGTAATATCTGTTCCATAATTTGGAAATGCTGATCTGTATTACTTGCATAAACAGACAACTCAAATCTGCCACGATATGGAATAGGCATAAACTGATGAACGACTTCAATATCGTTTGGAAATTGACCACCTAACGGCATTACCGTCTTTCTACGACGTTGTCCAACTCCTTTACGCAAGTCTGGTGCTTGTTCAACTGTACGAAGATAGCCACTCATTGTAGGAAGTCTTAAAGGCTTGTTCTGTGTATTTTCACCTTTAATAGAAGCTACAACTCTATCCCTTGAACCATAAATGATTGGAACCTTTATCAAACGAGCTGGTAGTCCAAGACTAGCTCCAACTTGAACACGCATATCTGAAAAAATAGCCATAAACTGTGTAATGTATCTTTTGAATTGGTGATCGTAAAAATATTCTTTAAAATCTGACATTTTTGTCCTTATGGATTTATTGAACCAGGTTCGTTATCTGTTGTTGTACAAAAACCAACATCACGTTGCAAAATAGAACCATCAGGAGTTCTATTTGGTGATGTATAAAATTCTTGCAGTAATGGCTTTGTTACGGAGAATGCTCCACGCTTGTCTGTTTGTAGATATATCCAACGACCTTTAATTTTTGAAAAGCGATACAAAGCTGCAGGAACATCTCGTGATAATCCACTGTATACAAGACGGAAGTATTGTCCATCCACGGCAGTATTTACTGGTGGAAGAGTTGGTCCAGTTGTGTATGGTAAATTGTTAGGTGGCATAGCATCTTCAATGTATGAGCCTTTTGGATATAGACCAATACTTTGTAATCTACCTTTTGGCATTCCTTGTGCTTCGGCATTTGCTTTTTCTTGTTCTGTAAACTCACGAATTAAGCCTGAACCTTCACGTCCACGTTCTGGAACTTCATCCTCTGCCACACGAGAGATAGTACGAGAGATATTTGAGAAGTCCTGGAAGTTAGGATTACGTCCATTTCCTTTATCCATAAGTCCCAAACCATCTACTACAAACTCTTCTGCCAAATCACCAAAGATATCTTGTGTTTCTTGTGATGCCATTGCTGGTAATGCAGTTACCTTAATCAACAATGGTTGCCAACCTGGTGTATAACCATTTACTGCCCAAGCAACGTCCACTACTTCCAACCACTTTTTAACTGGTTGCATCGTTGTTGTATATTGCTGTTCACTTGGTAATTCAATTAAATCACCAATAACAATCGGGCGACCTAATGCTGCTACCGTTGCACTAAAACTTAACTGAATAGCAAATGATTGCGATGGAAGTTCAATTCCAAAACGAGAAAGTTCTGTTGCTGTATCAATTAAATCATAATACCCTTTTTGTAAAATAGGCTCTGTTGAATAGTTTCTATCACGATTTTCCATCAAAATAGCGTCTTCAATATTCTCAATTTCTGTAGCCATATAATTATGGAACAGCTGAAGAGCTTGAACACCCCAGTACGCACCAAAGTTGCCTGTAAGTGTTACACCATTTACAACTTGTGTTGATGTACAAGTACCATTACCTGTGCCTGAACCATTGAATTGAGTAGGTCTCAAGCGCCAAAAACGGGCTGGTGCAGAGCGACGCATAAGAATGGTGTTGAAACAATCATCATCGGGAAGCGTTGCTAAACCTGCACCATACCAGTGAATATAATCTTGTGAATACTCAAGACGAACTTGAGTTGCACGATTGATTGCGTTTGCGCTTTGTTTAATTGCAAACGCTGTAATATGCTTATTTATAGCGGTTTCAACACCATACATTCTACGAGATTGGTCAAGTGTTTTAATTTCACCAAAATCGTATCCAATAAATGCCGAAGCTGTTACTGCTGAACCAGTTTGTGCTGAATGCCACTCGGTTTGGAATTTTGTAAATGCATTTGCGGCGATGTACTCACCGCCATCACCATTAGAAATACCTCTTCCAAAACCAGTACAATCAACTAATTTACATTGTTCATATACACCAAGTAATTTGTAAATGTTAACAATAGCACCACCAGCTTGAAGTGATTGGATAATGTATTGGTCTTGTAAACACGCATCATTGCTTAATACAAGTTGGAATGGTGAAACCATATCCGATGGATTTGCTGGACAATAGATATTCGTGCCAGGACGAAAAGGAACTAATGTTCCTGATGGTCCAGCTGGTGCAGTATAGGTAGGAGTTGGAAATGGTCCTGATGTAGTACCACATGTATCCGTATCGTCGTTGCAATTACTTGCCACTAGTTGCTCCCATAAATTTTTTAAATGATGCTTTCTTTATTTTTGAATAGTAATCAGGCATTTGAGTTAGATGGTCTTTTGCAATACTTTTTGCAACACGCTTGTTGTCGCCTGTAAATTGCAATTCATGTTCTATTCCCATTGCTAATTCTTCAGCATCGTACCGCGAATCAGATTCATCTTTGTGCTTGCCAACCATTATCTTCTTACCATTGTATTCTGCTTCTTCTTGCTCTTCACTGCAGTCACAAGGATAGTGATGACAAATGCCACAGATTTGATTATGTCCCTTGCCTTTGCAAGAGCATCGCATCATTCCACAAATTGGGCATTTTTGCATCTCAATTAATTTCATTATAATCCCTAAACAGCTTCATTTACATATTTAGCGCTTTTTCAATAGATTCGAGCACTTCTGGTGTATTCTTAAAACATTCAGTTCTTCCGTCAAAAACGTAATTTGGCCAATATTTGTATGGTTGGAGTTTTGTAAGAAGTTGTTGTTCTAAAGTATATGCATCAAACAAAGACATGTATTTTGTAATTAATACGTCTCTTGCTAGGTACTTTTTACCTTCTCCTACACGTCCATACCTTTCGTAAATTTTGCGTTTTGTTATTCCAATCTTAATAAAATCGTCAGTATGGTGTGTCATGTGTATTGCATAAAACATGCCTGGAATACTTTTCCGTTCCGGATATTTTTCAAAATATGAGACAGAATATCCACCACCAGAACTTTTTGATCTTTCTCTACCACACATTCTACATCCTTGTTTATTTGAAATGTGCGCAACAGGTGTTTGTAAAAATTCCCCATGTGTTGAACACGTAATTTTTACCTTTTGGTCCATTCGTTCACACACAACATTATGGTATAAGTATTTGTCTCCATGGATTTGTTTTGCACGTTTAATAAATTCTTCCGTTCCTATTGTTCGCTTTTGGTTGCGAAATATAACTTCACATCTTGAGCAACCGGATTTGTGATTAAAAATTTCATTTGGTAATTTTTTAAATGTACCATGTTTTTTACATATTATTTTAATAGGTGTGTGGCGATTTTTGTATTCAGTAAGTGAAAAATCTAATTCTTGGTTTTTAACATGATGCTGTATAAAATCAATTAAATCTTGTGTGTTACGTTTTTCCTTACCACTACATTTCAGGCAGCCTGATTGCTTACTGATATGGCTATTAGGTGTTGGAAAGAATGATCCGTGGATAGAACAAATAACTTCTATTTTATTATGTGTTCCTGTATACACTGTTTTTGAATAGTCATATCTGTTTCCATGTACTTCTATCGCTTGTTCGATAAAATCTTCTATAGTTAGTTTTTTAGGCATTTACATCTCCTTGGTTGCTTCTATTTATGAGAATAGAGGACAAAGGAGCATATAATTGTTTACCCAATTGCTATCGATCCATATGCGCCGTAATCTTCAACGTCCTGAACGATGTTGTCGTCCAACTCTGCATATAATGCTGTACGAATTGTTTCTGCTTGTGTTCGCAAATCTGCTGCGTTAAGAGTTACAGAACCACCAGCACCCGGAAGGTTTGCAAATTTACCACGAATTTGTGCAAGAATATCCATTGCTTCAGCTAAAGCAAATTGCTGAATCCAACGCTTTGCATATCGGTCGCTAAAAATATCTTGTTCTGTTCTTTCAATTGTTACATCAAGCAATACACGTTCTGGGCGGTTGAATGTCTGGAAGAACTGAATCTCTCTTGATGGCTCATCAAATACGAATACAAGACGAGTTGAGAACAAAATTTCTAACTGTTCAACGTATTGAGAAACTAAATGGTATGATAATAAATCAAACGTTCCCATATTGTATAAATGTTGAAGAACAACCTGTCCATATACACCTGCACCATATGCAGACGATAAGAACGCTGATGTAAATCGGTATCCTGCAAGAACGGTAACAATTTTGTTGAATCCTACTGCCTTATTTGCAAGAATATAATTCTGTCTAAATGGTTGGATGTCCAAGAAGAAACATGCACGCTTGTACGCCATTGAACTTCTTTGACGGAATGTTTCCAAAGCATTTTGGACTGCTCGGTCTAATTGTGAGTCATCCAATTCTACTGTATAGGTTGGATATCCAAGCTGTGTGCGAATAATTTTATAGATGTTGCGGCGTTCATCAGGAGAACCATTTGTACCAATACCAACTTCATCATAAGAACGTTGACCACTGACGCCATCTTCACCAGGCATTGGAACAAGAACATTTCCCTTTGGTGAAAGATTAGACCACAAATATGCATTTGGATTAATTGGAACTGTGTGGTAACGTGTTGGACCACCAAAGCCTGCATAGATACAAAAACATTCACTTCTGTAACGCTGTCCGTATGTACCATCAATAACTGTTGGAATAAAACTTGGTGCGCCTGATGCTCCAAGCAATACTGTATCGTATGGACTATTACCATCATTAAAGTAATCAAGAGCACCAGTACCGTATGTTAAACATGCACTAAGCATATTTTGTACACCAGTTGGAACTGGAATTAATAGAACATAATTGCTACCACGTCCTGATGTTACGAATACAATATGTCCTTGCTCCAATTTACAATAGACGCAAGGCAAAGTCCAAACCCATGATGTACCATTCCATTCCATTAATTGGTCTGTTGTTAAATTAAACCATGTTTGATTTTGTGCATTGGATGGTTGGGTTGTTACGTAAGGAACAGGTACCCACTGATTACCAACATACTGGTACAAAACATTATTTGTTGTATCAAACCAGAAAGAGCCTTGTGCAGGCATGCTTGGATCTGTTGGATCCTGAACTGGCGAAATTGGATTCCACTGTCCTGGTAGTGGTTGTCCCCATATGCTCCATGTATTTGGAGTCGTAGAAGTATTTTCCCATGCTTCACCATTAACAGGGATTGATGGATCAGTTGGAGTTGTAAAGTAATTTGTTGCTACCCATGCAGAACCATTCCATAGCAATAATGCTTGTGCAGTTGGATTCCACCACAATGTTCCTGTTGCAAGTGTTGGAGTTGCATATGGATCAGTTGCTTGATAATAAAATCCAGATACAGAAAGTACTGTTACAGAAAATCCTGAACCAGTTCCACCAACGTCAGCATTGTTTACTGTAAGAACATCATTTACATCATATCCAATACCAGCATCCGTAATATTAACGTATGAAACAATTCCGTTTGTAACTGTAATAGTTGCAGATGCACCATATCCAGTTCCACCAATTAATGGTACGTTATTATATGTTCCATTTGTATATTCACTACCAACAGTTGGAGGACCAATTGTTGCAATCATATTTGCAACATTATCCCACGTGTTGTGAACAGCATCCCACTTATATAAAGTTGGAGGAGTTGTTGATTCATCCCACCACAATTCACAAGAACCAACTAATGTTGGATCGCCTGCCCATACAAGAACCGTAAGTGTATTCCAACCTGTATTTGTAACATTGCGTTGGCTCAATATTTCTGTCGTTGGATTATACCAATATGTATTTGGTGTAATTCCACTTCCTGGTGTTAGGAATGGATCCGTTGTTGAACTAATAAAATTAAGGTTTGTCCACGATTGTGCTGCTGAACTTGTTAATGTTTGAACAACAATTTCTAATCCTAAACCGTATGGTGGTGGTGCTCCGGTCGTATTAAGGGCTCCTGTTAGAACAGTTAAAACATCACCAACAAGATAATTAGCGCCGCCTGATGTTATAGTTACACTTGAAACTCCACCATTTGATGCAACGACTATATTTGCAACAGCACCAGAACCATTTCCATTAATAAGGCCAATTCCATTATACGTTCCAGGGGTATATCCAGTTCCTGACATTGTTGGAAATGCTGTTGCAACTGGACCTGAAACATTACGTTCGTGTAACGTGTTGGTATTTAAATCGTACCAATAGCTTCCATTTGGTAATGCGTTTGGTGCAACTGGCCACATTAGTGCATACGCCGGTACCCACTGACCATTTGAATAGGTGTATAGTGTTGAATTTGTTGTATCGTACCAATATGTACATGCAATAGGTGTAGCTGGGCAAGATGGATCTGTTGTTGTGTCGTACGTTTCTGTTTGGCACCATGTATCGCCACAACGAGTAAAGCCTTGACTTCCGTTCCACCAATAATTATTTGGCCCATCAGCTTGTGTTGGGTCAGATGGATAAGCAATCTGTGGGTTAACAAGAACATAACTTGTTCCATTCCACTGGTACAATTTATTGTTTGTTGTATTCCACCAATATGATCCAGTAGCTGGCATTGTTGGATTTGTTGCAGAGACAACAACAGGAATAGGTGTTAGCGTTGAACCATTCCATTGGTATAATCCAGTACCATTCCAATAGTATTGACCAGCACCTGGTGGAACAGGAGACTGAACAGCATTTGTACACTGGATTGCTAATTGCCTATTGATTATATCAACGAGTTGCTGATATGTTCGTGCTTCTTCGCCTTTAACACGAATGAAGAAATTTTTAACTGGATCACGATGTCCTTCTTTACCTTTTATATGAGGATAGTCGTTATCATAAATTAATTCAAATTTGTATTCAGCTCCACCAAGCAATCCTGTACCATCAGTTGGATAGACACCAAACTTTCCATTGATTGGATTTGGTCCAAGCTGAATTGTCTGTCGTGCTGGAGCACCAATTTGGTCATCATTACCTAAACGATCACTATAGGCTCGTGAACCCTCTTTATAGTAACGAAGTTGATCGTCATGAATATAACCACAGATAAAGTATTGCTTTGTTGGATCAACATCATTAACAACAAGCGATGTCGTTAATGCACCATTTTGTGCTTTAATTGTGCTTTCGTAAAATGCGCCTAGAACAAGCGCATCACCAATCTTATCACCTGAAAACAAACTTGGGCTAGCTGTTGGATCACCTTGATAGATGACACCATCTTTTGGAATATTGTGAATATTAACAGGTGTATCTTTTAGAACAAGAACAATACCACCATATGTTACAGTTGGTCCTGTTGGGTCTAAGGTAATTGTTACATCACCATTTGCATCAACACCTTCAACTACTGGACCAGGAATGTTCCACGTAATTGTACCCTGACCCAAATTTGGTACACCAGGTTCCCAGGTAAGAGTTACATTTCTGCCTTCATCGGCTAATTGACCAGTAACATCTGTAACGTTATCAAATATTCCCATTTTATTGAGGCTCCAATAGATTTGGAGGTATTTATGGGCTTAAGATTGATTAAGAGTTCGTTTCTTCGCTTGCATTTCGTGCAAGCCACTTCAGCAATTTTTTGCCTTGCCAATATGTTTCAAACGATTGGGTATTGTCTACATCCTCAATACCATCAAATTTTATTGCAACCGGAGTTGGATTATCAATATCTTCGTACAACCAATCGACAGTTATTTTTTGAGATGGTTTAAGAGTGATTTGAGACTTGTCTTCTTTGCTTTCACCGATGATTAACTTGCAGTACTTACGGACATTATATTGTCCGGTACGTCGAGGGGTCTTTTCGATTGCTTCACGAAGCTTCTGTTTCGAATCGAGATATTCTTTGAAAGAAAGTTTATGCATCGGAATCCATATTGCAAGTTGTATTATTTAGTACCTTGCAACCTTGGGAAAAGAAAAACCCCTCACGAAGAGGGGTTTTAGTTTCTATTATTATAATTAGATTATAGTGTACTGATGCGTACAAACGACAATGGTGTTGTATCCAATACAACTGGTGTGTTGACATTACATACCCAAATTTTTCCACCGTTTGAATTACCGTTTGTGGTCCATACTGCAATACCTGGCATTTCACTACCAACTGCTGCATCACCTGCACGTGTTAAGCACCAGCTTGAAGGAACAACAGTTGCTACTGTTGCTGCAAAGCCAGAACCTACACCACCAAGAAATGCTGCATTTACTGAAAGTGAATCTTGTGCTGTATACCCTGTTCCTGCATTTACAAGAACAACGTTGGTAACACTACCCAAGATTGATGCTACTGATACAGCAAATCCCGTACCACCAGCAAGACCTGAAGCAGAAAGTATATCACCTGCTGCGTATCCTGTACCTACGTTTGTAAGTTGTACAGAAAGGACTTTACCACCCTGAACGAACAATGTTGCAGCTGCACCGGTGCCTGAACCACCTGTTAGGGAAACACCTGAAACTTCGCCATAATATTGTGTATAACCAGAACCACTAACAATTGCGCCGATAGCATTAATTGGACCATTACCAGCAACAGTTATTGTTGCTGTTGCACCTTTACCTGTTCCACCTGTTAGAGGAACATTGCTGTAGGTACCAGAAATATATCCTGAACCAGCAGTTGTTGTATTAACTGTTGCTATTGGACCAATACCTGAAGATGTATTGCCTGGCTGTGTAACAATGTAGATACCATTCTGACTTGCAGCTACACCTGTTACTTTTGTGACAGCAATCGTAAACGATCCTACACCTGAAGATGTTCCTGAAAGTGAATCATTAACTGCATAACCCGAACCAGTTGCTGTTAACGTTACCGCAGTTACTGTTCCTGCATTAACTGTAAGAGTTGCAACTGCACCGTTACCTGTTCCACCTGTAAGTGAAACACCCGTAACAGTACCTGTGACAAGTCCAGGTGCAAGGGATGCTACATGAATTGAAAACCCAGTGCCATAACCAGCACCAGAAATACCAAGAACATCACCTACTACATAACCAGAACCACCATTTGTAATTGTAACACTTGTAATTGTTCCAGAACCTGCTGCTGCTGCTACAGTTGCAACTGCACCTGTACCAGAACCACCAGTCAAATTTACACTATATGTTGGAGGGAAATTATTATATCCACTTCCACCTACAAGAGAGGTCAATGTTGCAATCTCACCAGCTGGTATTGGAGCAGGTGTTGTTGCTACTAGATTTCCTAGTGTTGCAATTCCACTTGAACCAGTATTTTGTCCCATTACAAGAATACGATCATTTAACTGTGCTGTATAACTATCAACGGTAAGTGAACCTGTTGTTAATGCCATAATTTTATCTTGGTATGTTGTTGAGCCAGGAATAAACGTGCCTCCAACATCTGAAGATGCTGCGGCAGCTACTGCTGTGTGAAAAAATAAACCATTTGGTGCGGATGCTGTCATAAAAATCTCCCAGTAAAGTTGACTGTAAGGTATTTATACCCTAATTTTAATTACGCTATATTAACTTGTAATCGTTTGATTGCTTTATATTTATTGCAAAAGAAAAACCCCAGTTTCCTGGGGTTGATCTATTTTCTCTTCTATTACTTTCAGATTAACGCAAATCAAGATTTGCAGTTGTGATCTTACCGTAGTAGTCGGCACTGTTACCAAGAGATGTTTCAACGCGTGTGAATACAGCCTTACCATAACGAGTCATCAAGGAGACGACTGGCTGGAATGTGACTGGATTGACAACAACGCCTGAAGACATCAATGGAATATATGGACAGTAGAAGTAACCGCTGTCAGTTTCTCCGTTGCCGCCCTTATAACCAATAAGGATTACGTCTGTTGCAGACTGTGTACCGTTTGAAAGGTCCAAACCTGCGCCAGCCTGGTTCCAAAGGTAGCTGTATACCTTGATTGTACCATTAAGTGTACCAACCAACATTGTGTTGTTTGGACCCTTGAATGAACCTTCAATTGCTGGTGCGAAGACTGACTTCGAAGCAGACTGAAGGACTGATACTACCAATGGTGATACGACTACGTAGTTACCTGCGCCACGACGTGTCTTACGTGCAATTTCATTTGCGACGCGGTTGATCAAAACGCCAAGATTGGCAAGACGATCACCGATAAACGCTGGACGGTAGTTGCCGTTTGCTGTTGAAGCACCGTATACACCTGCGCCTGCGCCGTCGAATGTATCAACTGTACCAGCAAGGCTGATAAGATCAGTGATAATTTCCTGGTCGATTTCTTGTACGATTTCAGCTGAAAGAGCCTGTGTCATTTCTGACTCAAGATCCAAACCGTGCTGTGCATTCAAGTCCTGCATAGCTTCGATTGTCCAACCTGCTTGCAACTTACGTGAACCAGCTTCAACAGCCTGGCTTACGATATCAAGATTCATGCGGCGACCGCCTGAACCTTCCAAGTATGAACCCGAACCACCATACAATGAACCAGCATAGATGCCAGTTGGCTGGATGCCATATGTATCAGCATATGGACCAAAACCGTGATCAAGACCAAGGCTTGAGTTGTGTGCAGTTGTTGCTGCGTTTACGTTTGAACCCCATGCATCACCTGTACCTGTTCCACCTGTTGGGGAATCGATAGTTGTTGGTGTTGCGAATGCGCCAATACCTGAAGCACCTGCTGGTGGGTTAGTTGCCGAAGCATCTGATACACCAGAAGAATACCATGAACGAATTGGTGATACGTTACCAAAGACTTCATCACCAGCTGCAATTGCACCTGGAAGATTGAAAGGATTGGTTGACGATGTACCAGCAACTGGTTCACCGTAACGGTAACGAAGTGTGTATACCAAGCCTACTGGACCGGACATAGGCTGAACACCTACAAGTTCGGTAGCAATTGTACCTGGGATAATACGACGAATCATTGGGATAAGGATCTTACGGAATCCTGCGATGTCGTTTGCGACTGTTGCGCCTGCTGCTGCGTTTTCACTCAACAACTGGTTCTTCTGGTTTTCAAGAAGAGGTGCAACTACAGCTTGCTTAGCTGGGGTTAGACCTTCAAGAAGGGCTGCTTTTGTTTCTGCCCAATTTTCAAAAATATCCATTAAAAACTCCTAGTTTAGGTTAGTTACTTTGTACTTGCGTACTTTTAAATGCCTGCGATTTTGCGAAGACGGGCCATATCAATGGCTGGTGTTCTTTGCGTTTCGCTTTCTGTTACTACTTCTGTATCACCAGTTACAAATGATGCATCTTCAAATACTGCTCTCTTTGTTCCTGGCTTCTTCGAAGCACCTTCAGCAAGTACTTTTCCTTCCTTCTCTGAACCTGTGGCTTCATCACTCTCACGAATTACACGACCGATAAAAGTCTTGTATGCTCCGTCAAGTTGGTCTGTATCAACATTCTTAAGAATTGCTTCCATAATATCTTTGGAGCGGCCCTTAAGAGGTGACAAGACTTCCTTAAGCTTCTTTTCGCGTTCCATCTTTGAACGCTTCTTTTCTGATTCTTCAAGTTGTGAAGAAGTCTCTGCAAGACGACGTTCCAACTCTTCAACTGATGCATCGTTAGATTCGATATCTGCATAGCGAGTAAATTCGCTTGCGAATGCTTCAAAAATACGACGACCAAATTCATTCTGCTTAACAACTTCAAGATCCTCTCGAAGTTCTTCAATTTCTGATGCGATACGAATTTCAAGGAAGGAATCAATCTTCTCGACAAGTTCCTTAAGGTCGTTCTTCAACTCGCCTGCCATCTGTCCCTTTGCTTCAACAAGCTTTTCAGCATGTTCAGCTTCAAGGTCACGGAAGCGTTCAATGTCTTCACGAAGTTCTGAAAGCTCGGAATCAAGGAAGTCACCTACCTTTGAATCAATTGCTTCTACAAGAGCGTCACGCTCTGTTACCCACTGTTCTGTCAACTGTGCGCGTACATCAGCTGCTGTTTCTGCTTTTGCAGATTCGATTGCTTCTTTCAATTGATACTTGAATGCTGCTTCCAATTCTGTCTTTGTTTCTGCAGAAAGGACGTTTGCTTCAAATAACTTTTTTAGGATCTCATCCATTTGTTTAACTCCAACTTTCGTTATATAACTGTGCCGATTTACGGCCTTTCAAAATTCTGTGATAGTTATTTATATATCAGTGGTTTAGATAGGGGGAATTGAAACCACAGCGAAAAAATCCTTTAAAAATCAGCAAGATATAACTTACTGATTTTTGAACTTTTTATTTACATTCCTGGAAGTTTTAATTGTTCTGGACCTTTTGGTCCACCTTCGCCTTCAAACCGTATGTTAGCAGCTCGCGTCATTTTTCGAATTTGACCTTGCATTTGTTCCATTGTTTCAGGCAACCACAATGTGCCACCAATTTGTTGTGCAATACCTTGTACGGATTCAAGCGGATTTTCGATTGCTGAATACGATCCACCAACTTGTCGTGGGCCACCCTCAAGCGATTCTAAATCATTGTGACTACAAATAAAATTTTCACCAACTGTATCTGGGCATCCTCGTAGAGAGGTAAGGCGAGAAGCGGAAATAATAAAATTCCCAGTTACATTACCAAATTTAACTGGTCCTGGAAGTTGTGGACGATTTATTTGCAATCTTACATCTCCATCAACATCAATTTTTCCATTATTAAATTTGTAATTTTTAACACCAAGTTGATCTAACCAACCAGGTATTTTTGGATTTATTTGTCCACCGGACATATCAGCTTCAATCAATAATTTTGCTTTGCCCTTTGTTGTATCAACTCCGGCAACTTCAAGTAATTTTTTAGTTGTAAGATTATCAAATTTCATGTTAGCGACGTACCTTCATTTTATTTTGTGCGACCATTTCACCAAGAAATTTGCGCATTTCTTTTGCAAAAAACTTTTGTGCTGCTGCATCATGAACAACTGCTTCTGCAAGGCCTAAAACCTTGTTGCCGCTTTGATATTGTTGTAATGATTCATACACTGTATTTGGTAATGCACCTGGTGCTGATGGCTGTGCAACAATGTCAACTGTGACGAACTGAAAACCAGAAACGCCGCCTGACTCATTAACTGTTCCAGCTCCACGAGATGAAACACCTGGCATCCAACCGCTCTTGATAAGTTCTTTTGCAATACTACCCATTGGGGTATTAAGTAGTTTTGCCTTACCAATAACGTTGTTGGATTCCAACTTCAATCCTGTGATAACGTGGCTAACGCGATCAAGATTAATTGAAAGTGTTTGTGGATGGTCCAATTCACCAAGCAAACCATTCTGTTCCTTAATGCGGCTTTCAGCTGACTTAACAGCTGTTGCCAATTCATTAATAGGATACAAACGACCATTACGATTCTTAATTGAAGCCTGCATGAAAATACCGGAAAGGAACATGTCCTTTCCGTCTTGGGTAGCTTCGGTAATTAAACCTGACTGTTCTGCAGTAAGTTCTTCAATCAATAAAATCGGACTAGTGGTCATTTAAATTTCCTTCAAAAGCTATTAAGTGTTCTTATTTGCCTTTGACTTTGAGAACTTAATGTTGCCCTTTACCTTGCGACCTAAGTCCTTTGCTGCGTTGTTATGCGCACCTTTGAACGTTGGTGTTGCTTCAGTTGTGTTTTGCTTCTTTGTGCCAACGCCTGAACTCTTTTCAAAGTTCAACTTGCCCTTTACCTTGCGATCAAGGTGTGGAGCTGCATTGTTAAATGGCTTGGTAAGCTTTGCGCCTTTACCTGAGCCCTTAAACTTGACATCGCCCTTCACCTTGTAATCAAGGTCCTTTGCGCGATTCTTGTGCATGTCCTTTGACTGCTTTGTTGCCATTGTTGTATTAGCTTCGTGCATTGGTTCGAACTCATCGTCATGATCCATGTCACCATGTTCATCACCAAAGTCGGCTTCTTCGCCGTCTTCATCATCGAACTCACTGCCTTCATCGTCGTGTTCACAATGTTCACAACCTTCGCCATGACAATGTTCACATTCTTCGTCGTCGCCTTCACCGTCGAACTCATCTTCGCCGCCAAATTCGTCGCCTTCGCCACCGAAGTCTTCGTGCTCATCGCCCATGTCCATATCCATATCACCGTGTTCTTCACCAAGAATTGTTCTTGTTTTCTGCTGAAGATATTCATGAAGAGCAGCGGCTGCTGCCTTTGAATCACCGCCGATAAGAGCCTCTACCATTTCATGTAGTTTCTTTTTTGCGTTAGACATATCGTACACATCCTTTACTTTGCCTTTACGGTCTTTCGCCGTAATTTTGTTTTTTGCCACGTTTTACTCCCCAGTCAAATTATTATCAGTATCAGGATTTTCCGTAACATCATCGGTGCCACCAATTACTCCATGGAGTTTATTCCTTAGATAATCGTGGAAAGCAACCTGTGCTTGTTCTGGTTTTCCATTTACTAAATTGTCAAGCATGTCCTTCAATTTTTCAGTATTAGGCATAGCTTCTCCTGTATTTATATGTCATTAGTTATTTAGGGCTTAAACTTATCCTGCTGGTGGAGGAGGAGGTGGTGCTCCGCCTGCGGCTCCACCGGCACCTCCGGCGCCGCCTGCACCCTCGGCTCCTGGAATAATTCCTTCACCTGGTGCTCCTGGTAATCCACCTGCATTACCCGAACTCATTCCCATTGGCGCTCCACCCATTCCACCGCCCATCATTCCTGGTTCTGGTGGTGGTGCGTATAGTGCTGCAACATTATCGTCATTTGGATTTATGCCGCGTTCTTCGCGTAACATGCGCTCATTTAGGATGATTTCATCATCTTCAAGCTGCAAGTAACGCTTCATAATGAAACGCTTACTGAAGTATGGAACACCTTCAGCTGTGCCATAAGCACTAAGTAACTGACCGTCAACTTCTAGCTGTTTGTACTTACCAAAATTGGATGGTTCTGGAAGACGAATTGTGTAAATTTGTTCATCAATTTGAATGTTGCAAGATCGTAGATATTTTTTGAATTCTTCATCCAATGCATACTCTAAACATGCTTGAAGTCGCATGACGAAAATGCAAAAACGAAGTTCTTGAATGTAAGCAACACCAACCTTTCCGTCATTCCAAATCTGTCCACCTTCCGATTGTTCAATCATGTATGAAGCTGGAACTCTTAGTCCACGCCATACCTTTCTTTGGAAATATTCTAAGTCGGCAAGTTCACCAAGGCCTTGTCCACCCGGTAAAGTTTCTACCTTGCTACCACGACCATCAGGACGTGATGCAAAGAAGAAGTCTTCTGACATAGATTGTGGATTGTAAACAGAATCTACTTGTTCTTGTCCGCCATTAACAGAAGGAACTTTCTTCTGACGAATTTCATTTTTAATTTGTTCAAGATATTGTTTAACACGTTGTGGTGGCATCTTACCAACGTCAATATAAAATACACGACGTTCGGGAGCACGCTGAATACGATAGATTAAAACAGAATCTTCTAGTAATTCTTTCTGCTTGTGGCTGCGGTAAACTGGGCGTAGAATGGATTCACCGAATGGTGCTGTATCGCTCATGTCGTTGTTCATTGTGAAGCGAACAATTTCATCTGCTGGAACAATTTCTGTTTGGAACTGACTATCTTGTTTTGCACCAAGTGGCATTGAATAACCACCTGAACGAGGCTTTGTTATGTCTGTTTTAATTTGCCATGCAACAACAAGTGTTGCATCATTGGCATCTACAAGAGCTGCAATAACATTTTTTGGATGGATGAATTTCCATTTCTCGTGAACTGTTCCTTTGTTCTTACGGAAGAATACATCACCGTACTTAACCATCATGCGAGCTACATAGAACAAACGATTTTCCCAATCGTGAATTCTTGACCAACGACGAAGTGCTGCACGAACCGTAACAATTGTTTGAGACGCTACTGCATCTTCTTCATTCGTTAAGATTTCCGCATCAATCGGATTATGAGAATTAGGGTTACCATCGCCAGTCATTTCTTCTGCGATAGTATCAAGTGCACGAGCAACTTCAACGTCGTTATCCATCAAATCATATTCGCGATAACGCGTCATACGAGAAGCAGATCCCTGGATTAAACGCTGGTACCACGTGTAGTTATTATACGCACCAACATCAGCCATTTCCTGGCTGTCTGTCATCTTCGTAGTTGTTAGCGCAGGGCTTACAACTTTAAAATAACCACTAAATTTGTTATTATCGGCCATTTAACTCTTCCATTTATAGACTGTGGAAGTATTTACTAGTTAAAATGGAGGGGAGTTTAAACTTGGCTGGCAATACGATTGCTTTTAACCAATCTAACATCCGTTTGACCTTTTGTAGCGTCAATCTGTTCTTGTGTCATAGCTTTGTTTTCTTGATGTTGGTTTTTAATCGTCTTGTGTAGACTTTCAATAGCCTTTGCAGGGTCTCGTCCATCAGCAATTGCCATTGCGGTTACAAGCTCATCCATCTTCTTATAAAGAGCATCAGCATCAACTTTATCACCTTTATCTAAATCTTTGTTATATTGGGCCATTAAATCTGTAATTTGCGAATCTTTATTGTAGTTCTTGTATGTCGTTTGCATTTTAAGGTCAGGACCAAAAATCTTATTTGCAACGCCACCAATCATATCGCTAAAGTTTTCTTTTGAACCAAATAGCTTAGGTATCATATCAATTAACATACCAGCTATGGCACCTCCACCAAGCGCCGCTAGTACTCCACCAGTTGCTAGTGCTGCTCCACCAAGACCAGCTGCTGTTATACCCACCGTGGCTGCTGTTTCTGCAGCGGCAGCTGTCGTTGCGGCGGCGGTTTCGGTAGCAGCGGCTGCTGCTGTTTCTGCAGCGGCAGTTTCAGCGGCTGCTGCTGTTTCTGCAGCG
>QGNH01000769.1_pt2 | contig 21149 bp, 30 predicted proteins | sample 1735481 | NCBI WGS metagenome assembly QGNH01 (sample SAMN09239004, study PRJNA386568) | Viral metagenome, whole genome shotgun sequencing project.
TATTTTTAAGCTGCCCACCAAGCTGCTCACCAAGCTGCTCAATAAGCTGCCCTCTAAGCTGCTCTCTAAGCTGCCCATACAGCTGATTCGAAATTAACTTATGCTTTTTCATTGGTCAACTCGCTGTTTGTTTTTAAAGTCAACTCGAACTACTTTGCCTAATTGAGGAACGCCTTCAGCGCCTGTCTTGCAAAGTTTAATAAGCCATTCATAATGCTGACAAGCTGCCCATACACTGACAAAGGGACCATAGCCTTGAGGAGAACCTGCATCTTGCCAATAGTAGCCTTGCCCTTGCACACCGTATACATGGAGAGACCCTAATCGGAAAATTGTAGTTTGAGCGTCGACTTCAGACATATTATCTCCCTTTATTATTCAGTTAGTAACTTATCGGTATTAGTTTAATAAACTTTAGGACTATTTTTAAGCTGCCCACCAAGCTGCCAACCAAGCTGCTCAATAAGCTGCCCTCTAAGCTGCTCTCTAAGCTGCTCACCAAGCTGCCGCCAAAGCTGCCTATTAAGCTGCCATTCAAGCTGCCTATTAAGCTGATTCGAAATTAACTTATGCTTTTTCATTTAAGCGCCAACGCGATTGGCGATAGCTACTTCCATCAAGGAACTTTTAACAACTCCGTCAATGGCATAAACTGCGTCTCCATTTGGATATTCCAACGCAGGACCGATAGAGTTATGTAATTTTTTATCTTTCATATGAATAGCTATTGGTTTTGGTGTCATGACGACCAGATCTTCGAACGTCCAATATACTCCGCAAGTGTCGACGATTTCGATTGCAATGCTAGCTAGTTCGTCTTTGGTTACAGGCAGTTGTTCTGCGATAAAAGCCCACGTGGCTACCCAATACGCTTCGAAAGAACCATAAGCAGCTTGACCAGCTTTCTCTTGTACTTCAGCCTGAGTCACGTTAGTGTCGCCTTTATTGTATTGGGCCGCGAGTAACGCGCCCGCCATAGGGCTATCTGCCCAGACAAATTGCGGATTGGCAACGCAAGAATTATTCAATTTGTGAAAATATTCGTATGACCGTCTGATCGCAGCTTCTGCGGCATTTTTATCTGTCGCAGCTGTTGACATCCCGATAGCAAGGAAGCGCTCGACATAGGCCGGAATCAACGCAGTTTGTTCTGGAGTCAATTTATCAATAATTTGTTGTTTGCTCATTATCTTTCTCCTAAGTTAGTTGTTTAGATAAAAATAGTCGTAAAAAGATTAAATGTCAAGTTTTTCTGGGACAATCCCATAATAGTCCTTCAAGATCTTTTTTTGTTCGTTAAAGTGCCTCAAAGTAAACTTATGGCTTTTGTCCTTGATTATAATGACTTTAGCGCTTTCTTTACCGGGGTAGGTTCGTACCGCTCTGCCTACTTGTTGTAGGAAAGCACTTTTAGCTTTACCCAGGGCAGCAATAATTACGTATTCGCAAGGCTTAGTGTCCACGCCTTCTCCTAAAATACCCGTTGTACCTATAAGGCTTTTGATTTTACCTGCATTGAATTGTTCGATAAACTGCCGCGTGTCATTATCCTTGCCATTGGCGAAATTGAGCCCCGTCATAGCCGACAACTTATCGCCGTGGGCTACCTCTTTCACTAGGCATAATGTCGAAGCGCCTACGGCATTAAGTCTTACCAGTGTCGAGGCAATAGCCTCGTTCTTAGTCTGATTACTGACTACGAGTTGGCTGTAGACTTGTGACCAAGTATATGCGTCGGTAGTTATATTAGGCGTCTCTATGTAGTACGCCTCTACCGGCACGATATAACCAGCCTTGACGGCGTCTTTGTACGATAGCGCATAAATCACCTGTCCGGCTAGCGCCTCAAATAACAAGGTCTCCTCTGTATTATTGCGGAAAGGCGTTGCGGTCAAAAAGAATCGATAGTAAATGTCGACCCAAGCAGTCTTGTTAAGTTTCTGATATGTCTTCGCAGCTACATGGTGTGCCTCATCAATAATAAGACAGTCATAGTCTTTCGCAGTTTGCAAAGCCTTTGAGTCAATATTTTCTACTGTCACATTATGCCCGACACAGAGAGTATCAATGGAGGCTTTAAGTTGTTTCTTAATCTCAACAGAGGGCACAATTACGAGTGTCTTGACATCTAATTTATCCGCGATCATCGCTATCACTAGGCTTTTCCCCGTGCCTGTAGGCATAGAAATGCAACCCCTGTGCTTATCTGCTGCCGCCTGAGCAGCATCGACTTGAGCTTGGTAGGGTTCGAAGGGATAGACATTGGGTGTGCGACCGATAGGAACAGGCACATGTCGTAGATCCCGTAAGCTAGACCGAGGGAAGGCAGCATTGACCCTAGGCAAAAGTCCGGTCGGAAACTCACCTCGTCTGCCCAAAAGTGACTTGCGTCTAGGTCTGTGGCCGCCTGCGTAGAAAGCGGCTTGGGTGCCAACATCATAAGAAAGGAGTTCTTTAAGCTCTTTTTCTTGAAGGGTACTCAAGCCGCTGATTTTAGAATAAGAATTATTAATTTCTATCGTGAGCATTTAAAGAGCCCTTCTAGTTGAATATAAAGAGAATCACCAAGCTGCCAACCAAGCTGCCTATTAAGCTGATTCGAAATTAACTTATGCTTTTTCATGGTTTTACTTCACAATTAACCAGGATTTCAAAAGCGCAGCTTGCGTTAATGCCATCTGAACTATAGCGGCCTGGAGGCAACAAGGCTAAAAAACCTCCATTAGCTGAATAAACACCATACATGTGGTTATTTATGCAAAGACCTGATTCAGGAAAGTAAGATGGATAGGCAGCTTTTATGTTAGGGCAGAATTGGACGGGCGTTACAACGCTGCCAGCCTGTCCCGCGTCGCCTTTCGGGCCTTGTGCTCCTGTGTCACCCTTGCTTCCGACAGGGCCTTGGGCTCCAGTATCGCCCTTAGCTCCTGTTTGCCCAGTGTCTCCTGTGTTACCTACTGCTCCTGTGTTTCCTGTCGCTCCTTGAGGTCCCTGCGCGCCAGTAGCGCCGTTGCAGATGACAGTATCTTTATCGTTCACAGAAACGACTGTACCACCAGCAGGACACTGGTCAGTAGTGGCAGGAGCTGAAGTCACTGTAGGGAGTGGCTGGATAGCTGAAAACTCAGCGTTGCCGCACCCTACTGTAGCCAGTAAGCAGGCTCCCAGTAGCAGAGCGTATATAGCGAATAAGCGCATAGCGTTAAAGTTGTCGATAGTCATAAAACCTCCGTTTGTTGTTATACAGTATCATCGGTATTGGTTTTCGTAAACTTTAATGTTATTTCGTGTCGGCGGGTAAGTTAGGGCCGAGACTCGCTATATAAGCTTTGGCAGCCTCCCTGCGCATCTTAATCTCGTCTTGGTGCTCTTCTAAATACTTAGCGTCCTTTTCAGCGTAAAGCTCTACCGCTCGTTTTCTTGGCTTACCTCCACTTTGGTTAAATAGTTCCTGTAAGGCATCTCTCCGGCTCCCCGCTCGCCCTATTCTCATATAACTTCTCCTTATGGTTAATATAATACTATTTTACTTGACTATTTTTTAGCGCCCTTGGTAGGGTGCCTTAAGCTCTTAGTTATTAACTTCTTCTCTCTTAGCTTTTAATCGTTTTTTTGATGTTTTGTCCCAAGTTCAATAAACATGCTTAGCTCTTAGTCTATCAGATATATCTATTTAATCAATATTATTAGTACTCAGCCTCTAAATAAGGCATCTAGCAGTAAAAAAAACCTTTGACTTTATCCAAATCTATTGTATGCTAAACGAAGTAGCTTATTTAATCTCCCCGGCTACTGGCGCTTAGGATCTCTCCCTCCCTTCTACCTAAGCGCCAGTAGCCTTCTTTACAGGAGGCGTTCGTGTCAGCAAAAACCAACCGCAGCATCCATCTTAATGGTGAGATTTCTTCTGAGTCCTATGATGCTTTTGCTAAACGCTTGTCGCGTTTAGAGCGCGAAGGGGGCGGCCCCGTCACTTTCCATTTGTTTTCTGAGGGGGGCAGCGCGCATGCAGCCTTGGCCTACGCAGGTCGCATGCGCAGCAGTCCTTGTCAGATTCGTGTGCATGCGTATGGGCTTGTCGCTAGTGCGGCTGTGCTGCTCCTCGCTGCCGGGGACTCTCGTGTTATGGCTAGCGAGGCTTGGGTTATGGTGCACGAAGACAGTGGTGAGATCTCTGGCTCGGTGAAGGATTTAGAGAAGGCGAGTAAGCACATGCGTCGATTAGAAGTGCAGTGGGCGCAGCTTTTGGCGGGGTTAACTACTGCTTCCTACGATACCTGGGTTAAATTGCATGCCGATGAAACCTTTCTAACTGCAAAAGAGTGTTTGGCGCTCGGTCTTATAGATAAGGTTGTATGATGAATATGAAGTATAAAATATTGTTATGCGTCGGATTGCTGTTGTTGGCATTTGCTTCTGGTAGATATAGCGTTAATCCTCCTGATGCTACAACTAAGATAGATCAAAAAATTGATACTCAGGTACAAGACGACAAAGATACTAAAACACACACAGTGACTGTTATCGTAAAGGAGCCCACAGGTGAAACGAAAACAACAACAACCACAGATACCTCCGTCATCGACAAAGAAGTCGAGAGACAAGTATCAGACACACAAATCCAGCAAGAAATCAAAAGCGTTACGAAGAGAACTATTAACGTGTCAGTGCTTGGAGGTTTTGATAAAAGAACGAATCTCCCAACTTACGGAGCAGCTATCTCACGCGAAATCCTAGGCCCTATCACGATAGGTGTCTGGGGCTTGAATAATGGATCTTTCGGAGCTAATATTGGGTTGGACTTTTAATGCTCCCCGAGGTGCTCGTCTTATTCGCGTGTGCCTCTAATCATGGATGCTCCGAAGTATCGAGCCAGTACTTCCGTGAGCATCCAGAAGTCCAGCACCAAGTCGGTATTGACGCTCGACGATTATCTAATTTTGTAGGCAAAACAACTGTAAACGTTTTTGCTCCTGTAGCTTTCTTCTTTAGTGGTGGCACAAGCAACATAAAACTCCATGAATCATTTTACTTGCAGCTTAATAAGAATCAAGGTATGGTTATGTTAAAGAAGGAGTTCAAATGACAAATTTTCTTATTTTAACTTTTATGGTTTCTTGCCTTAGCTTAGGGTACCTTCTCGCTATGCTTCACTTGCGGGGTAAACGATGAGCGCTTTTAATACAATGTGCGAAACTCTTGAGAAAGAGATCGAAGAATCTTATCTCGAAGGAGTTACTGCGGATAAGGCTGAAAAGCTCGCAGGACAGTTTCTACACGCTCAATTGCGGGTATCTGCCGAGCTGCGCAAGGCTGACTTGGACAGTCGTATGCGTAAGTCAGGGCTTAAAGCCCTTCGTGCCGGGGTGTACACAGATGTGTGTACAAAGAACGAGAAGAAACCCACTGAAGCCGGTATTGCAGCTATCATTGATTGTCACGAAGTCGTGCAAGCAGAACAAGACCGCTTCGATAATGCAGAAGTATCTAGAGATGACCTTGAGCGTTATTACAACATCTTTCAAGCAGCGCATGTGCATTTCCGCACTATTGCAAAAGGACAGTTCGGTGGCTAAGCAAATAGATTTAAGTAAAATGATGGCGCGCATGGAAAAGCTGTATGCCAAAGACCCTAGCAAATTGAACAAAGTGGGCCTTGGCGATAAGCTTCGAGGTTTGACTGAATCTGACTTTCTTCTCATGCCTCCGTGGTGGGTAAAAGCTACTAACACCAAGGGCATTCCATACGGAAAGATTGTCATGATCGCCGGGGATAGCGACTCTGGCAAGACGTCCACTGCCATTGCTGCTATGAAGGCCGCTCAAGCCCAAAACGTAGGCGTTATCTATGTGGAAACAGAAGGCAAGACCACTACCCAAGATATGGTGAACTGGGGCGTAGATCCTACCCAAGTATTTTTGGTACAATCGTCTATCGCCGAAGAAGCCTTCGAGATGATGTTTGCGGCCTGGGATGGTTTTTTCCTCGATAATCCAGATCAAAAACTATTGGTTATTTTCGACTCCCTCGGTAACGTAGTCTCTAAACGAGATTCAGAGATGGATCTGACTACCAGCAACCAAAAGCCTGGTGGCAAAGGACAGATTAACCGCCTCGGTATTAATAAACTAGTAGCCAAGCGCGCAGAAGACGATGTAGCAGTGTTGTTTATTAACTACACCTACGACAACATCGGTTCACCTGGTAAGACCAACGCTGGTGGCAAAGCAGTCAATTTCTTCTCTTCATTGACCTATCAGACTAGTCGTAAACAATGGCTTGAAAAGACCGTTAAAGGCGAAAAGGTGCGGATTGGAGCCCGAGTGCAGTGGCGTCTGTTTAAAAACCATATTGATAAAGCTAACCCTGGACCTAAGAACGTAGAATTCGATATTACCGCCGATGGATTTAATCTAGTAGGGAGTAGTAATGAAGACGAAGGTAACGAAGCCTAAAGCTGTTTTAATATCGGATATTCATTACAACGTGCATACTTTGGCACTAGCCGATGCAGCGATGCGGCAAGCAATCGCTAAAGCTAATGAACTGCAAGTCCCTCTTATCGTAGCCGGTGACCTACACGATACAAAAGCCAATCTACGCGGCGAATGTATCAATGCTATGCTTGAGACCTTTAAACTATGTAATCAAAAACCTTATATATTAGTAGGAAATCACGACCGCATAAACGAGAAATCTTTTGAGCATTCTCTGAATTTCTTACAGGCATGTGCAAATATAATCGACGGCGCTGATCGTATTAAAGACGGTCCTTATTTGATAGCATATCAACACAACCCTGACATATGTCGCGCCATTCTAAAGGCGTGCAACACTGGCGCTGTTGTGATTATGCACCAAGGGCTAAGCGGATCAAATATGGGCGACTATATCCAGGATAAGTCAGCCATTACGCCCGAAGACGTAGCAGGCATGCGAGTGATTTCAGGCCACTATCATACAAGACAAACTATTCCCCTTCCAAAGGGCGGAATATGGAACTATATTGGTAATCCCTATACTCTTGGATTTGGAGAAGCAAATGATCCCCCGAAAGGTTATCAAATTCTCATGGAAGATAGAGCACTCGAATTTGTCCCGACAAGTCTTAGGAGACATGTCGTTTATAACTTTCCCCAGCCTGCCGTGGGAGGAGCCGCCCTATCGTGCTCATCTGAAGACCTCTTATGGGTTAAAGTTAGCGGTACAAAGGAGTATTTGGCAAATTATAATAAACGAGTCATCAACGAAGTTCTAAATATCTCATTTCCTTATCGCCTAGATCTTATCCCTATAGAAACACTCGCAGATACCCAAATTGAGCATAAAGATACCCAAAAGCAAGAAGATGTGCTAGATTCACTTATAGACTCAATGGCTAATACTTCTACTGAGCGTAAAGAACGCCTGAAACAGACATGGAAGGACTTATGCGAGTAATTTCATGTCAGTTAGAAAACTTCGCCTCTTATAAGAAAATAGACTTCACCTTTGATAATCAAGGCCTTGTCTTGATTCATGGTCCCACAGGCTCCGGTAAAAGCACCCTCTGCGACGCTATCCCCTGGGTGTTATTTGGAGTTACAGCCAAAGGTGGTAAAGTCGATGAAGTCCTCAGCTGGCCCGGCATTTCAATTACCAAAGGTATTATCACTTTAGACAATGGTTTTAAGATCACCCGCATTAGAGGTCCTAAAGCCAAGGACAATGACCTTTTCCTTGGAAAAGAAGCCCAACAGCGCGGTAAGGACATCCCAGATACCCAACGTCTCATAAACGCTCTACTTGGCATGGATGCTGACCTTTATTTGTCAGGTGCTTATTACCATGAGTTCTCTAAAACAGCCTCTTTTTTCACCACGACAGCTAAGGCGCGTAAAGAGCTATGTGAGCAGCTAGTAGACCTATCTCTAGCCAAGCGCCTACAGATAAAGGTCTCAGAGGCTAAAAAGGCTACTGCAATAGAATTATCTAAGGTTGATCGAAAAAGAGAAAGAGCCGAGAGTCGGATTGAACTCCTTACAGAACGAGTAGAAGTACTTAAACACAGTATAAGTGTTTGGGATACGCAACAAACCAATAAAATTGCGGCTCTAACTTCTAATTTCAATAATTTTGAAGAAAATAAGAAAAATCATATTATTTCTGAAGAGCAAGAGTTGCTTGTCTTACAGGCAGAGATTCAGCCTTCTGAATCTTTTTATAACAGAAAAATGGCTTTACGGACAGAAATGTCAGAAACAGAAACAGAAGTTTGCGACAAATGCGGCGCATCTAAACACAATTCTCGAAGAGATGAATTACGCCAGGCCTTACATGAACTAGATAAGGAGAGTATTAGAAACGATAATCGAATAAGACAAAAAGAAAATCTTATACGTAATATCGAAACAATTAAATTGTCCGTGAATACCTATGGGGAGGAATTGCAAGCAGCGAAGAATGCTGATAATCCTTATATTATCGAGCGCATAGAAACAAAAATTTTTATAAAAAAGCATACTCATGAGATTAAAAGCTTCAACGAAGCTGCCATTACGCAGACCCTCGTACTGGAAGACCTAGATCTTCTCTCGGATGTTGTTAATGACTTTCGTGGCGTTAGGGTCAAAAGCACCATATCAGACCTACAAAATAAAACGAACGCTCTTCTATCTAAGCATTTTGATGCCGAGATACGAGTGGAATTCGGTATACCTGAGGCAGATAAGCTTGAAGTGACAATTACTAAAGATGGAAATACATGTGTTTACAGCCAGTTATCTAAAGGACAACGTCAACTGCTCAAGCTCTGCTTTGGAGTTAGCGTTATGGGCGTTGTAGCTAATCACCATGGGCTTAGCTTCAATGCTGCCTTCATTGATGAGGGTTTTGATGGCTTATCAGATGAGTTTAAAGTTAAGGCCTATGGGTTACTGCAGACACTGGCTTTAGAGTATGATAGTCTGTTCGTAGTTGAACATAGCAGTGAGCTTAAAGCCATGTTTCCAAAGCAGTTTGAAGTTAGCCTTACGGAAAACGGGAGTGTCATTGAAGAAGCCTGATTCCAAGAAAGAAAGATCCTTAATCAAAGGCGCTCTTCGCCGGGTGTTCTCACGATCAGAGCTTCGACGTAAAGCCTTAGACGCCTGCCTAGTTAAAGACTACTCAGATCCAAACCGTAAACGGGTCACTAGGTGGGGCCGCTGTTCTGAGTGCAAAAAGCTAGAGCCTGCTTATTTGTTAGAAATTGACCATAAAGAACCGCTCGTACCTTTAGATCAAACATTAGAAGATATGGATTGGAACCAAGTAATAGATCGTCTCTGGTGCGATGAAAGGAACCTTCAAGCCTTGTGTGGGGAATGCCACGATAGTAAATCAGGGATCGAACGTAAAGAACGAGCCCGCTTTAAGAAAGAGCGCAAATGAAAAAAGCTAAAAGTCTGTTGGTTTTGTCTGATATGCATCACCCATACTCACATCCAGATACAGTTCCTTTTCTAAAGGCCGTGAAAGCCAAATACAAGCCGGACACCGTGGTATGCATAGGTGATGAGGCTGATTTTCACGACGCGAGCTTTCACGATAGCGATCCTGATCTTGATAGTGCAGGCGTTGAACTAGAAAAAGCCATTAAAGGTCTCAAACCGATCTACAAGCTATTCCCTAAAGTAACTGTCATCGAGTCCAATCACGGCAGTATGGTACTGCGCAAGGCGCTTGTAGGTAAAATCCCTCGCAAGGCCATTAAGAGCTATAACGACGTATTAGATGCGCCTAAAGGTTGGAAATGGGTGTTTGATACCATTATCCAGACACCCTTAGGGCCTGTCTATTTCTGCCACGGTAAGAGCGGAGCGGCAGGACGCTTAGCGTCTCAATACGGGATGTCTTGTGTCCAAGGTCATTTTCACGAACGCGCTCAGATCATGTATATCTCAACGCCTGAAAAGTTGATGTTCGATGCCCACACCGGGTGTCTCGCTAATGATAAGAGTCTCGCTTTGGGGTACAACAAGATCAACCCCAAACGCCCTATCATATCTATCCTGGTGATTATAAACGGCATTCCGCACATAGTCCCCATGGTGCTTAATTCTAATGGACGTTGGATCAAAAGTCTGTAATACTGTTATTGAACTGAGGCGCGAAAGCTGTGGCAATCGACCGGGTTGATAAACCGGAAACGCGGCCACTGGAAACGCGCAGGATATGACAAGGCGGTGGCCATCAACGCCGCCTTCAATACAGTCTGACATAGCAGGAGTCGCGCCCTGCCAGTTCACTTTTTAAGGAGACGTATGTTAGCCATATTATTCTTAACAGCGAGTACACAATTCAGCCTTCCGCCTAATTTACTTAGCTCACTTTGCTATGTGGAAAGTCGACATAACATATCTGTCGTACACGAGCACGACGGCGGGGACAGTTCAATAGGCATTTGCCAAATTAAGCTCAAAACAGCCAAATACTTAGGGTTCAAAGGCACAGAGAAACAACTCTTAGATCCTAAGACAAACATCTACTATGCTGCTAAGTATCTCGCATACCAACGCACTCGCTATCACGGTGATATCAAAAAAGCTATCATTGCATACAACAAAGGTCATGCAGGACACTTGACAAAGACTCCTTACAGCGATAAAGTACTTTATACCTGGAGGTTAGCAAATGAGTAGTTGTAAACATGGAGCTGCAATGAACGCTCTTTGTATGGAATGCTCTAAAGAAGGAACGATCAACGGGCATGTAGTCTCTATTACTAAAAATGGCGGGGTATTGCTGGGAGCGCCCGGAGCAGTCACGTCCCCGGAGGAACAAAAAGCACCTAAAGCCTCAAAAAATGACCAAGCGAAGATAGACTTGTCGCTTATCCCCTATATCGCTCAGGTAGCAGAAGCGAAGGCCTTCCAAGTAGGCGAGAAGAAATACGGACGTTATAATTACTGTAAAGGGCATAAGGCTAGCCAGCTTATCGCCGCAGCTCAGCGCCACCTCCTTGCCTGGTTCCAAGGTGAAGAGAATGATCCAGTTGACGGCCAGCCACATCTCGGCAGCGTCCGAGCGTGTATGGCTATGCTACTTAGACAGCAGGAGTTAGGTACTATGATTGATGACCGATTCAAGCCTGGGGATGAGAAATGACTATCATCAAGAACGAAATGACGGTCTTTGTCGACGTAGATGGAACGCTTATCGTTCCATATGATCCAAAGCTCAAGCAAATAGTCATCAAAGTCTATGATGCCGTCACTAAGCATTATGTCAAAGTAGCTATCCACGAGCCAATGATCCGCCTTGTTAAAGAAGAGCACCATAGGGGAAGTCATGTCATCGTATGGAGTAGAGGCGGACATGAATGGGCGGCCAACGTCATTCGTGCCTTGGAACTTACACCCTTTGTTCACCAGGTGATGTCAAAACCATTCGCCTACTTCGATGATGTAAAGATTGACAAGTGGCTTAAATATAGAGTTTACTTAGAACCAGATATGCAATACAAAAAACCAATGACAAAGGAGTCATAATGGCGTTCAAGTCCGTTTCAGACCTCAGTTCCGATATCACAATCTCGTTGGGCGGCACTAACCGCAAGACGGGCAAGAAAAACCCAACCTCAATCGAAGGTTATTATCTCGGCAAGCGCATTGTTGCCGATACTAAGAAGAAGACAGGCGAAAGCTTCCTGTATTTCTTCCAAACACCTAAAGGCAATATTGGCGTATGGGGTAAAACAGATCTTGACCGTAAATTGAGCAGTGTTGCAGTAGGTACGATGGTGCGTGCTTCTTTCGACAAGATGGTACCTACGCCAAACGGCGAAATGTACAAATTCTTGGTCGAAATTGACGAAGACAACACTATTGAAGTAACAGGATCTGCGCAGGCGGCACCGCCCGCCTATAGCGATGCCGACGAAGATCAAGCAAACGACGGTTATGGTGGCACTGCTGTAGGTGTCGACGAAGAGGAAGAAGATGAAGACGCAATGCAGGCTATGGCATTGGCTAAAGCTGAGAAAGTGGCTAAAGTACAGGCCCTTTTAGGAAAGAATAAAACGACTAAAAATTAATTTTTGGAGGTGCTATGCTTATCTAGTAGCATCGAAAACGGGGCGTTAGACGCACGCCCACCAGACGGTTAGCCTTCCGGTCAAAAAGGCATTTAACTTTAGCGGGAGGAAAGAAACGTGAGAATTTGTCGTTTAATAGCTCCTCAATGGTTAATAGACGATAAGCCAGACACACCCCGAGTGTTGGAAGGTATCTTCACAGACGCTCAAATTAAAGCGCACAACGCCAATGGCTACAACATTTATTTTTTACCCAACTATCCCTCAGAATACGAAAAACGTACTGTAGTTACAGGATCGCATATAGACGTTTTTAACTACGTCTTTGTTGATATGGACCTTAAGGATGGAATTTATAAGACTAAAGACGACTTTATTGAGGCCCTAGGCAGCGGCCCGCTGCCTACCAAGATCATAGATTCAGGTAACGGTATTCATGTTTATTGGCAGGTGGCTAACTTAGACGCTATGAGCTATCTACGCTTCCAACGTAGACTTTTACGCTTATTGTGTACAGATGAAGCAGTAGGCCAGATCTTCCAGTTAATGCGGTTACCGGGTACGCTTAATACAAAAGCGAAAGGTAAGTCCGTACAGTGTGAGACACTTATGGAGGAAGAGCGTATTTATTCAGCTGAAGAGCTGGACCGTCTCCTACCGCCTATTACGGTTGCAGACGAAGCCTATTGCCAACAGCATTACAACAAAACTTACAATTTGAATCAGTCAGACCTAACAATAGACCCGACAATGCCGGCCAAGTTTGGACAGCTCCTTCACGATAACCGTGAGGTCAAAGACCTTTGGGCAGGCAGTACTGAGGATCGTAGTAAGAGCGACTACCGCCTTGGGCATCTCATGTTCGCTTCAGGCTTCAGCAAGGACGAAGCCCTCAGTGTCCTAGTCAACAGCGCAAAAGCGCTTCAGCGGGCTCCTGTACATCGTAGCAGCTATGCCGAGAACATCGTCAGCAAGATCTGGACCTTTGAACTGACAGAAGACAAAACATCTCTAGCGCTCTCTTCTAGTGTCCGAGAAATCCTACAAAAAGCAGGAAGTGCTCTTAAAGGTACCCCTTTCCGTTGCCATGAGCGTATCGACAACACTGTCCATGGCTTTCGTCTTGGACAAGTAATAGGCCTCGTAGCAGGTTCGGGCGTAGGTAAAACAGCCTTCGCCTTGAACATGTTTCGGTGGTTTGCACAAGAAAACCCCGATTATCATCATTTTTTCATACCTTTAGAGCAGCCAGCTAATGAGATAGCGGATCGCTGGCGCACTATGTGCGGAGCAGATACTAGCCTGCACGACAAAGTACATGTAATAAGCAATTATGATGATGAAGGCGCTTTCCGTCACTTGTCTTTTGATGAAATTCAAAACTATATAGTCAAATGGAAAGCTAACACCGGTAACGAAGTAGGATGTGTTGTAATTGATCACATCGGAGCGCTTAAGAAGAAAGGCAAAGATGGCGAAAATCAAGATCTAATGGATATTTGCCACGCTATGAAAGCCTTTGCCGTTAAAACGAACACCCTCCTAGTGATGCAGTCTCAATCTAGTCGCGAAAAAGCTGGTATCGGGGACTTAGAATTAAATAAGGACGCAGCCTATGGCACTGTCTACTTTGAGAGTTATACCGATTATTTAGTTACGCTATGGCAGCCACTTAAACGCTGCCATTCAGAATCAACTTGCCCCACAGTGACTGCCTTTAAATTCTGTAAGATTAGACATAAAAAAGCTCGCCAAGATGTAATACAGGAAGATGTGCCCTATTTTATGTCATTTGACTCTGAGACCGAACTAATGAAAGATATGACTCAAGATCAAATGGTTTCCTTTGACTATTTTTTAAAGAAAGCGACTAATAAGCGTAAAGCAGATCGTAAAACCGACCTAGTAGCCTACCAATCAGTACCGTACAAGGAAGGAGTAGTACATGCCCCAATTACCGCAACTAATAGTCCTAGACGATCCGACACGCATTGATGAACTCCGAGATTATCTAGCTGACAAAGATTATATTTCGTATGACTGCGAGACTACAGGATTAACGCGCAGAGACCAGGTGATAGGCTTTTCCGTATGCGCAGAAGACGGGATAGCCTATTATGTCGTATTGCAGAAGTACGACAAAGAAAAAGGTCTAGTAGACACAGGGTGCATTACGGCTGCTACAAACCTCATTAAGAGTCTCCAAGGTAAGTCTCTTATAATGCATAATGGTACTTTCGATTGTTATATGGCAGAGTCTTATTTTAAAGTCAATCTTATCAATAGCTTACATACTGATACGATGATTTTGGCCCATCTCCTAGATGAAAATAGACGCGTCGGTCTTAAAGAATTAGCAACTTCTATGTTCGGAGAAAGCGCTAAAGAAGAAGCTGTTCTCATGAAAGAAAGCGTCCTAGCTAATGGCGGTGTGCTAACTAAAAAGCTTTATGAGATATGTAAGGCGGACTGGCAGTTAATAGGAAAGTATGGAGCGCAAGACGCCCTTCTCACATACAAAGTATTTCTAGCCCTTGTACCAGAGCTGTACGAGCAGGGTTTAGATAAGTTCTTTTATGACGACGAATCAATGCCTCTTCTCAGGGGCCCTACCTATGAATTGAACACCATTGGTTTGCAGGTAGACATACCAGCCCTCGCTACACTCAAGAAGACATTAGAAGCTGAATGCTTAGAAGCTAAGGCTTTCATACATCAAGAGATAGCTGCTCATGTCAAAGACAAATATCCAAGCACAAACAAGAAAAACGGTTTCAATATAGGCTCTTCATCTCAACTATCTTGGCTCCTCTTTGGCAAGCTCGGATTAGAATTCAATACACTGACTAAAGAGGGAAAGAACGTCTGCAAGGCATTAGGCTTACGGCTTCCTTACACACAAACAGCCAAGCGCGACTTTATCGCTATTTGTGAGAATTCTAAAGATCATATATACCAGCCGGAAGTTAAGACCTTAACCAAAACTGTGCGCGCCAAGAAATTTAAAGAGCCTTGGGGATATATCGCCTGTGATAAGAAGACATTACAAAAATTATCTAATAAATATAAATGGATAGGAGTATTGCTTGAGTATCAACGGAAAACCAAGATCCTTAATACCTATGTCGATGGAATTGCATCTCGCGTACAATACGGCATTATACAGCCGTCTTTCCTTCAACACGGTACGAGTTCTGGAAGATACGCTAGCAGAAACCCTAACTTCCAAAATCTCCCTCGGGACGATAAACGAATTAAAAGTTGCATTATACCAAGAACTGGGAAAGTCTTCGTTGGGGCCGATTACAGCCAATTGGAGCCCCGTATATTCGCCTTCACTAGCGGGGACACTAAGCTACTCAATGCCTTTAAGACTGGGGACGACTTTTATTCCGTCACTGGAATCGAAGTCTATGATAAAATGGGCTGTATTCCTCGCAAAGACGGTTCTCCTAATGCCTTTGGTATATTGCATCCAAAATTGCGTCAAGATGCTAAAGTCTTTACGTTAGCTTCCACTTACGGTGCTACTGGCTTTCAGCTCGCACCTTTAATGGGCAAAACCCCGGATCAAGCACAAGAAGACATTGATAATTATTTTGAGAAATTCCCCTCGGTGAAACAAATGATGTTAGATTCTCACGAACAAGCTAAAAAGGAAGGAGCTGTGTATAACCTATTTGGACGCCCTAGACGCATCCCAGACGCCAAAAAAATCAATAAGCTATATGGTAAGCAAGCGCATGCCGATCTTCCCTATGAGGCGCGTAAGCTGTTAAATCTATCTGTCAATCATCGTATTCAAAGCACAGCTGCTTCTATCGTTAACAGGGCAGCCATAGCTTTGCATCGAAATCTCATCCTTGCAGGCATAAACGCCCAGATCGTTCTCCAGGTACACGACAGCATCATTGTAGAGTGCGCGGAAAATGACGCAGAGAACGTAAGCTTGTTAATGCAAGACGCTATGGAGAATACAACCGATTTGAAGACAATTTCTTTAGAAGCGGCTCCAGCTATCGGTAATAGTCTTGCTAAAGTATAATAGATTGAAAATAAGTGTTGACATTATCATAATAGTAGCTAAGATAAGAATATAAGGAGGCTTACCGCCTATGTTTGGATTGAAAAAAGAAAAACCGATGCCGCTCCCAACTGGAATGACTGAATTTGAGACATGGTCAGCTCGTATTATCGCTAAAGTAGGTCCGCTTGCAGACGAAGATTCTCTGAAATTCGCTCTTTGCAGCCAAATCATGCACGCAGCCCCTACTTCTGCTAATGTGCCTGATTCTTACTTCGTAAACGCTTTACGTAAAGCAGCTGCTAACCAAGTAGCGTCACAAGTATTTCAGGACATTAAAAACAAGCAAAAAGCAGCCCAAGAAGCTGAAGCGCTTGCTGCCCAAAGTCAACCCGTCGAAGCTACGACCGCACCTGCGATTGTAGCCTCAGATGACCAAAAAAGCTGAATCCGAAGCGCTTAGAGCCCTCTGGTATAAGAAACTACAAGCAGAAGGCTTTGAGGACATTGAGCAAGACGAAGATAATCTTAAATCATGGTCTTCGCAGTTTACAAGAACGCGCTCAAGATTAAGCCAAGAAGCTCGACAAGATTACTATGTTTTGGCAGATAAATTTTTGAACGAGTATAAGTTTGAAAACAAAGTACATAAAGCTATATGGGAATATCATTGCGCCGGAGTGAGTATTAGAAACATAGTCCGCGCAATGAAAGACAATGATGTAGTGTGCGCAGACAAAAGTACTTTTGGTAGACTTATAAAGGACTTAAGAGATACTATGAAGAAGATGTACATGTCAGAAGAAAGGCGGGGAGCGTGAGTTTTTCAGACGTAATGTTAGCAATCGCTCTAGGCCTTACCACTTCTATCTGCCTTTGTATTGTCATCGAAATAGTCAGAATTGAATTCTTTAATGAGTGACTTTAAAGGCTTATATGATATTCGAGACTTCAAAATTGAGGACAAAAATCTCATTTTAGCCACTTTTCTTCGGGGCCTCTATTATGGCGATTCTTGGTTTAGCCTCATTCCGAAACCAGTTTTTATGGCTAATTATAAACAGATGGGCGAACTCTTAGTGACCAAGGCTGTAATTAAAGTCGCTTGCCTTAAAGACGATCCAAACGTTATTCTAGGGTATAGTATCCTAAGTCAAGACTACCAAACAATCCATTGGTGCTTTGTTAAAGCTAAATGGCGTGGCAAAGGGATTGCGCGCTCGCTCCTTCCCCAACATCCCTCAGCAGTGAGTCACCTCACTGAGCTAGGCAAAACACTAATGACTAAGTTCCCAAATGTGATCTTTAACCCTTTTCTAATCAACTAACCAAGGAGTCCCAATGAGTAATAAGTCTGCACGCAAAGTTAACCTGCCTAAAACCACTAACGTCCCACGAGACCTGCCTGCAATTGAAGCCGATTACATTCAGCTTCGCTCAGAAGCAGGGCAAGTTCAATACCAACTTCATGTCTTTAATAAGGACTTGGTGCGCTTAAATGAGCGCTTAGAGAATCTGAATTACGAAGCAGCCGCTCGCAAAGAATTAGATAGTAAAGCTGCTCCCGCAGCGACCGAGCAGGAGAATACCAATGCAACCGCGTAAAATCGCTTTTGCAGTACTTCGTGGCACAGTTTTTGTCCGAGATTTAGGACAAATTGGGCCTACGATTGATTCGCGCGCGCCGGGGCAGAGCAACGTAAGTATGTCTCTTGCTGACGGTTTTTTGACGATCAACACGGAGTATAAAACTGGTGGACCTTGCATCATCCTAGTGCCCGTCACCAACGTCTCACACATGGTGCCTGCAACTACTTAATGAATAAACGTGTTATCCCTGTACATTTTATGACTGACTGGAAGAAAGTCAAAAGGACGTGGAAAGAGCGCCTGCTCGCCCGTCCTTGGAATCCTTTCAAGAGCCACAAGAAAGTATGGGATAGCCGCGTTTACATGACCCGCACAGGCGTTATCTACGTCAGTTTTGAAACTTACGAGAAATGGGACAAACTAGGTATATTGGATGAAATTGAAACACTTCGCGAAAACTAGCACAGTATTGCCCACAGCAGCTGAAGATACCGTCATATCAGACATCTCCATAGCTCGTCTTATCGATCAAGGATTATTGACCTTATCTCGTGAGATTAAAAATCTGACTATGTTGTCGGTTCGCGGTAAGTTGTCACCAGCTGATGCCAGGGACCTCAGGGATCACCTGAAGCTATTATTTGAAATGCGTGCAATGGAAGCCGACGTACTTCGCACCCTCAGTGATGCCGAGCTTCAATCTCGTGCCAAGAAAGCTATGTCCGATGACAGTGACCAAAGCAGCTCTTCTTAAGGAAGTAATAAATCGAACAACGCAGCCAATCACCTATAAGCCTATTGTATTCGAGGATAACTTCCCGGCGCAAAATGCCTTCGTTCAAGACGCCAATCGCTATATTGCCGCCCAGTGCTCTCGACGAGCCGGTAAGACTAATGGCCTAGCTCTTAGATTCTTAAAGACTATGGAAACCCATCCTAAGTCCCAGTGTCTATATCTCTCCCTGACGCAAGAATCAGCTAGGGGCATCATGTGGGATATCATGCATGAGATGAATGACAAATATGGTATAGGCTGTACTTTCAGGGATACTAGGTTAGAGATCATCCATCCTAACGGTGCCAGGCTTAAGCTAATGGGAGCTGATCTTAAAGACTATCGACGTAAGCTTAAAGGCCGTAAATTCCCTGGTGTCGCGATAGACGAGGCCCAGGATTTCAGCTCTGAACAGCTCCAGAGCCTTGTAGACGACGTTATAAGCCCGTCTATAGCCGATTATCCAGACGGCTGGCTAGCTATCACAGGCACTCCAGGCCCAGTACCTCAAGGCTATTTCTTCGACGTCACCCAGAAGCGTAAGTACGGATATAGCCATCATTCTTGGACTATGTTAGAAAATCCATGGATGCCGGACCCCTCTGGCTTTATTGCCGAACTCATGGCTAAGCGGGAATGGGATGAAAGCCATCCATCTCTAATGCGAGAATATCGCAATAAATGGGTGTTGGATGTCGAATCCCTTTGGGTTCGCTACAATGAAGCCAAGAACAATTACACAGAACTGCCTAAAGATCGTATGAACTACATTATGGGCATCGACGTGGGTTTTAATGACGCCGACGCCATTGCCATTATCGGCTGGGCAGATAGTAGTCCGGCCACTTACCTCATAGAAGAGAAAATTACCAAAAAGCAAGGCATAACCGAGCTAGTCGCCCAGGTGGAAGAGCTGCGCAAGCGATACGATATTCAGAAAATGGTCATAGATACCGGTGGGTTAGGCAAAAAGATCGCCGAAGAGATGATCCGTCGCCACTCTATCCCAGTCGAAGCTGCCGACAAAATGCGTAAACAAGAAAACGTAGAACTGCTAAACGACGCACTCCGCACAAGTAAGTTCAAGGCTAAGGCTAACAGCCGCTTCGCTTTAGATAGCTATCTAGTACAGATTGATTGGGATAAATCATCCCCGGACCGCATCGTGGTGAAGAAAAAGCCACACTCAGATATTATCGACGCCGTCCTTTACGCCTTTAAGGAGTCCTATTCGTATACGCATACAGTTGAACCGGTTAAGCCTAAATATGGCACCAAAGAGTGGGCCGAATCCCAGGTATCCGAAATGTTTGACCGAGAGCTAGCTGGATACCAAGAAGAAGCCAAATACGATAAATGGTTAAAAGGCCAAGAATAATAGCAAAAACAGCCAATTATAGGCTTTATTTGCACGTAATCGCTTCCATTAGGGACTAATGCCCATATTAGTGACCCTTGGAGGCTCTCATTCTACCCTTCCTTAAACGTAAAGATATAGGCACGCCCACTCAAACACGTGCTCCAGATGAAAAACCAGAAGAAGATCAAGACGATAGTTCAGCAGCTATCCATGCTTGTGCCTCTGCTCTTATCCAGGCCGTTCATGCCAAAGACGTTAAAGCAGCTGCTGAAGCTATCCAAGATGCCTTTGAGATTTTAGAATCAATGCCCCACGAAGAGGGCGAACACACTGAACCTCATTCGTATGATGCTCAAAACATTAAAGCTGCTGAATAATTTAACTAAATACTAAGGGAAACAATAACTTATGTCAATCATGTCCTCCAACCAAACAACAACAGGCCTCGGCACTATCGCTACCTTTCAAGCTCCAGCTGCGGATGTGTATTCAGTTGGAGGTTCACTTACGCTTCCTACGATCACTAACGGGGGTATTAATCCAGCAACGCAGTCGCCGTCAGCTGTCGTAGTCAATAAGAATGGCTCCCCCCAGTACACAGGCTTCCCAGGCGCAGAAGGCTTCCAAACGAACGTTAACTGTGTTTTAAACGACATCATCACCGTTGTCCTCAGCTCTTCTAATACAGCTGTAGACGCAGCGCCAAATGCAATTAAAACCACTGTCTCTATCAGCGAAGGTATCTAATGCCACTGATCAAGTCTAAGAGTAAAAAAGCCTTCGAAAAGAACGTCGAAACTGAGATGCGGGCCAATCCAAGCCCAAAAGACCGGGCCCAAAATCTGGCCATTGCCTATAGTGTTAAGCGCAAAGCAGCTAAGAAGAAGATGGCTGAAGGCGGAGCAGTAAAAGACGAGTCCGCTAAGACCGAAAAGCGCCCTATGCCAGACGAGGCCCACAATGATAGTGAGCAAGAGTCTAAGAACTCAGGCAACAAAGCCCCTAAGAACGACGACTGGGGCTCTACAATCACTCTCAAGCAAGCCCAAAAGCCTTCTATCACCAAGCTCAGTCAGCCTAAAATCGTAGGTTCAGACGCCTTCTCAGTGCGCAGTAGAGATATGCAGGATGACGAAGCTGATCTGGAAATGAGCGAGAAACCGAATGAAGGCCCCGAGCATCAACCCTTGGCGCGTGACGATGAAGAAGGTCCGAACCGCCAAGGCCCTAAAGTACATCCAATGAAGATGATGGCCAAAGGCGGCCCAGTCATGCAGCCTAAAGACAGCGGTATTCAAGAAAAAGAGCGCGTAGACGAGTCCGACCTTATGGACGACGAAGCCC
>QGNH01000223.1_pt1 | contig 21147 bp, 16 predicted proteins | sample 1735481 | NCBI WGS metagenome assembly QGNH01 (sample SAMN09239004, study PRJNA386568) | Viral metagenome, whole genome shotgun sequencing project.
TGCCCCCCGCAACGTCGGTGCCGAGGGTCGCGCCTCCAGCGGCTAGCGCGTTCACGGTCGTTGCGGTCACTGCCGCCGGAGTCGTGCCGCCGATAGCCCCTGGCGCAGCGAACGTAGCCCCGCCAAGTGCGTCACTATTCGCTGCGTGAAGATTGGTGCAGACGGTGGTAGAGGCAGCGGTAAATGGTGCGGTTCCGGTCGATACGCTAGATGCGACGGTATTCGCCGTCACCTGGCCAGCCACTCCAGCGCCTCCGCCGACGATCAGCGCACCAGTCCCGGTGGTCGTTGACGCCGTGGTATTGCCGATGGTCAACCCACCCGTACCCGTGGTCGGCGCGTAGGTGAGATTGGCCGAGTCGGTGAGTAGCCCGCCGCTACCCGCGAATGGAACGCGAGTGGTGGTCAAGCCACTATCGGTGAGAGAAGTGCAAGTGATGGCAGCGCCAGTGATGGGGCCGGTGAACCCATTGCTGGTCACGCCATTGTCGTCAACCTTGAATACCGTGACGCCCTTCTGGCTCACGATCTGCTGGTACACCTTGGCGTTGAGCGTGATGCTACATACCGCCGTGCCGCTAGTGTATTTGAGGCACGCGAACCGATAGGTGCCAGGATCGTTCAACGTCTGGCTGGCGAGCGTCGAGGTGAATGTCTGGCCATAAGACCAGGCAGCACCATTGCGCTTCTCCAGGCAGACAGTGGCAACAAACGTGCCACTGATGGCCAGGGTTGCGCTACCTCCATCCGGCACGGTGACAACCGTGGCGCCGTCGCTAACAGAGGTGAATGAATCAGACGCCCAGCCGGCAGTGGCCAGGACGAGGGCGAGAAGGATAGTGAGAAAGCGCATGGGATGATCCCTTGGTAGTTAGTTGAGTGCGACAAGTCCATCGGCGGTTGTGGTATCAGAGAGAACCTGGGTGACGGAGATGTTGAGCCTGCCGACAGGCACATGGGAGAGTAGCACGTCAATCCCGCCCATTACCACATGCAGGTTGCCAGCAACACCAACCCAGATGGCAAGAGTTGGGTACTTGAAGATGGTGCCACCCAATACGTCGGGGGTGATGACGCCGCCTGCGCCAGCGTATGGGTTTGGCGCGGCAGATGGCGCGATTGGTTCGCGGACAAACGGCATGGTGGGGACTGGATTGCTCATGGCGTCCCCTTAGTTCAATGCCACGATGAGCGTGGCGCTGGTGCCGGTATTGCGAACTTGCGTCACCGCGATGTTGAGCATGGTGCCTGCTGGCACGTTGGTCAGGATCACCGTCTGCCCGCCCAGGGTCACAGCCACGTCACCGGCACCACCCACCCACAGTGCCCTAGTAGGTACGCCAAACACCGTGGAGTTGGACTTGGTGACAACGCCCTTGTTCGTCGCCGGCAGATAGCCACCTGGCGCGGTAAGTGGCGCCAGCGGTTCAAGGACATACGGCGCGGTAGGTATTGGATCGGTCATGGCGTGCTCACAGGGGGATAGAGTTTGGCGAGTTCCCGGTAGAGGTTGCCGGGCGAATACCACCATGGTTTCTGCGTCAGCGGTATGCCACCGATTAGCAGGATTGTGGCCACAACGCGGGAGCAGTCCTGCCGATCAGCCTTGTGGAGTCCGGCGGGGACGATCAGCGAACCGACAATATCCTCCCAATCATATGCCTCCCCTACCAAGGACAGCGCATAGGGCCTCATCTTCGCCTCGGCAGCGGCCACTACCGGCACACGAATGATGTCCCAGTTGTTCAGAAAGTCCGCGCCTTGCGGCACGGTGGCCGGGTCGCGGAACCTGACGTGCATCGCGCCGTCGGTCGCGCATGAGAACCAGGAGCCATCGGTAAAGATCAACTCGCAATGCGAATACCGCGAGCCGGTCCACCACCGGATACAGGCATCCACGATATTCCCGAACCAAGAGCCACCTGGCCCCTTGTAGAACGCGCAGCGGACGTTGGGCGTGATAAACTCAGGCATGATTGCCACCAGGATCAGGAACAACCACGGTAGAGGGATTCGATGATACCGGAGTGGCTAACGCGGCTGTCGCCAAAGTTGCCGCAGCGGATTTCGTTGCAGTCCGTGCCGTGGAATAAGACGATGAGGAAATCGCCTGCACCACCGCTCCGGTGATGAGAACCACCAGGCCCGCACCGGCGCCGATGGGGTTGGCGACACCCGCAACCGCCGCCACCGTGCCAGCGATGGTTCCGATCAGCCCAATCCAAAAGGCGATCTTGCCGCTGGTGCCAACAGCCTTGGCCTGCTGGTATTCGCTGGTGAGATTTCCGGCCTTCCCTAGGAGGTCGATGATGGGTTGAAGATTGGCTGGGGTTGGATCGTTCATGGTGTTCCCTTGCAGAAGGCGTGTTCGATGGCCAGAACCGCGGCAGCAGCCGCCGCCGGATAGATGAAGTAGAATAGACGCCCTGAGCGGGCCTCCTTCATCTCCGCAATATCCTTGGCATTGGCGACGTGCGCGTCCTCAAGTTTCTGGAATAGCACATGGCCATCCCCGAGAATCTGCTTGACGGTATCCACGCTGGATTGCAACGCAGCCAACTTCTCGTGGATGTCAGTAGTAATGAGTTGGGTGACATGAAAGACATCGCTCTCAAGTCTTGAAATCCGAGAACCATGGTTCCCGGCTTCATGTCGAAAATCCACCGCCGGGTTACTGATCGGGGTAATGTCTTGGTTGCTCATACCGCCACCACAGTCCCCGAGCCATCGAACTTGAGCGCCTTGCTGGCGCGTGCCGTCGCTGATGGCAGGGTGAGATTCGCCTCGGTCGTTGTGTCGAGCGCGGAGGTTTTGATGCACCTGGCCATCTGCGCCTTGAGAGCCTGAACTTCCATCGTGAGCAAGTCGAGGGCATCCTCAGAGGGCTTTTGCCATGAATAACTGAACGAGGTATTCTGAACCGCCGCCGGGTTGCGGTAGACGATGGCCTTGTCGCAGGCTGTGACAATGGCGATGCCAGGCGCCGTCAGGGCAATGGTGCCACCAGAGTATTCTCCGACGCCAACCACACTGTAATGAGTCGGGTTGACAAGCGTTGTCACCACGCCAGCCAGGATAGTCTGAGCTACTAGATCAGCGTCTTGGAATATCCTGAACGTGTAGGCCAGCGACGAGACGGCCCCAGGAGTTGTGTAGAGATTGGAATTGGCCGATGAAACTGTCATGGCTACCTTTCAGCCTGTGGTAAACTTATACACTGCATGTCTAAAAAAGCAACGGCTCATGGCTTCGGCGGCGGCCCGAGTAGGAGTCTTGGGCTAAGTACGTTCTTGCCGTGTTGTTCCGCGTAAAAGTAATAGTCCAGCATATGAAGGACTTGAGTGGATGGGAAGTGGGTCAGGACGCCACCGACCTTGAGGCCCTGGCGCAGGGTAGGCGCCCAATGCGGCTCGGTGCCTTCCATCTCATGCGCGATGTCATTGCGGACGGCGGTGCCGAAGTTGGCAATGGCCCCCACCCCGCCAAGGCCCTGTGGCAGTTCGGCCCGCTTGCCCTCGCTGATCCAACTGACTGCATCACGAGCCAGGGGGATGCCGGAGAAGCCGGTGTAGGCTGACTCCTTGGCCAACCGGCCGGCGAGCTTCTTGGGGTCTTTCCACTCGCTCATGTCGTCGCCAGTGATGACCTGGCTACCAGCGTAGTAAGCCGCCGGGGCAACGACAAGGTACAACAGCATGTCGGATACCATGTGCGCTGCGGCTTCCGGCGTGTAGTGTTTGTCAGCAAGCCGGTGCATGCTATTTACCATGAGGCCGAGGTTGGCATTGCCCCAACTCATCATATTGGTGAAAATCTTGTTGTAGGCATTGCCGCGTAGCGCTTGCGCCATGTCCTTGCCAATGAAACCGCCCTGCGTGTCGATCATTATTTGATTCGCCATCGCGCATGCTTTGGCGTGGTCGCCACCGACTTCTGGCATATCCATGGCCTTGTTGTAACCAGCAAGCCAAGCATGGGTGTCGAGGAAGTGCCAAGCTTTGTTGGCGAATAGGTAGGCGGTGTTCTTGAAAGGCTCCATAAAGGCCAGGGTGCCGGTGCGGCGGAAAGCATCGCCAAGATATGTGCCGCGCTCTGCGTTGCGAAGGCGCAACTCGGTGGAATTGTCCAGCGCCCACTGGGCCTTCCCAGGCGTCAGGACTTGAATGAGGGCGCGTGACCAATTGCCAAAGCCCACACGTGCGATGGACGATGGTGCGCCGACTACCTGCTTGAGCGAATAGGCGATGTTGAAGGATCGCATGCTGGCGTTGAGTCCATTACGCATGAACTCAAGGATGCGACCAAGGCCGGTATCGTCCAAGCCTGGCCCGTGCGCCACCGCATGCACTTGATCGTTGAAGGCATCCCAAGCGCCTTTGCCCCAGGCGTTCACCATGGTGTCCTTGAACTGGCCATTGTTGACAAGCTGGTTGAGGTCGATCACCACTTCGCGCATGGCGAGGTCGTGGATCACCTTGCCAATATGATCGTCCACCACCCCGATGTCAAGTTTGAGCGGGCGATCTTGGCTCCCGGTGCGGGCCTGCACATGGCCAGTGTCGGTCATGGCGTGCGAATACCCAAAGCCCTCCATCATGGATTTGGCCATGGCGTCTGGCATTTCGTGGATGGGAGGCGGTGTGCGCCCATTGTCGTACACGATGGGGTAGTAACCGCCGCTCACTTCTCGCCCGGTCTTGGTCTTGAATGGCGTGGCATCTACCCATTTCACTTCGCGCCCAGGATGAACGCGCCGCTCCAGCGCCTCGATCTGCGGCTTGTAGGACGCCAGTTGCTTCCACTTGGCTTCAACAAAATCCCAATCCTCGTCGTCCAGCCGGTCGAGAATGGCATTTACCTGATCCTCGGTCCAGTGATGGCCCGCTAGCAACCGCTCACGGTTACCGGCATTGCCCCAATTCAGCGCCACTGAAAACTGTGCGTATTTGTTGAGCGAGTCGCGTATCTCCGGGATGGCCTCGCGTTGGTTGAGTTTGATCGCGCCAACATTGTCGAATCCCAGCTTGCTCAACTTGTCGAGGTCTTTCATCAGAATGTCATAGGCATGTTCGGTCATCACGCGCTGGACATCCATCGCCTCGTTCAATGGCTTGGACCACATATCAAACAGCGGCCCGGCTTCCCTGTGGCCTTGGATGCGATAGACAAGATCAGTGGGGCGTTTGAGCTTGTCCCAATAATCGCCAATGGTGCGCGTCAAGCCAGAGAGCGGAGCCGTGCCAGCCCCGCGATCAACCCGCGTCTGCTCAGTGGTGGCGCCAGGTATCTTGGCGGCAGCAGCCTCAGCCTCCTCCTTGGTGGCATAGTGCTTGAAGATGCGCGCCTTGCCCTCGGGGCCATATACTGACCAACCGCGATTTTCGAGCAACGCGCCGCTCAAAATGTCGGACTTGATCTTGAGCGCGGCAGCCCGTTGCTTCGCCACCGCCTCGGCCAGGTTCTTCGCCGTGCCCTCAAGATTGGATAGCGCATCGTTCAACCCGCGCAATTCATTCAGTGTGAGGTCGGTCCAATGCTTTTGCGGCGGCTCCATCAGCACATCCGGCGGGATGGCGATGGGGATGCCCTTGTGGAGTTGCTTCAACTCGAACTGGCCTAGCGATGGGATCGGCTCTGCCGCTTGCATCTGACTCCGCGACTTGAGCGCCACGCCTTCTCGCAACTGGTCAATCTGGTCAAGAAACTCCTTGCCACCGCCCCGGGCAATCGCTTCCCTGACTTTCGGCTTGTCGAAACGCACAAGGTTGTCATGGATGTCATTGGCTTCCTCCTTTGCCCCGACAGCCGCCTTGAACAATTCGCGGTTGATTTGCGATTTCTCCCGTTCTGCCATGGCGGTTGCGAAGTCGCCCTTGCTCATCGCCTTCAAGCTTTCCTTGTTTGCCCTCGCCTCGGCAGACTCATATAAGCCTGGCTTTATATCCACCGGCTTCATGTCGCCAACGGCTTGTTTCGCCATGGACTTCATAATGGCACGCGGGACCACCTGTTTGCCGGCCATATCGGCTAGCCGCTTGGTATCGGCTTCATGCAGCGCGGCCAATTCCTCGCCATGAATCTTCTCGACCGCCGCCTTGTCCAGGTCGCCATCCATATACATATCGGGGAACTGCGTCCTGAGTTTGTCGTGCGCCATAACATCGGCGGTGGCGCTGAGGTCACGCGCCCCCTTGAGCGCCTGCACCAATTCATCGGTGGACTTGAATCCCAGGAAGTCACATGCTGATTGCAGATACAACCCGCCGGCGCTGGCATAGACCGGCTCGCCATGGTTGTTGGGGTTGGTGCTGTAAGTGGCCTTGCCAGGCAATTCCTTCAAGATTCCTTCGCCGTATTCCTTGACGAGTTGGTTCTTGTCGAGCTTGAATGGGAATGGAAATGACTTCTCGCCATCTGGCCTGACGCCATCCTGCAAGTGGCGCACGGCGGCAATGGCCTTGTCATGGTTCAGATTCGATATGGCTTCCTCATGGGCGCTGGCCAATGCCTTCTCGTACACTTTGGTGCGAGGCGCCATCATCTGCTCGCGCATGTCCTCATAAAGAGAATCGCGGGCATCGGCATCACCATGCGCCCATCGTTTGTTATAGTCGGTGAACTCGGCTTGCGTCATGCCGGCGGCGGTCGCATCCTTGAAGATCGGCCCATCAGACAGCTTATTGTGGGCGGCGGCAATCTCATCCTCGGACGCCAGCATCCTATCAAAGATACCCCGCACCTCGTCGTTGAGCATCGGCACGCCACCGCTTGAGCGGTAGATGTCCTTGATGCTCCGATATACCTGAACCATCCACGACTTGATACGTTGGAAGGCGCTGCGTAGTTCCTGGCCAGGAACTTTGCCCTCCATCAGGTAATGCTCCATTTCCTCGGCCAGTTGCTCATGCTGCCGCTCGGTCATGCTCTCGGTATCCTTGGCACCGATGTGCTTGAGTAGCGCGCCCCAATCCGCCTTGAGGTCGGTAGGCGCATCATCCATCCCCGCAAGCTTGCCAAACACGTTGAACAGGACGTGGCTTTCCTCATGGATCAGGGTGCTCAGGTTCTCGCCCATGTAGAGCTTGATGATGCTGGACATCGGGCCGAAGGTAATGGAGCCACGGGGCGGACCTTCGCCGCTGGTTTGCTCGTAGGACTTGATGGCAATGCGCGAGTCATCGAAGATGACGTAGTTGTGGTTGCCCTCGCCCTTGGCGCGACTGTCGCCAGCGAGGTAAACCATACCAGGGATGCCATGCTCCTTGAGCAGGAGAGACGCCCGTTTTTCGCACTCTTTGATGCTAATGTTTTTCCCTGTTTCTACGAACTCCTTATCTTGCAGTAATAGGGCAAGGTTCTCGTACACACTGGCGCCAGTGACATCAGATGGATCAGTCTCATTGGGTCGTGGGTCGTAGACGTCCAGCAGATCCTTACCGAGATATTTACCAATCTCGGCTATCGCCTTCTGTATGGGCTCTCCCTGTTCCGCCACTGGTTGATCCCGGTCAAGAAACTCCTCGTTCTCCGGTATTTCCAGAGTATAAAGTTTTCCTTTGCCACTTTCCACGGTGACGCGAGCGAGTAATGACCTCGCAACCGATAGGATCTCTTTGGCGTAATCGCCCTGTCTTTTCTCTTGATATGCTATTATGTCCTTTAGCGCGACCACTGGACTTTCGCCACCAAATAGTGCCTGCCTAAGAACGTCATGCTCGTTCCTTGTCAGGTCTATTTGTTGTCCGGTATCGTAGCGTACCTCGTTCCCCCATCTCCAGATTTCCTTCCCGTCAAGTCGCGTGATGTCTCGGGCGTCACGGGACAACTTATCTCGGTAAAACGCACCCAGATCCTTCTTCCCTGCGATGTATAACCCCCACCCAAAAGCCTGATGTCCTTCACCGCCAGGGCCGCCAACGTAATCGGTGGAGAGGCGGTCATACGGCTTTACGTTCCCGGTCCCGTGCCAGCCAGATTGCTCCAGCGTGCGCTCGTCGCCCTGCATCTGCACCTTCGCCACCTGCTCGGTGTGCATCAGTTTGAGCGGGTCGCCTTTGGCGCCCTTGATGAGATGCCCTTCTTCGGATTGATTATATGTTCGGCTATCGAGGTCGATAGGAATTTTGGCCTTGTCGGACGATGCCTTCACTTGCTTGAGCAATGGGGCCAGCGCACGCTCATAACTCTTGGGGTTGACGCCCAAGGATCGCGCCTCGTCATGCTCGGCATTGGTGGCGATCTTGTGGGCATCCTTATACTTCATGCCCTTGTCCATCTCGCCCTTCTCGACAATCTCATGCCGGGCGATGAGCGCATGCACATCCACCGGCTTGCCGTCGATATCCATGTAGCGGGGGATGCGCTCGTCGATGTAGAGATGGTTCCCATCGCGGGACCAGCCACCGCCGTAGGGGATGTGCGCCTTGACGATGGGCCGTCCATCCACCAGATGCTCGCCGGCGCCCTGTTGCGCCGCCATCCCTTGATGGAGCGCGTCAAATACCTCCTGGTTGGTCTTGTGCTTTGAGATGTCGATACCGGCCTGCTTGAGCGCTTTCGACAAGCCTTGAAGATTCTCCGGTATCTCGCCCTTCTGCGCCGCCACGCGCAAGGCGGTCAATGGCTCATCCATGAGCTTTCTGATCTGCGGATTGGCTAATACATCAGGCAATACGCGCTGGATTTGCATGCCAAAGTGCTTGTAGAGGTCGGCGGGGGCGATCTTCTTTCCTTCGCCTTGATTGTATTTTCCGGCGGCGATCTCGAAGCCACGTTGCAGAAATAGCGCCTGCGTCTTGGCTTCTTCACTTCCCTTGCCGATCTCGCGCAACCGCTGATACCAGTCCTGGTATATCTCCTTGCCATCGGGCGTGGCAAACGGATCGGTCTTGATTTCGCCCCTCACCTGCTCCTTGAACTTCGCCAGGTTCTCGGGCAACCCCTTGAGCCAATCGCTTTCCTCGGCAAATGACTTGCGATCCGGGCCGATGCTGGCCATGGGCAGCACCTCGGCGGCCGTGCCGTCCTTTGCCAGTTGCACGATCAGCTTCTCAATTGGCACTTCCACCTTGGAGCCAGTGCCCATCGCCTGCTCGTAAGCCTTTTTCTCAACGCCCATGCCTTCAAGCGTGGCGGCTGGATCGCTGACACCCTTGCCGCGCAGATAGGTGTCGATCTCCTTGGCTGGAAACCACAGGCTCTTGCTGGACTGCTCCAGCGTCAACCCGCCAGCGGCGCCCTGTTGGGCGGCTACTTGGCGGATCAAATCCTCGGTGGCGGAAGAACTGCGTTTGAGCGTGGCGGAATCGGTAGCGGCTTTGATCGCGGCCTGGATGCTATCCATGGCGCCAAGCGATTGATGCGCTTCGATGGTGCGATTGATCCTCTCCACCGCCTGCCCATGCGCCCAGGCCGACGGCAGATTTCCAATGCCCAACGCTACGCCAGACGTGCCGCCAATGAGCGCTTGCATCCACATTTCGCCGGTAGTGGGGGCTGGTTTTCCAGTCAGCATCGGTGGGAACAGCGCCGCCACGTTCTGCGCCGCCATGGTCGCGCCCTGACGTAGGGCATCCGCCCCCACCGCGCCACCGCCAACACCGGCCATCCGGGCGGGCACCGGCAGTCCCATCACTCGGCCAAACAACGTGGCGAGGGTGCCCTGGGCAAGCGCCTCTGAATACTCAGGCGCCCCAGGCTTCTGGCCAGTGGCCAGCGATGAACTCACCAGCGATTGCCCGAACGCCTGCGCCCCCATGCCGGCGGCAGCACCCTTGGCTGCGGCTGCGGCTTCAATCTTGCCAAAGGCAGCCGATCCGATCTCGGCAGCATCCTTGAGTGCTTGCGTGGCCCGGACGCCTTTGACTGCCAGCTTCGCACCCAGCGCCATCGGCAGCAGGCTCAGCGGATCACCCATGAAGTTGAGCGTGGGGGAGATTACCCGCATCGCCCCGGTAGGCGGCTGGAAACCCTCGGCCTCGGCCTTTGCCATCGCCTGCTCGCGGTCCACAATGCCGTAGAACCAATCCTTCGGGATTGCACCCAGAGTGGCCAATGTAGCGACAACCGGCATGGCAGTCTCGCCAAGGCCGGTGGTGTATTTTGTGGTCAGGTACGATAGCCACGGCATCTTGGCGCGGGGGTCGGTGGTGGCGCGGACGTAGGCTGCCACATGATCGTTCACGTCCTTGAGATACTGTACGTCCCCATCTGCGACAGCGGCGTTCTCGGGGCGCAGCAGCCACTTCGCTAACTCTGGACGCTCCTTGTAAAGTTGCGTGAAGTCGGCGGCATCCAAGTTGTCATCAAACCGGCGTTGCCCACTCAGCAACTCGTATTCCCGATTGGCAAGGTCTGGTGAGATGCCGTAGCGCAGCGCTAATTCCATGGCCTTACCAGTACGCTCCGGGTCCATGGTTTTGGCCGCGTTCATGCTGGCAACAGCGGCGTTTTGCCTCTGCTGATCCTGTGATACCACCAATGCGTCAATGCCATCGTCCACCGGCGATGGCGCGTGCGCCGCCGCTACCTCATCCACGCCGTCAGATGCCGGCAATGGCAGAGGCGGATGCCAAGTATCAGGCGGCACGGGGTTGGGCATTAGAACCGCTTCTTGAGTAGGAAGTCCTTGGCCCAGGCAAAAGCATCTGGCGGTAGGTCGAAGATCGTAGCCAACGCATCAGCCGCTTCCGGGCGCATCTTTATCCCAGCACCTTCCCAGCGCTGCCGGATGGCTTCCGGCGTGATGACCGGCTTCTCTGGCTCCGACACCTGCGCGGCTTGAATCCTGGACTGCGCCTCACGATAGGCTACGGCGCCTGGTTTCTGCGCTTCGTTTATCCTCCATACCCGGAAAGCCTCCAGCGTCTCGATCTCCGATGGCATGGCGTCATTGTGATGCGCCTGATAGCTCTCGGTGAACCGTTGCTCGAAGGGAACTCCAGAAGCCGTGAGAGTAGTAAGAGCTGATCCATAAAGCTGCTCAGCCCGTTTCTGCATATCCGGGTCGGACTTGTTCTCCACCATCTTCTCAATGTCCCACATCTTTGCATTGAACGTTTCGGCGTTCTCAGGACGGGCGAGAATCGTTTGCGTCTGCTTCAACTCATCTTCCTCCGCCACTGGGCCGGATGGCGCGGCGGCACGGGCATCATACCGCGTCTCATAGCGCTTCCGTTTGGGGTCCGACGGATCTGGCAACATGAGGTGGCGAGCGCGTTCCTTCCTCTGCTCGGTGTTGAGCCGAGGTTTGCCCTGCATGTCGAGCGCGGCGTCCTCGCCGTCGATCTGCTCCTGGTAGATGTCCAGGAACTTGGCTAGTGCCGCCTGTTCCTCGGGCTTGGCCTTTTCGCCAGTGGGCAGCATGTTCTCCTTGAAGGTATCGGTTGCGATCTCGTTCAGTTGATGCGCCGCCACGGTTACGGGGCCTGGTTTGCCCTTCCGCAACTCGCCCTGCATCTTCATCAAGTCGTCAAGTTTCGCATCGCTGATCTGCCCGACATATTGCCGCAAATCCACCTTCTTGAAAGCCTCCACCGCCTCCGGCTTGTCGCTGGTGGCATCCTGATAGAGGCCCATGTATTTCCCTTGGTCGTGCTCACCGCCGCCCTTCTTGGCATAGCCCATCAAGTGTTCCACCTGCTCCGGGTCCATCTGCGACATGAGCATCGGGTTTATGGCCTTGATGTCCCAATTCCCTTGCCTGAGTTGCTGGAAGGCATCACTGAACGCGGTATTCTCCGCCTCGGTTTTTGCCTGGTGCTGTTCACCAAGCACGGTGTTCAGTTGCTCGTATGACTGCCGTTGATGTTCTGCGTCGCCAGTGACCCAGGTATCTTTGTTGAGTATCCCCAATGCCTCGCCACGCGAGCGGGTAAGACCGTGTTCATCGAACGCGGCGGCCATGACTCTGCGTTGTGCGCCATTCTGCGTGACGATATGATTCACCGCCAATTGCAGACTCGCCCGTTGGCGAGGGTCAATAATGTCGGCCTGGTTCTCGTTGAAGAACTTTTCCGCATCCTGATCCCGGCGCTCTGACAACATCCGGTCGAGCACGCCAACCGTGAGGTCGGATTGAGCGTTCTCCGTTTGCAATTTGATGGCCTCTGGCGGCATGGCCAGCGTCTGGCCGCGATCCTGGATCAATGCCGTCAACTTGGCGCGGTGCTCATTTACCGATGCGGCATCGAACTGCCCGCGCCCATCATAGGATTGGTTCACCGCGTCGATATGCGTCTGCTTCTCCGAGGCGTCAAACTGCTCGGAGGCGTACTTGGTCATCTGCCCATGTTCATACTGGAATAACGTTCGCTGAACGGCACCCAGTCGGTTCCCATACATCCGGTCAAACGCCTCTTGCTGGGCACCATTGGATAGCCCAGCACGGATCTTTCCGGCGGCGTCCTGGTAATCCTTGAGCGTTTTGTCCACCGCCTCTGGCGCATTGTTCCCAAGCTCCTGATTGAGGATGCCGGTCTTGGGATCATGCAGCAGTTGCGTCTCAATCTGCGATGCATGATTGTCCGCTTCCAGATTCGCCGCCTGATTCATCATCAGCGTGCGTTGATTCATCCGATCCGCCATCGCGCCGGCCAAACCCTCGGCAGCCTGGCCCAGGCCAGCGCCAAAGTCCTCTGGCGATACATGCGCCTCAACCGTTGGGGAGAAGGTACGCGGGATCGTATCTAGCTGGACATCCGGCATTTCATTGGGTGGCGTGGGCATGGTTATCTCGTTGGCAAGTAATTGCCGCCACCAAAGGTGAGGAAGTCCGATTCTTCATTGGCTGGTGCCTTGTCCACAAGCGGATCGTAGTCGCGTTGCTTCTTCTGGTAGTCCTCTCCAGTGGCAGCAGCTCGGCGCCGTTCCATGTCGGTGAGTCTCGTACCAGTATCCATGAGCGAAGTCAAAGCACCCATGGTGCCGCGCCGTTCATCTTCCTCGGCCCGCATGCCGTAGTCAAAGGCGTGGACCTGATAACCGAACGCCTTGCGAGAGGCGTTTATGTCGATCATCAGTTTGTCCATCTCCGTCATATTCTCGGACGACTTCGCCACCGCTGCTCCAGTACCCGCGCCGACCACCACGCCCTGCCCAGCTTGGGATGCGCTCAGCGAGCCGGCGATCCTGCGGGCCTTCAAGTCCTCGACCGCCTCCTGCGATTTGCCGGCCTGGATGGCATAGTTCGATTGCATTTGCTCAACCGATGCGTTGTACCGCGCCAGCCTGGCGTTGGTCTGGCCAGCCTCGTAAGAGCCGTAGGCTTTGGTAGCCCCACCAAGAGCGGTCATATACATACTTGCGTCGTCACCCATGATATGCCCCTCAGTTTCCGATTTGCCCGGCGGCCGTTATGCAAGAGATAGAAAGCGGTAATGGTTGAGTCTGTTTCCAATAAAGCTCGGCGCTAAGTTGCCAAGCTCCTGCCACCGGAATACGCAGATGGTCATTCAGCAGGAAGGTGGGATCGGCCCAATCCTCGTTTGGCCTTTGGCTAATCGGGAACGTGTGGGAGTCATCCTGGCCATATTCGCCGCCACGCGAGCGGTAGAAGCGCGGAGTCATCTCCACCACCAGTTTCTTCTTGTTCTGGATGGTTTCACCCTGCGTATTCTCCCAATCCAACGTTGCCCCTTCCGACGTGTAGGGCAAGCCATAGTGGACTACCACGGCGTTGTTCTGGATGGCGAACGCCCCCGCCACGCTGACGACAACCGGCGGCTGCACCACGCCATCCGCGAGGATGCTGATGGTAGCGCCAGCCAATTCAGTATGGCCAGTGAACGCCTTGATTGCCTTGCCCCATGTCGCGAGCGCGGCCTGCGCCCAGGCAGGGACCGTCTTGGATGGCTGCACCGATACCACGGTGGCGCTAGTATAGGCCAAGATATTGAGCGTCACTTGATCCAGGATGGTGAACCCATCGGGGTCCATTTCGTACAGGACAACGGCGTTACCAACATCGCCAGCGACGAATGTTGACGATGATGCGGTAAGTGTCAGAAGGTCAGTGGGCGTAAGACTGCCGGCGGCATCGAGGGTGATTGACAGATACCAGCCTGGCGGATAGCCACCACAGCCGGTGAAAGTGATGCGGAAATAACGATAGGTCGCTGGCGCCCCCAGCGTCTTGGTCACGGCGCCGGTGCCGCCGGTATTGGTGTCGAGCGTCACCCAGCCACCAACGCCAGTTGCCGACCCCTCCAGCGTCCAGTTGGCCGGGGTCGTACCCGTGCGGCCAATGGTATATTGCGTGAGCGTCACCGTTGCGCCCATATCGGCCATTGCCACGGCCGAGCCGCTCATCCCAACCCAATTGAAACTGCCGCCGGAATAGTAAAAGTCGCCGCCCGGTGAACACCCCCAACTAGTAGGAGTTAATGGAATCGCCGGCGCCGTCACCGTCATGGTGTGCGTGCCCCACGCTGGCACTACCGCTGCTGTAGTCACGTTGCGCCCATCTATCACACCGCCGCAATCCACGAAATGCGCGTCAAGGCGGATGTCGAGGAAGTCACGGGGATACAAGCGCTCGATATTGCGAACGGGTGAACCATTCGGCAACAGGGGGATGGTGAGAACGGTGCGCTGCACCGCCAGATAGAGGATGTCCAGGCCGGCGGATGGAATCACGCATGCCCATTCGATCTTGTCGTGGATTCCGGTATCGTGTGGCCCGTGCCACGCCCACAACTCATCCTCGCGCACATACGTCAGGCCGAGCAACGTCCCGTCATCCAGCACAACCCAAAGGATCGACTGCGGCACTTGCTGGAAACACATGCACACGATCTGCTTGCCCTTGAATAGATCGGGCGCAAACTTAGTCAGGTCTTTTCCGGCGTATTGATAGGACTGAATCTCAAAGCGAAAATCGCGGATAATGTTACCGCGTGCCTGGGCAAAAAGATCAGTGTTTCCAATCGGAGTGCTGCCCAGCAGCTTTGCACCCACATAACCTTGCTGAACAAGATTGATGGTGGTTGGCGTGATGGTGCCATACTGATTGCCCTTGGCGATATACTCACCGTTGCTGGTATGGATGATGAGCGTGCCAATGTCAACCAACGCCCGCACCTCTTGCTTGGTCTTGCCCGCAATAACAAAATATACCGCGTCGTTATCCACAGTGGGCGTGGACACGGGGAATGATTGATAGGTGCCAATCCGCGATGCCCATACAGATTGTGGCTGGTTGATGCTGTTGGCATAAATCAGACGTTGCTGATATGCGCCAATCACCGCCGGATAATCGCTGGCAGTGGCGAACATCGCCAACTGGATCGGTGGCTGAATTGAGATCAGGGGGATTATTCCTGTATCCACAAAGGTGACGGTGCCAGAGGTGCCGATATAGCAATATGAGCCGTTCTCCTTCCTATAGATATTGTATTTCTTTACGCCAGTGATGGCGGTCCAAAGAACAGTATTATACGTTGTTACCGAAAGACCGTATGAAGACGTGCAGTTAGCTTCATTTGATACTAAACTTTCCTCGCCATTATCGGGATTGATGGCAGTGACAACGTAGGTCCACGGTATCGTTCCTGGCCCGGTAACTTGGGTGGCCAATGCGCCAACCGGAGCCATCTGCGTATTGCCAACTGGAGCATATGAGAAGGCCCAATTCGTCTGCGAGTTGTGCTGTAACCGCGAGGGGTAAAAATCCTGCCCAGCGAAATACATCACATCGTTGATCTGAGCGTACTGGAATATCGGGAGGCTCACTTGGGGGATATTTGTGGGGATCTCGAACGCCGTGGTAGGAGCTGGCTCCTTGAACCAATACGCATCACCACCGGCGGTTGGTGTTGGCTGGAAAGTCCAAAATGAGGTGCTGCCAACGACTGGATTCCAAAAAGTTGGATGTGCCGCTGGGACGTATCCAATACAAGGCAAGGTGATGGGGGTAATGCAAACGTAATAAACACCGGAGTCCACCACATGGTCACCGAGCGCATACATGCTGCCAGAATCCCAGGCGGGAAATCCGGCGGGACTCAAGGTGTATTGGCAGTAATAAACATTCCCACTATACAGCACCCGGTCGCCGGTATTTGCCGTTCCGGCGCCAGTTGGTAATGTGACAACGGTTGGGCATGGGATGGTGGACCGTGGAGCAACCGCCAGCCAATTGGTGGTATCAACGCCTGGACCAAGCCCGCCAGTGACAGCGTTCACGGCTAGATAAATCTGCCCGCTTAGGGCGCCAGCCAACACCACACGATCATTGGCTATATACGCCTGCGTTACAAGCCATGCCGGAGGATGTTCTATGCGCGATGAGTAGAAATACTCGCCGCCATTGCTGGCCAAACCGCCAATATCATATATGGTCCCGACGGTCCATGCGTGATAATCCGTCAACGCCACCGGGCTGGAATCGTTATACCATATTCGCAGACACAGGTCGCCGAACTCCAGCACAAACCCCGTGCTGCCGACAATGAATGGCTCTATACGAGTGAACGCACCCGATTGTTTGACCGGCTTGACGTAATATGTACCTGGCCGATTCTCCCATGCCCCTTGCCGCGTCACCAAGCCATTATGCGATTGCCGCAAGCCCGATGCGTACTTTGCCTGGTCAACACGACCCCACAACTGAGGCGAAAGAACGCCACCTGCCGCCGACCTTTGCGCTAGAGAAGTTACGGTCATGCCACCCCCGGCAACCGACGCATTGACAGCGGATAGCCGGCAACAGGCATGGACGCCACTTCTGTAGCAGGGCATGCCAGATTGCCGAGGGCAACTTTTGGTTGAAGTAGTGCCATGGCTATTTAAGTCCGAACCGTGCTTGGACGGCCTCGGCCTGCGTCGTGATATGGGGAATGTCGCTCTGGCTCTCGTTGAACGCCACCGCCCTCACTCTCTGTTCCAGATGCTCGAACATCTTGATGGCTGTCTCACGCCGGCTGTCGCTGATCGCCAAACCATATGACAGGTCAACCGCCAGCTTCCAGGTGAACAGGTCGGCAAAGTCGTGCGGCCAAAGCGTAGTATCGGTGATCTGCGCGGTGTATTTGCAGATGGCGTTTTCCAGGTCGGTGTAGATCAACCGGCCCTGGGCATCGCTGCCGGTACTGAACGACCACGGCATTGCATCGCCCTCTGGCTTGCGCCAAGGCTCGGGCTGTGATACCAATGCTGGCGGCGTCCCAACCGATGTTTCATTGATGGTTGGAAACAACTTGCGGATGGCCAACGCGTCAGACGGATAGCGATACGAGAACAGCCATTCCTGGGTCGCCCTCACGCCCACCGCCGACACTTGCACCAACGTCGCTTCCTTGGACGCCCATGGCCACGGGAACGAGCGCAGCAGTTCATCGCGGGCATGAACCCAATGCACGGATACTTGCTGGCTGGCGAGGGAACCGTCGGTGGCCGTCCCGCCGGTAGGATCGAAGCTGGTGATGATCTGCGTGTGCCCGATCCGACTCAGCGCGATATTGGCAATCTGAACGTCGGATGATGGCGAGGTCATAGCCTAATGCTCCTGGGCGAGCGGTCAGGCTTGCCCTACGCAACGTAGCCGGGTGGCTGCTTGACTTGGTTCGAGATCGTGGTCTGAGGGATGTTGGCCGGTGGATTGGCCGGGTCGATCAGTGGTGCCAACGCCGCGCCTTCCGGGTACAGCTCCATCCAACCCATGGGTTGGCCGCGACCAGCCCCGGAGAAGTCCTGCATGCTAAGCAGGGTGAAATCCTCGCCAGGGCGCCGCATGACGCACTGATGCAGATTCTTCTTGGGGTTGTTGGGATCGGGTCTGGGATAGCTGCCAACCGCGATAGCCCGAACGCGAATACGACCATCTGGCATCGTCGCGCCCTCAACATCCTTGAGGAACTTGACGTGATCCTCGGCAGCCTGGAGAGAGGCCAGCTTCTCGTCGTTGTCCGGGTCTTTCTTCACCTCGCTAGCCACATCCGCCAACACCGCAAGCGCGGCATCTAGTTTGGCGGATTGCGGCTTCTTCACCTTGGCTCCATCCTTTGGGGGAATGGTGGGGATGGGGGGATTACCCTTGAGCGTGGCAACATCCGCCGCCGGCGCCGGGGTCGGCGCAGGCGGTTTCGGTTGCTCGTCTTTGGTCCAAGAATCCTTGGCCATGAAGCTCTCCTTGTGAATGATCTACAGGACGGTGTAGCCGGCCGCGTAGGGGTGGTTGTCCACCGCATTGTCGTTGGACAGCCAGGCGTTGAACACGCCATTGCCGCCGCCAGCGCCACCGATACGCACGCCGAGGCGATAGTAGCGGCAGTAGGCGATATCCGGGGACAAGCGCGGCAGCTTGATGATCTTCTCCCAGCCAGCCACCATGGCGGTCATAACAACCGCTTCGGAAACCAGCGACGGCACCGAGACGATGTTCAGCGGCGAGCCGAAGCTGGTGTCGCTGACCGATCCCTGGAACAGGAATTGGTAGGTCGAACTGGCGCCGCTAGCTGCCGTGGCGCACTGGATGATGAGGCAGACATCGTTTCCGGCCCCAAGATCGCACGCTTTCAGGGCATCGTAGTAGTCCCCGCTGAAATTGTCGGTCTGGACAGTCGGGTTGTAGGCGTCGAGAAGTTTTTCCTGTTTGACGAGAATCATGGCTTGGCTCCAGTTGGAGATTGGTTAGGTAGGGGATGAGGATTCCATTTCTTGACGCTTATCCCCCGGTCCCACCACAGAACCGAGGGTGCGTCCCACCAAGGAGTGGGGTGGGGGAAGAACCGTGATTAGGTCACTCGGCCCTCGCTGTTGACGAGCTGATCGCAGTTGTAGATCGGCGCATCCTTGAACATCATCACCTTCCGACCGTCAACATCCTCGTAACGGAGTTGGTTGGTGATCTTGTTCAAGACCTGGATTTCCAGCATCTCGCGCACGGTACGGTTGCAGTAGAAGGCGCGGCATCCGCCCGAGGGCAGCGGCATGGCCGGATTGCCAGAGGTCGAGGCAGGAGTGCTGATGCTCGGCAAGCGGTAGTACGCCTTGGTCATGCACTTGAGCAGGTCCGTGGCATACGTCTCGTTGACGAGGTTGTTCACGTCGATGTTGCAGATTCGGGCGTTTTGGCGCCAGTCGGGAACCTTGATGCCGCCAGTCCAGGTGAACTGATCGACATACGCCTTGAGCAGTTGGCTGGGATAGCCAGCCGTCACGGTGAGAGGCACGATTCCGAGATCCTCATGCTGGAGGCCAGCCGGGGTGCCGCCGGGGAAGATACCGGAGAACGATTCCTCGCCATGGCTCAACAGCCACATCGAAGTGTTGGCCGAAGCCGTGCCACCACCATCGATGACGTTCTGAGCGCTCAGCGCGGTGCCACTGGTGATCGTGGCGTAGCGCGGGGTGAGGCCGTTGAACGTGGTCGCGTCCAGGGTGGCATCGCCGTAGAAGATAAGGTAAGCCATCTCCTGCGACATTGCCTCGAAGAACGCCTTGGCCTTGTTCCACCGATAGGCGGCGGCGTTGGCCTGGAGATTGGCCAGCACCACATCCACGTTGGACCATGCTTCGATGATCGCCATGGTGTCGTCGAACTGCGCTTCGCGGGTGGTCGAGGCGGCAACCGCCTGGCCGATCTGGCGCGTATAGACGGTGGGCAGGGCGATGCGGACGGAAGTGCGGTTGACCATCACCCCGTTGCCTTCCTGCCAACGCATCTGATTGAGGATTTCGTTGGACTGACCGAGTAGTTCAACGATGGCGGATGCCTTGCCGCTGGGATCGCGTGATTTCGCCCAGTTCGAGAGAGTATCCACGGTATTGCCGATGACGCCCATGATTTGTTCCTATGCTTTAGTTGGGTTGGGGATTGGTCTTATTTGGGACGCATTGAGGGGAAGAAGTCGATTGCCGAGATTTGCTTTGCCGCACCACCGGGAGCATTGCTCACACCAGCGGACGAATCCTCGGCCATCGCCAGGCCAGCCCGCGCCAGCATGCGGAAGAAGCCGCGATGATTCCCGAACGGGGACTTGGCCAGCGCCTCCGCGAAATCCGGGTCGGCGTAGCGACTGATGAATCGCTTGACCGCCTTCTGAGACTCCGGCAACTTGTCGCCACCATAGTCCTTATCAGACTTCGTCTCGGTCTGCCAATCGGTCCAGAGCTTGTCGAAGGACGCCTTCTGCTCGGTGGCCACCTTGGTCTGCATGCCCGCGACCAACTTGGCGCGATCTTCGAGAACGTGCTGCGCCATCTCGGCGCTCATCTTATTGGCCTTGGCGAACTCGGTCACCGCCGCCACATCGGCGTCCGTCAGCGGCGCTTTCTCTGGAATCTTGAGGTCGTACTTGACCTCGGGGGGAACATCGGCCTTCGCTTCCGTTGCCATAAGGGACACGGGCTGCGTTGCCGGCTTGTCGCCCGGCTTGGTTTCGGCGGTGGCAGCAGCGGCGGGTGTCGCGGTGGTAGCGGGCGTAGTGGATGCGGCTGCCTGGGTAGCCGCAGGGGTGACAACAGGCGTGGTGGCGGGCGTGGCCGCGGCAGCCGCGATAGCAACGGGAGCCGGCGGTGGCGAACCAGCCGCCGGGGCGTTTGGGGGGGTGTCGAGTGTGGCGGTTCCAGGCATTTTATCCTCGTGTGGTGTTCTTATACAGATTCGCTAGGCGGTGTCAAGAAATACATCATTAGTGTTGTTTTCCTAGACACGACCGGCCGTTGTCTCAGCCCTTTGCGCCGCCAACTGCTTCCGTTTCTGGTCAGCAATCGCCCAATCCTGTAGCTCCTGGTCCTTATGCTCAAGCTGCATCTGCACCCATCCCTTCGGGTCAACCGCCTCGATTGCGGCGATGACTCGCAAACCCACGTTTCGCATCCCGGCGAGCATTGCCAACTCGCCACCGGACATATCGGCCTGGCCGAGATTCAACCCGCAGAGGTCGATGATCTGATACAGGACGTGCCGGCCTTCTCTGGTGGCCAGCGTCTTTATCATCGCGGTCTGCGACCGCGCCACCCGCAATTCCTGCAACAGTGACGAGGCATCCACCTGCGCCTCATCGCCGGCATTTTGCGGCGGCGACACGCCAACCAGCGCCACGTCCTCCGCTGCGCGGACTCGCACCATCTGGTCATTATCTGGCAATACTGTCATGTTACTTCTCCGGTTGCAGCGTTATTCAAGAGCTTGGCGGCCTGGGGTTG
>QGNH01001146.1_pt1 | contig 21134 bp, 30 predicted proteins | sample 1735481 | NCBI WGS metagenome assembly QGNH01 (sample SAMN09239004, study PRJNA386568) | Viral metagenome, whole genome shotgun sequencing project.
CTCTCTCCGGTGGAAGCTCGCTGCGGCTCCGCTTGCAGCCGATGCTAACTCAACTCTGCGGCGGGCAACCGCCGTTTCTCTCCCGCTCCCGCTGGTACGCACGTGCGTCCTCCGCGTCATCCGGAATGACGTACTCCGTGCCCGGCGGCGGCTGCACCGGGTAGCCCGGGTTGCCCTGCTGACTCGGCGGCGCTCCCGGCCACACGTTCACCAGGTCGCCGTTCTTGTCCCCGTCGACCAGCACCGTCGTCTCGGGCTTGAAGCTCACGACGTTCACGAGGCTGCAAAGCTCGAACCGCACGTTCACCACGAACGTCGCGCTGCGCCGTCCCCTCGCCGCCATCTCGTTGGGAGTCGCCTCACCCCGCATCATCGTGAAGACGACCGGCTGCCCGAAGTACTGGTCCATGTAGAAGCGCACACCCGCCATGCCCTCGACGGGGTTCATCGCCAGCTCGATGCCGGCGCGCATGCTGCGGAGCTCGGGCTCCTTGCTCGCCCAAAGCTCCACCTTCAGGTCCTCCGAGTACTCCGCCGCGTGCTTCTGCACTGCCGTCCCCGGCCCGAACAGGTTCCAGGTCGACGGTACGACGCGCGGCACGAACCCGACCGGCAGGTACTCCCAATTGCCCGGCAGCACCGCGATGCTCGGGTACTTCTGGTCGTGGACCGCGTCCGGGATCTCCAGCAAGAAATTCTCCGCCAGCACCGAGAACCCGTGGTCGATGGCAGGCTCCTTCCCGGGCAGGTAGAAGACGACGCCCGTCAGGTAGTCGCGCAGCATCCGCAGCGCGAACGTCCTGCCATCGACGGCTGCGGCGAGGGTCGGCGGCGGCTGCGGTTTGCCCCCGTACACGCTCCCGAACGGCGTGCCGAACAGCAGGTTCTTGAGTCGCTGCGTCAGCCTCAGGGGCAAGCCCATGGGCCTGAGCCTAGCAGCTGAGGGAAACCCGGGTTTCCGTCACTTCTTCAAGGCCCGGCGCACCTCCTCGCGCACCTCCTCCTCGACGAACTCCCGGCCCTTCACCGCTGCCTTCTCCGCCACGCGCAGCCCCTCCTTGCCATCGCGGTTGAAGATGCCCTTCTTCTGCATCGCGCGAGCGATGGCCCAGGCGATGCTCCGGCTCGCCGCGTAGGCGTCCGCGCTGCTCCGCTCCCCTGGCGCGTGCCCGGTGAGCCCCTTCCTCCTCGCCCACTCCGCGAGCGCGTCGATCATCGCGCGCCCCGGCTTGATGTTCTCCGCCTTCGCTCCCCGCTCGATGACCGGCGCGTAAGGCATGTCGTTGTACACCTCGGACCCGTCCTTCACCGTCTCCACCTTCCAGGCGGCGCGGTACGCCCCGTCGAAGATGGGCGGCGGCTTCAGGCTCGGGATGATCTCGTTCTGGATGACTCCGAGCAGCCGGAAGCCCGCACTGACGAGGCCCTTGTGCACGCCGTCCTCGAGGCCCGAGTCCAGCCACCGCGCGAGCTTCTCGTAGTCCTTGAGCTCGAACGTGGGCACGCGCTCACCCGCCTTGGCGACCCGTCGTGTACGCGCTCGTGCCGTCGCGGTTCCTGTCCTCCGCGATCTTCTCCAGCATCAGGCTCCACTGCACTTTGCCCGGCTCGCGCATCGGTACGTTCAGCAGGCGGTACTTCAGCCGGACGGGCTCGTGGTCCCCGCGCCCGTCCTCGCGCAACTCGTAGAAGAAGTCGAACGGTTGCGGGATCTGGTCGGCGTGCGGCTGGCGCTTCTTCTCCTCCCACTCCCTGACGGCCTCCCGGTCACACTCGCACTCCTCCGTCCGCGGCATCGCGTGCCCGTTCAACTCGTCGAACGTCAGCGACAGCGTCACCTCCGTCAGCCGGATGCTCCCGACAGGCACGGTGCCTGCGTGGAAGATGCTGAAGCTCACGCTGTCCATGCTCTTGACGTTCGGCGTCGGCAGGATCTCGTACTCGAGGATGGGCAGCTCCTTGCCCGCCCCACGCCCGCTCCCCGTCCACTTCGTCCACACGAGCGTGACCCTGTACGGACGCAGCCCGTACCTCGTGTTGAGCTGCCGCAAGCTGTCCACCCTCGGGCCGAAGCGAGCAGCCAGCGTCCTCTTGGCCTCGTCGGGCGTCAGCGGTCGGGGGCGAGGCATGCCCCCATCCTAGCGCCTGGGCGCCCCGCTACGCCGCTTTCAGCGACTGGATGGCCTGCGCCCCGCTCACGACCCCGGCGACCGCCCCGCCCACCTGGGCAGCGGCAAGGAGGATGGCCAGGATCTCCGCGAAGAGGTTCCCGTCGAGCACCCAGCTCGCCCGCGCGTACGCCTGCGCCGTTGCCATCTGCTGCTCGAGAGTCAGCGTGAAGAAGTCCGCCCACTCCTCCCGGCTCATCCCCGTCTTCGTAGCGAGGATGACGACGAGCTCCTCGAACGTCACTGCCCCGGCGCCTTGCAGGCGATGCCTGCGTCGGGAAGCGTCGCCCCGTGGCGGTACAACATGCTCGACGTCGCGCAGAAGGCTCCCCGCTCCATCGCGCGCACCGCCGCCGGCTGGCACGTCGGTCCCGCGTCCTCGCGACCGCAGATGACTTCCATCTGCAGCTGCAGGTTGCGAGCGTCGTTCGCGTTGTCCGCGTCCGCGTCCGTCCACTTCGCGCCGCACCCGACCAGAGCCGCCAGCATCAGCCACTTCATCGGTCACCTCCCGCGTCGCTTCCACCATCGAGCCGCTTCGCCGTGAACAGCGGCTGCGTGTTGTCCGTCCCCGAGAGGTCCACGTACTGCACCGGGCCGATAGGGTCGCCCGGCTGCCCGCCGAAGAACTTGTCGATGGCGGCGCAGCCGGCGTTCCCGACGAGGAGCAGGGCTACGGCGCCGTGCAGGAGCTTCCGCACTTCGCCACCACCTCCGCGGACGTCTTGGCCGTCGCGCACCAGCTGCACGTGACCGTGCACCCCGGCCCGCTCGGACACATCGTCGGCACGATGAGCCGGTCGCCCTCCACCTTCGCCATCGTCCCAGGACAGTAGGGGTCCGATCCCTCCCGGCAGTTCTGCTGCTGCATCGTCGCGCACGCACTCTGACACGCGCTCGTCCCCATCGTGGGGGGGCTCGGTCCCAGCGCCGACGCGTCGCCCGAGTCGGGCACCGGCACGACAGGACTCGACTGCGGACAAGCCGCCAGCAGCAGCGCGAGGGGGACGAGATGGAAGTACCTGGGCATCACGTTGCCTCCTTCTGCTGCGCGCCCTGCTGCAGCGCATACGGCCATGCCTCCCACGCCCCGCCGAGCCACGCGTCTCCGACGAGCGTGGTACCGCCGGCGCACCAGCCCTTGCTCCAGCTGTTCACGAGGACGAACACGCGCGACCCCGCGAGCATCCTGTACCCGTTGATGAAGACGGCGTGTCCGCCGCCCGTCGTGTCGCCCAGGTTCGGCGCCGCGGCCACCTGGCCCGCCTGCAGTCGCTGGAACGCCTGGTCGCAGAAGAACGCCATCTGCACCGGGATGTTCGCCGCCAGCGCCGCCGCGAGCACGTCGCTCGCGTTGCCCTTCGTCAGGTCGATGCTGTACGGCCCGAGCACGAGCCGCCGGCCCGACGCGATGAGCGTCTGCATGTTCGGCTCGTCGCTCACGTTGTCGAGCGCCGGGTTGCCCGTGTCGCTCGCGCTCCACACGTCGTGGAACCGCCCGTCCGGCGTCAGCCCGTTGACGAGGCCCGGCGTCAGCAGCCGGTCCGTGACGCCGTACTTCGCGTAGAAGTTCACGAGGTCCGCCGTCTGCAGGCCCGTGTCGCCGTACTGGCGCATCGTGGGCACCGGCTGGCCCACGGGTGTCGCGAGCGCGCGCTCCTCGGCCCTCGCCCCCGCGTACGGCGTGAGCACGCTCGGCATGAACGGCAGGGGACTGCCCTGCGCGCTCGCCGCCGTCACCATGCAAGCAGAGCCCGAGCTCGGCTCGCAGTCGCCCTCGCCGCCCTGGTCGAGGATGCCGTCCGTGTCCGGGCTGAACGTGATGGGCCCGTGGCTCGACAGGTCGACGCTGTCCGGCAGCAGCACGTTGCCCGACTTGCGCGCCTCGAACGCCGCTCGGATGGCGGGGTGGTGCAGAAGGTCGACGAGTCGCTCGAGCTTGTGGGCGTCCGACTGCTTCGCCCCTCCGACGATTCTCAGGTCCACGTCAGTGCCCCGCGTGCGTCTGCATCTGCATGGCCGAACGCCCGTTCTGGCTCGTGAACCGCAGCCGCGCCACGAACGCCGGGTCTGCCGCCGGGGGAGGTCCCGCCTCGGTCGGCTGCGTGTAGAAGCTCAGCAAGCTCTCCACGAGGGCGACGACGTCCGCGAGCGTCGCCGGGGCGCACGCCGCCGCGATGGCCGTCGCGTCCTGCTGTCCCTGGAACACCTGCGCGAACACGCAGCTCGCCGCCTGACCCAGGTCCGTTGTGACGGTCTGCTTGTTCGCGGTGAACCACCCGCAACCCAGCGACGTCATCGTCACCACCACCGCCACGAACGCTCGAATCTTCATCGGTGTGCGCCTCCCAGGCCTTTCAGGGAGTACCACCTCGCGCGTCCTCGGGAAACCTCAGCCCTGCACGGGCACGTTCATCCCACCGCCGCCGTTGTAGCCCTGGCCGAGGAGAGGACGCTGGTCGAAGGGGTTCGGCGGTACCTGCAGCATGTTCGCGACCGCGCCCTGCCAGTGCTTGTACTGCTGCAGGACCATCTCGAACTGCTTCAGGTTCACCGTGATCTCGCCAATCTTCTCGACGGCGAGGTCCCCCTGGTTCTCGATGATCTGCCGCTCGACGGCGTCCATGCGGTCGAGCAGGTTCACGAACATCTTCTCGTGCGAGGGCAGGATGCGCGCCCACGTCCCCTCGATCATGAACGCCGTCTGCATCGCCGCCGGCACGCCCAGCTGGAAGGTCGCGCTCTGCTGCACGCCCCCGTAGCCGAGGTGATGGCGGGCCCTGACCTTGTCCTGTTCCGAGATCATGACCCGTCACCCTTCCGGGGAAACCCGGGTTTCCCTCACGCGTCCGCCGCCGCTCCCTCGCTCGTCTTGTCCGGGTCCGGCGCAGCCACCGCCGGGGGAAGCTCGGGCAGCTCCTCCTCCAACACCTCGTCCGGCACGCGCTGCAGCACGATCCCCTGACCACGCAGGTGCACGAGCGAGTGCGTCGCCGTCGTGATGATCTTCCCAGGCGCGAGTCCCACCAGATACCCCTCCTGCGAGTGGTAGCGGATCTTGCCTTGAGGGTCGCGAGGACCGTCCGTGATCATCCACTTCTCCGGCTGCAGCTGCCGCGTGTGCGCCGCTGCCTGCGCCTGCTCCGTCGTGTTCTGCGGAGCGAGCGGGGCTCCCTGAGGGGACGCCTCACCGGGCATGCCCGCAGCCCCTCCCGGCATCGTCGATGCCGTTCCATCGTCCTTCGTCGCCGCCGCTGCGCCCTTGCTCGGATGCCGTGCCATGGTCTGCGCCTCCAGCGAAGGAGGCTAGCAGCAAACAGCCCGGGCTCCACGAAGGAACCCGGGCTGCCTGAGGTGCCGCCGCCGAGGAACTAGGCGGCGTGCTCGAGCACGATTGCTCTCTTAAAGAGCTGCGGTCCGCTCGCCGCGGTGATGTCGCTGGGCACGGGGAAGCTGGTCGTGATGCTCCAGCTGCACGTGACCACCTGCTGCAGCTTGTCCTGCGGTGCGCGCAGGATCATGCGGATGCGCTCCGTCATGATGCTGATGCCGTTGTTCACGACGTCGAACTCCCCGATCTTCCCGACCGTGCCGGCCTCGGTCACGTAGGCCGACTCGTCCAGGTACTTCTCGTAGAAGGCCCCGCGGCCCGTGATGATCGTGCGCCCGATGGCGACGCCGTTGCCGTTCACCACCTCGGCTCCGATCTCGGTGCCGTAGATGCCCGAATTTGCAGTGGCCACCTGCGTGCCCGTGTTGAAGGCCAGCGGCGACTCGCTGTTCATGAAGAACATCACGTTCGCGATGGTCCCGATGAAGCCCTCCTTGTACACGACGTGCTCCGGCAGGCTCTGGTTCAGCCGCTGGAACACGGGGTCCGCGAACACCTGGCTGTTCGCCGTGGGCGCGATGTGCGCGTGGTAGAAACCGTCCTCGTGCGGCTGCACGTTCGCGAGCCGGAGGAACCCGACCGCGTTGATGGCCTGCTGCAGCACGAGCGTGTCGCCCGAGCCGATGCCGTCCACGCTGTTACCCGCCGCGCTGCGGAGGATGAGCGGGGCGTACTGGCTCTTGACGGCAGTGCGCGAGCTGAGGCCCGAGGTGCCGATGGCCGCCTGCAGGTTCAGGGTACCCGGCCCGTTCGGGTCGTTCGGGTTGTTCAGCGTGTACCCGATGACGTTGGCCGTGATGATGGTCCCGGTCGACGTGTAGATGTTGATGGGCAGCGGGAAGGCCGTGCTCACCGGCTGCGGCGCGACGTTGCCACCGGGGATGACCACGCTCGTGAACCCGTTGCAGCTCGCCACCTGCAGCGTCGTATCCGAGGTGACCGGCGCCGTGGTCGTCACGGTCTGCCCGGAGAGGTACGCCTGGAAGAGGGCGTTCCGCGCGATGCGGTTGATGCTCTGGCCCGCCTGCAGCCCGAGCTGGTGGATGTACCGCAGGAACAGGTTCGCGTTCGTGGTGACAGCCGTCGGCATGTGGACGTCCACGCTGTCGGCGTACTGCGCGAGGGTCGCGACCCACTGCTCGAAGGGCACCGTCTTGCCGACGGGGTCCGAGCCAGGCTGCAGCGCGCTCACCTGCGGGGTGATGAGCCCCGGGCGCGTCATGAAAATCTGCTGCCCGCTCTGCAGCGGCCACTCCTCGGGCATCGCTTCGGCGCGGTACGCGAGGTTGGGGAAGAGGCCATCGTGGAACGCGCGCTCGAGCAGACCTTGCTGCTGCAGCGACGCGACGATGGCGGGAACTCCTACGAGGATGCCGCCGGCCATGGGGTGTTCTCCTTCTGCGAGTGCTCACGTGCGGGGCTCGCCACCACGGCGTTGCGCCCATCCGTCGACTTCGCAGCTCGGCTTGCCCCGTGTTCCACCTGTTGACCGGCGGTGTGCCCCGTGTCGGGTACTCGCTCTGCCACTACGCTGACTCCGCGGAGCATACGGGCCAGTTCGGCACCCGTGCAAGGAAAAGCCCCGGAGGAGCCCAGCGAGGGCCCGTCCGGGGCTTGAGGGAAACCCGGGTTTCCCTAGTACGGCATCCGCCCGCCGTTCCGCTTCTTCAGCTCGTCGCGGACTTCCTTGTCGCTCATGCTGTTCTTCTTGCCCGGCGCGAACGTCTTGGGACCGCCCGTGTCCTCCGTGGGCTCCGGCTTCTTGCGCCCGCTCACGTCCGCCCCGTTCGTCACCTTCTTCTTCGGTGTCCGGCCCGCGGCGATGTCCTTGAGCTCCTGGGCGATCTCCTTGCTCCGCGTCTCCTCGTAGTCCTTCGCGAGCTTGGGCTTCTTCTCGACGCGTCCCTTGAAGTACTTCTCCGCCTCCTCCTCGAAGCCCGCGCCGCGGAGCTTCTTCAGCTCCTTGTCCGTGAACGTCTTGGTCAGGTGTGCGGCGAACTTGTTCATCTCCTCATCGACGTAGTCCTCGTCGATGTACTTGCCGGCCACCTTGCTGATGCGTCGGTCCTCCTTGTCGAACACGCGCAGCTCGCTCACCTCGCGCGCTCTCGCCTCGGCCGCAGTCGCCCGACCCTTCGTCTTCTCGTGCTCCTCGCGCTCGCGCTCGAGATCGGACAGCTCCGCCTTGCGCTTCTTCTCCTTCTCCTCGCGGTAGGTGGCGAGCTCCTTCAGGTCCGCCGCGATCTTGTCCACGTCGTCAGTGCCGAACTTCTTCTTCAGCTCCGTCGCCGTGCTGCGCGCCAGCCTGCTCTTGAGCGCCCTCGGGGAGAGCTCCAGCACCTCTGCGTCGTCCGGCACTTCACCGTCCGCCTCCAGCTTGTGCCTCTTCGGCTCCGTCCTCGCGGGCGGGTCCTCCTTGGCCTTGGGAGGCGTCTGCTGCGTCCCCCCGCCTGCCCCCGCCGCTCCTGCCGGCGGCGCCCCGTTCGTGCCCGGAGGAGGCGTTCCCGCGGTCCCCGGCGTTCCCTGCTGCTCCGTACCTTGCGCCCCTGCTGCTTCAGCCATCTCGCTCTCCCTTCAGACGTGAAAAGGGGGAGGCAGGCACCGAGCCGGCCTCCCCCTCGCGTTGTCCGTGCCCTAGACGAACGTGCTCGCCGCTTCCAGCAGCTGGTTCTGGTTCACCGCGCTGACGAGGCCCAGCTTGATGCGTGCGCTGGTCACCGCGTCCGACGCCTTGAACAGGACGCCCGTCTTGATGGCCGTCAGGTTGCACTGCTTCGTCGCACCCGGGTTGCTGGCGCTGGGCGGCAGGATGGCGAACTTGCCCGTCACCGTGCCGGCGAGGCTCTCCGCCTCCATGAGCATGACGACTCCCTGCGTGGTCGCCGCCACCGGCAGCGCGCAGATGCCCGAAGCCGCCACGACCGACAGCGCCGCGTACTCGATGCAATCGTTGTGGTCGGGGATGTACGTGACGTCGAGGCTCGTCCACGCGTCCGTCGCGTTCGCCACGATGTCGCCGCTCGGGCTGACACCGATGTGCCCCGCGCCGGGGCCCGTGCCGCCCGTGGCGAAGCTCGTCACGTTCGCCGGGGGCAGGTCGATGACCAGGTCGATGAGCGTCCCGGTGCCCGCCACGGGCACGGCCCGCACGATGGACAGGCACTTCGCGTCGTCGGGCAGTTGCCCGAGGATGTTCGCGCCCGGCGTGACCGAAGCCGCCGTGGGCACGAGGGGAGCCGAGCCGCCGCTCCCGCCGGGTCCTGCAGGGTTCGCGACGGTGTTCTCCGCGACGCTCTGCCCCGCGACGAAATACGGGTTCGGGATCGGCGCTGTCGCCGCGATGACCGGGTTGCAGCGCCGCAGCGTGATGGGCATCTGCTGCCGCAGCATCTGCCCGAGGGCGAGCTGATTCAGGGCACTCGGCAGCTGGCCGATGAGGATTCGGTTGAGCATCTGGGCGAGCGACGTGGCGCTGCCCGTGGTGGCTCCCGTGAGGGTGGCGAGGGACATTGACGCTTCTCCTTGCGTTCACTGGTCCGGCATCTCGCCCACCATGGGCGTCCTCCGGGGTGTGTTCGAGAAGAAGCTACCCGCTCCCGCCAGGAGAAGCTACTGCGCTCCCCAAGCCTGGAACTCGAGCTGCCCTGCCCCCTGCACCGTCACTCCCGTGATGAGCCGGTTCGGGTCCGCCTCCAGCAGCAGCAAGCCGCTCAGCGGAATGCTCTCCGCACCCAGCGTCTGGTACGTGATGACCACCGTCATCACGCCCGTCGTGCGCATGTAGAGCGTGTGCGCCGTCGTCACGGTCTGCCCTGCACCGATGCCGCTCAGTGTCTGCGGCGCGTTCGTGCTGTTGATGGCGGGCGTCTGCCTTCCCGTCGAGACGTTGTACGTCTTCTGCGCCGGGTTGAGGTCGATGGGGATACCCGTCGCACCAGCCGGGAACACGCTCCCGTCGCTCACGGGGCTCGGCCCCGAACTGATGGCCGAGCCCTGGATGGTGACCGTCTCGCTCATGGCGAAGGGAAGCTACTTCCCCTTCGACGGCGACGACAGGTTCTTGAACGGTCGCTTGTCCTCGCTCGTGCCGCTGGCGTTCTTGCTGACTCCCTTGGGGTCCGCGAACTCCAGGCCCTTGCCGCCGGCCGGGATGCTCGCACTGTTCGGCAAGCCCACCTGCGTCTTGGCTGCCGGCTGCGCGCGGCTTTCCTTCGTGAAGTCCCGGCCACCGCTCTTGTCACCGCCGCCCGTGGGGTCCACGAGCAGGTTCACCGCTCCGCTCGACGTCTTGCCCTGTCCCGTGGGCTTGCCGTCACTCGTCGCGAACGGGGGGTTCTGCTTGCTTGCTGCCATGGTCGTGCCTCTTGCCTCTCTTGCAATCTACGCCGCTTGGGTCATGAAAAAAACCGGCTTCGTCGACTTCTCCAGATTGTGCGGCAAACAAGCCGGGACGACGTTCTCCGCAGTGTGCGTCCCACCCCTGGAAAGTGCAATCACATGGTCCTGCGTCAAAGGGAGCCGCTGCAGGCAGTAAGCGCAGCGGTAGTCGAAGAACTCGACGATCTCCCGCCACTGCGCCGCCGTGAGCCGGTCGACCGCTCCTCGTTTCATGGCCGCGCGGTTCCTCGCTGCTGCGAAAAACTCCTCCTTGTGGGCCAAGTAGTAGGAGCGATTCCTCAACACAATGAAACGCCTGTTAGCGACACGGTACCTCCTCTGCCGCAGCAGAATCGCCACGTGATGCTCGACTTGGTACCGAGCTTGGTAAGCGATCTTCTTCTCGCGCTTCTTCGCGTAGTTTCTCGACTGCCACACCCGGAAGCACACCTCGCAGATTCGCCACCCGTGAGAACGCGTGTGCTCAATCGGGTCGCTGCATCTGCAGCAGACCACCCTCTTCAACCCTTCATGTTCTTGAAGGGGGGTCGGTCGTTCTTCAGCGGCGGCATCGGCTCCGGCTTCGAGTGGCAGGGCGTGCCCGTACGCGGGGTCGGCAGCGGCTTGCGGTCGCGCAGCGCCGCGGCTCCCTCGGTGCTCGTCTCCGAGCCGTGGGGTCCCGCGGCCTTCTGCTCGCGCGAGCCCACGACCGAGTGCGGCGTCTGCTGGATGATGCGAGCCGGGGCCTTCGCCATGCCTGGAGACTACGGGCGGACCCGTGGGGGCGCAACCTTCGGCCGCTCTGAGGGTCGCACGAGGCTCGCCCTTTGGAGGCTTTGCTCGCGTCCGAGTGAGCGCGATCCCGCGCCACCTCGTGCCACTTTCAGAGCGTCCGAACGCTCACTCGAACGAGACGCCGTGCTCCGCCCCGTCCCCGAACGCACCCATCGTCGACCACACGCTCATGTACGCCCGCGCGCGCTCCTCGTCGCCATGGCCGACGGCCCCCTTGAAGTTGCCGTACTTCAGGCCCTTCAGCGCCATCTTGGCGAGCCCCTCCGCGAACCGCTTGCGCGTCGTGCTGAACCGCCATGGGTAGTCGGCCTTCGGCGTGTGCCGAACCTGCCCGACCTTCGACTTGCCCCCCGCCACCTTGTGCCAGGCCTCGACGTCCTGCTGCACCCGCCCGCGCACCATCAGCTGGTCGCTCGTGCCGTTGATGGCCACCACCGAAACGAACCCCTCCAACGCGAATATCCACATGCTCTGATCTTGAATCCTACCCGCAAGGTTGTCAACCTCTTTCGAGGGAAACCCGGGTTTCCGTCAGAGGTGCAGCCCGCCGTGCTCGTCGACCGTGACCTCCGGGTCCACCTCACAGAAGCGGAACGGTCGGACGACCGAGCCGTCCGCCATCGTCACCTCCACCTCCGGGAGCTCGTCCTTGCTCAGGATCATCCGGGCGTCAGCGATGTCCATCTCCTTGCCTCGGAATCGGCACCGGGTCGGCTCGTCGGGTTCCATGCCCCTGTTCATGGCGCCTTCTTCCGCACCTTGTCCAGCTCCTCCGCCGTCATCTCCCGCGCCTCGATGACGACCGCCCCCTCGTGGCGGTAGCGCCTCGTCACCCAGAAGGACGTCCCCTTCCGCACGAACAGCTCGTTCTCCGAACCGTGCTGCGAGATGGTCTCCACCGGCACCGCTGTCTTGTGGTCCAGCACGAAGTACACCTGACCGCGCTCGCGCGCGCCCCCGCCGAACGACTTCGCCTTTGCGCCCGTGCGAGAGCAGCTCGACGTCGCGTCGAACGTGAAGTGCGAGCCGGTGCAGAACCTCTTGAGGGTCTCGTCGCCGATGTCCGTGATCCCGCGGTAGATGGTTCCCGGCGGCGCCGGCGTGGCCTTCGCCATGAACTGCTCGATGTCCTTCGCGTACTTCTTCGCGTTGTTACTCGCGCCTGCTGTCGGGTTCTTCTCGTACTCACGGATGGCTCCGTAGGCGGAACCCGTGAACTCAACGGGTCCCTTGTGGTGCTCCTGCGCCAAGGCAACCGACTTCTCCGCCATGTGCCGGTAGCCGATCTCACCCAGCCCGAAGTCGTTCTCCGTCTTGAAGTGCTTTTGCGCCGCGGCGTCGTCGCGCGGCATGTCGTCGTAGTTCTGCGGCGGTGCTCCGCCCAACTTCTTCGCGATCTTCGCGAACTCCTTGGCCTGCAGCTTCGATTCCTTGTCCGCGAGCTTCTGCGCCTTCGCGTCCACCTTCGCCTGCTTGGCCGCGGCCTTCGTCTCCTTCACCTTCGCCGCGAGGAGCTTCGTCCGCGCCTCGAGCATCTCCACGACGCGCTTCTTGTCCGCCTCGGGCATGTCGGCCGCGTGCTTCTCGACGTACTTGGCCCAGCCCCCCGACTCCTTCTGCAGGTTCTTGATGTTGCCGATCTGCGCGACGAGATCCTTGCCGAGGTCCGTCGCCTTCGCGACCCCCGCCTTGCTCGCCACCTGGGAGTAGTACGGGTTCGCCGACGAGCTCAGGAACTTGTCCCACTCCGTGATCTGATTCAGCAGCTCCATGGGCTTGCGCCCCGCCTTCGCGCGGAAGAGGAGCGAGCCGCCGTTGTCGACGCGCATGACCTTGTCGCCGACGACTCCCACGTTGTCCAAGCCCGTGCCCACCGCGTCCCAATTCCCGAGGAGCACGTCCGCTGCGAAGCCGTGCATCACCTGCTTCGCCGTCGTCACGGTGAGGCCCACGTCCTTCACCGTCTTCAGCCCGTCCACGATCTTGCTCGCGTACGCCGTCGTCCCGTCCTCGCGGCCGAACGTCGTCGACTCGGGCGCCTCGAACCCGAGGTCCCGGTACATCTGATTCGACAGGTGCTCGCAGAACGCCTGCGCCGGGTCCTGGTAGAACTTCACGTACCGCTGCACGCCGTCCGTGCCCGTGTAGAACCCGCCCAGGTTCGATCCCTTCGCACCCGCGTCCTTCGTCGCGAGGATCTCGTCCGCGGTGAGCTCGGGCTTCTCGGGCTCCGGCTCGGGCGCCTCTTCGGCAGGCGGCACGAGGATCGGCTCCGGCGGCTTCTCGAACTCCGCCTCCTCGATGGGCGCCTGCGGCTCCACGGGTCCCCGCTCCGGGATCTCGGGGATGCCCGGATCGTGCCACGGCGCTTCCTCGACGGGCGCCTGCGACTCCGCGGCCTCGCGCTCGGGCACCTCGGGCTCACCGTGGTCCTCGTTGACGCTCGCGCTCTCCTGCTCCTCCTCGGGCTTCTTCCCCTGCCTCTTGCCGAAGCTGTCGAGCGGGATAGTCGTCATCAGCGGCCGCTCCGGCGGCGCACCCTTCCGCCCGTCCCGCTTCCACGCCTTTTCGATCTCCTCCGCGCTCGCCCAGGCGAGGTACGGCGGGATTGGCCAGGAGAGCCGGTGCGGCGTCACGCTCGCGCGGTCGTTCGGACGGTCGGGCGGGTGCTGGAACGCCCCGTTCCAACTCTCGAACGGTTCCTCCGGTCGCCGGATCTGCCCGTGGATGGCGACGCTGTCCGCGCCCGTCCTGTCGTCGAACACGCAGCTGACGATCTTGCACATGTCCCCGAGCTGCTCGTCCGCCTCGACGATTGCCTCGTGCTGCCCGCGGTTCTGCGCCGCCATCATCTCCGTGCGCACGATGCGGTGCGCCCAGAACGCCGGGGCTCCCTGCAGGAACGGACTCTTCGCCGTCAGGTCCTGGCGCACGTCCGCCCAGCTCTTGCGACCGAGGAGGCCCCGCTGCAGCACCCCCTCGAAGTGACCGATGGTCTCCACACCGTACCGCTGCAGCACGCCCAGGTGCCCCGGGTGTCCGGGCTCGCCCGCGAGGCGCGCGAGGATGCTCGCCGCGCTACCCTTGCCCGCCGCCTCCAGCATCAGCGCCGTGCGGAGCGCGAGCGGCTGCTGACCCACGCCCTTGAACGCCTTGTCCGCGGCCACGAGGTACTTCGCCGCGTGTTCCGCCCCCTCCGTTGCCGTCGCCGGCCCGTGCGTCAGCAGCGTGTCCTTCACTCCCCCCATCAGGGGCTTGAGGACGCTCCGCACCTGGGCGAGCGTCGCGCGCATCTGCGCGATGCTGAACGTGTCCTTGCCCGGTCCGCGGAGCAGCTCCGCGCTCTTGAGCCGGAGCTCCAGGTCGCGCGCCGTCTCCTGCAGGAGCTGCTGCGTGCGGTGCGCACCCGCCTGCTGCACGAACCCGAGGCTGAGGCGCCTGTCCCTCGCGAGCACCTCCTGCGCGCGCTCGAGCGCCTTCGTGGACACGACCTACCTTATGGCGCAGGCGCCGGCTTGTCCTTCGGATCGGGGTCACTGTCGCCCCCTGCTGCCCCTCCACCGCCCCCTCCAGGCGGTTTCCCGCCGCCCGGCGGCTTGCCCCCACCCGGAGCTCCGGGCGTCCCTGGCTTGCCCCCAGCGGCCCCGTTCTGGTCCGCCATCATCTGGCTCTCCTTGGCCTCCTGGTCCTTCTTGTCGCCCTGGACCCGCTGCCACTCGTCCGAACCCTCCCGCCCGAAGGCTGCGCTGACGAGCTCCGTCGCCGTCTGCACGCTGAGGATGGGCGCCGCGGCGACCGCCGTGGAGAGCGACGTGATGAGCTGCTGCTGGTCGAGGCTCGTCGGCGGGAAGCGCGGCGGCCAGTCGAGCTCCACGTCCTCGCCCTCGCCCGGGTGCCGCTCGCTCACCTCCGGCGTCTGCTCACCCGTCGGCTGCCCGTCGTCACCCACGACGTCCTGATTCTCGACGCGCTTGGGGAGATCGAAGCTCTGGTCCACGTCCTGCTGCTCGCCGTTCTCGTCCACCACCTGCACCGGCACCTGCACGCGCTGCTGGGCGATGTAGAGCACCGGCTCCATCAGCCGCTGCAGCGCCGTGCCGTACTGCTCCTGCAGGATGCCTCCCTTGGAGAGCATCCGGCTGAACACCATCTTCTGCGCCGCTGCGCTCTGGCCCTGCGCAGCGATGGTGTCCGGGTCGGGGATGACGCACTCCGCGACTTCCAGGATCGTGCGGCGGTGCTCGTTGAACAGCTTGATGCCTGCCTCGATGCTCGAACCCGTGAGCTCCAGGTACTTCGCGTCGCCGCCCTCCTTGTCGACGACGATGGCGTTCTCCGATCCCTTCTTGATGCCCATCCGCTGCACGAACAGCTTGTCGTCCTTGATGACGAGCGTCGGATCGAGGTTCAGCTTCGCGCCGCGCAGCATGACCGACAGCAGCACGTCGATCTCGTCGAGACTCTCGTAGAGGCCCTCGCAGTCGGGGACGCCGTCCTGCTCATCGCTCGGCAGGTTCTGCACCCACACGAAGTGCGTGTCATCGTCCTTGTGGATGACGCTCTTGTCCACGTCCGGCTGCCAGTCCGGCTCCTCGTTCTTCTCCGGCTCGACGAGCGCCGGCAGGAACACGATCTCCGCCTGCTTGGTCCAGTCGCGCCGCAGCCAGTAGCGATTCGTGACGACGCGCTTCTTCTCCTCGTCGTACTCCTCGTTCACGATCTGGTAGCACTCCGTCACGTGCCGCGGGATGAGTGCCTCGCGGTCGTCCCACTCGTGCACGAACAGGTGCTTGCCGTTGTGCACCTGGAAGCGCGGCTTGCCCTCGACGAACGCCCAGCTGAGGCCCACCGTGCCCACCGCGCCGCCGAGGTTTCGGGCGCGCACGATCTTGAGAGGGAGCTGCCCCACCTTGCTGCACGTCTGCAGGAAGTCCTGGCTGTCGTCGTCGCCCGGCACGCGGATGACCGGAAAGCGCCCCTCTCCGAACACGAAGTTCGAGAACGCGTTGACGATGGCCCTCGAGAGTCGATAGGGCGCGCTCGGTCGCCTGGACCGAAGCGGCACGTAGAACGCCGCCTTCTCGCTGAGCAGCGGCTGCGTGTACGCCATCGAGCTGCCCGACTTCACGTCGATGATCCGCCCGTCGAAGTCGAACGTCTTTCCGTTGTGCTGCGTGCAGTCGTAGTACTGCTGCCGCCGGTCGAGGTTGCGGAACCGCTCGCCGTCCACGAAGGCGCGCGCGCTGAACACCTTGCCCGTGGGCGCGTCGTCGCCCGAGCCGAAGATCGTGCCCCCCGCGGGCTGCATGTTCTGCACGGCTGCCATGGTCCCTTATCGCTCGCCGCGCGCTTCCAAGCTACCACGCAGCGGCTCGTCCACCTGCTCGTCCTTCGCAGCCTCGGGTTGCACGACCATCGGTTCGATCATCCGCGCCGAGCTCGCGGTGAGCGCTGCGCCGGGTCCGAGCGGCACCGTCGGCTCGGGGGAAACCCGGGTTTCCTCCAGGTCGAGCTCATCGCCGGGCCGCAGACCCATCAGCCTCACGCCCGCGCGCACGAGCGCCGCCCCCGCGCGCTCCCTCAGCCTCGAGAGCGCGCTCATTCGACGAAGAAGATGACGGTCCCGTTGTCGCCACCCGTCGCGCCGCCTCCCGAGCCACCCGAAGCGCCACCCGCCGCGGTGACCGTCCCCGACCAAGCGCTCATCGTCCGGGTCACCACCACCTCGAACCCACCACCACCTCCACCACCATCGTTCGTGTCGCCAATCTCGTGATGCGCCTCGTTGGCCGAGTCGAGGCTCTGGGCCCCTCAGCACCAGCGTGAACTTCCTCTGTCCGAGCATGAGCGCGTCGTTCTGGTTCCGGGTCGGGGATCGGTCGACCGTACGTGCGGGGAGGACGAGGCCTCGTCGTCCATCGGCTCGTCTCCGTTGCCGTTATGCGCGCTCTCGTTACCCATTGGTCGTCAGCCTCACTCGGTGAACTGGAGCACGGTGCCACTCGCGCCCGCCGTGCTGGTGCCGCCAGCGCCAGCGCCGCCTGTTGCGGAGACCGTTACACCGCCGGAATTCGTACGCGTTATGATGGCTACCAATCCGCCGCCGCCGCCGCCGCCGTTCAGCGTAGAGGACGCAGACGGCAAACACAGACCGGAGCCGGCATTGCCGCATGCGCCAGCCCCACCGTTAGCCGTGATCGATCCGGTCCCGGCGAGATTGAAGAATGCGCACACTGCCACACCACCACCACCACCACCGTCCCCGTTGGTGGTACCATTGGCGCCACCAGCGCCTCCGTTTCCTCCCACGAGGGTGGCGAGAACAGGTGCGTTCGTGCCTGCGCTTCCGCCGCCATTACCGATCAGAGAGCCACGAACCGCGGCCAGCATCTCGTGCGGCGACCCTAGAACCGCGAGCGGCCTCGTGACTCCATAGGGTCCGCCGGACCCGCCAGCGCCGCCAGCGCCGCCCATCGAGTTGAGGACGGTTGACAGCGACGCGCCACCGTTCGCGCCGCCACGACCACCACCCAGGCTGCCTAGAGCTGTCGCGCCCTGGATGTCCCAGCCGCCGCCAGCGCCAGGGAACGAGCCGCCAGCGACCGCCGCAGCCCCGTCCACGCTGATGTGACCATTGATCGTGGCAGTCCCGTTCGAGAATTCTCGGAACCCCGCAGCCTTGACGGTCACACCTACGTTGACAGTCAGGTTTTGGAAGTAGCAATCTCTCGTCTGCGTGTAGACGTTCGACGATGGCGCCCCAAGGCACGTCACCGTAGCCGCCCCGTCGGCGACAACGGCGCCGTCGCTGCCGTCTCCGTAGATGCCGATACCCGTACCCGCACCCGCCGCGTTGATCGGCTGGTTCTGGTAGCCGAGGTTCACGCCCAGGCTGATGAGCGCGTAGCCCGCGTCCCCCGAGTTGGGCACCTGCGGATACGTCGCGCCCGAGGGCGGGTGCGTCGCAGGCTCCTGCGGAAGAGGACCCGTGTGGTGGTCCAACACGAGCGCGGTCATCGCCACGCACCACGCGAACAGAGTCACAGTCGCCCACTTCCACGCCTTGTCCATCTCGTCCTCCTACGCCGGCAGCCAGAGCTTCGCGGGCGCGCTGTAGCGCCAAGCGATGCTCGAACGCGCAATGTTCAGCACCTGCGAAGCCGCCACCGTCCCGAACGAGGCTCCCTGCTGCACCAGGTTCTGCGTCGAGTTGGCCGCGATGGTCAGGGGGTTCGTCGCCCACATCCCCGTCTCGTCATGGAACTCCACGTACTGCCCGTCGACCGCGTTCGCCACGCTCGGCAGCGTGATGGTCGCCAGCGTCGGCGAGCCGCTCGACGTGTCCGTGTAGATGATCCTCTGCAGTGGGCTCGTCAGCGTCGCGCTCGCCGTCCCGATGCCGAACCTCACCGGCGCGTCCATCGAGTCGAGGTACGTGAGCCACCCCTCCATCGACGGCGCCCAACCGCGCGTCTGCCCCGCGTAGTTCAGCATCGGCGCCGTCGCCGTGAACGACACGATGTACCGCCCGCTCGGGCTCCGCTTGACGGTGAAGCAACGCGAGTCCGTCGCCGTCGTGCCGTCCGTCCCCGTGACCGTGAGCAGCAGCAGGTACGTGCCCGTGACGTCCGGCGTGAATGCGTACGTCGACCCGAGCCCGCTCTGCTGCAGCCCCGTCGCGAGCGCGCTGTTGTAGGGCACGTCGAACATCGTGAAGTCGCTCTTGGCGATGACCCCCGGCACGGGCGCCCCGTTGCTCACGGTCACCAGGCTACCCGCTGCTCCGAAGCACGCGCGCCCGGCCGAATCGAGCGGCCCTCCCCCCTGCGAGAACTGGATGAGCGCCGCCACCGTCATCGCCGTCGTCCTCCGGGGTCTCAGGCCTTGACGGGAACCGTCGTCGCCGCAACCCAGACTACACGAAGCCCCGGGGCGGTCCCGTAGATCCCGAACCCGTAGTGCCCCTCGACGCTGAAGCCCGCCAGGCCCTTGCCCCCGACCGTCCAGCCGCCGTCCTCGTCAGGGGCGGGCAGGTCCCGGGTCATGACCGGCTTGTCCTCCTGCGCCTCCGTGTACGCACCCTTCAGCGGCGAGCGCTGCCCGCTGTCCGCCGCAAACCGCACGAACCCCTCGTACCGCTCGCGCCTCTGCCCGTCCGGCACCAGGCGACACCGCCACACGACGCCGCGCGCCTCCGTCGACAGATACATCGTCAGCGGGGCGAGCAGGACGGGAGCGCCAGCCGGCAGCGCGAGGCCCGCGCCCCAAGCTCGCTTGCTGAAGCCCGCGCACCCGCTCATGCGGAAGAGGTCCGGCATGCACGGCATCACGCACGCGCCGCGCGCCTCGAGCACGCGAGCTCGCGTCGCGTCCACGACAGCCCCCTCCCAGAACTCCCCCCGCGGATCGTCCACCACCACCCAATGCGGCAAGCTGCTCACAACGTTCATGGGTTGCGCCTCCGCCTCCACGCGTAGCAGGCATCCCGGGTGGGGGAAACCTGGGTTTCCCTCAGGAGCCGTTCCGGGGCAGGCTCCCGTCCCATGAAGAACTACCTGCCCCTCCTCGCCCTGCTCACGTTCGCGGGCGTCTGCGCCTTCGCTGGCATCTCCGCCGACGCGCAGCCCCTCGCACCGTCCTCCCCGCCTCGCGCGCAGAGAGCTCCCGTGGACGAGCCCGTGACCGACGCTCCGCCGGACATGAACGTCGTCTCCCTCGCCATGCGCCTGGTCGACGCCGCGCACACCTGGCCCGAGGCCTCCCTGCCCCACGCCGATCTCGCCGCGGTCGCGTACGACGTCGCCCTCGCCGTCTCGTGGAGCCGCGAGCCGACGTGCCCCGTCCCGATGAACGATGGACCCCACCGCATGACCGACACGCCCGAGTCCCGCGGTGTCCTCGCGCTCGCGCTCGGGTGGTGGGAGGGCGCACGCTTCGCCTCCTACGTGGACGACGGTCGCTGCAACGACCGCGCGTGGCGCGCGTCGCCCGAGGGTCGTCGCACCATCCACGTCGGCGGCCACTGCGACGGCGGGCTCGCCTTCTCCTTCTGGCAGGTGCACCTCGACGGTGGGCTGCTCGCCTTCGATCCCGAGGGGGTCACGCCCGAGAAGATGAAGTACACCGCCTACGCCGCCAGCATCGGTCTGTCGATGGTCTGCCGCTCGCTCGCGCGCACAGGCTCCCTCGTCGACTACACCGGCGAGAGCGCCTCCTTCCACCCCAAGGCTGACGAGCGCCTCGACTTCGCTCGCCGCTTCATCCCGCGCGAGCTGCCGCAGGAGTGAGCGAACAGTCGAAAGCCCCCGCGCCTCTTTCCCTGCCCAGGAGACAGGGTGCTTTGCGCGGGGGCTTCGATCTAAGCGGGGCCCGAGGGAGTGCCCGTCTCCGACGATATCAGGTCGACACGTTCACGTCGGGCACCCGGCCGTAGAGCCGCAGTGTCCCGCCCAGCTTGTCGGGGAACGCGCGGTCCGGGTCGATGACGACGCCCGCGTGCGTGAACTGCATCCCCTGCCGACAGCACACCCCACGCACCGCCACGTCCCATGGCCCGACCGCGCCCCAATACCGCTTCACGCCAGGGTTCTCGTACTCCTGCTCCGGGGTCATGCCCGGATCGAACCCCTCGTACAGGCACGCCGACTGCCACTGCTGGCACCACGCCACGAAGTGCGCGATGGCATCGGGTCCCGGGTTCTTGAGCGACTCGTCGTCGACCGCGAGGTTGCAGTCGCTCGTGTAGCCCATGTCCGAGGCGAGATCCGCCGCCACCTTGCCGTCGTCCGCGCCGAGCTGCGCACTCGCTGCCCACGCGCCACCGCGGCAGTGCTGCACGAGACCCGCCTTCACCGGCACGCCCGCGCCGTTCGTCATGTCCGCGATGGCGCGCAGTCGCGCCCCCGTCATGTCCCACTTGCTGGCTGCCCCTCCCGAGTACCGCACGTACCCCCAGATGAACTCAGGGTACTTGCCCGCCAACGGACCCGCTGCAGCGCCGAACGGCGTCGTGAACATCTTCTGCAGTTGCTCGTCCGTCAGCGCCCCCGCGATGGCCGTGTCGATGCCGCAGCAGTCCCCCACGATGTCCACGCCGCCGTACGTCGTCATTGCGCTCACCCTTCCTTCTTGGTCTCCACCGTAGCCGTCGCCATCGGCCTACGCGAATGGCCCAGCGCCGTCGCCATCGCGTTGATGCTCGCGACCACGAGCGACTCCTTCATCGCCTGCGTGTGCGGCAGCTCCGCGAACGGCACCAGCATCGGGTGCTTCTTGTTCTCCGCGTCGGGCCCCGGGCCCCTCGTCCAACCGCAGGCCAGCATGTGCGTCACCCACTGCTGATGCTTGTCCTCAGCCGTCAGGTCCTCCTCGAGCACCGCGCGCGCCATGCGACGCATTCGATC
>QGNH01001498.1_pt1 | contig 21124 bp, 23 predicted proteins | sample 1735481 | NCBI WGS metagenome assembly QGNH01 (sample SAMN09239004, study PRJNA386568) | Viral metagenome, whole genome shotgun sequencing project.
GAGGGAAAAATGCTATGAAAGCCGTTTCCGATGCCCGATAACTTACCCGACATGCGACCCGTCCAATCTCGCAACGCAGCGGCGGTTGGGTATGACGCCGAGAGCCAGGAGTTCTACGTTGAATGGCACGCAGGCAAAACCAGCGTGTACAGCAGTGTGCCAGCGAACGTTGCGGCGGACGTGCAGAACGCGCCCTCGGTGGGGCAGGCGGTGCATCAGATTTTGAAACCGACGTATCAGCATCGGTATCTCAGCGAATGAGATGCAAACTCGGCTGTTCTGATTGGTTTGGAACGGATGACTCTGCACTGGAATGGCGGTGCAGTAATTGCGGAAGGTTGTTGGGGGAATCGATTTCGGAAATGAGCGAGATGGTAAAGCGGGTTTCGTTTGAAATGAACCGTTATATGGTGGAAGAAATGAATGATGGTACTTTTTCCATTTTCGATGGGTATAAAGATACTGCCATAATAAGCTTCTTGACCGCCGCTCACGAGCCAAATGACGTTTGTAGTGTTATGAACGCCCGCGCCGCCATTGCCGCAATGCGCGAGCCAACGCCCGAAATGCTTGCGGCCCTGCAAAGTTACGCATGCTGCGCCGGGTACGTTGAAGAAGGCTGGGCGGCGGCAATCGACCAGGCGCTGAAATAATGCGCGCGGCCCTCTACGCTCGCGTCTCGACCGACAGACAAACTTGCGAGACGCAGTCGCTTCAGTTGTACGAACTGGCCAAACTAAAAAACTGGACAGTGATCGAAGCGTTTTACGACGAAGGTATTTCCGGAGCGAAGGGGCGCCAGCAGCGGCCTGGCCTTGATCGGCTTCTGACCGCCGCCAAGGAAAAGAAGTTCGATGTGGTGATGGTGTGGGCGCTAGACCGGCTTGGGCGCAGCACACGCGACTTGGTGACGATAGCCGACGATCTTAAAGAATATCGCGTAAATCTTTACATCCACCAGAACAACATTGACACTACCACTCCTTACGGGCAGTTTTTTTACGACATGATGGCGGCGCTCGCCCAGTTGGAGCGGGAGGTCATCCGGTCACGCGTCAAGGCTGGTCTCAGCCGGGTAAAGGCGTCGGGGAAGAAGCTCGGCCGGAAATTCGTTGAGGAATACGACCCTGAACTGCATGGACGGGTCATCAATTTACTCAAGGACGGATGTAGCGTTTGGAAGGTGCATTTGATGACTGGCGCCGGGGTATCAATGGTGCAACGGCTGAACCGACAAATCAACAAGGAGACAGGCAATGTTCTTGCTTAAAGTGGTTTTTCAAGGCGTCGGCGAGACGGTCATGCTGCGATATCGGTTGAAGGGAAAAGCCGAGAACGCGCGCAAGACGCTGCAAGCGTTCCACACGCATGCCAAGGACGGTGAATCCGAGGCGATTGAGTTTGAGGACGATTTCGGTTTGTCGATTCTTGTGGCGCCATACTCGATCGTGCTGGTTTTTATGCAGGATTTGGACAAGGCCATCGACGGTGATGCCACGTTTGAGTTCCAGCAGAGCAAAATCAAGCAAGCCACGATCACGCGCTTGCAGAATAATCGAGGATTGTTGGTGCCGTCTGGGCCGGCGATTTTGACGCAATGATGGACCTTTACGCCACCCTGGGCGTTCCAAAAGACGCGGACAAAGCGACAGTGCGCAAGGCTTACCGTTCCAAAGCCAAAAAAGTTCACCCGGACGCAGGGGGATCGCCGGAGCAATTCGCGCTAGTCAAACTAGCGGCGGACATATTGGGTGACGACGCTCGGCGCGCGCATTACGACCGCACGGGTCAGGCTTCCGCTCCTGAACCGGACAACGAATTTTCCGAGATTATGAAATTTGTTTCCACGGCACTGGATATGGCGCTGCAAAAAGAAGCGCAGAACGGTTCCATAGATTACATCACCAACAAAGATATGTTGGAACGGATGCGTTCGGAAATCCGCGAGTTCAAGCGCACCGTTGCCACAAAAGAGCGTGAAATGATGCACGCCATTGCCATAAACGAAAAATTGTTGAAGCGGTTTCACCGAAAGAAAAAAGAGCCAAACTTTTTGGAGGCAATGATTGTCAGCCGCATTTCCGGTCTTAAGGAAAATATAGAAAAAATCAAAAGAGACGTTCAAGTGGCCGACAGGGCCTTGGAATTTTTGGATGATTATGTATTTGAGTTTGACAAACTCTCACCGGAGGCAAATCGGCAGGCTGGTTTTAATATCCTCACATCCGCAATTGCTGGTAGGTTTTGATGACCGCCGCCCGGACCCGCATCCGCCAATGGAAACCAAAGGGCACAAACCTTTGGGTTGTGTGCATTCACGAAAGCGAAGGCAATAGCCGCCGAGCGTTTGCGCTAACCACAGTGCGATCCGTCATTGAAAGCGCCGGAGAAAATATAGCGGGTTTTGCGGTGNNATTCCGATTGATTTAATTCCCGAATACGTCAAAAGCCGCCTGTTGGCACAAGGCATCAGAGATTGGGTTGCGGAGGGCTGAATGGCAAAACCAGCACGTAAATGGCTGAAACTCTTTACTAAATTTTTAGAAAACCTCCGCATCGAGTCAAAACACGAAACGGCGGAGGGCGAAGAAAAGGGCATCAAGCTAAACCTTTGGGAAAGCCAGCAGCGCGTTCTCGACGCCATTGGAAACGGGCTGGATGATGGCGTGCATGTTTTCTACATTCTAAAATCCAGGCAGTTGGGCGTCTCAACCGTGACGCTGGCGATTTTGTTGTTCTGGGCACTGATCCACCCCAGAATCAATTGTGCCATGGTCATCGACAACGAAGAAAATAGCCAAAAATTCCGGGCGATGATCACCAAATATTTTGAAAGTTTTCCTCAGAATTATTTTGGCGACCGCCTGACCATCACAAAAAACAACTCCCGGACGATTGAGTTTTCCAATGGCAGCGCAATTGACTTTTTAGTCGCCGGAAAGAGTAAAACCACATGGGGAGAATCTCGCGCCTACACCGCCGCACTGTTGTCCGAGGTCTCAAAGTACGGCAAACCAGAAGGGTTAAATTCGTTTATTGAAACCCTTTCGGAAACCAACCCGATCCGACTTTACCTTTACGAATCCACCGCGCATGGTCCGAACCACTGGCGGGACATGTGGAAAGACGCAGGCAAAGACGTTTACAGCAAACGCCGTATTTTTATTGGCTGGTGGAGTTCTCAAGTCAATCGGTTTGAGCGCAAGGACCCCAGGTTCAAAATCTTTGGAAGCTCGGCACCGTCGCCAAACGAAAAAGAAAAGATCGACGCGGTCTGGAACCAATACAACTTCAAGGTATCCCAAGAGCAACTTGCTTGGTATCGTTGGCGCCAAAGCAGCGAAGCCACGACGCAAGACATGCTGGATGAACAACAGCCGTGGACAGAGGAAGAAGCGTTTGTCATCTCGGCGATGTCGTTTTTCCAAGTGCGCGAAGTGTCCAAGGACATGCAGCGCGTCCGCGACGGCGTGCTGTTTATGGGGTTTCGTTTCTATCTCGGCAACTCGTTTTTGTCCTCGACGATAGATCAATTAACAGAACAACACCAAATCCACGAGGTTGAACTTCGCGTCTGGGAGGGTCCGGTTGAACAGGGCCGATACGCAATCGGCATGGATGTGGCCTATGGGCGAAGCGAGCATAACGACAGCACGTGCATCAGCGTGTGGCGTTGTTTTGCAAACAAATTGGTGCAAGTGGCAGAGTACACCTCACCTCGGCACAGCGCGCAGCAAGCGGCGTGGGTTTTGGCTTATCTGGCCGGCCGCTACCGCAACTGCATGGTCAACTTGGAGGTGAACGGACCCGGCGACGGTGTCATGGCTGAGATCAACTCGCTTCGCCACCAGCTTCGCGCTGAAGAATACAACGCGTTTATGGGCACGGTGAACATCGATTCGTCCATGCTGGACTGCTTGCGCTGGTACATCTACCGCCGCCCAGACAGCCCCGGCCCGGGGTTCATCTTCAACTTCAACACCACGTTTCGGACCAAGCTCCCGCTTATTTCTGATTTTCGGGACAACCACATTACCAACATGCTAATCATCAACTCAATCCCATGCATGGAGGAAATGCTGCACGTCACGCAAGATGGCCGCGAGGTTGGCGCCGCCGCTGCCAACCTCCATGACGACCGGGTCTTTGCCGCCGCGCTTGCGAACGATACATGGAACAAACACATCCGGCCCCAGATGATGCATCAAAACCTGACATATGAGCGGGAAATGAACATAGGCGACCCCGTAAGGGCCCAGATTAGCGACATTTTGAACAGTGCGGTACGTCACGCGCTTGCCGCCCCGGAACCCCCGCCGCCTCAAGCCACGTTTATGCAAGATCGGGGCCTTGTATAATCCCTGGATTTCGTGTGACTTTAGGGTAATTTTACTCTAAAGGGCATTTCCATGACAAAAACCGCCGCCGCGCCGCTCCAAACAGCAACGCCCTCGCCGCCGTTGCCTTTGTACCCTTACGAGCCAGTAGATTTTGATCGGGCAGACAGTAGAACCGCCCCTTTCGACGGGAACATGGTTTTGCTCTCGGATGACGAAACCAAGCCCGGCGTCCCGGCAAAATGGCACACGACGCGCCGGCGCGCTGGGTACACATGGAAGCCCTGGATGGGGTTTGTTCACGCCAAGACAAAGCAACCGCTGGGCTTTGAGCCGACCTGCTGGCGTCCGGCGGCCTGGACTGACCTGGTCTGATGGCCCAATTCCGCATCAAAGAGCATTGCACCAAATGCGGCCACAAATGGACGTTCACCGCGTTTTCGTACACCGACGACGCTTCGGATGTGGTGGACCCGGAATGCCCGAAATGCGCCAACATCCAAACCGATGTCGGGCTTGATGTTGCCGCCGGCAAAGCTCCGTCCATTGGCGGAAATAAGGCCGTCAAGGCAATGGACCTTGCTGCAAAGATTACCATGGAAGATTACGGGTTCACTGACCTATCCTCGGACGGCCGCCCCGGCTCAACGATGGTTCCAAAAATCAGGCCGGATTTGCAGCAAAGCGCGGACGGTATGTTCGACGCCAAAAGACGGCGAGAAAAAATGTCGGGCAACAGCAACATCGCCCGCGCGTTGAATGCCATGGTTGCCGCCGGCCCGAATCTGGCCAAACACGACCCCGTACCAAATCCAAACAAAGCCGTGGAGATGATTCACAAAGCGGCGCAACGCGTGCCAGTGAATATCATTAATCAAACGTCGGACGGTCGGGTCATTCAATAATGCAAATCCCCACCCGCAACATGGATGTGTGGAGCGCCAACATTATCGCCGAATGTACGGCGGATAAGAACGAACGCCTTGAACGAGGCGCAACATTCCGAAACCTCTATGCGTGCGGCGACCCTTCTGGGCAAGCGGCGATCTACAATAAGACGCGCGATTCGATTGAGGATGTCTGTGCGTATCTCTGTTCCTCGACGGACCTTCGGTTTGGCGTGGCGTTCAAAAACGGCGGCTCCGCATTGCAGCGCGCGATGTGCCACCCCATAGCCAACGAGCTATTGGACCAGTCGCGCGCCAGCGGGCTTGATGAGACCTATGAAGCCGCGACCGAATGGTCTTTGGTTCTTGGAAAAACTTTTGTGAAACACAACTGGTCAACCGCCGGACTAGAGCCTCACCTTATTATGCCTGAGGCAATGGGCGTCTACCGGCCTGATGTGGATAGCCTTGATGCGCAAGAGGCTTTTGTCTTTTCGACGTACATCACAGTTGATCAGTTCCGGCTTTTGATTAAAGACAATCCGAATCGCGATAAAATCTACAAGCAAGTCAAACAGCGCATGGGAGTAAAGCAAGGCGATACCGGCAGTCCCGGCCAAGAAGCGGTGATGAAACAAGTCATCCTGGGCGGCTACCAGCCCTATACCGGCGTCGGCGGTATCGGCAGCGCGCAAGCCCAACAGGCACGCGGCATCGTTCAATGGCTCAACGGCCCGTTCCCGACATTCGACGCCAAAGTCCTCGCAAGCTTGGTCAGGCTTGATGAATTATGGGTTAAGGACGATGACCGTGCTAGCAGGTCTGGCAATCGGGAATGGACCACGATCTATGGCGTGAACGACATCATCATTTTTGGCAAAGAACAGCGCATGAATGTTTTTGCTGAAATGTACGATCCTGCCAGGGTGCCCGGTCTATCCGAGCCGGACGAAGAAAACCCTCTGGCCTTTAAACAACCATTTGTGGAGTTCTGCCCCAACCCGGTGAAGGGTTATATGTGGGGACGCTCGGAGATTGCCAACCTTGCATTATTGCAGTGGAGCATTAACAACCGGGTGAACGGCATCAACAAGCTGCTACGCCTGCAAGAAGACCCGCCCGTCGCGTTTTTGGGTGGCATGGCAAAAGACGACAAGACCAAAGCAAAGTTGACCAAGCCTGGCGGCTGGTTCCACGATCCTGACCCTACCGCTAAAGCTCCGACGTTGTTGGCGCCGAATCTCCCGCCTGGGCTATACGAGAGCTTACAAGAAAACGAACGGATGTTCGACGTGATGACGGGGCTGACCCCGACGCTGCAAGGTCAGGCTTCGCCGTCCGTTCGATCACACGGCCAAACCGGACAATTGACCACAAACGCCACGCCTCGTTTCAAGAAAAAATCAATGAAGATTGAGCGTTCAATCCAACAATCCGCCGCGTTGGTATTCGACTTATTGAAAGCCAAAAGTACAGAACTGCTGACCGCTTGGGTGATGCCCTCCGATAAAATGCCGCCAGAATTGGCGGGCAAACTTGTGGACCCAACAGTGGAACCGCCGGCGGAGGGCATGAAGGCGTATCAGTTCTACATGTACGAGGTGCCGGACAATCTCAGAATAACCGTGGACGCGCACAGTTCTTCCCCAGCTTTTGGTCAAGAGACCGAAGAAAAAGCAATTTTGCTGAAAAAAGCCAACGCGATGACAACGCAGCGGTTCATTGAGGCGATTAATCCTGCGGATGCGGACACAATTATTGCCGAAGCGCAAACAGCAGAAATCAACGCAGCAAGAGCGGCGGCGCAGCAACAAGCGGTAGCGGCCCAGCAACAAGGCGGAAAACAGAAAGCAAATGGCGTCGGATAGCTATTGGTCCGTTGAGATCGTCACGCCGCCCACGCGGGTGACTTGTGCTGTGACGGTGACGGATCATGGGACCAGAAAGTCCAAAACCCAGAAGAAGGTTGTTCGCGCGGAATTATATCCGACGATTGAGAAAATGATGAATGCAATTGTGAATGATCCACCGCCCAAACGCGTTTACGCCCCCAATGACCCCATCTGACCTTCGCGTCTCCGGGCTTCTTCTATACGGAAATCAATGGCGCGCGCCGTTGGCACGTAATCTCGGAGTTGCGGAGAGCACAATTTACCGAATGGAGCGAGGCATCACCAGGATCATGCCGCGCCATGAGGTTAAAATAAACACACTTCTCGAAAAACACGACCGCCTTATTCGGGCAACGCTACGAAACTCTGAAAAACAAAAATGCACGGAAATGATTGCATAACGAGTACTGATCTCAGAACTCTTTGACCAATCCCACAATTAAGATTTAGCCATCCCTTGCGCCGATTTGGGCGTCACAACGGGAGCAACCCCTAACGGGGGGCTGTCCCCTCAGACAGAGGAGTGTGGCATGGACAAGCATTACAAGCGCAAGATGCATCGCGGCAAGCGCAAGTAACACCAAGCGGCCTTATAGGGGCCGCTTTTCGTTTTTTCAACCCAAGGCCGGAGCTTCGCCCTATGTCTCGCCGGAAGACGAGTCGGAAAGGTAGCCGCAAATAGACGTTTCGGCATGGCGCAAGCCGTGCCGGACGTTCTCGCGGAATTATGCCATTCCAAGGACCACTACCCGCAGGACTACCCATGGGCGGCGCTCCAGGCGGCGCTCCAGGCGGTGCCGCGCCTCAACCAGGCTTGCCGCCCAGCCTGACTTCTGCGCCGCCCGGCGCCGGCCCCGTCAGCCCGCCGCAAGGCAATCCCGGCAATTCGATGGCGGCCATGGCGAAAGTGAAATCCGCGTTGGTGCTCTTGCAAGAGGCGCTGCCCGCCATTCCGATGGGTTCCGACATCCACACCGATATTTTGAAAGCCGTCGCGATGCTGGCCAAAAGCGTGCCGGAGCAGGCCGCTGGATCGCAACAGCAGATCGCCAGTCTTCAAGCGCTTATGTCCAAACTGGCGCAAGGCCAACCGAACGAGGCGTTGGCGCGTATGGCACAGCAAACGCAGCCTAATGCGCCGCCCGCTTTACCACCCCAGCCCGGCCCGCCGATGGGCATGGCGGCTTAACCAGGAGAATTTATCATGGCCGACAGCAATCGCGGACCCGCCCCGTATATCAACACCGTGCCGGAAGAGGGCAAAGACCCGTTCGTCAAAACGGTCGCTTTTGACGAAAACCCCATCGGCGCAAACGCCGCCGGTAAGCCCAAGGCGCTGCGCAGCAACGGCATGGCCTTGCAGCATTACGGCACCTCGACCAACGGAAACGGGGGTTAATTTCCATGCCGGAGATTTCCGCAGAACAACTGAACATCCTGAACCGGAACAACGACCTTCTGAAGAGGCTGATCGACGATCCGAAACAGGGCGTGCAGTTGCAGCGAAAGCTGAAGGAACTGGACCCCTCGTTGAAATTCACGGCGGTCGATGTTGAAGACACTGTGATGCAGCCGGTGCGGGAGGAGCTTGGCACCGTCCGCGCGCAGTTGGAGGCGCTTCAGGCGGAACGCCTAGCCGAACGCGAAGCCGCGCAACGCGCGCAGGGCGAAACCAAAATTCGTGATTCCATCGGCCGCGCTCAAGCCAAAGGCAAACTCTCGCCGGAAGCCACCGATGGGCTGGTCAAATTCATGGCCGAAAAACAGGTTGCCGATGCCGAGTTGGCGTTGCCAGCCTATCTCGAAACCCTGCCGAAAGCGCCCAAACCGCCCGCGACCAGCAGCTACGCGCCGCAATACGCCAACGTGTACGGCGCCGAAGTGTCAAAGGATACGGCGGACGAAAAAGCCAAGCTCCTGGTGACAAATCCGGACAAGTTCTTCGACATGGAGGTGGGTGCAATCCTCCAAGAAGCGGCGGAAGCCGCGTAACCGCCGCTCAATAAGGAGAGACGACCTTGTCACAGACGACCTTTACGAGCGCGGTATCCGGCGGGTTAATGCCCGGCGGCGCACTTGGCCAACAGCTCACCAACATCACCAATCGCGCCGTCATCCCGACCTTGGTGCAGCAGATTTACCAAACACATCCGCTGTTGTCGCTGTTGCTGGCCAATGCCCAAATGGCCAAGGGTGGCGCTGGTCAGATTACCATTCCGACGCAAGGCTCATCGTTCACCTCGTTCAACTGGGGGTCTTTCGCCGGCGACTTTCCGATGCCGGAAGATCAAGCCGCCATCAACGATGCTCAGTTCAACTTGAAACTTGGCATGGTGCCCATCGGCTTCTTCAACATGGAAGCTCTGGTGCAGTCTTCCGATGTGATCATCCCCAAGCTACGCGCGGTCACCGCCGACGCAGCTGTCGTGATCAAACAGGCGCTTGCCCAGTCTCTCTACGCCTACAGCTCCGCCAACTCGAACGCGCTGGATTCGCTGGTGGGCGCTTACGACAACGGCCAGAACTACTCCACCTATGGCGGCCTCGCCAAAACGAACGCCTGGTGGCAGGGCCAATATTACCCCAACCAAGGCGGCATGGGTGCTGTTGCCTCGCGTGTTGGCATGGCCAACATGATCGTTCGGGTGCAGACCGGCGCTGGCGGCGAAGACCCAGATTTCGGCGTGATGAACCCGGCGGACTGGGCCACGCTGATGACCGACTACCAGGGGTTTGAACAATACGTCATTCGCCCCGGTTCCCGTTTTGGCGCTGGCGACGTGATCAATTCCGGCTTCCGCGCCATTCAAGTTCTCAACACGCCCATCTTTTCAGATCCGTGGTGCCCGCGCGGCGAAATGTATCTGATCAATTCCAGATATCTTGCGCTCTACCTCAACAACTCGGCGGCGTTCACTTTCACCGGGTTCAATTCGTTGATTCCGCTGGGGCAGTTGGCGTCCATTGGCGTGCTGATTACCGCGCTCAACCTTGTTTGCGCCAAACCGTCATCCGGCGCGCACATTACCGGCCTTGCCACGCAGGCTTGGCCGAATGTGGCCGGTCCTCCGGCGGTGCTGTGATGCAGGCGGCCATGATCAATTTTCAGGAGTTTTAACCGATGCCTCGTTTTGCAGCACCCGGTATTCAATCGACCCTTCAAGGGCTGACGGCGCCGCGTTTCGCCTTGCCGGCTGGCGGCGTCTGGCTTCCGCCGCCCGGCACCTATACCGGCATCCTTGGCCGCTATACCACCTTGGAGGTTTTCAATCCCGTTGAAAACTTCTGGTATGGTTTTACGCCAGGCAGCGCGTTCGGCCCGGTTTTTTGCGATGGCGCGAATATGCGCTTCGCCAACACCTCCGGATGCGCTGTTGGCGCAGTCATCACCAACGCCGGCACGGGCTATCTTTCAGCCCCCACCGTGACGGCCTCGCTTGGCGGTTCGACGTGGAACGCCATCGTCGGCGGCGCGGTCAATACCTCCATCACGGTTTCAAACGGCGGCACCAACTATACCTACGCGCCGTTCGTCGCGTTCTCACCGCCCCCGGCTGGAGGCTTGCAGGCGACTGGATACGCGACGATCTCGGCGGGCGCGGTCACATTGGTCACGGTCACAAACCAAGGCGCGGGTTATGCCTCCGCCCCGACCATCAATTTCTTCAACGATCCGCGCGACACCACGGGCGCGAACGCCTCCGCTGTGGCGGTGCTAACCGGCGGGCAAACGATTACCGGGCTTGTTTGCACCAACCACGGTACGGTGCTGACCTCGGTTCCGACGCTTTCCTTCGCCGGCGGCTCCGGGTCTTCCGCCGCCGCCACGGCGCTGATGAACTTCGCATGCACCGGTTACACCGTGTCCACGGCGGGTGCGGGTTATACAGCGGCCGCCGGTGCGGTAATTTTCTCGCCGGTCCCGAATGGTGCGGCGGCAACGCCAATCTACACCAACACCGCTTCGCAGCTCGGCATTACCAAACAGCGCTCCGCGATCATCAGCGCGCCCACCAACGGCTCCGGCGCAATCACGGCAAGCGGCTTGGTTGTGTTGGATGGTGGGTCATACCAGAGCGCGCCTGGCGCTGGCTCGTTGTCCATCATCGGCGGCACCGGCATCATTTCGACCGCCGCCGTCCTTGTGGCGACCTATGGCGGCGTGACGGACCCGGACAATTACATCTATCCGCAGTAAGGTGATGCTGAATTTAAAAAAACCCGGCGCGCGCACAATCGCCGCCGGGTTTTTTATGGAGCAAACGAGTAAGGCAAAACCAGCGTGCAACTTTCGCAATACGTCACCGCAACGCAGGCGCTTTTGAATGACCCGCTTGGTTTGCTCACGTCGGTTTCCCAGGTTACGAATTGGGTAAACGAGGGGCGTCGGCAAGTCGCGTATTTGACTGGTTGTTTGGAATTTCTCGCAACAGGCATGGCGCCTTATGGAAATTCCGCACTTCCTGGAACGATGGTGCCGGGCGGTGCCACACCCGGATCGCCACTTACGTCGTCTTTCAACACCATCGTTGGTCAAGAAAAATACCCGTACAGCATGGCGCTGGCTCAAATCAAAGCGACAAACTCCGGGATTGAGTACGTGCAGGATGTTACGAGCATAGCGGTCTCTTGGGGTTCAATGCGTCCGGCGCTGGCGTTTATTCCTTGGGAAGATTTTCAGGCGTACATGCGGTCATATCAATATCTTGTGACCAGCTACCCGCAATATTGGTCCAACGATGGCGACGGCGCGAACGCAAACGTTTGGATGTTTCCGGTGCCGAGCCAAAACCTAGAAATGGAGTGGCAATGCACGTGCTCTCCTTTGTCACTGAATACAGATTCAGATTATGACGCCATTCCCTCTCCGTTTCAAAGCAGCGTAAAATATTACGCCGCGTATCTTTCGTATCTCGGTCGGCAAAATTTAGGTATGGCCGAACAGTACCTCGAACTTTTTAACCGAAATCTACAAATCGGGCGGGGCGCAACTGAGCGCGGTCGCGTGACGAATTGGTATAACTGATGGCACGCGGCGAAAAAGACACGCGTGGAGCACCCCCTGGACTTCAGCTCTACTCAGTTTTTCCGTTCGCTGGCTTGAACCTATCTTCTGGCCGCACCGGATTGCGAGATCAGGAATGTTTTGACGTTCAAAATTGGGTTAAGATTGGCGACGGCAACCTTCGCACTTTATGGGATCACGGCCCGTCTATTTATACGGCGACGGGCGGAAAAACCATTGTCAACGCTTTTTTTTACAACATCGCAACAACGCAATATGCCGTCGTTTTTTTAAGCGACGGAACGGCGGTTCAAATAAATCTTGCCACCCAAGCAACCACAACGATTTCTGCTACATCCGATGAATTTTACAATGGCGGAAACCTGCCTGGTTGTGTTCAGTGGGGCAGTCAATACCTTTTAATTGGTAACAACCACACCCAGAACGCTTACTGGATATGGGACGGCTCGCTGCTTTATGGTGCAGGCACTATTGCTCCGCTCATTACCATCACATATGGCGGCTCCGGATATACAAGCGCCCCTACGGTGACGGCGTATGGCGGCTCTGGCTCCGGCATCACACTATCTGCAATCGTTGAAAACGGATCGGTGGTTGCCGTCAACATTGAAAATCCGGGTTCAAACTACACGATCAACGATATTAACACCGTTCAACTCGCGTTCTCGGGAGGCGGTGGCAACAGGTCGGCTAAACTAACGGCGGTGCTTGGTACGCGCGGCGTCGCGTCGATTACGGTAACAGCCGGAGGTTCAGGCTATACCACCGCCCCCACGGTGACGATTACCGGGAGTTCCGGCTCTGGCGCCACCGCCACCGCCACGGTTTCAGGTGGCGCGGTCACCACGGTAACGGTCACCGCCCCAGGCACGGGCTACACCGGCACCATTTCGGTGACCTTTGGAGGCCCTGGCACTGGCGCGGCCGCCGTGGCAAATATTGTGCCAGATGGCGTGGCCTCGGTGACCATCGTGGACGGCGGCACGGGATACGACACCGCGCCGACGCTGACTTTCGATGGTGGCGGCGGAACTGGTGCGGCGGCGACCTGCACTGTTTCCAACGGCATGATTGCCACGGTGACCATGACCAATGGCGGCGACAGCACTTATACATCACCGCCGGCGGTTATCGTTGAATCCGGCGTCAACACGGCGGCGACATGCTCCGTGCTTTCTCTTATGCCGTTCGGGGTTTCAGGCACCGCGCTTGAAACTTTTCAATCCCGCGTCTGGATTGGGAATTGTTATACCAGCCCGTCCTTGCCCGCCTCACAAACCAACGGAAACACGTTTTTTGTTTCCGCACCTGCATCCTTATCGGATTTTGCAACATCGGATGGCGGCGTTCTGTACACCGCGACAGACCGATTTTTGCGGCAGCAATATGTGGCGATGCGGCAAACCAACGGCTATCTGTATCCCATCGGCGACTCTTCGGTTTCCATTGTGTCTGGCGTTACCACGAGCGGAAACCCATCCACCACTACGTTCAACTACCAGAACACCGACCCTCAAGTCGGGACGCCTTGGCGCGATTCTTGCCAGGATTATGGCCGCACGGTGCTTTTTGCCAACCCACTTGGCGTTTTTGGGTTATACGGCGGCGCGGTCACAAAGGTTTCACAAAAACTTGATCCGTTGTTTGCCAACGCGGTTTCGCCGGCAAATGGCGGGCTGACACCAACATCGGCCAGCGCGGATATTTTTGGCCGAAAATACTACATTCTTTTGCTCACGTACAACGATCCGATTACCCTCGAATCAACCAACAACATGATCTTGTGGGATGAGCAAGATTGGTGGATTGCCAGCCAATCGGCTGCGCTCAAATTCATCTGCACGCAAGAGGTGAATTCTGACCTTGCGGCCTGGGGTTCGGATGGCACGTCGCTTTATCCTATGTTCACCACACCATCATCTTCTTTGGTTAGCAGCCTGACCACAAAGCTGTACGGTGCTAATCAACCGTTTATGGTCAAACAGACCTACGCGTTTCTGGTTCAAGGCCAGAACGTCGGCACGCCAGGAGCCGCGCTCAGCATGAATGTCACACTGGAAACGGAAGCCGGAAAATATCAAGTCAACGACGGCGCGGCGATTTCGTTTTCGCTGGCGTCGGGGTTCACGACGGGCTATCCGTTGTTGATGGATGGGCTGACAGCGCCGTCCGGCATTTTTCTTGGTATGACCATCAAAACCAGCACAGCCGATATGACGTTGAATTATCTGGCGCTGGCGTATCAAATGGAGATGTTTCAAACCGGCAGCATCGGGCTTACGGTGACAGGCATCACGCAGATTTCTTCGCTTTATTAGCAAGGGGGTTGTTATGGGTAGACGCAGGCTGGACGGCACGATGCACTTTGAGGACTACGTTGAAAAGAACGGCCCGGCGATGAATCCGCTAGACATGGTGGTTCAAAGCCCGAACGGCACGCTCATCGGCGTGGCGGGACAGGACGGACGGCAATGGAGGCCCAACGTTTTGGCCTCAGGCGAGCGCTGGAATACCAATCCCATGCCGGTATCGGAAGACCCAACCCCGCCACCTAGCATGGTCAAGACCAGAAACCGCCGGTGACATGCAAGCCGCACTGCTTAATTTTCCGAGATCGGATTTAGATTTTTCCGTTTGGTCTTTTGCCAATGCGCAAGATCACCAGCGGATTATCCAGGGCATCGCGCGGCAGTCCAGCGTTATCCAAAGCATCCAACTGACGGTTGGCGGTTCGGGCTATTCATCCCCCCCAACAGTCACCATCGCGCCTCCGGACCTGCCGGGCGGCACGCAAGCTACCGCGACCGCCGCATTTTCGGGAAGCGGCTCAAGCGAAACGGTGATTTTCACATTGACCAATGCGGGGCTTGGATATTCCCGCGCGCCCAGCGTCACGCTCACGGGTGGCGGCGGAACCGGATTGGCGGCTTCGGCGGTTGTCAACTACGTGCAATTGACGAATTATCAAGTCGATCCAATCCCCCAAAACGACATTGAGCAATGGCTCAACGCTCACCAGCAACTTCACGATGACATGCTGAACGCGCTTAACCTGCCATCGACCGACCAGGAAGGTCCGGATTTTGACGATCCGCAAGCCATGGAAGCCTATTACTGGTTACATTTTTTAGACCATCAAGCAGCCACAAACGCTCTGCTTGGTTATTTGCCGGGCGGTGGATAATGGACGGCATGAATCTCGCTGATACGATCCGACCCATGCAGGTTTGCGATTTTGACGGCTGCATCCGCGCCGCGCGAGCAAAATATGCTGGGGTGTATCCCCGCATGCACCAGGAACTAACCTATCAGGTGCTTGCAGAAATGCACGGCAAGCCGGAGTTTTTGCTGCTTGCGGGACGCAACGTTTATTTTGCGGCAGCGGCGGCGCGGAGCTTCATGGAGCCGGAAATTACCGTGGGGGCGCGCTGGATGTTTACGGTAGTGCCGGATGTGCGTGAGTTCATCGGAGTGATCCGGGCCATGGAACGTTGGGGGCGAGAAATTGGCGCCATCAAATGTGGTTTTGGCCTTATCACCGAAAAGGATTTTACTGCGGTTGCCGCGCGACTGGGGTATAAGGTGGCGGAACGGTACTACGAGAAGGAAATTTGACATTAGCCACTTCTTTGGAAAAGGCGGCGTTGGGGGGTGGCTCGGCCGCGAGTTCTCCCTCAAAAATATCGTGCCACTAGCGCTAACGGCATTGGGTGCGACGGTTGGGACCGTCGTTGAGCCTGGTTTTGGCACGGCAATTGGCGCTGGTTTGGGCAATTACGCGGGCCGTGAAATTGAAGGCGAGAAGCCCGTCCAATCCATAGAAGGTGGATTGGAAGCGGGGGCATTGTCTTATGCTGGCTCTGAATTAGCTGGAGCCGGACAGGCAGGCGGCGCGCTTGCGGGCACCGAGGTTGGAAACGCGTTGAATACGGTGGGGAGCGATTTGGGCGCGATTGGTGGCGATGTGAACTCGGCACTCGGCGGTATTCCGGGCGAGATCGGCAGCGCGGTAACGGACATCGGCGGCGACCTTGGGTTGAGCGGCGGCACCGGTGCGGCGTTGTCGGGATCAACAGGCGGAGGGACACTTATCGGCAACGAGGTCAACAATTTGGCAAGCGATGTCGGCCTTGGTGGGGCCGGCGGAAGCTATGTTGGCAACGCCATTAACTCCCTGGGTTCGGATGTTGGTATTGGCGCGAGCGGCGCGTCACAGGCCCTTGCGGCAAAGACGGGTACGGAGATTGGCGCGAACGCCGCGAGCACGGTGATTTCCACCGCGCCCGCCGGGGGTGGTTTGCTCAGCGGCTTTGGTTTGAAGGACGCCTTGGCAGCCGCGCCGATTGCCATTGACCTTCTTAAAGGCAACCAATCCCAGCCAGGCGAAAACCAACTTAAAAGCGAAGCTGGTCTACTCACTCAGCAAGGCCAACAATTGGCCAGTTATTTGCAGAACGGTACGCTGCCGCCGGGCGTTCAAGCCAGCATCAACCAAGCCACAAACGCGGCGACATCTTCAATCAGAAGCCGGTACGCCTCCATGGGCATGTCTGGTTCATCGGCGGAAGCGCAGGATATTGCAGCGGCGCAGCAACAGGCCGCCACCGAAGGCGCACAAACGGCGCTGCAACTTTTGAGCCAAGGCATCAGCGAGCAAAATATGGGTTCGCAGCTCTACCAGGACATTATGAATTACTCGCTTCAAGAGGATCAAGGTCTCGGTCAGGCCATTGGCAACTTCGCAGTGGCGTTGTCCGGCAACAGTGGGGCGCCCAATACCAACCAACCCACAACTAAAGCGGCATAACCCATGGCAACCAACACCCTGGAACGCCCCGCCAGCGATGCGTTGATGGCGCCGCCATCCCCGGTGGCAGCGCCCGTCCAGCCGTCTTCTCCGGCTGCCAGCACAGTTCCGCCGTCACCCTCGGTTTCAACCACGTCTGTACCGCCGGGATTTTTCGGCACCATCGGCGCGCAATTGCAGGCCAGCGCCACATCAATGCCGCAAGATACAGACATTCCAGCCGGTCCAAACATTCCGCCCGCGCTGTTTCAGCCTCCGCCCCAGCCGACACCGTACAACCCTATCAAAGCATGGGGTTCGGTGGCGATGCTGGTTGCTGGCATTGGTTCGCTCTTGACGCGCTCGCACCTCACCACAGCATTGAATGCAGCGTCCGACGTGATGAACGCCTACAAGGCAAACGACGCGGCGGCGGCGAACGCTGCCTATCAGACGTGGCAGACATCGACGGCGAACGCGCTGAAATTGTATCAGTTCGAGAGCGAGCAATACGACAAGATATTGGCGGCGGCTGCGGTTGAGGGGCGCACGAACGCCGAAAGCGACCGTGCGTTCGGCGCTCAGGTTTTGGCTTGGTCAAAAGCCGTAAAAGACCCCGCCATTGAACAAGTTTATCTTACGCAGGGAAAAACCGGGCTTGTTGATTATTTGAAAAAAACCCGTGTGGCGGTGGCCAATCTGGCCGACGCCTCTGGCGATCTTGAACAATATCAAAGCAGGCAACAAAAATGGGCTGCCATCCAGGCCGCCAATCCCCCGCCAACAGACCCTAAGAAAATGTCGACCTACACCACAAAAATGCGCGCGCTTGGCGCGGAAATCTTTGGCCCAACGTATGAGAAAAGTGGCGAGGACCCTGGCGATATTCCAGGCCCAGACGGCTACTCAAACAACGACATGCTGGCGCTACTTCAAAACGAACAGCAAACAGGCACAAAACCTGATTTTGGCGGTGGGAAAGCCGGAGAAGCAGCTCTTCACCACTACAACCTCGTCAAAGCAAACTACCTAGAAGATCAAGGAAACGCTGAATTTTCTGGCGACATAAATACTGTCGTGAACGACATAGGTACATATCGTCAGCCACCACCCTCATCATATGCCATGTATAAACCGGAGAATATTCGGATTATGGCAATGGTCGCGCAAAAGTTTCCGGGTTACGACTCTACGCAATATCCCGCCAAAAGTGCGGCGGTCAAAGCGTTTGACACAGGCACTCAAGGCAATACAGTCAGGTCAATTGACACGTCGGCCCTTCATATCGGCACGTTGGTTCCGCTTATTAAGGCGCTCAATAACGGTGACTCGCAGACAGCAAACACCCTTGCCAATCAGTTTTCTCAGCAATTCGGGGGCGCGGCTCCAACCAATTTTGATGCAGCCAAAAGAATTGTCGGCGCGGAAATTACCAAAGCCATCCTCGGTGGCGCTGGCGCATTGGCTGATCGTGAGGAATTGCAGGCCGATTTTAGCAGTGCCAATTCTCCGGCGCAGTTAATGGGTGTGGTGCAATCATTGCAGCATCTTTTGTCCGGCCAGCTTGTATCCCTCCAACAACAATTCACCAGCTCAACCGGATTGGATGCCGCCGATTTCCAAGTAAAACTTTTGCCGCAAACCAAGCAAATGTTTTTATCGGATTACGGTGGGGGCGGATCAAGCGGCGGCGAAACGGGCGATGACGATACGTCACCACCTTCGGACACCCCGCCCGACGACACCTCTGGCCAGACGATGCCGGACGATAATTCGGATGAACATGCGTTGAACCCGGCCCCTGGATCGACCTTGACTTACGACCAAAACGGCAATCTGGTTTCACAATGAGTATTACCGCAATCAGCGCGGATGGCGTCAAACATGTTTTTCCGGATGGCACTAGCGTTGCCGTCATTGGAAAAGTCATGAAAAGTTATGCTCAAGCGCACGCAGAAGAACCTCCAAGTATGGCGTCCTCCTTTGGTATGGGGGCGGTGAAAGGTTTAGGTGACGCAGCACTCGGCATTGGACAGTTGGCGGGCAACATCCTGGTGCCATCGGCGCCGGTATCCCCACCACCCGGAGATACAGACCCCGGGTCACTTATTCAGAACAAAATCTCCGCCGGACTTTCCGGCCTCGACGCAATGGACGCGCGATACCAATCTGCACATCCAATCATCAACGATGTTGGTCAGATTGCCGGGCAAGCAATTCCATCACTAGCTCCGGCGGGCGCTATGGGCGACTTGGCGCGTGGGGCTAGTTGGGCAGAACGCACAGCAAAAGCGGCGCGCCTTGGTGGCGTTTTTGGGGCGGAGCAACCTGTTTCCGGACAAACATCACCAAATACAGGCCCGGCCTACTGGGAAGAAAAAACCAAACAGGTGACAGAAAACGCCTTAACCAGCGCCGCCTTTGGGCAGATTTTTGAAGGGATAAACGCTGGCGTTAGCGGCATATCTCGTTGGCTTGCCAGAAATAATCCGGACGCTATCAAATCTCAGGCCGTTCAAAAAATTGTTACTCGAATGGCCCAAGATGAAAAGTCCGGAAAGCCTAAAGCACAAGACGTTTTTGATCTAATTCATAAATCCCGCGCGGCGGGAGTTCCTCTGTCCATGATGGAATCCGGCGGCACAAATCTAAAAAGTTTAGCCGGCGCGGTCGCGCGCGGAAAAGGGGCCGGACGCGCGATTGTTGAAAACAGTTTCAAAGACCGGCTAAAGGGTTCTGCCCAGCGATTGACGAACTCTGTACGAGAGAATTTCGGCGCGCCCGAGACCATGCGGACAGTGCGCGAAGCTTTGAGTGAGAGCCAATATCAAGCCTCAAAGCCGCTTTATGATGAGGCGATGAAGCCAGGCTCAATTGCGCCATTGAAAGTACAGTTTGAAAAAGCTTTTAATGACGTTTCCCGTGTCCGGAAAGAAGCTCAAACCACCTTGAACCAAGCCAAGCAAGGGCTGACGCTGGCGTCCGCGAAGTTGGCGCGTGCCGGTTCTGATGTTTATTCAAACGCATCCGCGATTGAGGAACTCAAGGCGGCTCAAGCGAATATTGATGATGCGCAAGAGGTCGCTCGCGCGGCGGAAACGCTGCACGAAAAGTATCTTAATCAACTTCGACAAGCGCAGAAAGCCGAAGCGGCCGGTGAGCGCGGCGGCATTTGGAGTCCGCATATTGCGCGCCTGGTCGAAAATCCAAAGGTCAAACAAGGCATTCAAGCCGGACTGCGCATTCAACGTGATGAAGCGGACGCGCGTAACACCACATTTAATCCGCGCGATTATGCCGTCACTGGATACGATGCCAACGGCGACCCTGTTGTGTCCAAGGTGCCGAATATGCGCCTTTTGGATGCCGCCAAAAAGGGTTTGGACGATATGCTGGAAAGCTATCGGAGTGAGGTCACTGGACGGCTAAATCTGGACGAACAGGGCCGTAAAATCAACGAATTGCGTTTGGCCCTCTTGAGCGAAATTGACCGCATTAACCCGTCGTACAAAGCTGCGCGAGCAGCTTGGGCCGGACCAGCGGCAAGTAAGGGTGCAATGGCGCAAGGCACAAAAATCATGTCCATGCACCCAGAGGATGTAAAAGCAATTTTTGACGATCTATCGCCATCGGAACAAGAGCATTTCAAAATCGGTGCGGCACAAGCCTATTTGGACGCCATATCAGAAAACGGTCTTGTTGCATCCCAAATTAGGAAATTGGCCCGCGACGATAGCGAATCTATGGCTCGTGCGCGCCTCGCACCACTTTTCCAAAAAAAAGAGCAACTCGACAAATTTATCGCGGCTGTTGAGGGGGAACGCGCCATTCACGAAACGCGCCAAACGGTTGTTGGCGGGTCTCCTACTGCAACCCGATTAGCGGAAGACATGACGCCAGAATTGGAGGCGGGCTTACATGCAGCTCATGGCATTGGTCACGCCGCGCACGGCAATATTATCGGTGCCGCCGCGTCTTTTCTTCGAGTAAGGCGTAATCTTGGCTTGGTCCAAAACCCCAGGGTCAACGAAGAAATTGCGCGGATTTTGTCCGATAGTGAGTTCGCGCCAGAACAACTACTAAAGGCGGCCCCACCAAAAAAACCGGTTCAGCCGTTCAACCCCGCACTGTCTGGCGCAGCGTCGGACGCCTTAATGCAAAAGGCAAATCAAAATCCCTAAAGATTTCCCCTTTCA
>QGNH01001421.1_pt2 | contig 21120 bp, 21 predicted proteins | sample 1735481 | NCBI WGS metagenome assembly QGNH01 (sample SAMN09239004, study PRJNA386568) | Viral metagenome, whole genome shotgun sequencing project.
TATCCTTTCCTGCTATCGTTTGTTAGTAACACAGAAGCTAACTGACAGTCTCCATACGCGCAAGAAGTGAAGACCGCCGACTTTCTTATAGCTAGTATGCTGTGCTGCGACCATGCCGCAACAAGTAGCTATACCTAGCATGCTTGACAGTATCGCAAACTGCGAAACAGCATACATAACGTTGTAACTCACTGCACCATACTCCCAACTATCTAGCAAGCTGTCTGCTAGTCAAGATAGTATCAGAGTGACCAAGCTGATACTATCCAGACTATCAGGCTTCCACGATAACGCAAATCCACTCAGGATTGTGCCTCTCAGCCAAGTCAGCAGCCTTCTGTGCTTCTTCAATAGTGGCAAACTTCTTGTCAGTGCATTTAACCAGCTGGTTACGCTTGCCGACAACCCGCTTATAAGTTTGCTGTTAGCTCCTTTCCTTTCCGCCTTCCTGATAACAACAGAATAGCTATACCAAGCCACATAGTAAACAGACAAAAACGCATGCATAGCAGGTATGCAATTCATAGCTCGTAGCAGTCTGAGCTGGTAACTAGCGTGACGACTGACGGATATCATTAACCGTCACTTAAACACTGACGAATACTATCAGCAGTCAGCCATCAAATCATTCGACATCATACTATCAGCCATTGAATAGTAGGGGATGGAACCTTTTTTGAGTTTGTTTGTGTGAGAATCCTTTAACAGCTCCCACTTTTTTCTAAATTTTTTCCAAAAAACCACGCAAAAGCTCTATACCACGAATCCCTGCTTGTTATCTTCACACTTTGGTGATGTAGTATGAAGGAATTTGAGACATGTAAGTTTAGATTGAGGGCAGTATGAGGAAATTTTCGCGCAGAGATGCAGCTATCCTTGCAATTGCATGTTTGTTTGCGGTTGCAAGTAACATTCATCGTTTGAAAGCTACGATTGTAGTCTATCCTACTGCCCTCAGAGCTTCACAAGTAGTGACTTCTGGTACTCCAGTAACTGCACTACAAGCTGGAGATTCATATAATGGTTGCTACATTCAGAATGATCCTAACGCTTCTACTAATTTGGTTATTGATCCCGTGAACACAGCTAGTCATTCATCTCCTTCTGGAACTGCTTCTATCATTGCGCCTGGCTTCTTCTGGAACTGTCCTGCTGGTGTTACTGGCTCTACAGTGACAGTTGATGCCTTCGATAGTGGGCATAATTTCTATGGAACTAAGTTCTAAAAAATAATGACGCCGAATTTTTTCATACTAGCTGTGTCATTTTTTAGATACTACGGAGAATTTTGGGCGTCATGAAGAAACTTCTGCTTGCTACTTCAGCCTTCTTTTCAGCAGCTAGTATTGTGCTGCCTGGAATGGCTATTGCTCAGACAGCTGCACAGTTCAATGCTCCAGCAGTAACTCTTTCTTACACACAGCTTGGAACTGTAATCAACTGCATTGGTCCATCTGGTTGTATGCGAGGCCAGTATGATGGACAGAATCTTGGTAATACTGGTAATCAGGCTTATCTATATCGTTACTCTGCTCAGCTTCCTATTGTCTTTGCAGTTGGTCTTTCTCAGCGTCGCTTGAACTTTGATATGACTACTGGCTATCAGCCAAGCACTCAGAGTGGTGGTGTAGTTGGCATTGCTGATGGTGTGGTTGTTGATGATGGCGGATATAACTATGCTGGTGGTGTAGATACTGTAAGCTTGGCAGCTGGCGGTAGCTGCACGATTCAAACTGCTACTCTTCCTTACGGCCCCATTACTGGCTGTGCATTTGCTACTGCTCCAACTGTAGCTAATCAGCTGATTAGTAGTGTAAATACCAGCACTGGTTATGGTGCCCTTCTTACTCCGCGCCAACCTGGTTACGGTACTTTTGGAGTTTCTGGAGATTATACTGGTGGGTCTGTTGCTAGAGAAGCAGACTTTGTAGCAGTTAACGGAACTGACGGCTCACATGGAGCTAGTGTCAGCATTTATATGCTAGACTTAGTTCAGAATGATCTTGTTAGAAGCATAAATATTCCTGCAGTTACTTTTGTTAACGGAAGCACTGTAGCTACTCTGGCTGCTCCAATTCCTTATGGAGTTACTAAGAATGTCTATATCACATCTGTTGGCTGCCTGTCACTAGATACTTACATTGTCAGCTTCAACAGTAGCACAAGTATAAATCTCAGTGCGCCGGCTACTTGTAGCACTACTAAAGGTGCATTTGAAGCTGGCACTGAATTGAATTTCCTACTTTCTGAGATAAAGCAGCTTACTCAGTTCTTGATTAAAAATGGTAAGACTGTTCTTCTGCAAGCCGCTAAGCCACAGACTGAAGCTGGTTGCGCAAGTGAAGGTTGGGGAAGTACAGATGGTGCTGGAGCACAGTGCTGGCTTTTCAATGTAAATCGTATCCGCTTTAATAAGATACTTGAAGCATACGTTCAGAATTTTCAGTATGCAAATCCGCAGGTAGCAAAGAGTGTAATTCTTACTCAGGATGATTACAAGCTAGTTGATCTTACCAGCACTGGTAACTTTGCTCCGGCTAATATGATTTCTGTCGATCAAGCTCACTTAAGCAGCTATGGTGCAGAGCTTGTTGGTTATGATACTTGGCAGGCACTTCAGCCTCTAGTAGTTGGTCAGGGTAATCCTCCTCGTTCTCTTGGAGCTGCTAGCTACTATGATCCGGCTATGAATCCTGCTGGTGATGAAGGTGGTAATGCAGTTAGTGCTTCCTGCACTCTGACTACTACTTCTAACACTACTCTCTGCATCGGTGCTAGCTATCTGAACAGCATTGCTACTTGGCAAGGAACTGAAGTTGCATTTTTTGAAGACTTTAACAGCGGAACTACTGCTGTTCAGAGTGCTGGTACTCTGACTCTTTCTTCTGCTATTTCTTCTAATCCTGCTGAAATTGTATATGGTCAGGCTTCTCAGTACAGTCAGACTATGGTGCCTGGAGCTGGTGGAACGAATAGCATCAGCACTCTCTGCACATGTACAGCTATTCCTTTTGGTTATGAAGTTTCTATGCCTACCAGAACTTTTCAGGGTAAGATCAGCAATGGTGGCACACTGAGTGGTAACTCGCTTTCTGTCACCAGTATGAATACTTCTGGTGTTCTTGAAGTTGGAGATGCTCTTTCTGGAACTAACGTAAACACTGGCAGCATCAGCGTTCAGAATACTGGTATCCCTCCTGGAACTGCTGGTAACTACACTATCACTGGTGCTGGCTCTTTGACTGCTCAGGAGACAATTACTGCTACTCAACCTACTCAGAGTAGCTTTAATGTTACTTCTACTGTCTCTGCTGCTGCTCAGGGATACACTGGAAACATCTGGAACGTAGTGGTTTCTGATACTCCTGGCAGTGGTAATTCGGCGCCTCTGGTTTTTCTTGACTTCCCTCCTTCTGGAGTTGCTGTTACTCCGGCTACTGAAGGATGGCTTACTACTACAGGAACTATCTCTATCAACGGTCAGATTATGACTGTTACTAACCCTGGAACTAATCCTATTGTTCAAGGAGAGTTGGTTTCTGCTCCTGGTGTTCAACCTGGAACTTACATTCTTGCTACTTCTTTACAGAATAATGCCATCGCTAATCAGGGTATTATTCTTGCAAGCAATCAATATTACGTCAGTAATCCTAACTCTGTTTCTGGGATAGCTGCTAACTTCTATCCGCAGGCGGTGGCAGAGTGTGATATTAACTGGTCTGCTGCTACCAACGTGAATGTCTTTCAGTTTGTAGTTCAAGATGATGACAGCACAGCTTCTTACGATTGGACGAATCAGACTGCTCCTACTCAAGCTGTAGTTTCTTCGACTACTGGACCGATTGGCAGCAGCTTCTTTCAATCTGTCGTCACTCCACCAATGCCTGTTCACTCTGGTATGACTAAACTTCAGGCAGGTATTATGTATCAAGGTCTGCCTGGTGCTTCTTCTAATGGTATCACCATCGCTCTTTCTAACTGCTCCATCCATAGGTTTGGAGTTTTTTAGTAAGTTTTTTAGTANNAAGGAATTATTACTATGGACCCAGTTACTACGACAGTTGAAGCTGGTCTTACTGCTGCTGGCTACGGAGCTTATATTCCATTAGCTCTAGCAGTTATTGGTGCGGCCAGCATGATTGCTACTGTCTATCCGCCAACATGGCCTGGTGCTAAGATTCTTCATACCTTTGCTCTTTTGAAAGGTAATGCTAAGCCAGCAATTCCAGCTGGCACTTCTGAAACTACTAAGGTTAGCTGAAGTTTGGCGCCTCCGATTTTCTCTAAGTATAAGGAATTCGTAGTATGAAAAATTTTTGGCGCGTAACAGCTGCTGGCTGTTTTCTTACTCTTGCAGCTTGTCAGGCTCCAGCTGTAGTTGCTGGTGTTGCTGCTAGTAGCGGAGTTGCTGCTGGAACCATTGCCAGTGGTTTGACACTTGTAGATGATGCTGTTACAGCTGGCCAGCTGTTCTGTGCGACTAAAGGTGAAGTAGTTGGTCTTCTTGATGCAGCTACAAATAAGCCGCTACTTGCTACTGGTCAGACTTCTGCTTTTGTCAATGCTGCTTGTAACTTGATTGGCGGTTTGCCAGTTGTTCCTCCTGCTACTACAGTTCCTACCGTTGCTGTAGTTGCCCCAGTTGTTTCGGTGCCTGCTGCTAGCTAAGGAACTTTCCTATGGCCGCTTCTGCTGAGAAGATTAAAGAACTGCTAGGTAACGGACTCAGTAATGAAGTCGTTGCTACAGCTGTGGGTGTGCATCCTAGCTACATTTCACAGTTGATGGCAGATGAAGATTTCTCAGCAGAAGTTGTCAGCTTACGGACTAAGCAGCTGACTGCTGCTACTAGCAGAGACCGTAGTTGGGATGGAGTGGAAGATAAGCTCTTGGATAAATTGTCTGAAGTTGTAGACATGGGTATGATCTACAAGCCTACTGAAGTCCTTCGCGCGCTGGCGATAGTTAACAATGCCAAACGTAGAGGAGTCTCTCAGCAGCAGGCAATGGTAGTTAATCAACAAATTGTTACTTTGGTCTTACCGGAAGTTGTGGTAAAATCATTCAGCAGGAACTCTGTGAATGAAGTAGTAGAAGTCAACGGGCAGACATTAGTTACTATGCCAGCTTCTACGCTTATGCAGAATCTAGCTAATGGTAACAAGGGGCGTAAAGATTATGAGCAAGTTCGAAGATACCTTCCACAGAATCTTGGCACTGAAACTAGCTAGAGAAAGGCTGGAAGAGATGGAGCAGAACAGAAAGTCTGCTTCGGTAAAGCTGGTTGAAGCAGATAGTTTGCGTGCTAAGGAGCGACTTGCTGCAGTTCTGCGCCAGATTTCTTCTGCTAGCAGCGAGCCTGTGATAGTTGTCTCTACTAAAGAGACTGTACTGGTGGAGTAATAAGTGACCTGGGGTGAAGAGCGAAAGAATGGATCGACTACAAACCCCAGTAAATATTGGGCGCGGGAACTTGGAATAGATTCTAGAGAAGAGTTGCTGCGTAAACAGTATGAGCCTGAAACTACGCCTGATGAGGAGCTTACGAATAATACTTACGATCGCCTGCAAGTTATAGAAATGTGCAAGAGTGACTTGAATTTTCTAGCAGCAATGGCTATGCCTGTTACATTCAAGTTCTTCTTTCCAGCCACTCATATTACTGCATGGCATATTATGGTTAATAGTCTAGACGACCCAGAAATTCAATTTCCCCAGATTGCTTTAGGTATCCCGCGAGGTCACGCAAAAACAACTTTGATTAAGTTGTTTGTTCTTTATTGCGTTCTTTTTTCTAATAAGAAATTCATTCTAGCTACGGCTGCTACAGAACCAAGAGCTATGGATATTATAGCAGACGTAGTGGATATGCTGGATGAGACTAATATTAAAGGAACATTCGGCGACTGGCGACTTGGTTTGGAGACAGATACTAAGAGTCTGAAGAAGTTTGGATTTAGAGACAGGAATGTTATTCTCGCTGCTATTGGTGCTGAAGGAGCAGTTCGCGGCCTGAATATTAAGAATGCACGCCCGGATGTTATGATCTTTGATGATATCCAAACTCGTGAGTGTGCAGATAGTAAGTTGCAATCTGATACACTAGAACGTTGGATGATTGGCACAGCTATGAAAGCCAAAAGTCCGGCTGGTTGTTTGTTTATATATTCAGGAAATATGTTCCCTACTAGCCATTCGATTTTGAAGAAGTTGAAGATGAATGGTAGCTGGATTAAGTTCATCAGTGGTGGCATCTTAGCAGACGGCTCTGCACTCTGGCCAGAATTGAGGTCATTAGACTCACTGATTGAAGAGTTGAATAATGACATTGCTATGGGGCATCCTGAGATATTCTTCTCAGAAGTATTGAATGATACAGAAGCTGGAGTTAATACTTCTGTAGACTTCAGTAAGTTTCCTGCCTGGGAGTGGACAAAAGATGACTTGCCGCAAGGTAAGTTTCTGGTAGTTGATCCATCACAAGGTAAAGGACTTGATAGTGATGTTATTGGTAGGTTTGAAGTTTATGATGGTATCTTAGGTTGTAGGGAGTTAGTGGAAGAAAAGCTATCTCCTGGAAACCTGATACGTAAAGCACTTATCCTGGCAATCAGGAATAACATCTCACTGATAGCAGTTGAGAGTATGGCTTATCAGTATACTCTCCTATATTGGTTTGAGGAAGTTTGTAAGACTGCTGGAATCACTGGTATCGTTTGTGTGCCAATCTACGCTACTAATCACTCTAAGAACTCACGAATTGCTAGTGGCCTTAAAGCAATGCAGTCGCGAGAGATTATACTTCATAATGATATTCGGTCGCGTGTGCAGAAGCAAATTGCAGACTGGAATCCTATGAAGAGAGATAACGTAGATGATATTCTTGATATCATAGCCTATGCTCCTAAAGTGTTAGCAGAGTATACTTATGATATCATGAGTAATACTAATTTGATGGTAATAGAAGCTGATGGCGCAGTTGTAAGAGACGACAATCATCTATTCTAGCGAGTTTTCATACTAGACGTCTCAATTTTAGGATACTATAAAAAATGTCTGGGCGCATAGCTTCTCAACAGCCTGCTTCTGCTCCCACTCCTCCCACTCCAGTTTCTGCTCCTACTTCCAGCAGCAATTCGGCGGCCAGAAATTCTGGTAGTTCCGCCGGCTCCAACTCTAATACTGAGTCAACTATCTTAGTAGAGTTGAACAAAGAGCAGGAACTTCAAGTCCTCACATACGCTCGTGCTAGCCAATCATCTCTCTTTGCTCAGTACTCCATGAGAGCTGAGTTGGAGAATATTGACCGTCAGTATATGCGTGAACGCGACTGGACTGACGATACTATCAAGGCACGGATAGCAGCCCGCCGCGGTGATAATACAAAGTTTCAGAACGTAACAGTTCCTGTTATCATGCCGCAGGTGCAGTCTGCTCTTACTTATCTTTCCAATGTCTTCGCTACTGGCTATCCCATGTTTCCAGTAACTGCTGATCCTGCTAATGAGGATGCAGCAATGCAGCTGGAAACTGTCATCAACGAGAACGCAGTTACAGCTGGTTGGGCACAGCAACTGATTAAGTTCTTTCGTGACGGCTTGAAGTATAACATCCATGCCCTAGAGTGTACTTGGGAACAACGCACTACTTGGGCAGTAGAGAATGACGTCAGTAAAAGAAATTCAGCAGGAGCAAAGAAAGTCCTCTGGAACGGCAATGTACTGCGCCGAATGGACATGTATAACACCTTCTGGGACCCAAGAGTTCATCCAGTTGAAATGCACTTCAATGGAGAGTATGCTGGGTATACTGAAATCTATAGCAGGAGCAGGTTCAAAAAGTTCTGCAATGACCTTTATAACCGTGTATCGCCAGGAAAAGTGATAGAAGCTCTTGCTAGTCAGCCAGTTCAGGGCGCGATTGGAACTAGTAACAACGCTCCTTTTGGCTACTACATTCCTATCATTAACCCTTTTCCATTCATGAATCGTCAAGCTGGCTTTGACTGGATGGCATGGGCGACGAACACAGTTGTTAGTAAGACCGGTGCTCAGTTTGCCAACGTCTACAGTGTTACTACTTTCTATGCCAGAATTATTCCTTCCGATTTTGACTTAAAAGTTCCAGAACGGAATACTCCGCAGGTTTGGAAATACATCATCATTAACGGTCAGGTGATTCTTTCAGCTGAAAGACTTACTAATATCCACGGATACATTCCTATCTTCTTCGGTCAGCCGATTGAAGATGGCTTGGATTACCAGACTAAGAGTTTCGCCAGTAATGTTTCTGATATGCAGGATATTGCTTCTGCTATGTGGAACAGCTACATGGCAAGTAAGAGGAGGTTGATTGGTGACAGAGTACTTTATGATCCTAGTAGGATTAAAGAGAAAGATATCAATTCAACAAATCCAGCTGCTAAAATTCCAGTCAGACCATCAGCGTTCGGAAAACCGCTTAATGAGGCGGTCTATCAATTCCCTTTTAGAGATGAACAAACTGAGTCCCTTGTACAAGGATCGGCTGCTGTAATCAACTTCGCAAACCTTATCAATGGACAGAACCCTGCTACTCAAGGACAGTTTGTAAAAGGTAATAAGACTCGCCACGAGTATGATGATGTTATGGGGCATGGTAACGGCCAGAACCAGATGCTTGCTATGAGTGCTGAAGCTCAAGTCTTTACTCCGGTAAAGGAAGTCTTGAAGCTGAATACTATGCAGTATCAAGAAGCTAAAACTATCTACAACACTGGTCGCGGCAAGCAAGTAGATGTTGATCCTACTGACTTGAGAAAGTCAGCTGTTAACTTCAAAGTTTCTGATGGTCTTATTCCCAGTGATAAAGTCACTGGTGATGATATGCTTCAGACTGTAGTGCAACAGCTTGCTAGTAGTCCACAGCTTGCTGGTGGTTTCAATCTGGCCCCGATGTTTACATACTTAATGAAGACTCAAGGTCTTGATCTTACTCCATTCCAGAAGTCTCAAGAACAGATGCAGTATGAACAGCAGTTGAATGCTTGGCAACAAGCTGCTGCTACTGCGGCGAAATCTGGAGCAGACTTTAATACGCCTCAACCGCAGCCTAGTCCTGCTCTACAGCAACAAATGCAGCAGGCTCAAGCAGGTGGTGGAGTTCCTACGCCAACAGCAGTTGCATTAGAAAGCACACAAGGAGGTTAGTATTGTGAATTACAATGTAAGATTTCATCCTCAAGAATTCGCTTCGCTAGAGGAAGAAATGCAAGCAGCAGTTTTTACAACTGCTCAAAGTAAGTATCTTGAGAATATCATGATAGATATCATGAATGAGCGGGCGCAGATTGCTGCTGACTCCAGCGACCCTCATAAGGTGAATTACCAGCTGGAGTTTGCGCGCGGGCAGATTTCTATACTTCAAGGTTTGCTACTAGCTTCTGAACAAACAATCGCTACTATCAATCAAGTATCTGAAGGATAACTATCAATGTCTATCATGGATATGTTTCGTGGTATTAAAGTTCCAGGTCAGCCTGCAACTGCTCCGGCTCCAACAGCTGCAACTCCTGCAGTTGCGGCGGCACAAACTGCATCTGCTGCTGGCAATCCTTCAGTTCCTTCTCCTGCAACACCTGTAAGTAATGGAAGTGTTGCTGCTATACCAGCAGTCGGAACTGGAGAAGCATCCCCGCTAGCAAAGTTTGACGACCTATGGAAAACTGATCCAAATCAAAAGCAGGCAACTACAAGCATCGTGCCTAGCTTTAATATGGATCCTACCCGACTACAAGCTGCTGCTGCTCAATTGGATTTTACGAAAGCTATTCCTGCGGAAACTATGACTAAAGCTATGTCAGGTGATGCAGTTGCTTTCGCAGAAGTTCTTAATGCAGTAGGTCGTCAAAGTTTTGCTCAGGGCCTTGCTGGTAGTAACGAACTAGTCAAGCAGTCTCTGACACAAGCGCAGACTGGTCTTACAGATAGTCTGCTCCCTGCTGCACTTCGCCAGCAGCAAATCTCCCAAGCTATCAAAGCTGAGAACCCTGCATTTTCTTCTCCAGCTGTTGCTCCTATGCTGAAGATGCTTGAAGGGCAGCTATCTGCTAAGTATCCTACTGCTTCTGCACAAGAGATTGCAGGTTTGGCAAAAGAATACTTCAGCGGCGTTGCTAGTCAAGTAGTTTCTGGCTCTGGAGGAACTGTAGTTGCTAAAGGTCAGCAGCCAGTTCCAGGTCAACGGATGCAAGTTCAGGAAACTGACTGGTCAGATTTCGCGGGTATTCAGCTTTAGTCTGCGGCCTCGGTTTTTTCATAGTATAGAAGGATTATACTTACATGCCTGCAATTCGTCTTAGTGGTGCGCGCGCCCTTATGGAAGAACTTATCTCTCCTGGTGACGTTGCTCTTACGGGTGAAGCCTTCAACGCAGTTGCAACTGTTGGCGCTACTGTTCTTTCTGCTACTTCACTGACTAGTGGTAGCATCTATCGTAGCGGCAGCACTGGTGCGTATACTGATACTTTCGACACAGCTGTAAATATGCTGGCAGCTCTTGCTGGTAACTCTCCTGCTGGTCCAGTTGTTCCTGGTCATAGTTTCCGTTGCCGCTTGTATAACTCTGTTGCCTTCGCAGAAACTATTACTCTCGGCGCTGGCATGGTTGCAGGTAATGGAACTGTTGCTTCCGTAGCTGCTAGCACTTGGCGCGACTTCCTGTTCACAGTTGCCTGTGTGCAACCGTCTTTCCAGTTGCCTGCGACTGTTACTAACGGTTCTGCGGTAGTCCTCTTTACTCTGCCGCCTGGTCTGACTGCTTACCAAATGGGTCCTGCTCCTACTGCTATCGACCTCATGCCTGGTGCTTCTGTCAGCGGAACTGGTATTCCTGCAAATACTACTGTCCTTGGTATCACTCAAGGTCAGGGTGGTATCATTGGTCTAACTATGTCGGCGAACGCTACTGCAACTGGAACTAACGTCGCACTTACTTTCGGTCCGACTATCAAGGTTGATAGTCTCGGCTCGGGAACTTTGTAAGTTCGGCGCGCGCGAATTTCTGCTAGCAGCGATTTTTCTTAGTATTCTTAGTATAAAAGGTGTGAGAATAAAATGACTACTGGTATTTTCAACTCCGGCATGTTCGCACAGGACCTAGCTCGTAAGTCCTTTGCTGGTATGATTACTCGCCTGATGCCAAATGGTAATGCGCCGTTGTTCGGACTTACCAGTATGCTCAGCAGCGATACTGCTCTTCAGGCAGAGCACGGCTTCTTCACTAAGACTATGCTGTTTCCACAGCTGACTCTCTCTGCTGCTGGTCAGGCTGCTACTGATACTGCCTTCAATGTCACCAGCACTGTGAATATTCTTCCTGGTATGGTGATGCGTGCAGATGCTACTGGTGAGAATATTCTCATTATCAGCATCATGTCTCCTACTTCTGTTTCAGTTCAGCGCGGTATTGGTAGCACTTCTGCTGGTGCTATTACTGCTTCGACCAATCTCTATCAGGTTGGTTCTGCTTTCGAAGAAGCTTCGCTACGACCGAACGCTCTTGCTATCAATCCTGTCCGTGTCACTAACCTGACACAGATTTTCCGTAATACTTGGGCTATCAGCGACTCTGCTCGTGCTACACAGATGATTGCTGGTGATACTAATATTGCTGAAAATCGCCAGGACTGTGCAGCTTTCCATGCTGCGGATATCGAGAAAGGTCTCTTCTTTGGCCAGAAGTTCTCTGGTACTAGGAATGGCCAGCCGTTCCGTACTATGGATGGTATCTACAGCATTGTCAGCAATCTTGCTTACTATCCGCCCAGCTACAGCACTCCGAATATCACTGTTGCTGGCGGCACTACTAACTATACTCAGTTTGAAGCTGCTTTCGATCCGCTGTTTAATCAGGCGACGGACCCGAAAGTTGCTAATGAACGAGTTATGTTTGTTGGCGGCGGCGCTAAGAAGGTGATCAATAACATTGGTCGCTTGAATGGCACTTACTACATGGTTGATGGTCAGACTGATTGGGGTCTTCAGTTCTCTACCATCAAGATTGCTCGTGGTACTTTCCGCATCATCGAGCATCCGTTGTTTAATACTAACCCAAGCTGGGCGAAGTTGGCTATTGCAATTGATCTTAGCAGTTTCAGTCTTGCCTACCTGGGTGATCGTAAGACTCAGAATAAAGAGTTCAACATGGGTGGCGACAACGTTGCTGATAACGGTGTTGATGCAGTCGGTGGAACTCTGACGACTGAGTTGACAACTGTAGTTAAGAACCCTCCTGCTTATGGTATTATGACTAACTTGACACTGGCAGCTGCTGGTTAAGTCTGAGTTAGAGGCTGATATCTAAGTAGGAGTTTGCGGGGAGTAGTTAGTACCAGCTGCTCCCCGCCACTCTACCTCTGCTTCAAACAAAGGAACTACTTCAAATGTCTGATAGCATTCTCCAAACGAATCCGATGCTACTTAACCCAAATGCAGGTCAAGCTGGTCAGCAGGTTGCGCCACTTGCAGCTATGACTCAGCCGTATGCTCCTATGCCAAAGTTGGATCGTGTATACCACTTTGTATGCACAATGCTGAATCATCATATGTTTCGCCCGGATGGGAAGAAACTAGCTTTCATGTTCGGTGTCCATGCTACTGATGATTATCATGATGTAAAGTATCTTGCTTCGGAAATTGAAGGTGGTAATCCTTTCATCCGATATGCTACTGATCTGGAAGTTCGTGCTCACAATATGCGCACTGATCCGAAGGGTACTGTGGCGCGTGAAATCACACCGCAGATTGAAGCTGCGGTTCGCGGAAAGTTGGAAGTAGAACTTCAGCAGTCTCTGGAAGAGCGACTGAATAGCATTGGTGTAGTTCTTTCAGATGTACAGAAAGAAGCGTTGAAAGCTGCAAACACTCTTACTACGCATGTGCTGCAAGACCCGGTTGCTGAATCTGCCATGTCTGCGGAGCTAGATGCAGCTAAGCTTGCTGGGGTTGATATTCTTTCAACTCTGAGAAATGCACTAGCTACTAAGACTGGCAATGCGACTATGGTTCTACAGTCAGACCCTGCTGCTAACTCTCCACTCAACAGGCTTCAAGGTATTGTTGGCACTGATAAGTTGCCGAACGCTGCCGGCTGAAGTTCGCGCCTCGAATTTTTTGCTACTATGGCCGCTCGATAGTTATGAAAACTGCGGGCGGCCAAACTGCAATTAGTAGCTGGAAGTAAGCAGATGAATTTAGCTCAACTTATTGCGGCTGTTTATACTGAAACTAACAGACCTGATCTGGTAGCAGAAACACAGCAAGCTGTTCTTGAAGCTACTCTGTCTGCTCACTACAGTGATTTCTATAAAGAAGATATTAAGACAGCAGTCGTGATGTTTGATATCACTACGAACTATGTTCAATATCTAGATGTTCGAGCCTTTCCTAATTATAGGAAGATGGCTTATATCAGAAAGACAACTCCACAACAGAATCAGTTGGAACAAAATCCTGGATCAACTACTCCAGTTACTTATCCACTGACCCCTACAGAATTTGGTTATGGCTGGCCTACTAGCCAGTATGATTTCATGAATGAAGTTGATGCAGCTGACATCATTGACAGTTATGGTTATGAGAAGACAGATGTTTGGTATACTGCCGGACATCAGGTAAACTTGAAGAGCAGCACACCACTGCAGATGATTGTCGCAGGTTGGTATGCAATACCAATGCTGAATGTCGTCAACAACAGCACTTCTTACGACTCCTGGATTGCTACACGGTTTCCATACTTGATTATCTACAAAGCAGCTGGAGCTATCTTTGCGAAGATTGGTGAAGATAAAGCTTGGGCTATGTATATGAAGCCTGGTATGGGACTTTATTATGAGCAGCTGGCATATCTCCAGCGCGATGCTATTATCGGAAGTGGGTGGTAATTATGAGCGGAAGTAATCCTTCTACAGTCTGGGGCCAGCTAGCTCTTCCGTTTTCGCCTGTTGGAAGTATGCCATTTGTTTATACAGATGGAGTTACGATACAAACAGCTGTCGGATACCTTTGGTGGAATCAGGCAGCAAACCAACTATCAGTCAACTGTCCATTCGATCAGACAGGAACTGATAGTATTAACACTTACTATAACCAGGACAGTTACTGGGCATACAATGCTGCTGTAAATCCGCTCGGAGCTAATGGAACTACTGCTGGTCATACTGTCTCTAGCAGCCGTGGGACTGGACCTGTTCCAGTTATCTCGCAGGCTAACGACTTCATTGGTATGTTCTCTGCTTGGAGTTATACAGGCAGCACTCCTACTTACCAAGAAATCGGCGCGATTAACTTCTATGCAGTAGGAACTACTGGCTCTGCTAACGGTATTGGTGGTGAACTTCGACTTGCTACTAAGGGTGATAACGGAGTTTTGAACGAGTGGGTGAAGCTTACAAATACAGGTAACTTCAGGTCAGTAACTGATAATACTAGCTCGCTCGGGGGTCCTGGTATTGGTTGGGCTGGTCTGTATCTTAGTTCCACGATTGCAGGAACTACTGGTGCTCAGACGATTAACAAGTCTGCTGGTAAGGTTCTGATTGCAGCTGCTGGAACTACACTGGTGATTACTAACAGTCTTGTCACAGCTGCTAGTATTGTCCAGGCTCAGCTGGAAACAGTTGATGCTACGGCTAAGTATGTAGTAGCAACTCCTGGAGCCGGCATAATTACACTGACTCTGAATGCAGCAGCTACTGGCCAGGTAACTGTCAACTTCCTTGTCATTCTTAGTTAAATAGTAGGAGGTAGAAGATGGCATATGTTCCTAATCCTGCTGATCCGACACATCCTACTACGCAAGACCTTGCTGGTAATATGGCTTATGAATTTCAAGCGCTGAAAGGATACTTGCAAAGTCTTATCAGTAGCGGGACTAATTTCTATAATCTAGGAACTTTCCGTAACAGGTTGAAGAACGGCGCCTTCAATATCTTCAACCGATTCGGTCCTATTACTTGTGCAGCAGGAACTGCGACTTATACTATCGACCAGTGGCGTGTAAAGCCTACTGGTGGAACTGTCTCTGCTAACCAAGTTTTCGGGGCGCCAAACAAAAGCAATTGGGCATTAGCTCTTACTCCGAATACAGGAACTACTAGTTTTCTGCTAGCTTCATTTGTCATGGCTAGCTTCTCTCAGGATATGGTAGTTGGATCTAGTGTCACTGTCTCTGGTATCTACAACCCGAACGGCACTGGAGTTTTGCCATCTGTAGCTCTGTATACCCCTCCAGGGGGACCTAACAGTTGGAATTCTGGAGCTTCAGTAACTGGAGCTAGCCAGGTTATCAATGTTCAAAATCCTGAGTTTATCACTGTTCCTGGTAGTTGGATTTACTTCAGCAACACTTTCACGCTATCGCAGGATTCTACTTATGGTCTGAAACTGGAGTTTAGTTTCACTGGACCGACAGTTGGAACTGTGATTAGCTTGAATAATATCCAGCTGGAGAAGAGTCTCTATACTACTCCATTTGAAGTTCGTCCAGTTCAAGCAGACCAGTTTCTTTGCTATGAACAGTTTATCATTGGTCTAGGAGTTATCTCTGGTTATGCGGGTGCTGGTGGTCAGCTGATAAATGTCAACTGTCCATATCCGACTCCTATGTCAATGGCTGCTGGAATAATCAATGTAACCATCACTGGTGGAGTTAACTGCCCGAATCTTGCTAACGTTGCCGAGCAGTCATATCAGAACATGATTTTTGATGTAGCTGCTACAGCTGCAGGTTATATTGGCTTCAACTATTCCTTTAATGTCTCTGCTGAAATCTTGACTGCTTAAAGAGAAAGCAGTAATTATGCCCAATTACTATTCCAGACTTAACCTAGCCAGTAGCATCTTTCCCTTCTTCACAGAAGCTGCTGGTAGAACTATCATGATGCCAGAACAGGATGAAAACTGGGATAGATATAACGCAGCTAATACTACGCAAGATAAAGGTGTGCCGCAGGTTTTCTACATGCACAATGTAGTTCCTATCGCTAATGGTTTTCAGTCTATTGGTTACGACACTCAGCTACCAGGTCTCGCAGGACACACTGATTTTGACCATGCGTTTCCACTTTTCAATAGTGATCTCTCTCGCTTTATCTTTGTTCCAGCGCAGGGGGCGAATTACATATATGATGCAAATGTTGGTTCGTGGGCTTCAGTCTCTCCGCTTACACCTGGAACTGTGGCAGAAAACGTTCTCGTCACTACCGCTTATGTGCAGGGACAGAGTTATATCTACTATTCTGGTATTGGTTGCTTCCAGTATAATGACACTTCTAAGACGCTTACATCTGTTACACTGACAGGATTAAACCCTGCTAATGTCCTCGGTGTCACTCAAGCTAATGGCTACATGGTTGCATGGACTAGTAATTCGATTGCATGGAGCAGTCTTACTGATCCGACTAACTTTAATCCAAGTATTCAAACAGGAGCTGGCGGCGGATCAGTCAACGACTGCAAAGGTGCTATCAACTTCTGCCTTCCTATCTCCGGTGGTTTCCTGGTCTATTGTACTTTTAACATCGTAGGTGCTGCGTATACTGGTAACTCTGCTTTTCCGTATATTCTACTGGAAATTACTGGTTCAGGCGGTTGTTCGACGCCCGACAATGTTGGATGGCAGAGCAATTTATCATACCACATCGCCAGCACAACTGTAGGTATTCAGCAGATTACGTTAGGTAATCCTGGTTCCGCCAGTAACATAATGCCGGAAGTATCAGACTTTCTGGCGGCGCAAATATTTGAAGACTTCAACGATACTACTCAGACTTTCTCCAGTAGCTATATCGGTAATCAGTTGTATACTAATTTTACAGCTGTTGGTGATAGATATATTGTCATCAGCTATGGAGCAGTTCAAGGTCTTGGTTTTACTCATGCTATCATATTCGATATGACATTAAATAGATATGGTAAGCTGAAGCAGAATCATGTAGGAGTTTTCGTCTACAATAATCCTAGTCCTTATGGGGCTATGACATATGCTCAGCTGCTGAACACTCCTATCAGCAGCTTTGGAGAAGTTACTACTTATGGAGACTTCAGCACAGAACTTCCAGTAGCTGATCTTCCTAAGAAGAATCTTGCGCTGCTGCAAGAAGATGGAACAGTTCTTCTAGTAGACTTCTCAGTTGGAGAAGCAACTGCTAATGGAACTTTCATCATTGGTAAGTTTCAGATGCAGCGATCTGCTGTCATTAAACATCATACCACAGTAGTAGAAAGCGTCAGTGCTTCAGCTGTTTTCTCTGTAGCCCTACTACCAACTTTTGATGGTAAAGATTTCGCAGCAGCAGTTCCTACAATAACTAATAAACTAGAGTCTCTTACTAGAACATTCGCTAAGAAGTATACCTCTGTCAACTTCAGCTTACTCATACAAGGAGCTTTCAACCTTACCAGCATAGTAATTAACTATGAAAAAGGAGGCTTCAGATGAGTGGTTCTGGTGGTTACTCGTCTCCTAACTTTGTCATCCCATATGCTGTTCCTGCTAACACACCGCCGCAGTTTATGGGATTGGTGTCGCCGATCTACATTGCATTTCAAAACATCATTCAAACTCTGATTAACTTCTGCGGTATAGCTCCTAGAAACTCAACACAGTTGCTTAGCAGCTTGAATGATCCGACTGCTTGCTTAGCTAACAACGTACATCGTTTCTACACCGAAGCGACTGAAACAATAGCTCAAGGGTCCCCTATTAACTTATACGCTTCTAGTGGAGTATTATTTGTTCGTAATGCTAGTGCGACTAATAATACTAAACAAGCAGATGGCTTCTGTAGTCAGTCTGGAGGTATTACAGCAGGAGCTGTTGGTGAAGTTATCTTAGGAGATGGAGTTGCTACAACTAGCGGTCTTACTCCAGGAACTAGGTATTATCTTGGAACTACAGCTGGTAGCTATTCTGCTACTGCTCCTTCTGCTGCTGGTAATATTAGCCAACCGCTTGGTATCGCTCTTACTTCGACGGCCCTGAAATTTCAAACTAGCGGATTTCCGATAGTACAGTATTAAGGCGATCAGCATACTATGATTATGCAAATTCAAGAGTTACAAGACAGGCTCACACGACTTGAAGTTTTGATGGAAGAGAATACTAAAGCTACTAATGAAGTATTAGAATGGGTGACTAACGCAAAAATCGGGGCGCGAACTGTAGCACGTCTCTTCAATTGGCTTGGTAGGTCTGCAATACTTATTGGTAAGCTAGCTCTTGCTGTTCTAAGTGTCATTGCAATCTATAAGTTCTTTCACTTTGGCTACAATGTTACTGAACAATCTCCTGCGGCAGCAGACATTCTCGCGCATAAAAAGTAAGAAGTATAAGGAAGTAATAGTATGAGTGCTTTTTCTCAGATTCCTAATGCAGCTGCTAGTATTATAGAATATCTCGGCGGCAGTCAAACTCAAACTGGCTCTGCTACTAGAGGAACTAACCAAACTCAAACTGCTGCTGGTTCAACGGCTGATCAAACAGACACAGCTTCAAGTAATACGTCTACAAATACAGATACTGCTATTCAACAGATAATTCAAGGTCTTACTGTCACAAGCAACAATAGTGCTACAACTACACAGAATGTAGCTAATCCACAGTATCTAAACCAACTGCAAAATTTAGCTTCTCAAGCTATCTCTAACAGCAATGATCCGACGAAAACTACTGGACTCATTACTGGTATCCTCCAAACTGCGGGAGATACTATCGGAGGTATCTTTGGAACTCAGCAACAGTCTGGAATGTATAACTCTGCTTCTGCTGCTACGCAAGTAGGTAATACTGAAGCACGCGCTGCTGCTGATGCAGCTTCTGCTGTCCTTGGTTATCAGACATCAGAACAAAGTATTGCCCAAGGTGCTCTTGGAACTCTTATTCAAGCGACTATGGGAACTGCTACTAACAGTGGTAGTAATACTACGGTAGCTTCTAATCAAGCTACAAATACTAATACACAGAATGATGTTACCTCTGCTACCAATAACACACAGACAGATAGTTCTATTGCACTTTCTCAGGGTAACAGTGTCAATACTACTAATCAACTTGGTACACAGTCGTCTTCTACCTCTCCAAATACTATCGTCTGCACTTGGATGATGAAGCATAGACGTATGACACGACGTGCTCATGCTGCTGTTCATGCTGAGTATATAAAAGAGAAGCAGTGGAAGATTGATGGATATCTGACAGCGGCCGCCCTTCTTGTTAAGGAACTAGAGCGGGATCATACTAGCTTGTTTTCACGCTTCATACTTTGGACTTTTCATCACCGCACTGAGTATGTCTGCGCTCTCAAAGGTGAAACTTGGGCAAAGAAGACAGTATCTGGTTGGACCTGCCGCACACTTGTAGCTATCTTTTGCACGCCAACTAGCCTCTATTTTCTCGCTCGTAGTTTGCTAAAAGTTGAGGCGCGAACTGAAGCTAGGAGTTAATAACTATGCCACCTGATGCAAATATTATTGATCCTGGTTATCCAGTAGCTGGTCCTGTTTCTCAAGCTCTGCAAGCTCCAATAGAAGCTACAGCGCCTAATCAACCAGCTGCTGTATCTGCTAAGGAAGTTGCAGCAAAGTCAGAGCAAGATGCTTTCACTGGCCTCTGGAGTAACATTTCTGCTGTCACTAGCAAACTATCAGACGCATACAATGCAGGTAAAGCTGCTGCTGGTGCTGCCGCCGGAGCAGCTGAAGAAGCTGTAGGTCTTGGAAACTCTGCTGCTACAGCAGTAAAAGCAGAAGGTAAGACTACTGCTTCTATTGCTTACAACGATGCACAAGCTGCTGCTCAGCGAGATGCAGATACTGCTGCTTTTGCAGTTCGTGCGCATTTGGGAGTTAATGATCCGCAAGTAGTTCAAGCAGCGGCTGATATGGCTGAAGGAACTAGGCAGGCTTACACTGAAGCATCTAATCTATTAAAGTATAATCAAGTTAAATTCTTCGACAATCCTGCTCAGTATCTTATCAATCATGTCATCAATATTCCTGGTGCTCAGGATCGTCTTGAAAATGCAGTCACAGCTGTTAATTCTACTAAAGAAGGATTAGATGCTTCAGCTAAAGCTATCGCTGATCGCTCTGTCATAGACGCAAGTCTGCACTCTGCTAATACTATTCAGCGCGCTGGTTTAGTTTCTCAACAAGCGGTTCAGGCTGCTACTGTTGCCAGCTATCAGCCACTTATGCAGGCACAGCAACTTAAGCAGGGTGCTCTGCATCTTGGTATCGACGCTGCTAATGCGCAAACTGCTGCTCTTGGAACTGCTACTCAAGCATACTCTGCTCAAGGTCACTTGATTGGAGAGAAAGCTCAGTCGGAATTCTACAGTCAAGCTAAAGAAGCCAGTATTAATGAGCAGCAACAGAAAGCTGCTTATTATAAAGAAATGATTACAGAAAAACAAGCTACTACTGAAAGACAGCAGGCCGGTCTTACTCTGGCTAACAACCTACTTCATGGTCTAGGTGCGCCTCAAGGCATCACTAGTCTGGAGACTCTTGATCCTAAGAAACGTGATGTTCTTGGAACTATGGCTGCTAACTACGCTGCTAGTGGCAGCCTTGGTGCTGGTCCTGCTGAAGCCGTTACTAACTTCAACAAGTTGGGCGTCAACTTCAACTTACCGCCTTCACAGATGGCAGTTAAAGATCAGCTAGATTCTATCATCCAGCAGACAGTGCAAGAACAAGCTGCTAAGAGAGCAGATGGAACTGAGTTGCGTGGTGATGCTTTAGAGACAGCAGTTAATCAAGCTGTCAGTATGAAGTTGAAGAATCTTCAATCTAACATCACACCGCAGACTCCAATTTTCGGCACGCATTCTCTAGATACCATGCTTGCACAACCTTGGGCACAGAAAAATCCCGTCTTGCAGGGACTTGCTCCGTTAGCAGCAGATGCTAGTGGTAAGCTGCAACCGACGCAATTTAAGTTTGAAAATGCTTTCGATATGGCTAATAAGTTGATTGCTGATAAGAAGATCAATGTAAATCAAGCAGTCCAGGCGTTGAAAGATATTGCTGCTAATGATCAGAATGATAACAATGTAGCTGGTGGCTTTAAGCTTTGGAA
>QGNH01000777.1_pt1 | contig 21098 bp, 23 predicted proteins | sample 1735481 | NCBI WGS metagenome assembly QGNH01 (sample SAMN09239004, study PRJNA386568) | Viral metagenome, whole genome shotgun sequencing project.
GCAGCGGCTTGAATGACTCGACCTCGGTTGTCGACATCGAGAGCGTCATTCGGTTCCCCGATATACGCTACGGTCTCTCCCTCGGGGATGCGGGTCGTCATTACGAGGCCAGCGACGGGAACTTGGCGAGAGTCCGTTCGGCCAGTCGGCGGGCGGCTTGCACGTTCATGCCCGGATTGCTATCGAGGATCTTCTCGACCATGGCGGTGACTGCCTCGATCTCACCGGCCTGCTGGTCCGCTACGTTGCGCTGGTTGGGGCCTTGCTGCTTGTCGTCCTGCACCTGCGGAAGATCGGTAGTGTCGGCCTTCTTGTCGAGAGACTCGCCGGTCGAGGTATAGCCCTGGCCGTTGCAGTCGGTGCACTTCGAGTTGGAGTCATCCTTACCTCTACCGTGGCACGTGGCGCATGTCTTGCCCGAAGCCGTGACCGAGGAAGTCTTGTGGCCGGAGGACTGCTGGTGCTTCACGAGAGCGCCGTGACCCTTGAACCAAGTATTGCAGTCGCCGCAGACGTACTCGGTGCCAGTGCCGGGGCGCTTGGCTGAGGTCTGGCTCGGGATGCCCTGTTGTGTGGCCGGGATCTGATCGTTGGTCGCCGGGGCGCCCTGCGGAAGCTGGTTCTGCTGCGCTTGCTGCGGCTGCTGTGCTTCCTGGTTCTGGTTGGGGTCGGCGGGGGCCGGGGCTGCGCACGGCTGCATGTCGAAGAGGTCGCCCTGAAGATCGGTCTGCCCGTCGTCGGAGATGTTGGCCTCTCCTTCGATCTGGCAGTTCTGGCAGCGCCAGTTGGAGAAGAGTTGGTCTACGTCGTAGGCCACTTCCTTGGCGTCGTGACCTAGCTGGTTGGCCTGGTCGACGGCGGCATCCACCTGAGCCTGGGCGGTGTCCATGGCCTGTAGGAGGGGATCTGCGACCTGGCCTGGTACGGCGCCTGGGGCCGGAGGAGCGTTAGGGTCTACTTGAACCTCTCCGGGGGCCTCTGTACCCTCACCTGTGGTCGCTGGTGGGGTTCCTGGGGCGGGAGCGGGTGCTGCTCCACCGGCTGCGGGGTCTTCGACGGGCGGATGGGTCTCGTTGCCGCCCTTGTCGTCTCCACCCTTGTCGTCGTCATCCTTCTTCTTCTTCGGCGGGAAGGGGTTGTCGGCGGCTACCCAGGTACCGAGACTGGCTGTCTTCGGCTGGTCGTCTGCATTGTCCTCGCACTCACCACAGTGGTAGTTGCCACACTTCGGGCACTTCGGAGCAACGTCATCGCTGGCCGTCTTGGCTCCGGCGTATAGCGGGGCGAGCTTCTCCACGATCTGCTTGGCGCCGTCCTCGGCGGGTGCCCATCCTGCGGTGAGGATGTCGTCGCCTCGACTGAGGGAGTAGTGGAAGCCTTCAGCGTCGGGGCCGACTAGTCCGAGGAGACCTCTCTGATAGTGGATGGCGACGTAGCCTTCGGGGCCAGTCTCCTCGGCGGCTTCGTAGACGAGGTTGTCTGAGCCGCAGAAGCAGCGCATCTTCGAGGCGGTGCGTGCGAGGGTGAAGTCCTGGCCGCAGTCGAGGCAAGCTACGTCGGTCAGCGAAGACATCGCCTGTCCGGTCGGAGCATTCTGTGTGGGGGTCAAGTCATCGCCTCCCTGGGCGGCGGGCTGAGAGTTGAGCATCTGCTGATCCGGCACGGCGCTTGCGGTGTCGCCAGCCGGGGCTGCGGGCGATGCCGGGGCTGCGTTACCGGTCGGCGCTGCTGTAGCTGCGCCAGGATCTACGTCTGCTGTTCGTTGTGCCATGTTAGAGTCCTCGGCATTCGTCACACTCATAGAGGGATGCGAGCTTGCCTACTACTTCGCAGGGCTTGCCGCACTTTCCACAGGGGCAGTAGACCTTCTTGGCGCCGACGACGCCTGGGCCACCCCACATGCGACTCAGTTCATCCGCAGTCGGCATTGCCCGACCTTCGGGAGAGTTGGCATGGCAGGAGATGCAACGGTCACCGGGGAACTCGGAGAGGGAGTCCATGCCTCGACCACACTGCGAGCACGGCTTGCCGTTGGGATCGTAGTATTGGTCACCAAAGGTCTCTGCCGTCTTCGCTCCGCCCTTGTGGAGGCTCTTCTTGTTGACGTGCTGGAAGTTGCCATCGGCGTCACGGACGACGTTGAACATCTGCTTGGCATCGGCGGGCATACCCTGCTGCAATCCCTTGGTGTGCTCCTTCAGAAGCTCAACCTTCGCACCGGACGAGATGGGGCTTCCCTTCACGCCCTTCGGGTCGAACTGATCCCAGCCGATAGGGCTGTAGGTGTGGGTGGCCTTGAACGGCGCTGATCGCTCGGCACGCAGACGCTCGGCCTGCTCCTGGGCGTAGGTGGAAGAGGTGTGGTTGCGGCGCTTGCGGATCTCCAACATGGCAGCGGCCAACTCGTTGCCGTGGGCAGCCAACTCTTCGAGGTCGCTGTCGGGCAGACTCTCGGAAGCGTAGTGAGGCTCGGCGCCACGGTGGTTGCCGCTAAGCTCGTCCCTCTTGTTCATGTGGAAGGCGTGCTCCTTGAGCCACTGATCGTCGTGCTGCAACGGGACGGTGGGGTGCGTGTGACCGTTCGAGGACTTGCTGTTCTCGTAGGGCTTGTTGATGTCGCACTTCGGGCACTTACCCCATGCCTGCGTGCGGCTGCGGTTCTCGTGCGTCCAGCGGTACGGGAAGGCGTTCAGGACGTTGTTGCGCTGCTTGTTGTTGAGATCCTTGCCGGGCACCAACGTAGCGGTGGCGGCTTCCTTGCGGCTCTTGTCGGTGCCGTGGACCTCGTAGCTACCACACTTCGGGCACTGGATGCTGTATCCGCTGCCCTTCCAGTCGGTGCCCCTGTGGCCACAGCCGTAGCACTCGTCTTCCCACACGGCGGTCTTCGAAGACTCGATGGAATCGAGGCGAGACGGGGAACTGTCATCGAGCCATGGCTCGTGGGGGTCCTTGCCTCCGGCGCACGTACCGCTGCCGCTCTTGTCACGCCAGCCATTCCAACCCTTGCGTCCCTTGTCCTGGGTGACCTTCTCGCCGCACCAGTGACACTCAGGGGCACGCCCGTAGGAGGTATCTCCCTCGGCGGCGGTCTTCGCACCCTTGTGGCCGGTCATGTACTCGAACGGGCAGCGGGCAGACGGCGCCGGGGTCACGCCAGTGACATGACCATCGTCCCAGGTGCGTCCGCAAGACCCACACGTAGCCGGGTCCTTGAAGGACTTCGGGGCGGAACGACCCTTGCCGACATATCGGACGCCTCGGCTGTCGGTATTGTAGCGCTCGGAGGCGAGGACTTCGAAGTCCCTCTCGAAGGAGGCCTCTAGCTCGGCTCGGGCCGACGTGAAGGTGCCAGCGTTGTCGGTGCGGTTGCGCACGATGCGGTCAAGCTCGGGGGAGATGAGCGCCATGCGGTTGCCGAAGTCGGCTGCGTCGTCGGCCTCTGCGAGGAACGGCCAGTATTCGACAGCCTCGATGCGGAGGGTGGCGGTGAGCTTGCGGTGACTTGCGTCGGCTGTGTCCTGTGAGGCGGTGGTCCAGAGGTCAGACATTTAGCTGAGGCCTACCTTCAATGCGTAGACGGAGAATCGGAAGTAGGTGCTGACCTCATCCGAGGTGTCGGTATAGACGTAGCGCATGACTCCGCCAGCCGGATTGTCACTGACGACAACAAGATCTGCTCCTGTCACGCCGTTCGTGTAGATCGGGTCCCAGGTGACTCCATCGTCCGAGACTTGGAGGGAGATGGTACCTGCCTTCTCGGAGATAAGCCGACCTTGGAGAAGATAGATGTTGTCGGTGCCGAAGACGGGAGACGTGTAGACTCCCTCGCTCGACACGGCAACGGCTGTGGAGAAGAGTTGGTTCTCGACGGTGACAAGCGAGGTGACCTCACCCGTTGTGATGGGAATGTAGATCGCCATTAGAGCTTGGCCCCACTGCGAGGGGCGTAGTGGTCCGAGTCGGTGTCAGCTAGATGATCCCAGTTGGCGTCGTCCTCGGGGAAGAGGTCGGGACGCCAGTCCGGGTTGTCCCCGGCTGACTGACGGCTAAAACCCAGGCGGCTCGCAACAAGCTCACGCACATAGGCGAGCTTGGCGGGGTCTGTGGGTGCTGCGGTCTCAGGGGACGGATCGACGGCGTGATCTTCGCCACCTCCACCGACGACCTCAGGAACGGTATCCTCGGTCTCTAGGACCGGCTCGGTGTTCGTGGCGTCGGTGCCAACCGGGGGGTCGTTGGCCTGTCCGGGCTGCGGGTAGTCAGCTACACTGCTGCCGGGCGTCGGGACACTGGCCACGTCGGCTGCGCCCTTGCCGCCACCGGGACGGTCGCCCGTGCTGGTGGGGTTGCCGGAAGTGTCGCTCCACGTGTAGGGGAAGGCGACTTCCTGCTCAAGGTCGTTGAACTGGCGGGTGTTGGCGTCGGCGGTCTTCGTGGAGAGAACCAACTGCTTGTGAGCGGAGGCGTAGGCGCCCTGGAACTCGGACGAGAGAGTAGCGATGCCGTCATCGACACCGTTACGGTAGCCAGTGACGTACTCGTCGTTGTACTTGTTGCCGATGGTGGCAGCGCTGGACATGGCAGCCGGAACCGGCTTGCCGGGACTCCACGTCAGTGCGTAGGCGAAGCCCTCTTCGTAGCCCTTGGCCTCAACCTCGATGGGGTTGTAGACGAAGGACCCCTGCGGGTTCGGGCCGGTGGTGATGGCGGTGTGACGGCTACCCTCGGTCGTGCGAGGAGCTAGGCTCTTCTGCTCGGGCCATGTGGTGTCCTTCTCGTCGTCGCCCTTGTCGTCATCTTCCTGGTCCGGCACGGCCCACGGGTCACGGTCGGCGGTGCGGCGAGATGCCCACATGCGGCGGTTCTTCTCGACTTCCTTGCCGTTGTGGTTGTCGTGGTCCCAATGCTCATTGCACCAGTAGCAGTGAGGCTGACCGGCTTCGCCGCCGTCCTTGCCGGAGCAGATGACCTCGCTCGATGCCTTGAACGGGTGAGCTTCACGCTTGACGGCCTGACCCTGAAGCTGAGGTGCTCGGGTGGACGGAGCGGGCTTCGAAGGAGTCGGCTCCATGAAGTTGTCGAAGCTGTCCGGGGCGCCAGTGACATCTACGCCGACCGGGAGGGACGAGGCTGCCTCGCCATCCTGCTCGGGATCTCGCTCACCGGGGACCGGGAACTCCTGGCCCTCCTCAGTACCGAGGTACTGACGGATGGAGCGCTGCTGAGCAGACTCCCAGGTGTAGGCTGCGGTCGCAGGCGGGATCTCGCTGGTGGCTGCGGCGTTGCCGGGATCGTTGTGGGTATCCTCAGTCGGTAGGGACTCTACCGAGGTAGGTGCCTGATCGGTAGGCTCTTCGGGGGCCGGGCCGGATACGGACGGCTCAGGGGCGTTGAGACCCTCGTCGTCGTCGGCAGTACCGGTCGTGCCGGATGCCTCGGGAAGAGTGGGAGCGCCTGCGGACCAGTCTTCGCCACCAGGGCGACCGGTGGGACCGGCTGCGGACGAATCGCCAGCAAGGTCGGTGCCATCGGCAACGACAAGACGGCCCACGTACTCCAAGAAGATGTCAGCGGCCTGGTTGGCTACGGAGCCGTACTGGCTGCCGAGGCGACGAGCGATGCCTCGGGCCTGCTCACGAAGCTCCGAGCGGTTCTCACGGACGCCGGGGGTGACGGTGGCGTACCAGACAGAAGCCTCGGCTCGCATGGCGGTGCCGATCTCGTGGAGGTCGGCGGTGGTGTAGTCGGCTACCTCTTCGCCCAACCAGTCGGTCGAGGCGGAGTGCATACCGTGGACGAGGACGGGGGTCAGGTGATCCTCGATGATGGCATTGGCCAGGTCGGTGTCTCGATCTGCCTCTGCCTCGAACCCAGCTTCCGCACGTAGATCCTCAAGCTCTGCGGCCAGACGGCGCTGCTCGGGGAGAGATGCGTACTTCATGGCTTCTAGTAGGTCTGATTCCCTATTCATGATACCTGTTCCAGTTCCTTGAGGGACTTGTTCTTCTTCCGGCTATTACACGACCGGCACGCCGGTCGCAAGTTAGCTGGCCAGTTAGTGCCACCCTTTGATAGCGGGATGACATAATCTATGGTGTCTCCGACGCCAGTGCAACCTTCTAGTTGCAACCAGCACCGTCCTGCGTAGTAGGACTTACGGTCCTCCCACCCTTTGTAGGAGAATACGCCCTTAGCACTGCATTGCAGTGCTCGTCGTCTCTGAACACTCACGACGGCTAGAGCGTTGTAGTGCTCACGGTTGTTCTCGTTCCACTTGTCTCGATGCCCCTTCTGGCAGACCCGACAGACCTTCTGTCGAGCACCTTGAACCAGTTGATGTCCGTTCTTACAGCGCTCTCGGACCGGCTTCGGGGGTAGCGTTCCGGCTCGATACGCCTTCATGTAGTCACTCTTGCAGAGTCCACGAGACCACACCGTCGTCACACATCCTTCTCGTGCGCAGATCTCTTGGGTCTTAGGAAGGCGAACGGTCATTCTAGTATCCGAGGGGCGGATCGCCCCAACCTCTTCCTAGAGGATTCTCTTGACCGTTCCAGGGGTCGTCTAGCTGGTCGTGGGGTGCGTCCTCGTCCTGCCAATGACGATCATCGTATGGGTCCTGCCCAGTCGTCTCGTCGTCGTAGTAGCCGTCATCGAAGTTGCCAGCGTACATGCGAGCGGCCTCTGCGAGGTTGCTCGGGATGCGCTCCAAGTCCTGACCGGCGATGGGGTTGGGATCTTGAATCTCGGAAGCGGGCGCCATGCCGGTGTCTACCTGATCGGTGAGACCCTTTGGCTGCTTGAACCACTCGTCTTCTTCGGGACCGACCTCATCGTCCTCAGCGAAGTGGCGGAGACTGGCGACTCGACGGCCATCGGCGTAGCGATCCTGCATCGAGCCGCCTCGACCGGAGATTCCAGTTGCCTTGTCGGCGTCAGTGTGACCGGGGTCACCCTTGGTCCTTCCGCACACGAGACATCCGGTCTCATCGCCCCAGTTGGGGTCTTCACGGAACTTGTGCTTGTCGCCAGCGGCAGTGTGCCGTTCACCTCCGGGGATAGGAGCATGACAGTCTTCAGGATCATAACCTTCATCATCATGACGCCATCCGAAGTCTCGGGTCAATGAAATAGGATCTCCACAGTTATAGCAATATCCATGTAGTGCTGTTCCCGCAGTATGCTGCTCGCCTGCCCACGGATCTTCTTCGGTCTCCCAGGATGACTGCTTCTCTACGATGCGCTCGCCCTTGTTGCCGACGCAGAAGCCGTTGGCCGACATATGGGCGCCGTGTAGTTCGTCGCTTCCGCAGTGGGCTGTGTACTCTGCCTTGGCGGCACGCACGACGTGGCGCCATGACTTGCCCTTCTGACGGTTACCGTACTCGTCCTTCTCCATGGGTCCATGGAAGCCGTCGAAGAGGATGGGCTTGCCGCACTTGTCGCATGTGGCGTCAGTGCCCAGGCGATCAGATGTGGCCTCGTGATCTGAATCAGCGTAGTTGAAGTTGATGCCAGGATCGTCGGAGCCAGGGCCACCGCCATAGTTGACATCGGCAGCGGTGTGACGAGAGCCGTTGACGGTGTTGGTGCCGACTGGGAACTGCTTCGGCTTTAGTGCATCCCACTCAGTGCTGTTGCCGGGGCCGATGAACATGACAGCAGCGCCTCGCTGCTCGATCATATTAGGAGCGGCATCGCTGCGGGTAGCATAGGGACCGGAGATCGGGACGCCGTTACGGGAGACGACGTAGTAGCCGACCTCCTTGGCAGTGACGGTGAGGGAGGAGGTCTTGTAGGCGTCATCGAATCTACCGCCAGGCGTCGGGCTGGCTCCTCTGCCATCACAGGCAGGACACTTCGGAAAGCTATGACCCTGTACGGCAGGATGGCTGTAGTCGTAACCAGATCCACCGCACAGGTAGCACGACTTGTGGGGTGGACGGTCATCGCCATCCGGGTCGTAGCCCCGGTAGCCACCGTTCTGATAGTCCTCGGGACCAGCAGTCTTGCGAGAGGCGGTCTTGCGGGTGGGAACTACATCGAAGCCGAGGTTCATGAGGGGAGTCCTAGATAGAGGCGTGTCATCTCACCCCTTAGGTCGCCCTCGTGGGTACTATGACAGGGTGTCTGCGTTGAACTCTCGGGTCCTCCGGGCGAACTCGGCCATCTTGTTCTTCGGAATGGTGTGCACGAGAGGTCGAAAGTCCTCGTTAGGCCAGGTCTTCGTGGCTGCTCCGTACCCTTCGATGTGGTCGGGATGAGGGACACCCTCTCGGCACACCCGACATCCGGCTTCATCAGACATTGAGCAAGTGGCACTGATCGTAGCTCGGCGTTCCGTCTCGGTCGAGACCGATCACCTTCACCGTGCGTCCATCCACTACGGTCTCTTCGGTGTAGGAGTGATGGAGGTGACCGTGGATCTGAAGCGAGGCGCCACTGTTCTTGAGGATCTCCGAGACCTTCACCCGGTTGAAGTAGGTGGTGTGGACGGCTTCCTCACCCCAGCCGGGATCGAGGTGCCGGTCGATGACGGTGACTTCGAGCGGGAGATCGTGCGTCAGGAGGATGTCGACCTTGCCAGCGGCGAGGCACTTGGCTACGTCCTCGTCGGTGATTAGCTCCTGCGGCCACCAGGAGATGAACGGCTGACGGCGGTTCTTGTCGACGGAGGCAGCGCCACCGCACACGAGAATCTTCTTCTCGCCCCGTTCGAGGACAGTGCCCCTCGGGATGTAGAAGACTCCGGGGCGTAGCTCGTGGGTGCCGTCCGGCAGGGGGGTGGACGGCACCACATTCATTGTCTCCTCGCCTTCGAGGACGTAACCCAGCATGTCGAAGTTCTCGTGATTGCCGTCGAGCCAGTAGAGCGGGATGCCGGTCTCGTTGACCATCTTCTCGACCTGCCGGACGAAGGCGCACTCGATCAGCCCGTTGCCACCCTTGTACTGCTTGCGCTCCCAGCCGTACCCGAAGTCACCCACCTGGATGATCTGGTCGGCTTCGACACGACAGGCGTAGGCGAAGACGGAGCGCATGGGCGTGGTCTGTCCGTGCATGTCGCCCACCACAAGGAGCCTCATAGCTTCGGGAGCTTCCTGATGACGTGAAGCGTCAGCGGGTCGGTGAACTCCGTCGTGGGACCATAGAAGTTGTGCACCACGGGGACGGCCTTCGGCTTGACGGTCTCCCACGAGAGCTTGCCGTAGACCTGCTCGACGGTATCCTTCGCCTCTTGGAGGGAGCCACCAACTGAGATCAGTTGCCCGAAGGTCCAGACCTCATACGTGCTCCCCCGACCTCCGGCGCCCTGCTCGGTCGTAGCGATGCAGGCGTCGTAGTCGTTCCAGAAGTCAGACGTGCTGAGGCCACGCCACGAACCTGCGGTACGAACTGAGTGCCACTTGTCGGTCAACCAACTCATGCCAGCGGCGTTCCCTGCACGAGGGCGTGCAGCATAGCGAGGTCGGCGGCGGGGGGTCGATCATCGGTCCCAACTTTTCGTAGGAGGAAGGAGGTGAGGGTCATCAGATTCCAAGCGGCGTGCGCTGCGTGGGGGAGTCCTGACTCCTCATCGAAGTCCTCACCGGCTGCGGCCAGCATCGTGTGACGCAGGGCGGCGTCGAACGAGAGCGACCACTTGTACCCGTTCAGGTAGTTGAAGCGGTCGTACTTGTCGGCACCCATGCCACCCACTCGGGCCAGCGCCAGCAACGCTACCGGATCAATAGCACCCAACTGTGCGGGCTTCTGACCCTTGGCGCCTCCGGTGTCCGGGTCGGTCACTCGGACCTCCCCAACCATCGTTCCCGGCTGTAGTAGCTCTGGCACTGGCTCCTCCTCTGTGATGAAGCTCCCGATGATCTCTTTGGTTACCGGGTCAAACGATGGCTGCCAGATCGGCACGCCACAAGCCTTGGCCACGAACAGTTCGTTCGCTACGCCCCTACTCTTCTCCCAGCCGCCGAGCAAGAAGACTGCCTCGGACTGTGCGACGATGGCGAGGTCGAGCTTCATGCAGCCCTCGAACACATCCTCACCAACGGTATTGTCGCTCAGACCTCGGCGCCTGTCAAGGTCAGCGGGCGACACCACGTAATACTTCCCCAGGCTGTTGAGGTAGTTACGGGCCTGGTCGAATGCGGGGAAGTTGAAGTTCTCAATCCCCCGCATCGGCCCGGCGATGTACACGATGGGGTTGTTACCTGCTTCGTGCAGTACGTCCTCGACTAGCATGTCCTCTCCCTCCCTAGACGACGAACTCTGTATTCGTCTTCAGGATCTTGCGGCCCTGGCTGTAGCCACCGCAAGCGTTGCAGCGGTAGCTGGCCCGCACGGATACGGCGGTGTGGTTGTAGCCACGGATGACCATGCCAGCCTTGTCGTCGCCGCACTTCGGGCAAGCCTTCGGGCGGTCGGCAATGGTTGCCAGGTTCGGGTGCTGTCCCCACGGGCGGAGTCGAAGGTAAAGCTCTTCGAGGATCACCACGTCGTTCTTGTTGTACTTCTTCATGAGCGCCCAGGCCTTCGGGTCGGACTCTTCCACGATGGAGCGCCACAACTCGATGCCACCAGTGTTGATCTTCTCACCGATGCCGAGGTCACGGCAAAGCTCATCGAGGTTGTTCTTCGTGAAGGCGAAGCTCTTGCGAGCCAGATTCAGCGTGTCGACTTCCTTGAACGGGGACGGCGGGTCGAATCCCTGCACGATCATGCGGGCCTTGGCCTTCTTGGTGTCGAAGGACACGCCGTTGTGGGCGACAACGATGTCGGCCTCGTTGAAGAGCGCCCATGCGAGCGCCACGAGAGCGTAGTCGTCTTCCGGGTCGATGTCGAACATCTCGAACTCATCGAGTCCGGCGACGTGCACCTTGTCTTCTCCGAGCCACTTCCACGCAATCGTGAGAAGGTACCAGTCGTGCCTCTTCCAGAGTGTGTTCTGCTCGTAGGCGCCCCACACGTATGCGAGTACGGGGGCTGTCTCGATGTCCCACAAGAGGATGCGAGGTTCCCGCTGCTCTCGGACTTCGGTGGCGAATGTGGATGTTGACTTAGCCATGTGTCTTTCCTCCGTGGGTTCTGTTGATGGCTGCTTGCTGCTTCACTCTATTCGCCGCCCTTCTGGACGTACCCCTTCACGAACTCTTCTGCGTTCTCTTCCAACACCTCCTCGATCTCGTCTAGTAGATCGTCAAGCTCTTGCTTGAGCTTGTCGCTGTCAACCGTCTCGCTCTTGACAGGGGCAGTCGGCGTTTCCGCAGCCGCATCCTGTGTCGTTGCTGTCTTGGTCTTCTGGACTTGTCCGGGCATCGGGCGCTCCTGTTTGAAGTGTTCGCTCCTTAGCTGCACTGAGCAGGTCTAGCACAGGCCCGTACACGTCGCCGTTTTCAGCAATCTTGATGTCCTCGTATGGCGCCGTCACCCGACGAGCAAACTCCTTCGACGCATTCTGAAGCGCACCCTCGACATCACCGATGCGCTCGTAGCTCAATCCGTTCTCCTCGATGTACTCCACCAGGAGGCTGGTGATCTGGAAGTTCAGTTCACCCTCGCTCTTGGCCGCATTAGGCGACCATGGCAACAAGTCTCTCCGGCCACTCGGGATGTATGGCAATCAGTCTCCCAGTCCCAGCCGGTCTTGCAGCCCTGAGAAGCCGCTGGCCGGTAGTCCTACTTGCCTCCGCACGATACGGAGAGCTTCCTTGAGGTTCTCGATCTGCTCCTCCGCCTGAGGCGGAAATGGCAGGAGCTTGAGCCGGGTCTCCACCAGGAAGGACTCTACCCTACCATACTCAGGCTCCGGTGGCAATACCGACTTGGTACCTCGGTACACAGCGTCACGGCGGTCGAACTCAGCGAGCACGTCATCGAACGGGAGGCGCCCGAGAGCGAACAGTTCCTCGGGGTCATCGACACGCACCTTTAGCTCGCCCGTCTTGATGAGGTGCTGTCCCTCGGCCAGGAGCCGGAACATGTGGCGCACGTACTTCTCGCCCCGGTCGTTCGTCTTCTGCGTGCGCTTCATGCGCTCAAGCTGCTGGCGGGCGTAGCCACCAAAGGCGTCACGCACTCGATCCGAGAGGAAGTCCTCCCGCATCCCGAGGAGGGTGTTGCCGGACTCGTTGGTGGTGATGTACTTGTCGAGCCAGAGCAGTTCGAGGATGGTCGGGTTCCCAGCGAGCGCTAGCTTCACGAACTTGCCAAGCTCCTGGTACGTGTAGTCCGGCACGCCGGGGTGATCGAGGTGCGTGTTGGTCACCGTCTCGTGCGGGCGCCCTAGCCCGAGGAGGGTGGAGGTCTCAAGCTGGAAGACACCCAAAAAATCAGAGTCACTCTCGGGAGTCTCTAGTCCATAAGCACGGCTACCAACGAGACCAACCAATACTAGATCATAGTATCCGTTTAGATCTTCTACTGTATGCTGAGGACTCACTTGAGCCTCCGAGCACGCATGGAGGCACTGATCTTCGCTCTTGTCTCGGGAGACACAGAGTGCCCCTTTAGCCCAGCACTGATGCGGTCCTTGTGGTCTTGCGTGAAAGGACCAAGCGGTTTGCCCTTCTTAGCATTGCTCATCTTCTGCTTGGCCTCGGCAGTGTGCGACCTCCCCACATGAGGTATCTGGCGCTGAGCCTCACTGATCTTAGCCCGAGTAGCGTCAGTCACCAGATGACCCTGCGCCAACTCTTTCATCTTAGCAATCGTCTCGGGCGTATGACGCTTGCCTTTAGGCCAACCTCCCCAGGTACACGGACGACGGCCATTGAGGGTCTGTCGAGAATCATTAGCGAGATACCAGTCATACCAACGCCGCTCGGCTTCTACACGCTCTGACAAGTGACCCTCTAGGATGGTAACAGTGAACTGGTCAGATCCCAACTCTCGTATCTTGGTCCTCAATAGCTCGGCCCCACTTCTTGAACCACGTAGGTGCTCTTGGAAACGCCGCTTTACCCCAATCGCAGTAGACCCAACGTACCAATAGTCGTTACTCTCGATGAGGTAGATCTCGTACATCAGAGGTACTGCCCCGGCATCTCGACCTGGGTGATGCCCTTGCCGATCTGTGACTTGTTGCGCTCCTCGAAGAGGTCAGCGAGGGACACTTCCTCGTCCTTCGACTCCACGGGGTGCCCAGCCCACTTGATCGCCTCGGCGTGGGTGAGGAGCGGGACCTCGATGTTGGCGAAGGTACGACCGGCACGCTTGATGGCGGGGTGCACGTCGGCCATCTTGGTGTTGGTGGTCATGAGGATCAGGATGTTGAGGCCCTGACCGATGAAGCCGTCACCCACGTTGAGGAGGCGGCTGAGCGACTGACCCACGTGCTCCTTGGCGGTGGGACTCATGAACTCCTCGGCATCCTCGATGATGAGGAGGCGCCAGCCCGGCTGCTTGACTCCACCAGCCGACTGCGCACGAGGGAAGCGAGACGGCTCGACCCCAGCACGAGAGAGGATCTTCTGGATCTCGTCGTCGTCTTCGTCATCCTCGTCGTAGGGGTCGAGGGCGTCGGCGGTCGACAGGAGGCACTCCATCATATAGCCCGAGTTGCCGAAGAAGGCCTCCGGGTCGATGATGTAGTCGATGTTGCACCACTTCGCCCACTCTCGGCAAAGCGCCCGGAGCATCGTCGTCTTGCCAGTGCCCGGAGGACCGAGGAGGATGGCGAGGCGCCCTCCCGTGATGTCGGCGGGGGTGAGGTTGATGAGGTCGTCCAGAGCCTCCACGCACTTCGGGGAGTAGTTGCCCTTGATCTCATCCCACGTCGGGGCTTCGAGGTTGCGGGAGTTGTAGTCCGGGCGACTACCGGCCCAGTTCCAGAACTTCACCTTGACCGTGTTCTCCTCGACCTGGATCGGCTCTACCGAGGTAAGGATGAGCTTCTGAAGATCGTTGAGCGTCTCCTGCGTGGCGGCGACGATGCGGAGCCACATGCGCTTGGTACCAGACATGCTCTGGCGGTAGGCGACGTAGGTGTGGTGCGGCGTGGTGTGCAGACGGTAGAGCGCCGAGGAGAACTTCGAGTTGAGATCCTTATACTCCGCCACCTTCGTCATCTTCGCCGGAAACTCGATGGTGTCGAAGGGAGTCAGCGTCTCTACTGAGAAGCTGACCACGTGGGGGTCACCGAACTGCCAGATCTGCTCCCACACCTTGTCGAAGATGAAGTCCTGCCCATCCTCGTACTTGGTCTGGTACTTGACCTCGTTCACTCGTTCTCCCAATCCTCGGTCTCTCGGGTGACTTTGCGTTGCTTCTTCGGAACGTGCGGCGAGCCATACGGCTGGCCGGACAGATCATAGCAGTCTTCGTGCCAGTGTTCAAGTCGGTCCCAGCGCCGGGCAGATCCCTTGCACTTCTTGCATGTGGGAGCGAGGCAACAGTCCTCGTAGACGTTGGCCACGACCCACTTGGTGTCCGTGTCCGAAGTGATGCTGACGCTACACCTTGCGCAGTCATCCATCTCGGTCTCTTCGATCTTGATGACTGTCGCTCGGGAGTCCATGGCGGAGACCATACCAGATGCGACCTACCGTTGTCCACGGGGACGGAAGGGACTGCCGGGAGTCCAGTTGTTGCCTGAAGGATCACGATTCATGTTGCGGCCCGGCATCCCCATTGTCGATAGGCGCTCGCCCTGCGCACGGTTGAAGGCACCGAATGCGTCGAAGACATCGTTGCCGCTGTTCTCTCCATCCATTGCCGGGAACGGACGCATACCCCCTTGCACCGCACCCGTGATCGAGAAGCCTGCGAACTCTGCACCGAGGAATGCCGACATCTGCTCACCGATGAGGTTGTAGACGACGTTCATCATGGCGTCAGCTACGTCCTTGCTCTGCACCGGACCGGAGGAGGGGTGGTCGACCTTCTGGTTACCCATGTCCTGAAGGAAGGTCAACTCTAGCTCGGCCTGCTCGTGCCACGGAGCGTGGAGGAGACCCATGTTCTGTGCTGCCTTGAAGGCCTCGGCCATCTTCCAGTTGAGGGGCTTGGTCGAGGTCTGCTCTGCGATGTCGATACGGCGGGGGTACTTCTTCTCGGCCACATAGCGCTTCAAGTGTTGGATCATCATCGGACCACCGAACTGGTCGAAGGTCAGGAGGGTCGGCACGAATGCGTCGAGCACTTCCTCCTTGAAATACTTCTCGATCTCGATGTAGTCGATCTGCAAGTCGTTGTCGATGAAGTCACCGGGACGCCAGAAGTGCAACCTGTCGAAGACGACGTGCTGGAATCCGTTGTCGTCCTGCGGCGTGGCGTGAGCGATGGCGAGACCGAAGTTGTCACCCACGTTCGAGGGGTCACCGTGCGCCACGTAGAGAGTAGTGAATCGGCCACGCTGCTGCTGTAGCAATGGGGCGCCTTCGTACTCTCCGAACATCTGAGCGATGCGGTTCGGGTTGAGGTAGGCGTTCATGGCAGCGGCCCAGCGGGAGCGGCGCTCGACGGCGAAGGTCTCCGGGTTGGCCTGCTCAAGCTTCTTCATGTTGGAGTCGTACTCCTGCACCGCCTTCTTCTTCTGGTTGAACGGCATCGGACTCTTCCGGCGCATACGGAGCTTGTGAGCCTTCTGCCAGTCGACGTATGGGTCCCAGGAGGTCAACTGCACCATGAACATCTCCGGGTAGACCGGAGTGTGCTCGTTGTCCTGCTCGACCTGAAGTGCGTTCTGCCAGTTCTGGTAGAACTGACCGGACATCTGCCACGGCGACGACCCCTCGAAGATGAAGCCATAGACACCGAACTGGTCGAGTGACGGAGTGGACGACGAGTACACGGCCTCTGCGGAGGCGTTGGCGCCGGAGGAGGTGTCGACGTGGGCCATCTCATCGAAGTACAGCATGAACGATGCCGGGCCTCGACCAGCCATCAGGGTGGACTCCTTCGGGAAGATCTCGAAGGAAGCCATGTCGATGTCCGACTCGATGCCTCGGGACTTCCGCTCCTCGATACGGGTCATGTCGTGCTGCGAGAAGACGGTGAGCCTCTGCGTCTGCGCTCGGGAGATGTACTCGCTGAAGCACGGGGCGCCGAGGATGACCTGACTCAAGTCCTTCCACTGCTCGTCTCGGGCCTGCTGTAGCTTACCGGCGAAGACGATGGCGGCGAGGCGCTTGTCTCGGTCGATGGCCCACTCCTTCTGCGGGTCCTGCGGCGAGAGGAAGTGGTAGAGCACATAGGCCCCGGCGATGGCGCCGATGTATCCCTTGCCACCTCGGCGTCCGATGACGATGACGTTCTCTCGGAACCACTTGCGGCCATCCGCCTTGTTGATGCGGATGCGTTCGAGGAGATCCGGCTGGCATCCCCAGGTACCTTGGTACCGCATGTTGCCATCCGAGCCGGGGTGCTCGGGCAGGGAGAAGCCCTCGGACCACTCACCGATCACGTCGTAGTCGTAGTTGGTGAACAGTTCGTCCTGAAGGAACATCGCCTTCAGGATCGTGGCCTGCCTCGGGTAGAGGTCAGGACGGTTGAGGTACTGAGGGTGACATACGAATGTGATGATGTCGGGGATGGGAAGGGGGACGCCGATCCCAGCCTCGAACGGACTGTATCCCTTCATGACTAGTGCTTGTGACCCGGTGCCTCTCCGGGTCGGATCTTCTGCGTCTTGATCTTCTGGCCCTTCTCGCTGTTCGGCAAGAGATCGAGGATGTCCTCGGTGACCTCGTGCACCTGCTGGTCCGGGTCCCATTCAACATTCTCGGTGCGACCACGGATCTCGACCTCGAAGGCGAAGACGCCTTCCTGGTTGGTCTCGTAGATCTTGGCGTAGACGGCGAAGCCCGCCTCAGCGCAGCGCTCCACGATCTCCTTGCGGAAGCTCTCAAGGTTCTGGTGGCTGCGCTGCTTCTCGTGGAGCTTGGCGAGGACAGCCTCCAAGGCAAGTACCTCGTGGTCATATAGATCCACGAGGGGGTACTGCGTGTCTTCTTCGAGTCCCATGGGCAGGGCCTTCCTTCTGTGTTGATGAGGCCCCTACCGCCCCCGGAGCGGGGAATCCTGCCCCGGAGGTGGTAGAGAGCCTCTATACCCTCACCTGTGATCTATGAGAGCAATGCGGACTGACACGTCCCGCAGCGTGTGCGGTGCTCGAAGGCGATGTTGCCTCCGGCCCGCTGAAGCGCCCGGCGTGCGTTGAAGCTTTGGTCGAGAGTCTCCCGGTTGGCCTCGTTGGTCAGGATGTTCACGAGGTCGAACTGGGTGACGTTCCCGGCGTCATCCATGTACTCGGGGAGTGACTCCAAGATAGTGCGGAGACGACGGTCACCGATGCCTTGCTCGGCACCCATGCGAACCAGCAAGCGCTCCGGGTCGGAGACCGGGTGCGAGCGAAGCTCGTAGAAGGCGGCGATGTCGGCCTCGACTCGACCGAAGGCTGCTTCGGCTTTCAGTTCGAGGTCAGCGATGACATCTTCGAGCGTGTTGCCGTCCGAGGAGACCGCCAGCGTGGCGTCGGGGATCTCCATGCCGTTCGTGCACACGAGCCGGTAGATGAACGGCTGCACCCAGGGGAGGTATCCAGCCTTCCAGTCGTGACCGAAGCGGAGACCACCGTGGCTGATGTCGTTGACGACAAGCTCGGCTTCCTCGACCACCGTGGGGCGGGTGATGACCTCGAAGCCGTAGCCCTTGTTGTTCTGGCGGTACTCGACCACCTGGGCGTCCGGGGACACCACACGGGATGCGATCTCGAACACCTGCGCCGGATTGATCCTGCGGGCCTCGGGCTTGAACACGTCCTGCAAGCCGCTGTCGGTGACGGACACCTGCACGTCGTCATCGTTGCGGGACAGGAGTCCGTTCAGGAGGTGACTCAGCAAGTCGGCGTCGAGTGTGCCGACGAGCTTGGCGGGTACGCCGGTCCAGCTACCGAGAGCCACGAGGCCCTCGCCGGTCGCCGGAAACTCTTCGTCCCCGATGCGGATGGCGTCGTCCGTCTGGTTATTGATGGCTACCGAGATGGCATCGGTCGGCACCGTGAAGTCACGGGTCTCCGGGGCCTCTCGTTCGAGTAGGTCGGTGATGGTCAGTTCGGGTAGTGTCTTGATGAACATTCTCTCTCCTATTGTTCGAGTGGCTCCCACTCGACTGTGGGGTCCACGTACTCTTCTTCCGTGCTGCCCGAATGACTGTACTCTATGGCAGCGGGTTCGTCAAGTACCTCGGTAGAAACTTCTACCACTACGGCGTCGACCACATCTTCCCCGTCGTCCTCCACATCGAACTCATCGTAGTCGATGGTGCCCTCGTACTCTCGGGACTGCTCGATGAGGGTCTGAATGATCGGGTCGGCGTCGAGCAGACGGCGGAAGTAGTCCATCGCCTCGTTCTGATCCATCGGAATGAACCGAGCGAACGTGGCCTGCACGAGTGACATGAACACACTGACGGCCACGTAGATCTCGTTCGCCCCGAAGTCGGTCTTCTGGCCGGTCTGCTGCTCGTACTCGTGCATGAGCTTGACGACAGACAGGCGGTCCTTCATGTCCATGTCGATCTTGCCGGACAGCACCTCCTCTCGGATCTGCTCCATGAGGAGCTTGATGACGGCTACCGAGGCGTTGGCGACCTGATCGAAGTTGTGCGGGTCGAGACCCTCGTTGGCTGCCTTGATCCACTGCGGCATGAGCCGGAGCGCCTGCGGGGTCGTGCAGTGCCCACGGAGGTGGTGGCGGTTGATCGAGTCGTCCGAGATACCGAGGGGGTCGACCTCTTCGCTGCTGATGAGGGCGATGATCTCTTTCGCCGTGCGCCCGATGGTGTACTGCTCTTCGATGAAGGCTCGCACATCCGAGTTGGCTCTGCACACATGGCACTGAGGTACCACCTTGGCGAAGACGACGGTCCCGCCGATGATGGGGTTGGGGGCGAAGGCTACGTGGGCAGTCTCGGGCGCCTGGTCTACTGCGTCCATGTCGGACATCAGGACGGCTCCGGGTAGTAGCCGTTCTCCTCGACGTGGGCAGCTAGGCTAGAGGAACCCCGGTTGGCACGGGCAATGCCGTCTCGGCTATTGAGATCAGGGCGAGTTGAGTTAGCAACTCGATGGAACATGCCGCTGCGTACAGAGGCGTCGGGGAAGCCGACTGCGGTGTACACCTCACGGCGGTGCCGGTCGGCGTCCTTCCACGGGGTGAGGATGTCTGACTTCTCTCGGTGGGAGAAGACACCCTTGAGGGAATCCTTGATGAGTGCATCCGCCGCCTCCTCTAGTGCCTTGTGGCGACCGAAGTGCATTCTGCTCATACTAGAGCCTCCGTCCATGACATCGACTTGGTAGGGTCGTTCGAGAAGACTCCATCTTGTCGATCCTGCCACGTCTTGATGGCATGACAGTTAGCGCACAAGAGTTGAAACTCCTCTAGATGCTCCCCCACGTACTGCGTGTACCGAACGGTATTATGGCTGAGGAACCTCTTCTGCGCTCGACCCCTACCGTGAATGTGGTCAAGCTGCAACACCCGAGGATCATCTTGGCCGCAGACACCACACTGGTTCTCGTAGAGATCACGGATCGTCTGTCGGTTTCGTGCGTCTCGGTTCCTGGTCGCTTCGTTCTGACAGGACTTGCACCGAGTCTGAAGATTATCTCCGGTACGAGGGTTCTTGTGGTACTCCTCGACTGGCTTCGTCTCTCCACACTTCGTGCATCGCTTAGCCATGTGTCTCGCTCCCGAACCTGGGCAGGTCGCCCGCCTCTATCATGTCGATGATCTTGCCGAGGCCTACTGTGGCGTAGATGCCGATGGGGTTGGTTGCGGACACACCCATGGCGACGGCGGCGTCAGCCTCTCGCATGTTCTGCACGAGGTACAACTCGATGGCCTCTCGCTGCCTCTTCGGCAGGCGCCACAGTTGCTTGTACAGGTACTCGACATCCCACAGGCAATACTCCTCTCCATCCGGGCCGGTGATGACATCGACCTGATCGGACTCATAGATGGAGTACCATTGCTGAAGCTGTCGGAACAGTTCCCTCAATATCTGTACGTCTAGCACTTGGTGACCTCGGACTTCACCCATACAGTATAGCAGGTCCGTACCGTGGTACGCCAGTTGTGTGTGCTCTTCTTCTCTTCTCACCTCCCTCCGTCGATTGAACTCTTCGAGTGTGAGGGTGCCCCGGCGTGCGGTCTCGGCGGCGTCCCATGCCCACACATTGCTCTGCTTCGTCCGGTGTCATCTCATCGAGCTTCTTCTTCAATGACTTTTGGGTAGCTTCAGAGCAACAGGACTTGCAATATGAATGCAACCCGCTCTTCATCCTCTTCGCCCGAGTGAAGTCTGCTTCCGGCTTGTCTTCTTTGCAGCGAACACAAATCATATCATCATCGAATCCTTTATGCGCTGAGCAAGAAGCGTCAATGATGAGATCAGAGCGTCGGCTTTCCTCGAATACAACGAGATGAAGATGGCGAAGTAGCGCTCTTCTCGGGAGTCGAGTCGCCCGGTTGCGGTGCGGGCCTCGATGGTGCCCGACATCGGTGCGTCGTAACCGATGCTGAAGCGCTCTTCCCACTGCGCCTTGGCGAACATGGCCTCGCCCCATGCGTCTGCGGCAAGCTGCTGCCATTCCACCAGGTGCGTGGTGATCGTGAAGAGGATGTCCTCCTTCTCCTTGATCCCGAGCTTCGAGAAGTCTTCGAGGTAGGAGCCGATCTGGTCCTTCTGCCAGACGGGCAGGCCCCACTGGTCGGTGTGGATCTCACCCGTCTGCGGATCTACCTCGGGGGCACGCACGACGTTGTACACCCGATAGAGGAGACGGTAGACCTCGGGGAACTCCCGCTGTAGGCGCCCCTCGGCGGTAGACTTGGCTCGGATGAGTACGTCCCGGTCGTCGGACGACCAGTCGAGGCGCATCCGTTGGAAGCCGGGTGTGCGCCACTTCTTCGGCTCCCCCTGGGTGTCGGACTCGTCAAGCGGATGGTCGGGTTCTGAGATGATCTCTGCGGGGTCAGCCATTGTGTGTGCTCCTGTATGTGAGGATGAGTGCGATTGCGTCGATGATGTGTTCGTTGAGTCGGATCTTGGCTTCTGGATTGAGGAAGAGGCTACCCTCTTCGATGAGTCGGTTG
>QGNH01000556.1_pt1 | contig 21097 bp, 21 predicted proteins | sample 1735481 | NCBI WGS metagenome assembly QGNH01 (sample SAMN09239004, study PRJNA386568) | Viral metagenome, whole genome shotgun sequencing project.
TCGAGTTGGAGGATTTACAAGTTGTCAAACGCAAGCCGCGCGCTCGCCGAAGTGCCGTTAAGGAACTTAACCGCACTGCCGAAGAGCTAGCTCAGCTCGCGGTAGAGTTTTAAATTTATGAAACACCAAACATTGGTTGGAGCGTGTAAAGAAGGTTATATGTTTGCGTCGCAGTTTGACACACTGGAGCAAGCATGGAATGCGTGTGAAAATATTCGATGGTTATGTTGGTATGCAAAAAGAGCAAAAACAATAAATAGAGAAAAATGGGTTAATTTTGCACAAAATTGTGCACAACATGTAGCGCACTTAAAAGGCAGAGACGCCGCCATCTACGCCATCTACGCCGCCGAAGCCGCCAACTCCAACGCTGACGCTGCCAACGCCTTCGCCTTCGCCGCCGACAACACCNNCGCCACCGCCGCCGCCGACGCCGCCGACGCCGCCGCCGACGCCGCCGTCGAGGCCGCCTACGACCCCGCCGCAGAAAATCTTTGGCAGTGTCAACAACTTCGTAGCATAATTTCATGGACAGACCTGCATCCTAACACAATACAAAAACTAACGTAAAAACAAAAATGAACAAAAAACAAATACTTAAACGACTCCGTCATATCTCCGCGTCAATTACATGGTTGGGCTTTGTCGGCGGTTCATATTCGCCCGAAGAGCGTGACCAAGTTCTTCAACAACACGGGCAGGAACTTGTAGTTCTACTGACACAAATCGACCTTTTGTGGTTTGAAAAAGCTCCCCGCGTTCGCAAAAGCAAGGGTACCCCTTCTTCTACCTAAAAAATCCCTTGCATTCTTCCAAAATCTTTGGTACTCTCTACCTTGTAAATCAGAACGACTCAAATGAAACCCCTTGACTGGCCCAAAAACTTCGCATCCTGGCCCGGACGTACCCAACTACGTTGGATCACCAAGTTCGCTAATCGTATTGATTGCGGACAAAGCGTTGACTACCTCAAAGCACAAGCAAAAGGTCACTTTCAGGACAACCCAATAACGGGTGTCGTGCAACCGGGTGTGTAGACCGGTTTTCTACACAAAACACAAAACACAAAAAACAGTATAGAGTTCACTACAATATGAATACCAAAAATTACGATTGCCTCGGGTTGTCTTGGCTTTTGCCCGTTACGGAGTCAGTCGACGAATTCGATCAAAAAGCAGGGCGAGTCGGCGCGTGCCACGACGAAGCCGTCAACAACATTGTGTATCGTGCCGGCACAATGTTGCCCGCGGTTCGTTACCTCTTTGTCGAAGCTATCGCCAAAGAAACCGGCATCAAACGCAACCAAGTCCAAGAGACCGAAACCGTCGATGGCAAGGAAGTCACCAAGATGGTGGACGACCCCAAGGAAAGCGACGGAAAGTTCTTGAACAAAATCCTTGCTCAAACGGGCAAGAAAGTCGAAGACTTTACACATCTCCAAGCGGATGTGTTGGCGCACACGGACAAAAACGGACAGCTGAGCGTTCGGTTCGACCCCAAAGAGCGTGAGCGTAAAGAGAAGAAGGACACGATGCCCAAGCGTTACTTGGACGGAGCCGGTCTAGTCCTAATCAAGATCAAAGCCAAGAACATCACGGTCCATCAGTGGGCCCACAAAAAAGGCGTGGCGCTCGCGGCGGATGCGGACGAGACCACCACAATCCTCGCAATCGCGGCATTTATTCGCGAGGCGGAAAACAAAACCCCGGACACGCTTGCTGATAAATACAGCAAGCTCTAACAAACACCTTGTAAACACACGACGACGGCAAAGAGTTTCTAACCATTCGCTTTGCCGCTTGCGTGTGTTTACTACTCACATACCATACAGACTAGACGCGGCAATTAAATGTTCCGCCAGCCGTTAGTTTGAATTCGGCCATTGAACACTGTATGGTATGTAAGTAGTAAACAAAACAAAGTGAAAAAATACATATACATATGCCTTTTGACTCTTATTGCGACCACTGTGGCAAACTCGCACAATACTGCGAGTGCTGGCTACGAAACAAAAGCGACTGCTGGACAAAATCTAGCAAGCAAGTCGCAATCAAACAAACAACAAAGCGGCTTGTCGGAGACCTCGAACGTGGGTATAGCCTCGTGGTACGCACCTCGACTCACTGGTCACCTAATGGCCAACAGCCACTTCTATGACCCTAAACGTTTTACTTGCGCTTCATACCATTTTGCTCTTGGTACTCGTCTACGTGTTAGTCTACATAGCAACAGACGACATAGCCTCGTTGTCCTTGTTAGCGATCGTGGTCCTGCTCGTCGGCTTCACCGTGACCTGGACCTTAGTTCTAGTGCGTTTGCACAGCTTGCACCTTTGGCACGTGGTTTAATTCGAGTCGACATAACAAAACTATGAACACACTTTTTGTCTACAGCGAAGCGCCTTCGACACAAGGTACAATTACGTCACGCAAACAATATATTGTCGACACACCAATCGTCATCGCCCATATGCCGGGATTCTACCACGTGCGTAACGTTCTTACTAACAAACCCATCATCGCATACAAACACAACCTGGAAGTCTACGATCCAGTCAAGCACTCCAACTTGGAAGGAGCACCAAAGTGAGCACTCCCGTTGCCGTTGCGCTTTCCACATTGGGTCCGAATGTCGGCTTTCAAACGGTCCAATCGTCGCCAGCTTCCAACCCGATTGTGTGGATTACTTGTGACGTCTACTGGAAACCAAATTCCAATATCCGTACCTGTATCAACTTAAACGACCGCTCGTATCAAGACCTTAACTCAGCAACTATGGTCTTGCCAGTAACACAACCTAACCTTTTACGTTAATGGCTAAACTACCTAATCCTTACGCCCAGTTCCAATGTAAAGAACTTCGTATCATAACGCTTAATCTCACCGACCACCATCGCACGCTTCTCCACAGCGTTCACAACATCATCGGTACTCAACAAGCAACCTGCGGTCTACTTGTTCATGCCTTCTGCACATGGCTTGAAGAAAATGACTGCGATTATCCCAGTGAGGAAAATCAGATAAAATATGAACAACGACTTCTTGACTGCGCCAATTTCATCGCTAATCGGCACATCCTTACACGAACTGACACAGGAGCAATTGTTACAGTTCCACGTCACGTTACGCCAACGCAGAATGCAGATCAACCAGTTGCGCTCGGCAATCCAATCGGAAGTGGAAATGGACCCGTTACTCACGAACCTGGCAAAAGTAAAGACACCACGAAAAACAAAAGCAGCAAAGCCGGTAAATCTCGACGCCGCGCTTGAAGGATTTTAGTACACAAACACAAACAAAACACAAACAAAACACAAAGTCACCAAAATGAAAACACAAACTACAATCGAACTAAACGAAGCCGACCTAATCAAAGCCGTTCGTCAATTCGTTGCGTCCAAAGTTGGTAATCCAGACTACTTGGATCGCGACTTTGTTCCTGATGATAAAATCGAGTTCAAGAAAAGTTATTCATACGACTCAACCACAGTTTCTATTACTCTGGAAACCGACGACGAAGTCTTGGAAACGGCACCGAGTATCGTTCCCGCCAAAGACATGATTGATGGTACAAACATATAAACTCTTCTTTTTCTATGTCACCAATCTTACCACAACTCCCTCTTGTCGACGGAGCTTTCTTTATAGACAACTCACAAATCGAAAAATACCAGACATGCCCTCGCATGTGGCAGTACTATGCGTTGCACAAACGAGAAAGCGCAGGAGACGCGTCCGCGTTGGTGTTTGGCCGCGCATTGCACAAAGCCCTCGACATGCGTTACTCAATCGCGCACGAAGTCCCTAATGGCGTGAGCGCTACGTCCCATGAAACCGAAAACGCCCAATGCGTGGAAGCCCAACGTATAATGTCCGAGATTGAAGTCGACCCGGAAGATCACCGCACGACTTCACGCGTCGCTGAAGTGATCGAGTTATACAACAAACACTACAAAGACGAATTTCAGTCGTTGAGTGTGTTGAAAAGCGAATTCCCGATTGCGGTTAAACTTGGAGAAGTCAAAATTCCATATAGCCGTACGTCGTTCTTTCCTAACAACATAGGTTGGGAAATAACCGAACAGCAATTCATCAAAGTTCCAATCATCTGGACTGGTCGAGTCGACCTCGCGGTTCTTCTCCAAAACGACACCCGTCCTTGGATTGTCGACCACAAGACCACTTCCATTTGGGGCGAGTCCTATGTCTCGGGTATGCGTCTTCGAGGTCAGTTCCGTGGCTACTGCTGGGCATTTCGGGAGATGTTTCCTAACCACGAACAACCCGCCGGTGCTATGTTGAATGTGCTCGTTATCCGTAAGAAAACGGTCAAAGGCACTGGTGTTCACACCGAGTTCCACCGACAGATGTTCTCGTATACCGAAGACGACCTCACCGAATGGAGGGAGAACACGCTTGCACTCGTGCAGAAAATGCTTGAATCCTACTACACGGGGTTCCTTCCCCAACACACAAACCAATGTATCCAATACATGAGACCTTGTCCGTACTACGAAGTCTGCAACATGCCTCGCGACCAACGAGAGTTTCTTCTCGGCACGAGTTCGTTCAAGAACGTAACTTGGTCACCTTTGGAGAACGAGTAATATGTTTTCACTAACTTAATTGAATAATATGACACCCTACGCTTCCTTTGTTCCCAACTCCGCATTCGCCCTCCTTCTCCAAGGTCCGCCCGGCTCGGGAAAAACCACTACCGCTCTCAACTGGCCCGGTGCCTACATCCTCGACTGCGACCAAAACCTCGACGGCCCAGTCGAATGGCACAAGAAACACACACCTAATTGGCCCGGCTTTGTCGGGTTTGATACCGTTGAGTCAGGCGACACAGGCTTCGGCCCTACCGGTCGCTATGCGGCCCAACCACAAAATTGGTTGCGCGTCATCGAGCTAACCAAAGTCGCGCTCCGCGAACCTACGGTCAAGACCTTAGTAGTCGACTCCCTCACAAAGTTCACCGACTATCTCTGTGACTTCATCATCTTTGGTAAACCTTCTACCGAGGACAAAAACAAAATGACCATTGGCGACTGGATACCGTTCAAGACTCTAATGGCCCGCTATGTGGCAATGTGCCGCTCCGCCCACAAGACTGTAATCTTCTGCTGCCACGAGAAAGCACTCGCGGACGAAGTTACGGACGTTGTCGGCTATGTCCCCAACATCCCTGGGCAACTCGCAGGTAATCTCGGTAGTTACTTTACCGATGTATGGCGTTGTGAAACCGCTCTCGATGCCAAGTCCGGCAAATACGTGAACAACATCCGCACACGTAAAACACCTCGCTTGGAACTCAAATGTTCTAAGGAGTTGCCCGATGTCTTCCCTTTCAGTTGGCCCTTGGTAGCAACGGCCCTTGGACTAACTGACAACAAAACCACAGTCGTTGCAAAGTAAACACAAAAACACAAAACATATATGTCTAACGAAACATCAAACGACATCCTCGACAGTTTTGACCTCACCGACGTCTCGACGGACTTTCCGGTGTACGCACCCGGCACCTACGCCGTTCGTATCGAGGCTATCGAACGCAAGCTGACAAAGAAAGGCGGTGAGCAGTTGGTGCTCAAATTGAGTATCGAACAAGACGTGGTCACTCATCCAACGGAGACGTCCAAAGGCGGCGTTTCCTTGCCGGCTGGCCAAGTTCTGTACCACCGTATAAACCTCTATCCTAAAGGCCACGAATACGTCGAGTTCATGCTCAAAGGTTTGAAACAAATCAAAGAAGGGTTTCATCCGGAAGTAACGACGGGTCCGTTCGGAAATCTGGACTCGTATCTTGGCGCTGTAGCCCTTGCTCGCGTAGATGTGGAAGAAGCCAAAGACAACTTCCCGACTAGCAACCGCGTGAAGAAATTCATTGCTGCGAAGTAACACAACGGGGGAAGTTACTAACCCCACTTCTTTATGATAATGCCTTTGTGCGACAACGACGAACTTTACACTTTCGCGGTTGCATACCTCCGTTTCAAATACGGTAATCTCTCGTCCGCACTCCACGCTGGCACGTTTGAAATCCAGCACGGAATGGGCATTACACTTTTTCGGTTGTTTCCGTTCCAAGTCCAACTCTTTCTTTTTCGCTCCCATTCTGTAATTGAAAACCACACGCACCCCAATGTTGACTCCTTCGAGGTGTATGTGAATGGTAACCTCGAACTCACCAAAGAAAATGAAATTATTACCACGTCTCAAACCATGTTTGCCCGTCCTGACGGCGCTTCTCTTTGCAACGGCGGGATGTTCTACATACCACGAGGTGTCATTCACGGAGGAACAATTGGTACCTTGGTTGATTCTAGCGGTAAACCTAGCGGTGGTAGCTTTTTGTCGATTCAATTCTGGCACCGACAACCAATGACGAGCATACATCAAAACTGGACTGACTCAAAAGGAAATATACATGGATAAAATCTCACTCACTTCAATCATCGTTGGCTCTCGGCTTCGCGTCGACCTTGGGGACATTGACGCCCTCTCGGACAGCATAGAACGTCTCGGTTTGATACAGCCCATCGTCATAAACCAAAACAACGAGCTTATTGCCGGGGGACGTCGGATTGCTGCGTTCAAAGCACTAAGTGAACATATTGAGTGGGCCGACCACAAAGAGTACGAAAGCATTCCGTATGTTCGCTTCGAAACCCTAAGTGAGGACCAAAAGCTTGAACTCGAACTCGAAGAAAACATACGCCGCAAAGACATGACATGGCAAGAACAGACCTTGTCGGTTTGTCGTATCCACGCACTCAAACAACGGCTTGCCTCGCTCGACATGCAAACGTGGGGCGTATTACAAACCGGCGAGTTAATCGGCTTGAGCGGAGCCAAAGTCTCATATGCACTCCAAGTCGGCGAGTTGCTACTAAAAAAAGACGAACAGATTAGCGCTTGTGACTCTGTCTGGGAAGCCTACAAACTTATTCTTGTACGCAAATCAGATGCAGTGGAGGCCGAGCTTGCACGTCGAGCAGCGCTTCCCGCTTCTAGTCCGGTTAAGCCCCTTAACGACACCGAAGCGAATGCCATCGAAGAAGCGTATGCCGAGCCGACACGTCTACTCTTGGAGTCAATGGCCGCGTCAGACCTCGAACACGGTGACGAACCCTTAATGGAGCGGTTGGCTAAGGAGGAAAATACGACACCTACCATCGGAGTTTCATCGTCTCCGAATGAGTCAATACATACGCCAGCCGCTCCTCACTTAATACAATTATCCAAGATGTTGTACATGGCGGACTCAGTTCGTATGATGAACGACTCAGAATGTCCCCTCATCGGGTTGATTGACCACATTGTCACCGACCCACCTTATGCCATCGAAATGGACAATATCCAGCAAGCCGGTGGGGGTATGAACATTTCAACTGTGGAGAAAGAACACCAAGTCGACGAAAACAGAAAAATGTTTCCGTTGATGTTGCAAGGCTTTTGGAACGTGCTTAAGCCGAACAGCTACGTTGTGTTCTTTTACGACTTGGCTAACCACCAACTACTCGTCGACCTAGCCAAAGCGGTTGGTTTTTCCGTTCAGCGTTGGCCCTTCGTCTGGGTCAAAACCGACCGCTGTCAAAACATGGCTGCGCAGGTCAACTTCACCAAGTCCTGTGAATACGCTATGGTGCTACGTAAAGGCACTCCGGTGTTGGCCAAAGTTCAAACCGACGGGCATCTAGCCTGTGGCAACCTAGACAAAGTCCTCTATGGCAACCACCCGTTTGCCAAGCCGCACGAACTTTGGCGCCGTCTAATCGAAGCAGTTTCTCTCCAAGGCCAAGTCATCCTTGACCCGTTTGCAGGACGCGGCAGTGCAATCCAAACTATAATCAACCTTCAACGCAAGCCGGTCGGCATCGAGTCGAATGAAACGCATTTTAACTATATGGTAAATTCGGTGCGCCGATTCTACTCGTTAATCCTACGCCAAAACGTTGTGTTCTCCTAACCCTATGTCATGCAATGTCACCAGCATCACAATCTCCTTCCATGGGGATACCTACCGCTTCATCCTCGACGAGGACAAAAACATTACCCACGTGTTTTTCCACGACGGCATCACCTGTCAGGAGGAAACCCAACTTGAGTACGAAAACCTCCCTGCCGAACTACAAAACAAAATCGAACACAGGATTGTTTTGCTATGAGTGACCTACTCGGCGTTATTCCGACAATCCCCGGCTCAGTTCCCAACGTCTTCCCCACACACCCCGCGGCCTACCGGCTCGCCATAATCGGTGAAGCACCGGGACGAGAAGAACTTGCCACAGGCCAACTCTTCGTTGGTGGAGCCGGACGTCTCCTAGACTCAATCCTCTCTAACGTCGGCATTTCTCGTCAAGCCTGTTACCTAGGTAACATCTGCCAAGTCCAACCCCCCGCCAACGACATTCACAACTTCGCCTGGGACTCTCCACAAATACAAACCGGTCTCGACCAACTCTCCCATGACCTTACTCTTTTTAAGCCTAATCTGTGCCTTCTCTTGGGTTCTACTGCTTTACGTGCTGCTCGTGGTCTTGAAGAGGTCCGCCAAAAGCGCACCACAAAGCACGTTCCGCCTTCAGTGTCCTCTTGGCGTGGCTCGTTATTTATCTGCGACGTTAAAAACTCGCCATTCTTTGGTCTCAAATGCCTCTGCTCTTTTCACCCTGCTTATATCTTACGAGTCTATGAAAGCCTTGCGGTCTTTCGCTTTGATGTTCGACGCGCGAAAGAAGAGTCCTTTTATAGTGATTTGGTGGTTCCACAACGAACGATCAAAACGACTCTTTCCGTGGCTGAAGTCATCTTCGAACTGCGTCAAATCTCCGTCCACAAACCCACAGTCGCCTTCGACCTAGAGGGGTATCCGTGGGCTATGACATGCTGTTCGCTCGCGACGTCCCCCGACTACTGTCTTGTAATCGACTTCACCACGCTATCCGTCGACGACGAACTAGCAATCCTAGTCGAGCTGTCCCGCGTGCTCTCCGATTCTTCAATCTCCAAAACCCTCCAGAACTCTCTCTATGACAACTTCGTCCTTGCGTTCACGTATAACATTCCGATACTCGGCATTGTCGATGACACTATGCTTGGCGCATGGGAGTCATTCAACGAAATGGAAAAGTCCCTCGGGTTCCTTGCGTCTATATACACCCGAGAACCCTACTGGAAAGACAAGCGTAACCACGAGGACAAAGCCGAACGGCTCGTGTACAACGGTAAAGATTCATGCGTCACATATGAAATCAATGTGGCTCTGCGTAAACAACTTGTTGGCCGTCCACTTGATCACTACCAGTTCAACATAAACCTGCTGTCCCCACTCTTGTATATGGAAATGCGTGGTCTCCGTTGGAACAAAGACCTAGCGTCCGACGCACGTAAAGCCCAAGAGACCAAACGCTCCGAACTTCAAGCTTCCCTCCCTGTGCCTGTTCTCAACGTCGAGTCACCTAAACAAATGAAGGAGTATCTCTATGACACGCTTGGATTACCCATACAATACGCACGGCCCAAGAACGACTTACCACCAGCGCCCACCTGTGACGCACTCGCGTTGCTTAAACTTTTTCGGCTTACAGAAAATCCAGTTCTCAAGACGATCCTCAAAATACGTGCTTGCAATTCCTTGGTGGAGACATTGGCTATTGCTACCGACTTTGATGGTCGTATCCGTTGTGGTTACAACGTGGTTGGTACTGACACTGGCAGACTTTCTTGCTACGAGTCTCCCACTGGGTCTGGAATGAATTTACAAACAGTAACAAAAAAGCTCCGCTATCTTGTAGAGGCCGACCCAGACCATTACCTTTTCCAATGCGACCTCGCGGGTGCTGATGGTTNNGGTTGGACCGTCGCGTGTGAATGCAAGTTGTGCGGTGACCCCACCATGTATGACGACTATATGTTTGGTCTCAAACCCGCGCGGCTTGTCGCACTCATGTACGAAGGCATAGACGTCGCATCAAAGTCTCGTGCCGAACTTAAGTTACTTTCCAAATCCGTCTCTTCCGACTCTTGGCTCTACTTCACCTGCAAACGTATACAACACGCTACAAACTATGGCACAACCCCGAAAACAATCGTCGAACAAGTCATCAAGGACTCCTACAAACTCTACGGTGACCCCATATTCATCACTGAAGAAGTCGCTGCAAAACTGCAACGGCTCTATCTTGCCCGTTATCGCGGAGTTCCTAAGCAGCAAGAATACATTATCTCACAACTTAAAACTCGCGGCTTTATCGACTGTGTGTCGGGTGCTCGGCACAAGTTCTTTGGGAGACGCGACTCGCACGACACGCATAAAGCCGCTTTCAGCGTCCACCCTCAGAATACAACAACCTACGTCACTAATCTGGCTGCTTGGCGTCTTTGGTCCGATCAAGCTAATCGGAACGGGTCAGCGCTTAGAGTCGAACCGCTACATCAAGTGCATGATGCACTCGTCGGACAGTTTAGAAGTGACGATTGCGACCGAGCAAGGTCGGCAATTACTCAGTATTTCAATAACCCCGTCACAATTGCTGGAACTACTATCGTCATTCCGTTCGAAGGAAAGTACGGAGCCACGTGGGACGAGACGCCCGGAGACCACGAGCCAACGCTCAAAACGTTATAGCGTCGAAGATTACATCGCGGAGAACTTGGAACCTTTACACTAATATGGACCACAATCAAAACAGTACTCCTCACTTATCTAAGTCCGCACGCGAGCTTACTCGACTCAAAGGCGAACTTGCCCAATACCAACTAATGGCACAGGAATTTGGCGTCATACTAAATTACATGATTGTCAAGCACGGGGACCACGACACACTCATAATTGACCGCGAGTTTCTCCTTCGTCTTGAAATTCAACCTGTCAAAACCGAGTTTATCAAATCCCCAGTCACAAACAAAGTCACCGGACAACGCTACACTCGTTTCAAATCAGAGACAACCGCACCCAAGTCACTAATAATTCTCCCGTAATATGTCATGTCCTTCATCTCTGACTATCTTACGTATTGCAAAAACACAGAAGCGCCGGAGATATATCATGTGTGGTGTTCTCTTAGTGCACTGTCTGCTATCGTGTCTCGTCGTGTTTGGATTAAGCAAGGACGTTATGTTGTCTATCCTAACCTATATGTTGTACTGGTTGGAGAGTCTGGTGGTCGTAAGACTTCTGCGACAAACGTTTGTAGAGGACTTTTACGTGATTTGAAAACAATTCCATTTAGTGGAGAGTGCCAAACCAAAGAATCTCTCGTAGTCGACATGTCCGAAAACATGCGCGGCTTTATCGAGCCAGCAACCAAACTCCCACGCACATACTGCCCGCTTGCTGTGTGTGTCCAAGAACTTACCCAGTTTATCGGCTTTGCAAACGCAGCACATATGCTTGACTTCCTAACCGCAATCTGGGAAGAGGAGTCATATGTATACAAGACCAAGAACGGAGAGAAGAAAGTAATCACTATAGATGGACCTTATCTTACCATTCTATCGGGAACAACAAACAAAATGATTACCAAGTATCTCTTCGATGATGTAATATCTGGTGGCTTCACTCGACGAATTATCTTTGTATACAGCGATGCTATTAACAAAGCAATCGCGTTTCCAATTATCACACCTGAAATGGAAGCCTCCATGCATGCAGTCAAGACATATGCACTAAAACTCATGACCGCTTGTGGCGAAATGGCTTGGTCACTCGACGCGATTAAATTCTACACCGAGTGGTATGAAGACTTCAAACCTAGAATTCCGGCAGGCCGGCCAAGTACACCTTTTTTGAACTCCAAACATATTCAATTACTAAAAATCGCGACCTTGATCTCCCTATCTGAGTCCATGGAAATGATCTTGACCAAATCTCATATTGAAGACGGCCTGGCGTGTTTGCAAGTCGTGGAACAACATTTTCACTTAGTCTATGCTGGTATGGGTCGCAACGACCTTGACAAGGTGTTACAAATCGCAGTCAAGTTGTTGCAATCTTATCCATTGAACGAAATGTTATACGTGGACTGGATTACACACATGTACGCACAAGCAAATCGTTCTGAGATTGCCGAGTTACTTAACCACATGGCTGAAACCCAAATGATCAACGTGGCTAATCGGACGGATAAGAAAACCGGTGCGGTAAAGAAATGGATACAACTGAGAAAAAAGGAACCTAATGAACCAAACTTCTCTGCCTAAACATATGCTCTACCATCTGTCCCGCTTGCTGCCTAGTCAATCCTGGTTGCGTCTGCATCACGTGGTCAATCATCTGTGCGTGACTCATTTCAGTCGGCGTAACTTGACCAACACCTTGAATCCCCACGGCCTGCTCCATCTGTTTTCTTTGCATCAAGGACTGCACTTCGGACGGTCTTTCTTGTTGTCCAAACATGGAGGCGATTTGTGACCTTTGGTCTATATTCTTCCGGGGACCCCCGCGTGTCAAATCACGCACCTGGAGACGCTCCTGTGCCAATTCAACCACCCGTCGCAAACCGGCCCTCGCATCATAATTCTGATCTACATCTTGTCGATCCACTAAAGCTTTACGTACACCTGCAAAGTCACCCTGACCTAGCTTCTGAGCTTGCTCCTGGTGAAAGTTTTGAAGGTCACGCTTTGACGCTTCGTCAGAACGTTGTAGACTCTTCTGTTCCTCTTGCAAGCGTGCCAGCCGTGTTGGTCTCAGTCCAATTCCTTGGAAAAACTTCTCAACATCCGTAGGTTCAAACACCTTTCTACCCGATGAATCCAAAAACTCCCCATTGTGGTTCGCAAGACGAACTACGTTCTTCCATCCTTGTGGCACTAAAGCTTCTGCACTCTGCGACCATTGACCTTGAGACGCAGACTGTACACCTTTTACAAGATTTTCAACAATACTCCCAGTCGGTCCAAACAAGTTTTCCGCATGAAACCCGGACTCGGGTGACACACCAAGCGTGTTGCCAAGCGTTATCCGATTTGAAGGATCAAACGGAAGCATTGCTCCAACTATTCCGTTGTTTGCCACATCACCTAAAAGGTTCCCCATATCCTTGTCCTGACCAGCAAGGCCCTGTAGTGTCTCCCGCACAGTCTTCTTCACATCCAAACCTGGGAAAAGCTGCTGGGCAATCCCAGTCATCGCGCCCGCAAGCGGAAGACCAAACGCACCAGCCATCGCCGTCTGAGTCACTACCATCTGGCCTAACGCTCGACGAGCTTGAGAGAGTTCTGTTCCTTTCAGACCAGAACGGCCTAGGGACTCTTGCAAATAATGAATCATTGACGCTGTTGCACCAGCTTGAAAGGACTGTAATGAGTACAGCAGACCGACTGATCCATTATACTTCCCGGAGTTCGCGAATAGCCCGACAGGACGATTTGCTTTTCCTCCTACAAATGCAGCGGAAGTTGCTGTGCGTTCTGCAAAAGTCACCCGCGCCTCTGGACTCAACCCACGTTCCTTAGCCAACATATATCCCGAAACCCACGCCACCCTACTATTATGCCCAGCAACCCCATTGAACATCCCCCGTGTGAATTGATTATACCAATAGAGCGGCTTTGCCAACAGCTTGGCGGTGGTCGACAAGTCGCCATCACCTGTCGAGAAGTTCCTGAGATTAGTAAACTGCACATCCTCATTATTTGTGAACTCGTTGAGGATGCCCTTATCAACCAAACCTTTGTCAATAGACTTTTGCAACTCTTGTTCCATCACGGGGTCACTAAGGTGGCCACTTTGGTAGCGTCCAATCAACTCCATATTAGCTTTACCCATTAACTTATATGACCCTACGAGAGAAGAGCCCTGACGCGTTAGCCAAGGTGCTAGAACAGCTAGTGGATGAGACCCGACAACAAATAGCGACGACAAATTCGCACCCAAAAAGTAATGAAAGATTGTATCTTTTATCCCGCGAACAACTTTGCCATCTGGTGGAGCATCTAGCTGCGACCCCATATAATCCTGGGCAAGCCGTCTTATCTTGGGATTTGAAACCATCTCTTGGTCACGCATGTGTAGGCCCAACTGTTCTTTTGCGTAGCCTTTTGACAATCCGTACGCCATCTTCGGTATATAGTTTAGAATGCCTTGAAGCATGTCTAAATCGTCGCGACCTGCAACGAGTTTCCGTTGCATGAAGTGTTTAGACAACCCCTGGCTCGCCACTTCTTTCATTATCGCCTGTCCCGGATGGTAGTTCTTCGCCACGGTTTCGTAATCCTCTGGGTCCAACTTGTTTTTCAACGACTCAAACGAAGCTTTTTCCACGTCGGCCCAAGTGCCAGCAAAGTCTTTATTCCAACCAGCAGTTGCATTACGCGAGTCGACCTTATCGTATGTGTGTATCGACGCCGTGTCAATGTCTACACGACCTTTCAACGTTGCCATACGCGCTTCAAGTTCAGCACGACTGTCGAACGAAGTAAACGTAGGTGCCAAGGTCGCTTTCGAGTTCGATGGCACACTGCTCTTATACGACAACATATACCGACCTAATCTTACTTCGGGAGAATACCAATCCCGAGGCGCTTCCGGCGTGCCCACCAAGTTCGCTTTGAACTTTTCCCATGGTTGCTTGATCGACTCGTAATGGCCCATGATTGCCATTTGCGTCTTGGGTTGTAACGACGCAAACTCCGCCTTCTGTGCGTCAGACGCGGCTTTTGCGTGCATTAACACAGCATTCGGGTCCGCGCCTTGTGGCAACTGTTCGGGATTATACGACTCCCACAACGCCTTGGCTTTTTGTATTGCAAATTCTGTCGAGTACCCTTCGTTCGAGATTAGAATATGGGCGAACTGGTGAGTAAACGTATGCTCACGAAATGCAAGAATTTGGCTAGCAACCTGTGGCATTGCCTTCTCGGTTGCATGTGTGATATTGATAACCGCCTCTTGTGTTGCGGCCGGTAAACTTGCCACACGCTGCTTCAACTCAGAGTCCGTTAATACTCGTTGAAGCTCGTTCTTCTCTAAGTGAATCTGATTGAAAATGTCACTAGCACCTTTGGTGTTAACAATCTTACTGACATTTCCGTGTGTATCATCAAACACCATTTTGCCATTTGACTTCTTGGTCATAAACGGCGACAAAGCCATTGTGGCGAACTTATTTGACAAAGACCTAAAGCCGATTGCCAAGTCAAAAATTGGACGCAATGTTGGGTATTTTTCCGCTAGCTGTCCCATTGGCACCAAGTTCCTGTCGTAGAACCCCGGCTCTATACCGAACAGCTTTTCTTTGTCTGGCCCAAAGCCGACCGCGGCACGTGCCATGTCGGAAATTGATTTGAAGTCTGGATACAACTTCATCCTATCATCTAACCATTCTTTCTCTACTTGACTTATCCATTTAGTTGGAGCACTGGCGTCTTGCACCATCCGTAAATAATTCTCCGGGGATGTGCGTGCTTGTATATCCGCTAACGCTTTTCCGGCGGATGCGATCTCGTGTGAAGTCTTAGCCAGCTTTGCTAAGTTCTCTTGCATCCCGCTCAACGCTACGTGTTCCTGTCCGCTTAACTCGTGCATTGCAGCGATAGCGTTCACAGAATCATTTAAGTTAACATACTGCATCTTGGCGAAGTCTGTCAACGCTTGTGGAGAAAACTTAATGTACTCAGCAAGGTCGTTGAACTTCGCACTAGGTGCCGCCATACCCATTGCAAATAGTCCACCAACTTCGGCCTCAAACTCAGACTGCGAACTAGAGGCGTAGTTAACCATTTGCTTAAACCTAGCTTCGTTTTCAACGCCATTATGTAAAGCCGCTGGATAAATACTACCATAAAGTGCATCTATCACGTTTGCTTTTTCTTCAGTCTCAAGACTTTCTCCCCATTCTCTGAACTTAGAAAAAGCTTCTTTACTTTCTGCGTTCAATTTATTACCAATAAAGGCTTCCTGAACACCATGTATAAATTCATGGCCTAACACCTTAAGTGGCTCAAAAAAGGTGTTGCCTTGATTTTGTTGGTTGATTAAAATTTGATTGTCTTTAGGTATAAATGTACCACGAACTTTAGTTCCAAGCAGTTCACCAACACGTATTTGTTTTACACCCGGAAACAAACTTGCAATGCGGGTTGCTGTGCGTGTAAACAACTCCTTTTCCACACTTTGATTAGGTCCGAACAACTTGTCCCCATAACGACTAAAAAACGCATTCGTGGAAATAATCGCATTACCCACCACGCCTTCTCGTTTCTCCAATCCCGAATGCTCGAAGTCTGGCCACATTTGTGGCATATCGTTTTTGAAGTAATCACGCAGGAACGGCAAAGCCTCACGCTGAATAAACGTATTGACCTGGGTCTCGCCACCAAACTTTCCGAGCCGTGCAACTTCCTTTTTACTCAAGCCCTCAGCGTAGTGCTGCATGACCAAATTGATACGTTCGGCTTGTTGGGCTTTGTCATGATACTTTGTATGCTCAAGATCATCCTCGGTAAAGCCTCCGGAGTCTAACTTGTCACCAAGGTGTGCAGCAACCTTATGTAGTGCTTCGTTTGCTATCCCCTGTGCGATGGGATTTGTTGTTGCTTCTTTGTGCATTAAGTTTTCAAGTACAGTCGTACGTGAAACCTCGTTACCCTCTTCTGTTGTATAACCACTAATGTCGACCTTGTTCTGTTGATACTTACTCTCACTTCCTGTACGTGCACGCCGAGCCGACTCCCTTAGAAACGTCTCAAAATTCCCAGACTTTCCGCGACCACCTTCGACCCATTTACCCGCGGCTCGATAGATAGCCTCGTGTACAGTCGGGTCGGCTTCAGCCTCGTTCTCACGTAACACCGTCGTCAACTTCTTCTGCTCGTCCTCCGCAAGACCACCGAGCTGGCCAATACGTTCTTTTTGTGTGGTTTCACGTCGTGTAACATGTTCCGTTGCGTCGATAGTAACCAACCTTGCTTGATTAAGCTGGTCCTGTACTGTTGCAGCGGTTCTTTTGACCGACTCACGTTCGTCACCTGTCTGGGCAAAGTGCTCTGTGTAAATCTTTGTGAGTAAATCATCGGTGAGTTTATCTGGCGTTGCTTCTTGATACCCCTTATCACGCAACTGCTCCACAATCTCGTTCTTCGCTTTTGCCATGTCGAAGATTTGAGAAGTAGTCACTAATGGCTGTTCCACCAAAGGCTTGGCTGCTTCAGCGGTTTCGTTAAGCGCCTTAACCACACTAGAAGGGTCCTCTACTTTCGGTGGTGCAAGAAGCAACCTTTGCTGTTCAGGTTTGGGCATCATTGTCAACAGTCGTGCTTGCTCTGCTTTCACACGTTGTTCGTGTGTCACGTAGTCTTGGAACGTGGGTTTAGTCACCGGCTCTCCACCCAAAGTCGCTTTCGATACTTCAACTTTTATCGGCACGTCTTTCAACGTAGCCACACTTGTCGGCAACTCAACCTTCGGTGCAAGCGGTTCCGCTATATCAAGTGGTTTTGGAGTTTCCACAATCGGACTCGGATCACGATTCGCTGTGTCCATATACCGACGTTCAACTTCTTTTGCCGTATCTTGGATGCGTTCTCCTTCACTAGTGCTGCGCTCCATCCCATTACCAAAGCCTTTACCTTCAACCAACCCAGGCAAATGCAACGCAGCAAAAGGTAAGTTCCCCATTCCCACGTTGAACAAATTCTCCCCACTCACGGGATTCTGCCACCCAGTCCCAGCCGCTAGACTGCTGGCTTGCCTAGCCGCTTCTTGGTTCGCAACCGCACCGACATTTGCTCCTGTATAGTCCGCAATCCGCTCTGCAATACCTGCAATCCGGCCTCCTGTTGACACAGCAAGACCGTCTGCTGTTCCTTGACCAAACATGTTTGCAAGTGGTCGACCAACGAACTTACTTCCTAACGTGGCACTCGCTGGCATTAGTCCTGTGCTTGCTCCCGCAATAGCACCTTGGCCCCAAGACCCTGTCTGTTCGTGTGCATGTGCCGCAGACGACAAGATGCCTGCAAGTTTCAACGGTAATGCCTCGCCTTGTGCACCCAACTCCAAAAACGATCTAGGCAGACCTTGTCCCAACTGATACCCTTGCTCTGCGTATGTAGGACCAAATCCACGTCCAATGGCTTCGCCCGCTTGTCCAAACTGTTGCGGCACTCCTGTCCAATTTAACGCGGTATCAAACCCACGTGACAATTTATCCAACCATCCTTGCGGTTTTGGTTGGACATCCTGTGGTGCTTGCCTTCCTAACAACGTGGCAAAATCAAAACTGGAATTGTCCATTTTGGCCTTGGTATTGGTTACCGGACGTGAACCCTTGTTGCTGTTGTTGTTTTTGTGCCTGCGAGATTAAGTTCATGAAGTCCCAGCCTCCTTCGAGTTTTGGAGCTTCTTTACCGAACTGATGTGGTGCACCTTGTGCCTTGGACATTTTATCCATCTTGTCCATGAAATTACCAAAGTTGCTCATGCTACCACCACCATTCGTAGTCGCTGCTTCTGCACCTGTACTACCTAGCATACTCTCACCACCCATAGCTGCACCTGCAGGACTACTAGCCAGTGATGCACCTGCGCCTGCGCTTGTCGCTCCAGTACCACCTGCCGCACCACCAAGTCCAAGCATAGCTGCCATATTATTGTACTCCTTGTCCTTGAGGTTGCATTTGTGCACCACCTGCCGTGTTACCCAAGCCCCTAAGCAACGGTCCAATCATCGGATGGTTCATTAAGCCGTCGAACATCGACGGAGCCGGTTGATTTATCTTTGGGTTGCTTTGACCTAAAGCACCTGGTTGTGCGGCCTTGCCAGAAAACAATGTCGACAAATGCCCAAGTATTCCCGACGGAGCATCGTAAGCTGCCGGTGTTTTGTCGCCTTGTGGAAACGGACCTAGTGGACCTTGCAGCACACTGTTTAAATTGTCCATCACTGACGAACCTCGTTGCGGTTGGGTTTGATACGGTTGACTGATTTTCGGATTAGTTGCACCACGCATTCCAGGCTGTGCCATGTGTGGAAACGGATCACCTGGACGTTGAGCACCTGAATATAACGAAGTTGCTGCTTCTCCACCAACAAGTTGCGCCAACGCATTATGATCCAAAGTTCCATCAGGACTAATCACGTTCTGAATCATGTGTGCTGCTTTAATCTTGTCTTGAGGATCTTTACTCATACTATATTGTTGGAGCAAATTGTTATAGAACGGCATAAGAGGCGACTCTGTCTTATTTTTATCCCGTGACGTTCTATCCAGAATTGCAGTACGTTGTTGATCATTTGTCAACATCCCTTTGCGATAATCGTTTTCTTGACCAGCACGTACGTCTTTGTCTATTGCATCTTGTTCACGCTGATCACGCAAATCACCCGCGTCGACTTCACTTAAACTTTGCTTACGATTTGCAAGTCTGTCTTCGTTTTGCCAATGCTGTACGTCCGCATCACTAGCTTTGCCTCTGGACACTTCCGCTCCCGCCATAGCCTTCTGCGACGCGATACGTGCAACCGCTTCTGCAGTCACAGGATCCATACCACTGTCCAAAAAGAATTTATGTAGACTCTGAGCATGTTCCCTACTAGCTTGCGCTTCTTGACCAAGCCTTTCTTGCTCGTTCCCCATTCGTTGTCGATCTGCCTTGAAACCACCACCGAACAACTTGTTAATAAACTCCGCAGCTTCGCCAACATCCAAACGCGGACTCCTATAGTTGGCGTATTTTCCCGGTTCCCATGTCTTCATCGGCTCGAAGCCGAACTCGTTCATCGCATTACTTGGCATAGCAAACTCCGAATAGGTTGAATGTTGTAAACCAGAAACGTTTGTACTTCGAGTACTTCTCGCACTTCTCGTACCCTTTTACTTTGTAAAACCACCCACCAAACAAACTCAAAGGAACGACCATCCAACGGTTGACAAGACGTCGTATGAAGGTCGAACGCCGCATTAGCGGAACTAGAATCAACGCTAGTCTCTTGTAGCCACACCGCAGTCTGGTCGTTCCGAAAGCATCACGATAGCGACGTACGTGTTCAGGAAGAGGACCATTGTACGCTTCCATAAAGATGAAACAGCACGACGCACCGACCTCCCAACCACTGTTGGTTCCACCCTGCGAACCCATACCTTGGAGTGCTTCTATCACGTTTGTGTTCTTGATACCCAACGCTTCAAGCGCCGCCATCAGTCCAGCTACGTTCTGGTTCTTCCTTGAGTCCAACTTCCCACTCGCATCCAACGATTGTTGTTGCTGACCTAACTGACTTCGTGATTGTGAATCCACAGACTGCAACTGCTGTCCACGTCTCGCGGTCTCGACCGTATTTTGCGTATTCGTTGCGGCATTCGCCATACCAAAGTCTTGGACTTTCGCTCGACGCAACTCTTCGGCTCGTTCCAAGTTGGTCTTGTACAAAGCTTCGCCACCACGAAACCCTTGACGAGCCGTACCACCACGTACAATGTCTGTTCCACTTTGAGACTGTGCAATAGAATCGTTCAACCGTTTCAAAAACGCTGCATTGGTCGCAGTTTCGTACGCTCCACTCTGTGGATCAATTGCGGCGGTACTAGCCATACTTGGCTGGCCACTATATCCAGTAGGTGACATACCTTGAATGCCTGCCAACGTACCACCACCAGGAACCTGGGTATTGTCCTTGGTCAACAAATTACCTAAAAACGACTTCTGATTAGCGTCAGTCGCTGGGTCTATTGTCCCAGTATTCGGCATAGACGAAAACAATGACGATAGAGCTGTGGGCAACTGGCGAGAATTAGCCGTGCTAGTCGTGCCAGAACGTACAAAGTTCGTGTTTTGATTTGACGAACCACCACCAAGTCCTCCATGTTGTTGCTGCTCGTCGAGTTTATGAAACTGACTATCAGGTTGTTGTTCCATTAGATTATCTCCTTACGGTAGTGTAGAAAATGTAAGTTCATGCCCATTTTCTTTTTGAACCAATATCCAGCGCCACCGGTCATTCTACGCGTTGCCGCGTCCATGTATTTGTATCCGAACTTACGCGCCCATTTATAACCATATGCATTAAGTTCCTGTATAGCAGTCTTGCACAACTCGTTTGAATAAACCGCATACACAAAGCACGTCTTCGGTTTAAACATGAGTGTCC
>QGNH01000182.1_pt4 | contig 21089 bp, 20 predicted proteins | sample 1735481 | NCBI WGS metagenome assembly QGNH01 (sample SAMN09239004, study PRJNA386568) | Viral metagenome, whole genome shotgun sequencing project.
TGCGGGCGGACAAGACAAAGAACAAAATTTACTTTATCAACAGGGTTTGTCGCAGATAACAAGTTTGCGTGGGGATCGGTCTTTGCAGGCGGTTGAAGCTCAGCGCGACGGTGCGATTGATGCAATGAAAACTATACAACGGGCGGAAAAAAGCGGTCAACCCATGAATAGTTTTGATATGATTAACGTGCTGTCAAAAATAAATGAAGGAAAAGGCGAAGGTAAAATACCGCAAACTTTAGCAGGCAATGTCGGCAAGGCTTTTCAGCTTGTTACTGGTCAACCGGCTCCGTCGACTACGATTGGCATACAAAATGCGTTAAAAGCATTGGTTACACAGATTGGATCGGATGCGGATCAAAAACATGCGGCATACATGGCGCCGCATCTGGCCTTTAATCCTGGATTGACCCCAGAGAATCAGGCTAGATTGTCGGGTTTGGCGCGCGGTTTAAATTATGCGCAGGCAACGGCGCCGGCTTTAAAAACAGCAACCCCCGAAGAAGCCGCAAAGTTACCGTCTGGAACTCATTTTTTGACAACAGATGGGATAGAGCATGTCCGCAAATGATGATTATTCGGGTATTTCTGTTCCAGTAGGATCCTCTGTCAAGGACGATTATTCAGGAATTTCTACTCCAGTTGATTCTCCTGCGCATGCTTACGATAATTCCGTCGAGAGCGCGGCCCCTTTACATGGTTTAGCCGTATCTGCATTAAATGTAGCTAAAAACTTTGGTAAAGGTGTGTTAAATTTTGGTCAGGGATTAGCTGCTGGCGCCGGTAGTGCTTTGGCAATGACACCAGCACCACAAGCATTCCCTAAAAGTTGGCAACTACCTGGTGCAGAGACAATACAACCAAATTTACAACCGCAACAACAGGAAGCCAGCCAAACCATAGCCAATATGGCACCTAAAACGGGCGCGGGACATGTAGGGTTGATTACAGGTCAAATTTTGACTCCGACTACACCTTTAGATATTGCTGGTCTTGGAGAAACGTTAAAGGCTTTTAAATTAGGTGCTGCGACTATTAAAGATATACCTAAAATAATTGGCCGTGGTGTTGTGCAGGCGGCAGAGGAACAAACGGCTATGCCTGCAAATGTATTAAAAATGGCTGGGACACCAACAAGATTAGCACAATTGCAGGCGGTTAAAGGTAAGACATATCAAATTGGACAATCATTGGTTGATAATATATATAATCCGTGGGATAAAATTCCAGAAGCGCAAAATATAAAAGAGATAGCGCAAAAAATACCGTCTGTTTCTTCTTCTGCATTACAAAAAACTTTAACGAGTCATATAATTGAAAATCCGGTAGCCGAATTAAAGCCAGTAAACGATAAAATAATTCAAAAAATGAACGAAATTGGTAGTATTGCCAAACAAAATTCAAATGGGGAACTTACTGCCCCCGATTTGATAAATATTCGTCAACAGTTGGATAAAGTAATTGATAACGGTTTCGGGCAGGAAGCAAACTCATATATAACCGCTCTCAAAGATACCCGGCATACCATAAAAGACATGTTGCTTCAATCGGCAAATGAAAGCGGTATTCCTGAATACGCGGATCAGATGAAGTCTTTTGCCAACAAACTAGATTTGGTTGACAAACTTAAATCCAAACTTGGCGCAAATGTCAAGCAAGGTGAAGACCATGCCGAAGGTTTTATCAGTAATCTTTTTGGGAAAAATCGTACAAACACACAAGAAACATTAAAGGATTTCGATCAGGCATTTGGAACTGATTATTACAACCAGGCCAATGCGGCGCATCTTGCGGATTACCTTAATCCTGAAGGTAAATTACCAATTTTTACAAAATGGCCGACAGGTAGAAGCGGTATGCTGGGGAAAATGGGCGCATTTACTATTGGTAGTCCGCGTGTAATGAGTTGGGCTTTAAATAATCCTGTTAAAGCTTCCATTGCGGCCACAATACCAGCCGCTGCCGCTGCATATAGCGGGATTAATACAATCGCCAATATGGGAGGAAAGTAATCATGCCTTTTAAAAGCCAGGCCCAACGCGGTTTTATGTATGCCAATCATCCCGCTATTGCCAAAGAATTTGAGGCGGCTACGCCTAAAGGCAAGAAGTTGCCATATCACGTTAAGAAAAAGAAAACTATCGCAAATATGATGAAGGATTAATTTTATGACAACATCAATTTTAGGTTACTACGGCCCGGATCCGAAATGGCAAGTATTCTCGGATAACGGTTTGCCGGGAGCAGGATATAAACTCTGGGCTTTTGCTGCCGGTACGACAAGCCCGCTAGATACCTATAGCGATCCATTTTGTCAGACTGCTAATGCCAATCCGGTCGTATTCGATGCAGCAGGCCGCGCGACAATCGTTTTTAAATTAGGAGTAGCGTATAAGATCGTATTGACATATGCGGACGGGGAGATTGATTCCGGTACCGGTTTGCCTACGCTTGGTAGTACGATTTGGTCAATAGATAATTATGGGTCAATCAGCAGCGCATTTTGTACCGTAGCGTCAATAGCGGATTTAAAAGCACTTAATAGCGCAGCGTTTGACTTTGTTTCCGTGCTTGGCTATTATGTTGCGGGAGATCAAGGTGGTGGCTTGTTTTATTGGAATGGTTCCAGCAGCGTAACGCAAGATACCGGCATGGTTTTTTACGGTGCCGATAATTCATCGGGTGCAAATAACGGGCGCTATATTCGTATGATTACGCCCGGAGCAGAAGTAAATGTACGCTGGTTTGGCGCTAAGGGCGATAACAGCAACAATGATACAACCGCGCTTGCGGCCGCAGACACTTATGCGCAGGCGCAAGGCGCCAAACCGGCATTATATTTACCTAACGGCGCATTTAAAATAAGCAGCGATCCCGGTTTAGTTTCGCTTGTGCATCTCGCGGGCGGGGCATCGCTAGTCTGTGCCGCGCTCACGCCTGCGATTAAACCGATTATTGATGATTTAGGTTACCATTTTAGTTGTACAACAAACATTGTTTTCCCGGCTAGTCAAATTGTTCACGCTGAGTGGTTTTCCAGCGTTGCGCTCGGCGGCGGATCAAATGATGATACCGCTGCTTTTCAAAAGGCGCTTTTGTCAATCGCAGCCAATGGTGGAGTATTAGAGGTTGCAGGCGCATCAGTTTATTATAAGATAACAGGAACTTTACCGCTTGCGAGCAACTTAACAATTCGCGGGCTAGGCAATCAATCATGTTTTAAATTTGCTTCAGGAATTTCAACTACCATTCCCATGTTTTTGGGTGCCGCTACTGCGGTTTTAACCAATGTAGCAATTAGAAAAATACAGTTGGATGGTAACGCGACTGGTCAAATAAGCACGCATACGCCGAACGCCATTACCGGTAATTTTAGCAATTCGGTTATAGAGGACTGTTTGATGCAGAACTTTTTTGGGACTGCTATTTCTTTGGGAATAGCAGCGTATCCTTGCACAAATATGAAAGTTAAAGGAAACCTATTTTATCAGAATGGACAAAATCATACCGACGAATCAGGTCTTCTTGCTGGTAGTATTAAAATAGTCAATGGTTCTTATATCGATATTATAGATAACCATATTGAAGATTTTAATTCATACGGTGCCTATGGAATTTGTATTTATTGTACAGCGACATATTCTGCCTTGACTAATATTAACATTAAACGCAATGAACTTATTGGTTGTAATATTCAACACTTTCCGTATGGTGCATTATATGCTGGGGAAGTGGTAGTTGCGGATAATAAAGTAGATTTAAGCAGTGTTTACGGATATAGTACACCAGACTGTATTATGTTTGAATATGGAAACGGCCATGTGCGAATATCTAACAATACGCTTTATCCGAACTTAGTTTCCGCTGGTATTCATGTTATGCCGGTTGGTTCGACTGCTCCGGCTATTCCTTTACGATATGAGATAGATAACAATAGCATTTTCACCACGGCCACATTGTCAACCGAAGCTGATGTAAATGGTTCAACCCATTCAGGAATTAGCATTGAATCAGCCCAACATTATACCGCGTATGTCCACGATAATAATATTGTGATGCAAAATGACGATACGACTGTTCCCGGACTAGTCACCGGCTCTTATGGCATTTGTGAAGATGGGTCTGCTTGGGGTTCTGCTACTGGGACTGTTAAATATGGTACAAACACAATTTCCGGATGGGCTGTATCGATATACAATGCTCATTCAACCAGTACTTTGGTTTTGCCGCAGACCGTTTCGATTATTGGCGATTTGCATATCTCCGGTTTAATATACGGTACGCTGGGCTTAACTGGTTTTATAAATGGTTTACAAATGAGCGTTATGACCACGGCTATAAGCGTTTCTTCAGGTTGTGCAATGGACTCAACAGGTGCACAAATAATAAAACTGGCGTCTATGTTTAATAAAAACATAGTGAATAGTGGCCGGACGGCTTTTCAGGCGTGGACGCTAGGATCAGGCGGTGGCGGGGTTCCCGCTACAGTTAGTTTTAGTACAGGATGGAAAAATATATTTATTATTATGGATTCCGCTGGAACGGTGGACATTGGCCTTGATGATGCCGTAAATCTTGATGCAAATAAATTATTAGCGTATGCCGGAACAATAACCGGCACAACATGGATTTATTATAGGCGCATAGGTTCCGTTTATATTAGTGGGACATCAGGATCGTATCAAGTCCGGCCTTTCAGACAATTCGGTGATTTTTTTAGTTATGATAGCGATATTTGGGCGAATGATTATACTGGTGCCAGCGATATAACCGCCGGGGCGGCAATATCGTTGCTTTATGTGCCATTATACATAGTTACTAAAGCTAAAATAAATGTCCGGTTAGAAAATAACAATACAAGCAATAGTGCCTCAAACTTACTCATAACAAATTATAATGATACTAGTTCGACGCCGGGATATTTTCCATTGTCAATGGGAAGGCCAACGGTAGATGCGGCTAGTTATCTTGCTAGTGCTTTTATTATGGATATCGATACGGTCGTTAGCGGAAGCTCTGTATTGATATACGCTAAAACCGGGCATTCGGCGGATAGGGTATCTATTGCCGCCATTGGATACGCTGATTATCGTGGCAAAGACGGATTTTAATATTATGCTAAAAAACACGAAACCAAAGCCTAAAATTCAAATTCCCATTCATGGGGATTTTAAATTTTTATTTGATCATAGCAGGGTCTGGCGGTATCGTGTTTGCCCCGGCGGCCGTGGCCGTGGAGCAAGCTGGAATTATATACGCGCGTTATTATTGATTGCTTATAATCCGGTAAAATTATGGTATGGACAAAAAAAAGTCCGTATTCTTTGCACGCGCGAAATTCAACGGTCTATACGAGAGTCAACCTGGCGCCTGTTAAAAGAGCAAATTGAAATGTGCGGACTTTATCCGTTTTTCGATGTTACCGACGTTAGCATTAAATGTAAACATAATGGAAGTGAGTTCATTTTTGAAGGACTGTTAAGAAATATTAATAAAATAAAATCATATTCCAGTATTGACATTTGCGATGTAGAAGAAGGCGAAAACATATCAGAGGAATCGTGGATAGATTTAATTCCGACGATAAGAAACGAATATAAGGATCAACCTAAAATAAACGGAGAATATCCCGGTTCTGAAATTTGGGTACGTTATAATCCTAAATACGAAGACGACGCCACGCATCAGCGTTTTGCCGTACATGCTCCTGATAATGCTATAGTTAAATTTTTAAGTTGGAAAGATAACCCAGACTTTCCGGAAGTGCTTAAAAAGGAACGGGAACAGGATTATGCGTATCGCCCCGCTATTGCTAAAAATATATGGGAAGGGCAATGTCTGGGAACAGGTCGCAAAGTCTGGCCGGAATTCAGCGAGAAATTGCATGTAAAACAAATTGATTGGGATATTATCCGCGATCAGGGCAATTGTTATATGACGATGGATCCGGCGATGCATTATTACCCAGCATGCCTTTGGATAGCAGTATTGCCTAAAATTGGTATCAAAGGTACGTTTAAATATGTTTACAACGAGTGGCCGACGCTTAATGATATGGGGGAAGAATTTTATAAAGCCCGCAAAGACACACTTTATGCGGGAACATTAAACGATATGGCGCGCGCTTTTAGCGTTAAGGATGGTTTTGTAGAACATCAACTAAATATTAAGGCGCGGTTTATTGATACACGTTTTGCCAAAGGAACGGGCAGCGGGTCATATTTTAGTGGTTCGACCGACGGGCTTGTGTCTGAATTTGCAAAACGCGAAAATGGCGGTTTGATATTTCAGTGTCCAAATGTAAAAGCTATTGACAGTCAGCGGATGCTTATTATTCAAGATTTGCAGATTAATACTTTGCAGGATGTCGGGCCGATGAATGAACCTAGTTTGTTTGTTGCGCCGTGGTGTCATAATCTGATAACCAGTTTAACTAATCATCGTTTGATTGACGGAAGCGAAGAAGAAGACCCGAAATATAAGGATTTTTCGGATTCTTTACGGATCGGATACGCAGGACTTGGCGGATATATATATCGTGATCCGCGTCCTGAAACACCTGAAATTACTCCAAGTTTCGTTACAGCTGGTTATTCCGGTGGTAGTAACGGCAGTACATGGGCGGCCTAAATTATGATAAAGCGCAAACGTAAACCTACAATAAATACCGTGGATGAACAGAAAACCAAAAACAAAAGTGAATTTCTTGCGCTTGCCGTAAAGCGGTTTCAAAATTGTTTAGACAATAGTATGGAACAACGAAAAGAGGCGGCGGATGATATACGCTTTGTTGCCGGAATACAATGGACGGACGGGGATTTAAAACAACGTGAGCTTGATAGGCGCCCATGTTTAACGGTAAACCGCATATTGACAATTAATAATCAGGTTATTAATGACATGGCGCAAAACACTCCATCGATCAAATATCGCCCGGTTGATTCGGTTACGGATATAGCGACCGCTGATATTATTAGCGGATTAGCACGGCATATATTAAATCGTGGCGACAGTAAAGACGCTATCGACTGGGCCGTAAATAATGCAATAAATCAAGGATGGGGATTTTTCAGAGTATTAACCGATTATTGCGCGTCAAATAGTTTTGAACAAGATGCAAAATTGATGCGTATTAATAATCCTGCCAGTGTTTATTTACCATTTCATCTTTGCCAAAATGCGGATTTTTCCGATATGATGTATGCGTTTATAAGGGAAAAATATCCGAAAGAGGAATTTGAAGAAGAGTTCGGAAAGAACGGCACGAACGCTTGGAAAAATCAAGGCGAAGGTGATAGAAACTGGTATGAGCATGATTCTGTTTACGTAGCAGAATATTTTATACGAGAAAAAACCAAAAAGAAAATTTATTTGCTTGATAATGGACAAACTGTAGAAGACCTGCCTGAAGGGATAATTGCGGAACAGACACGCGAAAAAGATGAATATAAAGTTTATCGTTATCTAATTACAGAAAACGAAATATTTGAAGACCGAAAGGAATTACCTGGGCAATATATTCCAATCGTCGCGGTGTTGGGACAGGAATTCAATGTTGACGGCGTAAAAAAATATTTTAGCATTACGCGCAACGCTAAAGACAGTCAGCGGATGCACAATTTTTGGTTGTCCGCATTTACGGAAATGACAGCTTTGCAGCCCAAAGCGCCGTTTGTTGTTCCTAAAGGAATGTTGGAAGGTTTTGAGACGCAATGGAGAGAGGCTAACAACAAAACTTTTGCATTCTTGGAATACAATGGAATAGTCAATGGACAACCCGTTTCAGCGCCTCAACGTGTACAACCACCGATACAATCTGAGGCTATTATTACCGGTGTACAGATGTCAAGCGAAAGTCTGAAAGAAACCACGGGCATATACGATGCTTCACTTGGTTCAAATGGGCAGGAGAAAAGCGGTAAAGCAATCATCGCCCGTCAACGGCAAGGTGATGTGGCTAATTTTCATTTTGTAAATAATCTCAATCGGGCCTTACGTTATTTAGGCCGGATATTAATCGATATGATACCGGAAATTTATGATAGCGCTAGAGCAATACATATTCTTGGCGAAGATTTGACTGATGAAGTTGTTGTTATTAATCAAGTTTATCAAGACCCGAACGATCCCGACAAACAGCTTTTATACGATCTTACGGCTGGGGAATATGATGTTGTGATAGATACCGGGCCAAGCTATGAAACACGGCGTATGGAAGCTGCGGATAGTTTGACGCAGATTATCCAAGCTGTGCCGCAAATAGGCCAGGTTTGCAGTGATATTCTTGTGCGTAATCTGGATTTTCCTGGGGCTTCTGAACTTTCAGAGCGGCTTAAAAAGACTATCCCACCGCAACTTATCGATGACAAGAGCAAAAACGGCGCTCCAGTATCCGAATCTGAATTGCGCACAATTATAGCTGATTTACAAGCGGTGCAGCAACAATCCGGTATGAAAGACCAGCAAATCCAGCAGATGACCGCCATGATACAGCAGATGCAGGGATTATTAAAAGAAAAAACAACGGGGCAGCAATTAGATATGGAAAAAACCGTTATTAAGGCGCAAACAGAAATACAAAAAGCGCAACTACAACAAGCGCATGAAAATCATGGACGAATTATCGATACCGGTCTGGAATTACATAAAATGGCCCAGCAGCAAATGACCAATGCGCTGAATACGGCTAATCCTGGTCAGGCACCCGCGCCATTAGCGGAGAATAACGCACCTGGCAATAGCCAGAGGGGTTAAATATTATGACAACCGATATGATCGTGGAAGAAGCCGTACAGGTTACAGATGAGAACTTAAGCAAAAAGACCGGTGATGAGCCGGAGGTTGTCGAAACCGAGAAAAAAGACGAAAAACCGGAAGAGAAAAAATCGGAAGAGAAAAAATCGGAACCAAAAAAAAATCATCAAGAGCGGCGCTGGGATAAAGTTCTCGGCGAGGGGAACCGGCTAAAATCAATCGTAGCTCGACAACAGGAAGAAATTGAAGCGTACCGTGCGGCTATGGCCGAACGCGGGCAAAATCCGGAACAGCCTCAATCTTTAGAAAAACCCATACGCTCTAATTATGCAGACGACGCGGGATATATTGATGCGGTGATTGAGTACAAGACCAATCAGCGTATGAACGATATAGAACAGAAAATGAAGGTTCAGACGGAACAAGTTAAAGAGATGACTGTTTTTGAAACGCGCGAAACTGAGTTTAAATCAATAACGCCCGATTATGAAGAAGTCGTACAGGGCGCGACTGATGTTCCAGTTTCTGAAAGTATTATAGCGGCAATAAAGGCCAGCCCCTCAGGCCCCGCTATCCGGTATTATCTAGCACAAAATCCTGATATTGCCGAGGAGTTAGTTGATCTTCCGCCTGTGCAGGCGGTTTTGGAAATTGGACGGCTTGAGGCAAAAATTGTTGCTCCCGTAAAAAGACCGGCTATAAAGCCGAGCGGGGCGCCTGAGCCTGTAAAACCTGTTGCCGGGAACCGAGGGAAAAACACCGTTGACCGGGATAGACTGAACGATGATGAATGGCGTAAACTGCGACATGCAGAGCGCAAGAAAAACCGATCTTAATCAAAAAGGAATAAATTATGGCTAATTCTTTACTAACTCCTACAGAGATTACGAGGGAGTTTCTTGACATACTCCACTCTAATATCGTAATCTGCAAAAACATGGACAGACAATATGAATCAAAATTCGCTAATAGCGGGGTATCGCTTTCCGGTAATAAAATCGGCCCTAACCTGCGCATTCGTAAACCTAACGTTTACAATGTGCGTTCTAGCTGGCCGATGGCCCAGCAGGACATTACCGAAGCGTATGAAACGCTGACGATTGATACCGTGCGCGGAATCGATATGAATTTTGATGACAGCGCGCTAACTTTGACCATTGACGATTTTAGCCAACGCTACATTGAACCGGCCGCGAAACGTCTTGCAGCGGAACTTGATTATGTTGCTGGCGCATACATTGTGAACAATACGTATAATGCTGTTGGAGAAATCAGCACCACGTATTATACGCCGGGTTCAAACTCCAAACCGACAACGTTTCTTAATGCTATCAAACGCGTTAAGGAAAATCTTGCTCCTATGGACGACGGGATCTGCGCCATTATCAGTCCGACAACTGAAGCCAGCGTCGTTAGCGGTTTATCTGGTCTTTACAATCCGCAGAATGCTATTTCTGGGCAGTATGAGGAAGGTCAGATGTCGCGGGCGCTCGGTGCTAAATGGTATATGTCACAATTGCTTTCCTCTCATGTCAACGGCACGCGAACGGATACTTCGCCGATCACTTCGGCTGCTCCGGCCTTGGGCGCAACGAGTATTGTCGTAACCGGCGCAGGAAATTCGTTGACTTATACGGTGGGCGACACTTTTTCTGTCTCAGGTATCTATGATGTCAATCCAGAGAGTAAGCAACAGTACGCCACGCTTAAACAGTTTGTTTGCACTTCGGCGGTAACGAGTGCCGCAAATGGCAACGTAACGCTCTATGTGGCCCCTGCAATTTATACCAGCGGCCCGATGCAGAACTGTACGGCGTTTGGCACAACTAGTCGCGCGCTTTACAATATTACGATTGCCAATGGTTATCCTTCCGGCCCGGCCAGTTCGACTATGCCGGTAGATATTGTAATGCATGAGAAATCTTTTGCATTGGCCACGGTGGATCTTGAACTGCCTCGCGGTTTGGATATGGCGGCGCGCGCGTCAAGCGACGGAATTTCTATACGTTTTTTGCGCGGTTATGACATTTTAAACGCCAGGATGCTTTCCAGATGCGATATTTATTTCGGAATTTGCAAACTGCGGCCTGAATGGGCTTGCAAAGTCTGGGGCGCAGCAGCATAACTTTAATCTAGGCCAGGGACGGCCTTCTGATGTTTTAATTTTTATAACAGTTAACAACAAAAAAGGAAAATGATTATGGCTATCACTAACACGTCTGGAACAAATTTTGTTGAACTTATTGGTGCCCGGCAACCCGATGGAGTGTCCATTGGCAACGCCACAACCGATAAGATCACTCTTTATGGCGGTACACCCGTTTCACAGGCTGCGGCAATTACGTTTACCGGCACGACATCCGGAACCGACGCTTGCGCTGCAATTTCCTCAATTCTGGCAGTTCTTTCAACGGCTGCTGGTGGGATTGGAATTACCGCGTAACTTTTTAAAGGGGCGCAAGTAATTGCGCCCTAGTCTATATTCTTGAAAGGAACAAAATGGATATTAAGGAATTTGCAAAAGAAAACAAATTGAAAATAATGATTGCAACTCCATTTTATGACTTTCATGGTTTTGCTCCCTATATTTCTTCGCTTGCGTCTTCGGTAATGATTATGCAGACTGTCGGCATTCAAACGGAATATTTGACTGTCTGTGGTAATGCCTATATAGAAGACGCTCGGAATACCCTGGCCCGTTTGTTTCTTTCGTCTGATTTTACACATTTAATTTTTATTGATTCTGATTTGCAGTGGGATATTACATCTTTGATTAATTTAATTTTAGCAGACGAAGAAATCGTCGGTGCGACATTCCGCTTTAAGTCCGATGACGTTGATTATCCCTGCACCATTAAAACTGATAATATTAATTATAAAACAACCGATACGCATGCAGGCCCGCCCATAGTTACGGATAAAGGGCTTATTTCCGCTACGCGAATCCCTACAGGATTTATGAAAATTAAGCGGTCTGTTTTTGAGAAATTAATTAACCTTTATCCGGATAATTTTTATTATTCTCCTTACACCGAAGAAAAAACTTATGATTTTTTTGGCCGTATGTTAAAAAATCATAAAAAATTAGGCGAGGACATTTCTTTTAATCAAAGATGCATAGATGCAGGAATAAAATTATTTATTGAACCACGCTGTACTTTGACGCACTGGGGAACAAAAGGATGGAAAGGAAATTATCACGAATATTTGCTGGCACAACCGCAGGCCAAACCTGTTTGGCAAGCAACTCCTGAAAATTTGATTGCGATAGACAACAAGCTTAAAAACCTTGAAAAATCATTAACAAAAATCATCGATAATTCCGGTACTAATGATATTTCAGTAGTTAAAAAATTTGATTATGATGTTGAATTTGAAACTATGGCGGCGCGGGTAAGATATGAGTAAGATTTTGTTTTGTATTCCGAGTTATCGCGGCATTATTTATCCTGCATTTAAGGAAAGTTTTGAACGCGGGACAAAAGCCGTTGCGAATTCCGGTCATCTAGTTGCCTATCGTACTTTTAAGGGGCATTCGCTTATTCCGCTTGTGCGAGCGACAATTATTCGTGATTTTCTTTCGACACAAGCAGATATTTTATTTATGCTTGACGATGATTTGAGTTGGGGCGTGGAAGACATGCTGGCAATGATAAACACCGAAGGCGATGTTATTTCCGGCGCATATCGGCTAAAAACCGATACCGTTTTTTTTCCCGTATTACCATACAAAGACAAAGACAAAGACGAACAAATGCAAATCCGTGAAGACGGTTGTGTGCGTGCGGAAAAGGTAGCGGGAGGATTTTTAAAAATCACGCGCGATTGTCTGACAAAAATGTGTAAAGCATACCCTGAACGTGAATTTGAGGACAAAGCATTTGATGGTACGAGTAAATTAGGGTGTTGGGATTTTTTTCCTGTTGGTGTTCATAACGGTATTTATCAGGGAGAAGATTACGGTTTTTGTCGTTTATGGACGGAAATCGGCGGGGAAATATGGATTTATCCTGATATAACTTTTAATCATTATTCCGAAAGCGGAAAATATTATCGCGGAAATTATTGGCAATATCTGAAAGAAACGGTTTTAAAACTCGAACCTTTACCGGCAATGGTGTAATATGGTTAAAAATGCGGCAGGAAAAATTTATTTTACAATATACGACAACGATGCGGAAGCATATATAACTTCGGATATTTCCGCTAATTGTTCAGCGATAATGATCATAGACGGTATTGCTCATGCTGGGACTGGAACATTTTCTCATATTAACGATAAAGATTTTATGTATTCATATCTTGCCGCCGAATCTAACGGGGATCAGATTAGATGCCGAATTACTTGTTCGGGAGGAAATTATCAAATAGATTCACAGGATTTTCAGTCCGTTACGGCGCCCACGGTTGCCCAGATTGACGCACAATTAATCAGTAGTCACGGCGCGGGGGCTTGGGGCGCGGGGGCTGGTGGAGCAAATACGATTACCGTTATTACGCAAATTGGATCGACGATTGCTATACCTAATGTTGCTATATCTATTTATAATCAATCAGGCGGGCTTGTAGCATCTTGTCAAACAGATGCTAATGGTCAAACCGTGCTTGATGTTTCTAGCGCATTATATACATTAAGACCGGTTAAAGCCGGATTTAATTTTTCTTCCGTTTCGTGGAATGTTCCCACGGACGGGTTGACAATAACTATTACGGGAATCGCGGCAATATCCAGTACAAGTATTTTCGTTATTACTGTATTAGATATTATTAAACGCGCGTTGCGGTTGCTTGGCATAACGGCAACAAATGAAACACCGGACGCTCAAGAAACCGCTGATGCGTTATTTGTACTTAATGAAATGATGGATGCGTGGCAGACTGAAAAACTTATGCTTTACGCCATGAAAAACGAAATTTTTAATATCACAGGTGGCATAGGGGATTATACAATAGGGCCGGGCGCGGACTGGGACACTGCCAGACCACTTAAAATAGAAACGTGTTTTGTCCGCGATGCCGTTTCGGGAAATCTTGTTGATTATAATGTTGAACTTATTCCAAACGATAAATATGAGGAAATACGCCTCAAAATACTTGCGACAACATATCCTACTTTTGCGCGTTACTTGCCTGGGCCATTTCCAAATGGAACATTATCATTTTGGCCCGTGCCTAATAAATCGATGAGCGCGGGCATTAGTCAGTGGGGTTTAATAGGAGCGTTTGTAAATTTAAGCGATCCTATTGTATTGCCACAAGGATACCGGCAGGCTTTGGCGCATGGACTAGCGTACTATTATGCTTCCGAATTCGGCCTTAATCCGGCAAAATTTCAGACGCAAATGATAGAGGCAAAAGCAAATATTAAACGGATTAATACTGAGGTTGTATTGGCGGGAACTGACGCGAGTTTAAGAAACAATCCGTCGCATATTTTTAATATTTATGCAGGTTTGTGATTATGGAAATCTCATTTTGTGGCGGCATGAGTAAAGGGCGCTCTGTTTCAGTTGACGGCGCGGAATGTGTTAATTTATATCCCGAAATAACCGGCGCTTCACAAGTAACCAAAGCTAATTATATTACTAATCCTGATTCAAAAAGTAATATGATTTTGATTGGTACGCCGGGAACCGTTGAATTTACAAAAATTCCAGGTTATGGCGTTTGCCGCAGATTATACGCTTCTGCCCTTGGGCGATTGTTTGCCATTATCGGTAATAAGTTTTATGAAATAAAACCAGATAAATCTTATATTGTACTTGGTACTCTTAATACTGATAGCGGTTATGTTTCCATAGCTGAAAACAATTTTCAGTTAATGCTTTGCGATGGGAATGCCGGATACATTTATAATTTTCAAGAGGTGCTTGATAATTCCGGCAATATAATGGCTGCGGCGGAAACTTTTGTAACAATATCCGATCCGGCATATCCGCTTGGTAATTCGGTAATATGTATAAATGGTTTTTTTATACAGAATGAAGTTAATACATCCAATTTTTGGTTTTCCAAATATCAAAACGGTTTAATCTGGGACGGCACCTGGTTTTATGCCGCCGAAGGATCGGCTGATTCTATTCTCGCTATCGGGACAATAAACAATGAGATTTGGTTATTTGGCAGCAAAAGTATTGAAATTTGGTATAATCATCCGCCAACAGGTACGGACGCATACGATATTTTTAGCCGTGTAAATAATACTTTTTTAAATATCGGTCTTGCTTCTATTGCTTCCGTCGCAACGATAAGCAATACAATATTCTGGCTGGGAAGTAATCTTGAGGGAAACAATACAATTTACTCCGGCACCGGCTATACTCCTGGACAAATAAGCACTCACAGCCTAGAATATCTATTAAGTCAAATGACCATAACCGATGACGCCATTGGAATGTGTTATCAACAAGAAGGCCATGCGTTTTACGTGCTAACGTTTCCTAATGGGAATCAAACATATTGCTACGATACATCTACCGGTTTATGGCATGAACGGGGCAGGTGGAATAAATCAACGGGCACCAATGATGCATGGCCTGGAATATGCTGTGTATTTTGGAATAATAAAAATTATATCGGTGATTATCAAAACGGTTCTATTCATCAGCTTGATCTAAATGTTTATACCGATAATGGCAATCCCATAATCCGCAAACGTACCGGCGGACATATCCATTCTGATCGGCAACGTTTGTTTTTCCATGAATTTGAAATTGATTTACAGCGGGGGATAGGTCTAACAAGTGGACAAGGTTCAAATCCGAAGGCTTGTTTGCAATGGTCTGATGACGGTGGATATAAATGGTCAAATGAATATTGGAGCAGTCCTGGAAAAAAAGGAGATTACCGAGCCCGTCTGCATTGGCATAGATTAGGATATTCCAGAGACAGAATATTCAGGTTGACGGTTTCCGATCCTGTTAAGTGGGTGGTAATCGGATGTCGGGGAGATATTGAGATCGAAAAGGAATAGCTATGGTTAATACTTCAAAACTTGCTCCACCACCATTAAAATCTAATGATCCGAATTCTCACGAATGGAAAAGATACCAATCCGATTTGTATGATGCAGTTTTAAATAATCCGGGCGTACCTGGAAAAGACGGAAAAGACGGTACAAACGGAACAAATGGCAAAGACGGGATAGACGGCAAAGACGGAATAGACGGCAAAGACGGGCAAAATGGCGCTATAGGAGCAACGGGGCCGGTAGGGCCTACCGGCCCATCGGGCATTTTAAGTGTTACGTTTAATATTAATTTTTTGATTGATGGAGGTGGTGCAGCCATAACGACAGGCAACAAACCTTACTTGCAAATTCCAAGATTAATTTCTATAATCGGTTGGACGTTACTTGCCGACATTTCCGATTCCATGACCATTGATGTTTTAAAAAATAGCTATGTAAATTTTCCGGTTGCCGTGAGCATGGTTGGTGCCGGAACAAAACCTTATCTGAGTTCACAGCTTGCGAATACCGGCAATGTTTTGGATTGGAGTACGGCGACGCTTAATGCGGGAGATTTTCTCTTGATTGATATTACGGTCGCATCAACAATAACCAAAGCCAGTTTAATTTTGAATTATACCGGATAATTTATGTCTCAACTAATTGTAGGTGTTGATACTACGACAGGCGATGTCGGGACATCTCCTGATTTGGGTTTATCCTGGGGCTATGAGACAGCCGCTTCGGGTGAAACCCTTTACGGCATTGACATATCAAAAGACGGATCTAAAATTACTGCCTGCGCTTTTGGTGGGCATATCTGGACAAAATCCGGCGGCTTATGGACTTCGAGGGATATTGCCCGTAACTGGTTTAGAAACAAAATGTCTGCTAATGGAGTTATCCAGGTTGCTATTGTTTACGGTGGATATGTATATGTGTCAACAGATTCGGGCGCAACCTGGACGCCCTGTCTTGGCGCTTCCCCGCCTGGCGTTGCCGGTGTTGCAGACTGGCATGGCGTAGACATATCGGCGGACGGTACTAAAATTGTTGTCTGCGCATATACAGGCGGCGGTTTATGGCGCTCAGATGATTCCGGCGCAACCTGGGCAAGTCTTGGAACACCCTCCGGGCCAAATCCCGCTGATGTAGCAATATCAAACGATGGAGTATATATTACCATTTGCGGCGCCGGCCCCGGACAGTGTTATTCTTCTCAGGATTCAGGCGCTACGTTTGGAATATTCAGCACTATTGCGGATGCTTGGCTTGGCGTTAAAATGTCTGACAGCGGACAATATCAAACGGCAATTGGATATTCAGCCCCTAATATTGCTTGGGGGGTGTTTTCGATTAATTATGGTGTCACCAGTTTTGCCGTTACTTTTGATACCGGCCCGTTGGGTACTCCTTACGATGTAACAATGAACGATGACGGTACTATTCAATTTTGCGGTTTTTATGGAGGGCCTGTTTACAAATCGGTAGACTACGGAGCAAACTTTATAAAACAGGTGTTGGACGCTAATGTATTTGGCGCAATTGCAATTTCAGAGCCGTTGTTATTACACGAAATAACACAAGCAATTTTTATTTAGTAAAAAAAGAGTAAACATGCCGCAACTGCACCCATTGACGCGCTGGACAGATAGCAAACTCTGGCAGATTGCCATAGGGATTATTATAATTATCGGTGCGGATTTGGTTTTGCATTCATTTGAATTTGTCAAGGCGCAGGATGAAAGTCATATTATCGCCACGGTCATGGCCTCGCCTGCTATGGATAATCATGTACGGGCTGTAAATAAGGAACAGGTATCGTTGCTGGTGGAAAATGTAAATTTTTTACTGCTCTGTAATTACGAAAAACTAAGCGCGGCTGAAATTGTCAGGATGAAAGCGCGCGCAAAAGCCATGTCGTTTGAACAACAGAAACAAACGGAGCAACAGCCGTGAATGCAATCCAGGATATCTTCCGTTTTGCCGTAGCCGCAGGGGACAACACGCCGGGCTTGGCCGATCGTTTACCAGCGCCGTTAATTCATTTTGATGAGCATAAAAACAAGGATTATTATGGCTTTATCGCTGTTTACGATAAGCGCGTGATCGTTTCCATTCGGGGCTCGGAAGATTTGGAAAACTGGATTGAAGACTTTAAAGCCGCGCCTCTGGCACAGCACGGCGGTTGCCACGACGGGTTCTATCAGATATTTGATTTTTTTAAGGATTGGATACACCTGTTTTTTTTGCAGGAACAAGAACGAGATGTGATTTGTACCGGACACAGTATGGGCGCCGCTGTTGCCACGCTTATTGCGGAACAGCTTGCCAGCGATCCGGTTTTAAAAGCCAAAAGGGACATATCAAATATTAATTTTGCCTCGCCCATGCTTTATACGCAGTCCGGACGCGACGCATACAATCATCTGCCGCTCAATACTACGCGAGTATTTTTAAAATTTGACCCGGTTCCGCTTCTGCCGGGCTTTCAGTATCGGCATGTCGGGAATGGTTATTATTGCCCGGAGCCGTGTTATGATTTTTTTTTGTTGGCAGAAAATCATTATCCGTCAATATATAAAAAATACATTGACAAAAAGGCGGGTGCGTAATGTACCAAATGCTTCATTTTCATCCCGAAGAAGTGCTTCCAAAATCATGGCTTGATGATTATGGCGGCAACGCTCTTTTAGCTATGGATGAAAGGATCTTAATGAGCATTGACGCAATCCGTGAATATTTTGCCGTGCCGGTTGTAATTAACAACTGGGCAGCCGGTGGAAGTTATATGTATCGCGGCCTGCGGACTCAAAATTGTCAACAGTATACTCCGAATAGTCAGCATTCATTCGGCCGCGCGATTGATTTCGATGTTATGGGAGAAACAGCAAACTATGTGCGAGGAATTATATTAAGTAATCGCGCGCGCTGGCCGTTGATAACAGCCGTTGAATTGAATGTAGATTGGATTCACATCGATTCCCGAGACGGTACGGGAAATTCAGATATTATTTTATTCAGCAAATAGGATTTTTTGTGAGCAACGGAAGCAGGCTTTGTATCCTTAACAAATTGGAGCATTGTTCCGCGCGCAATAAGGAAGATGGGACATGCAGTCTTAAAGTGGTGGCGCCGTTCGCTACGTGCCGTTTTGCCATGTGCCCGGCGGAATTGAGCAAGGAACCGGAAAGCAAAAAGAGGACGTTTAAACCAAATTTATGAAAAAACTATTTATCATTTTTGTTCTGGCTTCGCTGGCTTTCGGGCAAGACCGTCTCAGCATCGTTGATCTTGGTAAATGGATACAGACGGCCTATTCCGGCACTGTCGACCGGGCGGATAAGATGCAGTCAATATCGACAACCAATCCGCCGACAATTGGCTTGGTTCCGAAGGACGGTACAGGCAAGGATACGGGTGTAGCTGATATAAAAATGTGGGTAATGTCATATACCATTGCCGCGAAAACATTTTATCTTACCGTATACTCGATTGATTCCCTGTGCTTTTTGGTCTTGCCTGAGGCATATAGTTTTTTGGGCAAGGGCTATAATGTAAAATTTACTAAGTTGACAACAGCGAATTTGTCAACGGCGGCATCGAAATGAAAAAAATAATAACATTTTTAACCGTTCTTTTATACATCACTGCTTTGTGGGCGGTGACATATGTTTTAGACCAATCGTATACTTTATATGATGCATCTTTTTGCCTGCAAGTGCGCCCTACCACAGGAGTCCTATGGCAGGCAACCTCGTTTACACCATCCGTCACTGGCATTTTAGGCAAGATCACTTTGCGAGTAGCTAAAGCTGGGGCACCATCCGGCAATGTTTGGATTGAAATACACGCCGATAACTCTAACAAACCCAATGAATCAGCGATTTTAGTCCAGTCCGATAATGTAAATCCGGCAGGGTTCAGCACATTACTAACAACCGGGGCGGAACAGGATTTTATATTTTCAACACAGTATTCTTTGACCGCAAATACAAAATATTGGATGGTATTTAATGGCGATTATGCCATATCCACGGTAAATTGGGCTGCGGGTTTCATAAAAAACAACGCATCTGCCACTTTCGGATACAGAAATGCGACTGTTTTTGTAATCCCGTATGCTACCAATGCCAACGGCTATTTTTTAGAATATTATTATGTACCATCGACCGCCCGTCACAATACCGCCAAACCTTTTTATTTCGGCTTCGGAAGGAACTAATCTATGAAAAAATTAATATCTGCGCTTATTGTGCTTTTATGTGTAACCGGCATGTGGGCGGAATACAATAAAAATGTCGCCTCGCAGGTTATCCCTATCGTCGTGCGCGATACTCTTGCCGGATACCGTTACTGGGTTGGCAACGACAGTAACAAGCTCGCCGGATACGTTATCAAAGACGGCGCACAGGGATTACGGTTACACGGTACATTTGCGGCTTCCAGGGACAGCATCGCAGGCGGCGGCGTAATCGGTTTTCATTACACCACTTTACAAACCGAAACAAACTGCGACGAATGCGATTTTATTTTTACCGATACCGGCAATCACATTCCCGATCCGGTTTTTATCCACACGATACCAAGCCCGCTATTTACGGCGGCCAGCGGCACGGCATGCAGCTCATTGGTCAATACAAATTACGGCCTTATGCTAAAACTGCCGGATACGACACTATTGACGCGCAGCAGGATGTCTAAAGCGGACAGCATCGACGCCAAGATCACTACGCGGCTCGCTACAACCGGATATACCGCGCCAAATAATACCGTTTCAGCAGCACAGGCCGGGAGACTGGACAGTTTATTGCACATGCCGAGCAGTTTGTATTATACCACGCAGCGAAGCGGATATCTGGACAGTCTCGATCAAAAAATATCGGCCTGTTCCCGCCCGGCAGTAGCACAGACAATTACAGCGCCGACGACGATGGTACTTAACACCGATCTGACCACAACTCGCATTCATGCGCTCGACTCACTCAATGCTGCTATAACAACTCGTATGGCAACATTTACTTATACCGCTCCAAACAACAAATTTGATTCAACGATATGGACAGCGGCGCGGGCACATAGACTGGATTCGCTTGATAAAAAAATATCCAGCATTTCAGCAGGGAGTAGTTCTCAATTCGACTCAACAATCTGGACGCATTCTCTGGCGAATCATTTGCTCTTGACAACAGATACAACGCACTGGGGAGCTCTGAGGGCATTACGCATAGATAATTATATCAGTAGCAGACAACCAAAAACAACCGGGCATTGAAACGGAAGCAGGATCTGCCATTCAAAACCCCACGGATCGTATTGTATTATTGTGCCCGTTTTATATTTTGAGAGCATCTGTATCTTTCTTTGGATCGCCCTTACTGTTGTT
>QGNH01001493.1_pt2 | contig 21089 bp, 23 predicted proteins | sample 1735481 | NCBI WGS metagenome assembly QGNH01 (sample SAMN09239004, study PRJNA386568) | Viral metagenome, whole genome shotgun sequencing project.
CCTGAGATGCGTGAGATCAAAGGCGTCTGGGTCCCCTCCCACGAGGAGGGGTGTATCCGTAACATGGTGGACTTTTCTTTCCCCGAACCTTTGGCGGCGGGGCGCTTCATGAGCGTGTTCGAGGCGTACCGGAGCAAATAGTGACCCCACTCGCTGCCTACCTCGAGGACTGCCGCCGCAGGGGACTCTCAAAGGCGACGATGTGGAGCAGGTCACATTCTCTGGAGAAGTTCGACAGAGAAGTTGGGTTGATGACCGCGACCACCGAACAGATCGCTACATGGCTGGACCGCAACATAGCCATGAGTTCAAAAGGAACCTACATCGGAACCCTGCGAGCCTTCTACGAATGGGCGCTTGACAATGAACACCTTGAGGTGAACCCAACGAGGAAACTCTCAAAGCTCCGAGTACCGAAAGGCGAACCTCACCCAATCGACGCCGCTGAGCTCACGAGGGCGATTTCTGGCGCGAATCCCGAGATGAAGGTGTGGTTGCTGCTCGCGGCGGCTGGGGGACTGCGCTGTGTGGAGATTGCGAACCTAAACGTGGAGGATATTCACCTCGAAGAACCACAATGGCTCCATATCGGCTCAGGTAAGGGTTCTAAGACCCGAAACATCCCCCTGCACCCTGACATAGCCCAGGCGCTAAAAGTCCTCGTATGGCCCTCACAGGGGCGCCTTTTCCCTGACTTGACCCCCCAAAGCCTCTCCCAGCGTGGTTCTAGGTACTTGAAGTCGGTCGGGAGCGTTTCGACCATGCACAAACTCCGTCATTACGCCGCGACGACCTACTGGGCCGCTCTGAACGATGCCGGGACTCCTGACGTTTTGCTCTTAACTGATTTCCTGGGGCACAGTTCTCCGAGTACGTCCCTGATTTACACTCGCCGCGATCAATCAAAGGGGATGGAAGCCATGAAGCACTTTCGGGTCGGATCGTGAAATCAACCAAGCAGACCGCCGCACAATTCGAGCGTCGTTACCCTCACGGAACGTTCGAACGATTCACCGGAACAGAAGAGATCCTTGGGTGCGATTGCACTTCCTGCGAATCTGCCTACAGGAAGCGAGCAGTTGCGCGTCAGAGTTTCTCCTACTACAACCACCCCGAGCAAAAGAGGTAACGATGGAAACCCTGTTTGATCTAATGCCACTAGAGGACGTGGACGAGAAGTTGAGTCTCGAGGAACGATTCGAACTCTTCCACGCCAGAAACCCCCAGGTGTACGAAACGCTTCGAGACCTAGCCCTTGATCTGGTGGACAGGGGAAAGACCAAAATCGGCATAGCCATGATCTACGAGGTACTTCGCTGGCAGCACGCGATGAGGACGAAGGACGACAATGGCTACAAGTTGAATAACGATTTCCGCAGTCGCTATGCTCGGTTGCTCATGGACAACGAACCACGACTTGCCGGCGTCTTTGAAACCCGGAGAATCCATGACTGAGGACTTAGCCGAACACCGCAAGTCCAAAGAACGTCTTGGCTTCATGGGAGTACGCATAGTCAAGAACCGACAATCCCTCGACGGTCTCTACGCCCTACGAAAAGCCCTCTGGATAGACCTTGACAAGAGGGGGGTTCCGAGGGCGACTATCGCCAAGTGGAGCAATGTCGATCCGGTCCTGGTGTCTAAAGCTCTGGGCGCAAAGGGCGAATCCGAACGATAAGGGCGCTCATCTGGTAATTTGAGGCCAGTGAACATAGAAACCCCCACCGTGGAACTGACACTTTCTGAGAGGAACCAGAGAGCCGCCCAGATGAAGCGAAGGGGCAGCACGTATCAGGTGATAGCCGACACCCTGGGGATTGCACTTTCAACAGCCTACGCCGCCGTGGAGAGCGCGATGGCGGAGATACCCTTCGAGGATGCGGACACCCTTCGCAAGATTGAAATGGCGCACTTGGACAAAGCACAGGAAAAGACCCTGGAAATACTCGACTCTCGTCATGTGGCTATATCCGCGAGTGGGAAAGTCGTCTACTCCGAGACGGGCGATGAGGTCTTAGACGACTCGGTATCGCTAAAGGCCGCTGAAACACTGGTGAAGATACAGACCCGGCGGGCAAAGCTCCTTGGGCTGGATGCACCTACCAGAACGGTGGCACTCGTGGGGATTATCACCCTCGAGGACCAGAAGTCCGACATCAACAACCTATTTGAGCGATTGAAGGACCGTGAGTTGGTCGAAGGCTAAGACGGTCGCCAACTGGCCTAAGGAGAAACAAAGGGAATTCCTTGAGGACTTGACCCCTGAACAGGTAGCCGAGCTTCACCTTCAGCCCTGGTACTGGATTGGACGGCCCGAACAGCAACTCCCCGAAGGGGATTGGCTTATCTGGCTCCTGATGACCGGACGAGGTTTCGGAAAGACCCGGACTGCTCTTGAGAACTTCGTCCTGATGATGGTGGCGTTACCAGAGTGGGAGGGGACCCCGACCCAATGGGGGGTGATTGGCGAGACGTTCTCAGATTGTCGAAATATCCTGATCGAAGGGCCCGCCGGGTTGATTGGGATATTGAATCGCCTGAAAATTCCCTATCAGTACAACAAATCCCTGTGGCAGATAGTTCTTGGAACAGGTCAGATAATCCACATGCTCGGTGCCGACAATCCAGACGTGGGACGCGGGTACAACTTCGCCGGTCTGGTGATGGATGAGTTCGCCAAATGGCGCAACGGCAAGAGAATCTGGCAGGAAGGTCTGCACTTCACCCTTCGGGTCGGGCCAAAACCCCGAGCAATTGTGGCGACTACTCCCAAAATGGGAAACACCCAACTGAAGGAGTGGCTCGATTCTCCCAGGGTGATAGTGACCAAGGGGGCTCTGGACGACAACGCCGACAACCTCCCCGAATCGTTCATTGAAGGGATCGCCGAACAGTACGCCGGGACCAGATTGGAGAGGCAGGAACGCTATGGGGAACTGATTGAGGAGGTCGAGGGGGCACTGTGGAAGTACGACGACATCCTCATTTGGCGCGGTACGCTGCCCGAGATCGTTCGAACGGTCGTGGCGATCGACCCCGCCATCACCAATACTGAGAATTCCGACGAAACGGGGATTGTCGTCGCGTCTAGGTGCAAGGACGGTGAACTTCTCATCAGGGCCGATAGGACCGTCAAAGCCCAACCAAGTCAATGGGCGCAAAGGGCGATTGACACCTACCACGAGTTCGAAGCGGACCGGATCGTGTACGAGGACAACCAGGGCGGCGATGCGTGGGCGGACATCATCCATCAGATTGACCCGTTCATCCCGGTGAAGCCGATTCACGCGATGGTCGGGAAAAGGCTCCGAGCCGAGCCAATATCGTCACTGTACGAACAGCACAAGGTCTTTCACGTCGCCCACTTCGACAAGCTCGAGGGTCAGATGACGAGTTGGGAGCCCTACGACCCTAAATCGAAGTCCCCGGACAGAGTTGATGCTCTCGTCCACGCCCTGACGGAACTGAATCCCAGCGGTACCAAGAGTAGATTCATCAGTGAACTCATGGACTTTTGCCCGAACTGCCAACAGGCCAACCCCAAGGGCCAGGTCATCTGCCAGTCTTGTGCGAGGCCGATGTAATGGGCTACCTCAAGGATCGTCAGGCCAAGAAAGACGCACGACTCATTGAGACGTTGAAGGCCGCGGGGATGATGGGGAACCTTCCCGCCGGCGCTTCGGTCGCTACGTCAATCCTCCCGAATTCGAACATCCCCACAGGACCCTACGGGCAATTTCCAGCGATGGCCGAGGCGTTGATGCGAAACGGTGCTACCTTCGGCGCACCGATGGGACCTGGGGTTCCGCTAATCCCCGTTCCGCTCGATCGTCCCGAGGATGGTGATGCACGGGCTTCGTTCCGTCGCTTCCAGTACGACATATCCCACAACCTCAACATCAACCAACGTCAGGCGCTATGGAACACACTCCGCGCAGCAGCGGTGGGTATCGACGCCATCTCACGGTGTATTCAAATTCGCACTGCAGACGTAATCAAGATGGACTTGGACTTCGGGGTTTCGCCTGACTTCATCGCGCAGATCATGGCGAAGGACAACGTTTCGTCCAGCGAGGCCAGTACCACGGCTCGCAAACTGTGTTCCCCCGAGATCGACCGAATGAAGGAGTTCTGGGAGAACCCGTTCCCCGAGGACAACCGGACCTACACGGAGTTCATGGGTGAGGTCATGTGGCAGTTGTTGGTCTATGACGGTCTCGCGGTCGCCCCGGCGTTCAACCTCGGTGCCGAGTGCATTGGTTTCGAGATCATCGACGCCCCCACGATCAACATCCTTTTGAACAACTATGGCCGTAGGCCACTTCCACCTGCGCCGGCGTTCCAACAGAACCTCTGGGGCTACGTCCGTGGCGAGGCCGTGGGGAACCCCATCAAGGGAAAAACCTTCCAGGACGGCGGAGCACCGTATGACGTGACGGCCGCCGATGTCCTGAGTTACTTCCTCCTCAATCCACGTACCAACACTCCCTACGGTTGGTCTCCAACCGAGAAGGCACTACAGATCGCTGACCTCTACGCCGAAAGGCAGAGGTGGCTTTTGAGCGAGTACAAGTCTGGAACCACGGCAAAGCTCTACTGGCGAGCGACCGACGAGAACATCACCCTTCAGAACCTCGCTACCTCAGAACGGATTATCAATGAGGGACTAGCGGGGATGACGAACGCCCGCTACCAAACCAAGATCATGCCCCCAGGTTTCGAAGACCCGTTCGAAGTGAAGAACGTGGACGAACTCTACAAGGCTGACTACGACGAGCACTGGCTAAAGCAACTGGCGTCGTTCTTTAACATCATGCCCTCGCAGTTAGGCGTCATCGCTCGAGCGGGTCTGGGGGGTGGGAAGGGCGCCTCAGAGGGCGAGGCGGATATGTCCGAGTCCGTTTCGAGCAAGCCACAGAATCGCCAACTCGAGGGGATTATCAACTCGTTATGTCGTCAACACCTGGGCCTTAGTCGCAACGTGGTCGCGTCGTTGAATAACGACGAGGGTTCTGAGGACAAACTAGAGCAGGCCAACGCACTCAAGATCCTCATCGACAATGCTCTTTTGACGCCGAACGAAGGGCGCGGTGAACTCGGCATCCCCCTTTCGCCAGAGCCCGAAGCCGACGAACTCGCCTACGCCACGGCTACGGGTCCAGTGTTCCTGAAGGGGCTTCTTGAGGCTCAGGCAACGGCTCAAGACCAAGCGGCCAACCCCCCGGAGCCAAAAGCCCCAATAATCATGCAGCCGACAGGAGAATCAAGTGACGAAAAAACGAGCGACGTCAACAGCCCTACCGACCCCGAAAAAACCCAAACAGCGCCAGTCGGTGAAAAAGGCGAAGAGGACAAGGCTTCACTGAAACTGGCCGAAGCCCAGGCGTTTAAGAAGTTCATGGGGAAGAGCCGTACAAGAGAGTTCGAGTTCTTGTACCACACGCCCGAAGAGGCGCGGTCTCTGAAGGTGGGATTAGCACCACTGGGAAAATCCCACAAGCCCCACAAGGCTGAAGAGAAGCTCAGGGCAATCGCCTCAAACCACGTAGGAAAGATTTCCACAGCCCTGAAACTCACTGGAGTTGCGGCGGCCATCGCTGGAGCGGTGAATCACGCCAAGGACATGACCCACCTACTCGATGAAGGATCCGCGACCGCGATAGCCACAACTTATGCACAGGCCACCGGAATTGACCAAAAGGCGCTACAACTCCGTCTAGTCAGTTTGTACCAGGAGGTAGGGAAAGAGGCTCAGGACCAGTTCGTGAAACAGACCGGTGAAGCGGTTGGATCAGTGGACCTGGGCGGATTGCTCGAGCGAGCGAACATCACCATTTCGGGGATAAACGCAACCGCTCAGGACAGGGTGATTACCGCCGTCAAAGACGGACTCCTGAATGGAGATTCAACGTCTGCTATTGCGGACGCCATCCAGGCCACGGTCGAAGGGCCGATGCGGCTTAATCAGGCAGATTTGATCGCCAGGACCGAGACAAGCCGCGCGTATTCTCAGGTCTTTGGTTCGCAATTACAAGCCGCTGGTATGGCAACATGGGATTGGGTATGTGAGGGGGGCGACCCCTGTCAAGCCTGCTTAGACCAGGAGGGGACGAAGGACATCACCGATACCGACTACCCACCCCTTCACCCGAATTGCGAATGTGCCATAGAGGCTTCTGCCTCCTAACCGAACAAGGGAGAGAAAGTGCCAGCAAAACCGGAGATTGACCTGAGCGAATTCCGTAGAATCCGAAAGCCAGGCTGCGCCTTCGCCAACCTGACCGTCAAAGCCGAGCATGTGGACACACTGAGAGCGGCGATGCAAGCCGACGACATCTCGGGTGATTCCGTTCAAGAGTGGCTGAAGAAGCGCGGCTACGCCATCTCGGCTGACTCAATCCGCAGGCACCGCAGAGGGACGTGTGTATGCCTGCCGACGAACTAGAAGAACTCAGGTCCATAGACCGCGAACAGGCACTACGTCAGGCCAACGCGACCCTACAGACACAACTCATCGCCGCGAAGAACAAGGGCGCAGAAATCGTGAACGCCGTGTACCAAGCGGCCTACGACGCCTCGCTTCTGGCGAGGACCGAGAAGGCCAAGCCACCAGTTCCCGACAAGAGAACCAAATCGGCTGAAGTCGCACTGTGGCACATGACCGACTGGCAGGGGGCCAAACTCACCACGTCCTACAACTCAGAGGTGATGAAAGAACGCGCGTGGCTCTTTGCGACCAAGGCCGCGAAGATCACTGAGATTCAGCGTACAGACCATCCGGTGAAGGACTGCACGATCATGTTCGGCGGGGATATGGTCGAAGGGCTGTGGAACTTCCCCACGCAACCACATGAGATCGACGCGACACTTTTTAAGCAATTCGTCACCGTCGCCAAACTCATCGAGGAGGTAGTCCAGTTCTCGCTTGGTGTGTACGAGCACGTCACCGTCGTTGCTGAGTGGGGCAACCACGGGCGTCTTGGATCGAAGCGTGACGCAATCCCCAAGTCCGACAACCTGGACCGGATGACCTACGAACTCGCTCGTCAAAGGCTTGAGCACGAGACCCGACTTACGTGGGCCGACTGTCCCGAGGATATCCAGAGGGTTGAGATTGGCAACTATCGGGCGCTTCTCATGCACGGTGACGAGGTTGGTCGCTCGGGGTTCGCCAGCCCTTCGACGTTCCAAGCTGCGGGCAACAGGTGGAGAGCGGGCGCCTACGACTGGGACTTCCAGGACATCTACCTCGGGCATTATCACAAGCACGCCCAAGAAAACCTCAGTGACGGCCTCGGGGCTATCTACTGGACTGGATCTCTTGAGTCGGACAACCGCTACGCCCGAGATTCAATGGCAGCGAGCGGTGTACCGAGCCAGCGCCTTCACTTCATCGACCCCGACAAGGGTCGGGTGTCAGCCATCTATCAAGTCTGGTGCGATGGCTAATGACCACGAGACTGACCTTTAGGCGCAAAAAGCAGTCTAAAGACCATCATCCTGTCTCTCAAATCCAGGCACGTACGGTTGTACGGGTCTACTCGGGAATGTGCCCCACCTGTCGCGAACATCGGGACGACCTTGATATGCCGTGTCCCTGGTGTGGTGAAGTTGAGTGAAAATCCTCCCAGACCGCCCCTACTACGCCGAGCAACTGGGAATTTATGACCCAGACGGAGTGATTCGCGGGATCTACGTTGGCGCATGTGTCCACGAACGGGTCTCGTGGAGTGTGTGGGACCAGACCAGGAGCCACGCGCACAACCACCGAAAGAACGAATGGTTCGGGTGGGTCTGCATCCTCGACCCCAAAGACGTTCTGACGCCCACGGGGAAGATGACGGCCACCCTCGCGCATGAAATCTGCCATCTACTCGTACCTGACGTTTTACACACGGCTACGTGGAAGCGCCGGCTTACCGAGATGGGCTTCGGTTCCGAGATCGAACGTTGCGGGCTGAAACCACTCTGACGGAAACGACAAACTTGTAATTCGTCGGTAAATTCAGTCCATATGACGACTGCTATTGACGGCCAGAAGTTCGTTGCTTTCACCTCGAAGGCGAAACAACCCGACGGTTCGTACCTCGTCTCTGGAAGGATCAGTGACACGTCACTTGACCTTGACGGTGAACGCTGCGACGGAGAATGGCTTGAGAAGGCCGCAAAAACGTGGTTTAAGGACCACGGGAACATCCGCGATATGCACCAAGCCGTCGCGATTGGAAAAGCCAAGTCCATGACGGGTTCTGCCGTGGATGGTTTTGACATCACCGCGAAGATCGTTGATCCCCTCGCTATCAAGAAGCTCGAAGAGGAGATTTACACGGGATTCTCCATTGGTATCAAGGGGACTCGTTACGACCGCTCGGAGAAAGCCCTTTCGACCGCCCCCGGAGGCGTCATCATCGGAGGCAAGATAGTCGAGACCTCACTGGTGGACGTTCCTTGTAACCCAGGGGCCAAGATCGACCAGATGGTCGTCGCCAAGGCCGCTGAGATTGGCGATGTCGCCACCAACGGACTTCCCCCCTGCACGGAATGTGGCGGCGTCGGAAAGACCCTCGTTGACGGCACCTGGACCGAATGTGACAAGTGCGCCGGAAGCGGTGAGGGAAAGAACGACATTCTGCCAGGACTCAACACAGGACCAGATCAACACGGAGAGGTTGGAAAGACAGTGCGCGACATTCACGGATTCCGAGATGACGAGTTGACCGACGAGCAGAAGGCCGCCGAACCCGACGACTACAAGAAGTCCTTCACCGACAAGGAGCGTTCCGACCTTGCTGACAAGGACCAGGCGATGCCCGACGGTTCCTTCCCAATCCGCAACGTCAGTGACCTGAAGAACGCGGTTGCAGCCTTCGGGCGGGCGAAGAACAAGGTTGCCACAAAAGCGTGGATTATCCGTCGCGCAAAGGCCCTTGACGCCACGGCAGAACTTCCTGACTCATGGGGCGTTGGCAAGAAGGCCGCGTTCGCGGACGCTCTCGTGGCGTTGTCCCTGGTCAACAAGTCTGCCGAACCGGGTCAGTGGACCCATGACCCCGAGATGCTTAAGAGCGTCGAAGAGGGAGTCGTTGCTTGTATCCAGCAAGAACTCGAAGAACTCTGTGATGGTGAAGATGAGCGTTGGGACCTCCAAGTTTTGCTTGATGTTCTCAACGGATTCCTTTCATGGCAGATGCACGAAGCATTTGGAGGCGAGACAACCTCGCCCTTCGCACAAGGAGATGATTTGACCATGTTCGTAAGCGCCGACACCATCAAGGCCGCACAGGCCGAGGATGCCACCGACGAGCAGAAGGCTGCGCCAGTAGCCGAACTCGGTAAGGCCCTCGGTATTGACAAGATCGCCAGTGACACAGAGGACATCGCGAAGAAGCTCACCGAGCTTGCGACTGTCGTGGACACGGTGAAGAAGATGAGCGCACCCCGTGAATGGGCGTTGCGAGCATCACAGGAGCAACAGGAAGTCCAGTCAGAATTGGAGCACGCAACCCGAGAGTTGTACCGCTTCAAGTCAGCGCAGAACGACCTTTCCTCTCCTGAGGACCGAGCGAAGTATGACTCGGTTGTCGAAGAGTGGCAGTCCAGAGTGGACGCCCTCACTTCCAAGATCGGAGCATAAGCATGAGTTTCACCTCACGCGCCCTTGACCTCGCTGACGGCGATCCGGTTAGGGCCGAAAAAGTAAAGGCCGCAGTCCTCGAGATGTTCGAGACCGGCCTCAAGATGAAGGCCGCTGGGTATCAGTTCGTACCCGGTGCTGGCGTCATCAACCCTCGCCAACAGCAAATGCTGGCGGAAATCACCTCATCGGGTAAGGCCGTAACGCCTGACACGGTGAAGGAGTGGGACCTCGCAACGCCGGTGTCCAACACCGCCATCCAGTACTCGGGTCTTACCCCGTACTCGCTGGAATCAGCGTTGATCCACCTGTACCCGAAGGACTTGACACTTCGCAACTCGGCAGCTCGCGAGACTAAGGCCGGTCCTGGTTTCGAATTCCGCCGCATTACGTCGGTGACGAACTCGGCCTACAACGTCAACACCAGTCCGTTCTTCGTTTCGACCTCGAACACGATCACGGTCAACGGAACGACGCTGAACCGTCCGCCGAACATCACCTACACCGGTGACGCGACCTTCCTCCCGTTTGTGGAAATGGGTTGGAGCGACGAAGTTGCGCTCCGCCTGATCTACGCGGCGAACGGCTGGAGCGACCCACAGGCTGAGAGTGCGCTTGCACTGTTGAACGCCCACATGCTTGGCGAAGAGAAGGCGCTTCTTATGTCGCGCTCGACCTCGCTCGGTGTCTCGGGTATCTCGGCTACGGCGGCCTCTTCGTCCACCATCACCTCAGGTTCGGGAATCACCGGCGGAACGGTCACAACCGTTCTCGTGGTGTTCAACACTGGCTTCGGTGGTTCAAAGGCGATCACGGCGACGGGTCTTTCGACCCTGACGACCGGACACGGCGTTGACCTCACCTTCACCGGTGCGGTTCCTGCCGGTACTGTTTCGATCTCGACGTTCGTTGAGATTGCGGGAACGCCGACCTGGTACGTAGGTACGTCTACTTTGCAGGGTGGAATCTCCCCGGCGAAGTTCACCGTCTACACGGGCACCACGCCATCGACATCTGCCGACAACGGATCCAACCCTGCCTACACGCTTGGCGGTACGTTGATCTCTGGCGCGTCGAGTTCCACCATCGCCGGTTACGACGGTCTCATTTCTGAGGCGTCAACCAACGGTGGCTACTCGTCCTACCTCGGCTCCACGTTGTCCACGTCAAGCCCGGGCTACGAGTTCTACACGGCTCTCGAGTCGCTGTACGCAACCCAAGGCGCGGACCCTGACCTCATCCTCACCACTGGCTCTATTGCCAGCGAACTGTGGAGCGCGGTCACGGCGAACGGCGGAACGAACAACTACCGCGTCACCCTTACCGCTGGTCAGGATGGCACGTCGCTTGGTGGGGCGGTCAACTCGATTGCCAACCCCGCAACCGGCACGGTGGCACAGTTCAAGGTCCACCGTTACATGCCCGCTGGTATCGCGGTCGTCCACTCAACGCGAGTTCCGTGGGCTGACAGCAACGTTGCAGCGACCCTCAAGGTCGTCAACGCGGCGGACACGATGTACGTCAACTGGCCCGAGATCGGCTTCTCGCGTGACGCTTCGACGTACACGCTTGGGACTGCCTGCTTCGAGGCTCCGGTGCTGGACGGCATCATCACCGGCATCCAGTAACACAAGCCTGATTGGGGGGTGGGCGCACGGCTCACCCCCCTTTCTTGAAAGGACATCGTGCGGGTTCTCGCCTCAGACCGTTACATGCAAGGACTCACCCTTAATGAAGGGAAGGAACACCTCGTCCACAAGGACGGGACGTTCCACCTTGACGACGCCACCGGAAGGACATTGGTCAAGTCTGGCGATTTCGCACAGGTCGGGATCAACTTTCAAAAGGTAGCGGGGCACGAGTGTCCGGCATGCAAGAGGCTGAACGTGTTCAAGGACTCGTGCGGCGGGTGCGGGTGGCATGAGTGAGGTTCACGACCTCTATTTCCGGCTCTGGCACTTCCTCTACCAGCAGTGTCAACTCGACACCTGGTTCGGAAACGTGGTGGCTGGTGTTGTCGTCTTTTTCTTCGTGGACGTGTGTTGGCAACTCTTCCTCAAGAAGTGGGTCAAAGAGGCGATAGCCAAGATTCACCGCGAGGAACTTGCTCGTCACCACAAAGAGGTCGTACAGCCGGCACTGGACGCGCATCTCGAAGAGGTTAAGAAGCACGTAACTCCAAAAACAGACCCGACAAAGTAGGGTGAAAGTATGACTTTCGGTTCAATCGTCACCGTCCCCAACCTGACCCAGATAGGCAGAGCCGAGCCGTACATATCGGTTGAGACATTCAAGGACGACCCCCTCTCGAACTCACTGGATCTCTCACAACTCGTAGAGGGCGGGTCTCAGACCGCGCAAGATTCAGCCATCTACCGGATGATCCTTCGAGCCTCAGCGAAGATTGACAATCACTGTCTCGGGCCAACCGGAACGTTGAACGCCACCCAGGTAACGAAACAAGGACAATCCTTCGTAGACCGCGATGGGTGCGTAACCGTATTCCCCGGCGAGAGTCGAGTCATCGGGATAACCGGGGCTGAGTGGGGTTATCAGATGGGCGCGTGGAGTCAGGTCCCCGTCGATTCGTACCACATGTGGGCCGAAGAGACCGGGTTCAAGATTAAGATCGCCGGCGGAGCAGGGACGGTCCAGTTCGCGGGGATTGGCGACCTTTCCGCACTTTTTCAAGGTCGGTCCGCTAACGGGCGCGTGTACGTCAACTACACCTACCTCGCCGGATGGCCCAACTCCTTCACCACCGCGTCAGCCTCAGCGGGTGGCTACACGCAGACGGTGCTTGACCCCACTGGGTACATGCAGGGGATGGAAGTCACGGTATGGGACGGGATTGGGACCGAGACGAACTTCGTCAGTTCCGTGTCGGGAAGCGTCATAACCTTCACCAACCCTTTCGTCTATAACCACGGAATAGGCGTGAACGTCACCACCCTTCCCGCATCGGTTCAGCAAGCCTGTATGCACTTCATCATCGGCATGGTGAAGTCCCGTGGTCAGGGTGGACTCGTCATTTCCTCGGACGGTTCGGCGGAAGCGGTATCAAGTCGTCAGGACGCAATCTCTAATGATGAAGCCCTCGCCTACGATCTACTCGACGCCTTTGTGGCGAACTGGGGACGTTCGTAAGGATGCCGTTCACGTCAACGGTCACGTCGATAACCCAAGAGGACGATTTCTTCCTCGTCGCGGGTCAGGTCCACGCCTATCTTCAAGGACTGGCGTCCCCGCCTAACTCACCGAACCCAAATGGAATACCGTATCTCACGCAGGTATTCCTCTACCCAGAGAAGGTGACGCCCGAGGGGGACTTCTACCAATCCCCCGGCATCGGCTTCGGGGGACTTATTTACCTGTGGTTCGGTGACACGACTGACGACGTTATCGGGCTCGCTGGGCCCACTGTTTCGGAGAGATGGTTCGAGTCGGTCTTGACGATGCGACTCATCTTCCGATCGCAAGAAGAGGATTCCCAAAAAGTCGGTTGCGAGAATGAGAAGTTCGTCTCCGGGGTAATCTCCGCCATCCACCAAAGCCGAAACGCCGGCAGCCCTACTACGGCAACCGGACAACCGGTGAATGTCTTTCAGTGGGGGATGGGCGGTCAGAACGGAGGACCGGACATCCGGGTAACGCGCTTCCTCCCGACTCAAATAGACAATCAACTCTCCGCCACGCAGGTAATCACCACCATCGAGGTTAGGGTCAATCGAATCAACTATCGCTAACGGGCGCGAAAATAAGCAGACCTTTCGGTAGTTTCTGAGCATGGCACTTAGGTTCACCGGTCCCGAGGGGACGTTCTACGCGAAGGTAACGGTAGGAAAGAACTACCAACGCACCCTTGAACCGATTCCAGGTGAGTTGTACGAGATTGACGATCCGGGCGACGGGAACTGGGCCGCAGAGGGCACCGAGAAGGCCGTCAAAGCCGACAAAGGACCCGTTGCCCCCGACACGACTAAGAACGCCGAAAACGCCTCTACAGAGGCTCCAGAAGGGATTTAAGGTATGGCTCTCGCTTACGCAAGTCGTAATGGCTATCTAGGCATCGTTAAAGAGGCCACCTACGGGACGACCCCCACGACGGGTGTCTCGTTCATCCCCGTCGCGGATGATGTCGCTATCACGCTAGGACAGAAGTTCCTCGCCAACGAGTCCCTGGTCGGTTCACCAGTGATGACCATTGACGAGGTGCAGGGCGTTCGTTCTGACGACATCACTTTTAAGTGCGGCATCTACGCCGACACCTTCCCGTTGCTCTTGGTGGCGGCTCTTGGTGGGACGGACAGTGTTACCGGCGCTGGGCCGTACACGCACGTCATCAAGCTCTTGAACTCCGCCTCCACGGGTTCACAGCCCCCCTCGTTCTCCATCATGCTCTTTGACGGTGCGAACTACTGGACGATGGCGGGGTGTCGTCTCGACTCCCTTGAAATCCCCTTCTCCTCGGACGGGACGGTTGACGCGACGTCGAAGTTCATTGGCAACCCCGCGACCTCGGGTACATCGGCTCCTACGGGTTTCGCTTCTCCGACGTTCTCAAGTGAGGTGATGATTCCAGGTTGGTCGGTCTCTGCCACGATCAACTCCGTCTCCATCCCCTACATCAACTCAGGGACGCTGACGATTGCCCGGAACACAGCGGCCATCTTCACAGAAGGCTCTCAGTCGTCCTACGACAACTTCGCCGGTCCTATCAAGGTCACTGGCAAGATGACCGCGATTGTCGCCTCACAGTCGGACCCGTGGAGCGCGGCGTCTCCCGCACAAGCCTTGACGAGGGACCAGATAGCGACCGTCCTCACCTTCACGGACCCCAACGACGTCACCTCAGCGACGGACCACTCGGTCTCGTTCACGATGACCAAGACCCAGTACATGAACCCCAAGCGCAGCCAAGGCAAGTTGTACGTTGAGGTGGACGCTGACTTTGAAGCGGTCTCGAACTCCACGGACGCTTCTAGTGGGGTATCGCCCATCCAGAGCACGACCATCAACAACACTTCAACGGCCTATAACTAGACTGCCCTGAAAAGGGAGGCCCATGAAGGAAGTCACGCTTTCAACTGGCCAGGTCGCGGTGCTTCGAACGAAGGACGAATTGACCGAAGGGCAGAGCCGAAAGATAGAGGTTGCTCGAGCCAGAGGCGCAGCGGTCTTTCAACGACTCGGTACTGAATCAGAAGGGAAACTATCCATCCCCCCAGAGCAGATGGACAAACTTAGCGACGAGGACTACACGAACCTGCGAGGGTTCGAGGACAACGTGATCTCCGTGCTGACCATCTCACTCGACGGTGAACCAATCGGTCAACCGACCGACCTCATGCAAAAGACCTACGACGCGCTCTCCAGCGTGGCCCTCGCGGAATACGCCGGACTCGCCCAAGCACCAGAGGGACCGGACGAGAAAATCGACCCTTTAGCCGAAGCCGCCGGATCAACCGTCTCCTCGTAGGGGGCAACGCTGACCCAGAAGTACTCTCGTACTATCGCGAGTACGACTTCCGCAAAAGGTTCGGTGGCTCCCATCAGGATTTTCTTGAACAACCAACCGAAGTAACCTTGTGGTTGAACGAGATTGATAGGGCGATAGTTGAGCGTAATTCTTGAAGGTAAGAACGAGTTCCTTAACGAACTTGAGGGCAAGAAAGAGGCCGCGTCACTCGCGGCACGCAACATCGTCACCAAGGGGCGTTTGATAGTCGCGACCAAAGCGCGTAAGACGTTTCGCCCCTACCCAGGCGGTCGAAAGGTGTCACAGAACCCTCCGTGGAATCCAGCCTTCAAAAGCCACATCGGACGCACGTACTACGTGTTCATCCCCCCCTACCAAGCCCAACCCCCCAACCCGACGAATAGATCCGGTCAACTCGCCAAATCAATCGTCGGTGGACCAGTCGTGAAGGTCGGGGTGGGTGCGTGGTCGGGGACGGTCGGGACCATCCTTCAATACGCAGGATTCGTGGAGCGCGGGACCTCGCACATGACCAAGGAACCATTCCTTGAGACTGGACTGCGGAACTCCGCAGAGGATTTGAAAGCACTCGCGGAACTTGAGTGGGAGAAAGCGTGGGCTGACGAATGAGCGTCCTAGGAGGCCTCACGCCCGTTACCGCTGTTCTCCTCGCCGATACTCGCGAATTCTCTGCGAAGATAGACGAGGCGGGCGCGAAGATGGAGGCCCTTGGTGCCTCTACGGACACGTTGGGCCAGAGGTTCACCAAGTTCGGCAATGTCGCTGCTGATGCCGTCCTTGGTCTGGGCGTCGCCGCTGCGGGGTTCGCTGTCGATGAGGGTTTCAAACTCACCGAGACGATGGACAAGCTCCAAAACGCCACGGGACTCTCTGACACTGCAATCAAGGGTCTCACCCAAGACATCATTGGAATCTCGGATAAGACCGGCGCGTCAACCTCGGACCTCGCGACAGCGTTAGCCAACATCTACCAAGCGGGCTACAAGGGCCAAAAAGCACTTCAACTCACGGACCTCGCAGCGAAGGCGGCACTCGCGACGAACTCCAACGTCGTTGATGTCACGCAGTCCCTCGTCTCTGTGGAGGCGTTGCACCTCAAAGGGACGAAGGACTTAGCCGACACCACGGGGCTTTTGGTCGCTGGTTCGCACGATGTCGTCGGTGGGATGTCCGCTGTCGCGTCAATGATCCAAGGCAAGGTCGGCGCAGCGTTCTCCGAGTACGGCTTCACGCTGAAACAGGCCATTGAGTACGGTTCTATCTTCTCCAAGGTCGGACTCCCGACGCGCTCTATCGCGACCCTTGCGACGGGTCTAGGGAAAATTCTTGGCCCGATTGAGACCGTCACGGACTCCAACGGAAAACTTTCAAAGGGCCTTTCTTCGACGTATCTGAAGATCGAACAACTCGGTCTGAACTACAACAAGGTCGTCAGTGACGTTCGTACTGGCAACCTCGCAGGACTACTTCTCTACTTAAAGGACACCGCCCAACAGACGAACCAGCCCCTTTCGGTCCTGTTGAACACCGTCCTCGGTACTGGTGGGTCGGTCTCTGGATCGCTGTTGTTAAAGAACCTCGGGGCGGTAAAGACCGTCACGGACTCCATCAAGGGTGCGGGGGCGGGAAGTCTCAACTCGGCCTTTCAAACAGCCTCACAACAATTCGGCAACCAACTCCACATCATCGAGACGAACTTGGTCAACTCCGCCGCGCAGTTCGGCATCAAGTTGATCCCGTATCTGTCAATGGCCGCAACGTTCGTGGAGAACGCGCTACAGAGTCTTGAGACGCACCCCGCCGAACGAAAGGCACTTGAGATTGACCTCGGGGTTACTTTTGCAGCGGCCCTTGCGCTCAAGATTGCGAGTGCTACGCAAAGTTTCACACAGACCTCGTTACTCGCCAAAATCGCCATCAACACCTCAACGACCGCGCTCGGAGCCGCCGCGACCTCGACCGAGGGGGGCATTGGTGACGCAGGACTCTTGGGTGGCGCAAGTTCAGGGGCGACGTTCCCCCAAGCGGTTGCAATCTTCGGCGCTGGCGTCGTCGCGTTCGAGGCAACGTCCCTGGTGCTAAAGACAACGTTCGGAAAACATGTGGGTAACTTCTTGACGAAGGGTGGCGAGTTGAACCCAATCAATGACATTGCCAATCTCTTTGCGTCAAAGGTCGAGCCAACCGCAAAACTCGGTTTCAAAGGTGAACGCGCCGCAGCTCGGGGGAAGGTCACCATCAACGTCGGGTTCCATAAATGAGCACGCATGACGGAATTGACGACGACGTTGAGGTGAATATCAGCGTCCCCGTGGCGGGGATACTTGAGTACATCGAGTCAAACCCCGTCCTGCTCTTGGACATCGCGAACCTCGTGAGGAATCAGATAGTCGGTCCAATGGCTCGCCGGATGGGGAACACCGCTGGCAAGACGGCGCAGAAGAAAACCCCGCTCGCCTCCAAACCTCAAATCCCCGGAACACAGAGGGTATGGTGACGGTCCTTCCCTCGCTGCCGACGCTCGACGTGTACGTGGCCTTCAATCCCAACGAAGGATCTACGGCGTTATTTTCGTGTCAGGGTCAGGCGCTCCCGGCTAGTGGGGCGTCGAATTCCTACTGGACGAACATCGCCAACGGGAAGAACGTTCTCTCCTTCACCACCAACTCAGGGAAACAGCACTACCTAGACAGAGTTGAGCCGGGAACGATGTCGATGGTGGTCAACAACCGAGACGGATTTTTCACCAACGGCTCGGTGAACGGCTCGGGGTATGTACTCGACTCGCGTTGTCCGATAGCGGTCACTTTGACGTGGAGCGGGACAACGTACCCGGCGTTCTTCGGACTGACCGACCAAATAACCGAGACCATCGAGAACCAGAACAACTCGACACTGACGATTCAAGCATCGGACTTCTTGAAGCAGCTCTCCCTCAAGTACATGAGTTCTACGAACTTCTGGCCCACCTACGCGAATTCAACTTCGGCAGCGAACTGGTATCGAATGGACGCCACGCAAACGGCCGTCGTCACCAACGCAACCTCGACCTCCACTACGGCGACGTTCACGGCGTTCAATAGTTTCTCCACGGGGCAGAACGTAACGATTACCGGGTTGGCGGTGACCTCGGGTTTCACGAACCTAAACCTTCAGAACGTCACGATCGCCACTGCCTCGGCCTCGGGTTTCACCGTCACCGGTACGTTTATCAGTGGCTCTACCTCACAGGGGACCGGCTCCGCGTTTAGAACAGCCATCCTTGACCAGATAGGTTCCAACAACGGCAACTACATCGGTCCGGTGTCCTTCCCAATCTACGGAGCCATGATCTACGACACGGACGCCTGCGTAGACGTGGGTAACGGTGGTCCGAACGCGAACGCCTTTGTCCGGCTTCCAAACTTCTCTGGGACGCAAGGAGCACTCGACTTCTGGGTTCTCGGCCAAGGAATCGCTGGTGGGGTGTTGACGATCGTGGAGTCAACCGGCTCGACGCAAATCGAACTTCTCTGCAGCGCGACTGGGTATCTTCTCGCCAACGTCCTAACGGTCGGTACGGTGACCTCAACGGTTCAGATAAACGATGGATTCTGGCACCACGTCGGTCTTGTAAGCAACTCTTCGGGAATCCTCACCCTCTACGTGGACGGTCAGTTCTTCACCGGCTCGGCGCTCTCGGGACTCACGGGATGGAAGAGCGCAGGAACCAACACCGTCATACCGGCGTCCATCGGCGCGGGCGCACCGTCGATGTACGTGGATGAGGTCGTTGTCTCAAATACCTCAAGTCTTTCGACGTTAGAGAACGAGGTGAAATCTCGCTACCGCGCCGGGACGCTGTTGCAACTTCCGACCAACCCAACCCAGTCCAGTGTCCTCAGTGGCGACAGAATCGCAGAAGTCCTGTGTATCGCGGGCTTTGGGGTCATCACCAACGGGGCAGTCGTCTTGAATTCCAATCTCTATTACATCAACAACGGGTCCGCGTGGGTGAATGGGACCAGTGGAAACGGCTTAATCGACGTGGAACCTTTCTACTGGGACACGCCCGTCACCACGTCAACGGCCCTTGACCTCATCGGAGAGATAACCGATACCGACATTGGGAACTTCTTTCAAAAACCCGACGGGACATTCAATTTCTTCAATCAGAACTTCTACGGAACGTGGAGTTGGTCGGGTACGAGTGGGACGTGGACCCCGAATTCGTACACGCCAACCGGGGCATATGTCTGGACGGACGACGCTACCTCGAACTACAACTACGAGATTTCAACGCAGGTCGTGAGAGACGACGCGGATACCTGGACGATGGTACAGATAACGCCGCAAGCGGGAACGATGCAGGAATACGAGAACGTTTCAGCGGAGGAACGTTACGGATACGCCGTACTCACCAAGGCATCAACTCTGCACCCGACGCTGAACGCCGCCCTGTCCACCGCGAACTTCCTGGGGTACTTGTTCAGAAGCCCTCTGCCCCGTGTTCAGTCGGTAGAACTTAATTCCACGAACGGGAACGGCTCGAACAACGTCGCAATTTGTGGGACCAAGTTGGGTGACGTAATTAACTTCGTGCGAACGATGCCGAACGCCTCTACGTCTGGGACGTACCCGGCTCAACGAGGGGGTATAAACACCAACATGATCGTGGAGTCCATCCAACTCGACTACCAGGCGGATCCGGGGATACTAAAGCTTGCCTGTGAACTCGATCCCTATCCCATAAGGAGTTAGCGTGCCGGTCGTCCCCAACACCTCACAACCCGGCTATCTCTTCGTCGCCCAGGGGAACGGTCAGAACTCGGGATACTGGACTCCCCTCACCGACTCCAAAGACTTCTCGATATTCGGGACCGTCGTTGCTACGACGGGGGCGGCGAATCAGTACGGACCGTACCGCAACAACCTTCAGGGCCAGTTACTTCAGGTCGCCGGGAAAGTTCTCTCGGGATCGCTCAACCTTGATATACAACAGAACGGAACCGGTATTACGGGACTGACATCACTGGCGTTCACCACCACCGACGCAGTGTTCACGCCTACGAACACGACCATCGTTTCCGTCTCTGACTATCTAGGCCCGTACATCAACTCGGTCTCTTCTGCCGAGGGGCTACAACTCAGTTTCTTGTTCTGGGTGTATTTGTGAGCTGGGTCCCCGTAAGTTCACCAAACCCCTCCTGCGTGGTCTGTTACACGGTGGGCGTGTGACGACTTTAACATTCACGAACTACGGTCCGGGAATTNNGACGGGAACATATGGGCGTGTGACAACGCTAGTAACGTCTGGAAGACCACACCAGCGGGTGTGACGACCCTAGGTGGCATCAGCAGCGTCGGTGGCGTGGGAATATGCCAGGGTTCAGACGGCTATATGTACGTGACCACCGAAGCAGCGGGTAATTGCCAACTCCACAAAATAAGTCAATCGACCGCTTCGGAAGTAGCGAGTTATTTCCTCTTTTACAGTTCAGCGATTGGTCCGTGTATCACCGGACCCGACGGCAATGTGTGGTTCGGCATCGGCAGCCCCGCCGCTATGGTTCGCTTTGACATTGGCACGCACGTGAACACGCAATTCACCGTCTCCAATAACAGTCAGCAATACAGCGACGGAACGTACCTATGGAGTACGGGCGACGGTTACTTTCAGCGTGTCGATATGTCTGGGACAATCACCGCATGGTACATAACCTCGGACACCACCACGTATTCAATCACCCCGGACGGGAGCGGTAATTTCTGGCTCGGTGGTGCAAATCTCTACCGGGTCAGCCCTTCGGGTACACTTCTTGCGACAATCTCTCTTCCTGGTGGCGCGAGTTGTCGGGGGGCGATACTTGGTCCTGACGGACTCCCGTGGTTCGGTGACTACGGGAACTTCAATCTCTATCAGGTAACGTCGTCATCAACCTTCAACACCTACACTTTCCGACAGAGTGGCACGAG
>QGNH01000579.1_pt2 | contig 21064 bp, 30 predicted proteins | sample 1735481 | NCBI WGS metagenome assembly QGNH01 (sample SAMN09239004, study PRJNA386568) | Viral metagenome, whole genome shotgun sequencing project.
TTTTGAAATTCAATGACCGGCATATCATCGACATCTTTAAGAAGTGTTCTGATTTGAGTCTTCATGATCGGAAGATTAACTGATTGCCTTTGTGTTAGAGGATTAACCATGACTTTATCGCGGTATAATTCGTAATTTACATCCCAATCATTTACTTTTCTGAAGCGATAATTCCATGCATCAATCTTATTAGTTCGAAGCATGACCATCTCCGGAGGAGCTAGGAGTAATCCATTTTCATCAATCTCTTGACCTAATTCATTAATTTTATGCTGTTCATCAATGCCGGGAAGTGCCATAAGCAAATAATAAATCAATTTCTTATGTAGACGCAAGTGAATATTCTTTATGATATTTTATTTCTCCATCTTTACGAATCTTTAATGCTTCTTTTAATTCTATATATCTTCCTAAATGTATTCTCTTTTGATTAATCATTATCTCAACTGTCCATTTTTGTCTTGATTTATCAAACCAAATTCCTTTATGTCCAGACATATTATCTATTCTAAGCTTACTATTCATAATATTTTGAGAATTTGTAACAGTCCTTAAATTCTCTCTTCGATTATCAAGTTTATTATGATTAATATGATCCGTAAATAATCCATCTGAAGTTTTATTAATTAGTCGATGCATGTAAATATCTTTAAATTTTAATGTTTTATTTATATATTGTCTTCGAGTAGCATAACCAGTTGAATAATGCCACTTCCACTGATTTAACCATTCAAAATCTGAATCGTTTACTAAAGCGAATTTGCCTTGAGTAAGTTTAATTTGTTTCATGAAGATATTATACTCTTAATACCCCACCATATCAATATTAAATAGAACCAGGAGTGAACCCGGGAACGCCACCAAAATCAGTTTGTGGAGGGTTTGGAGAACGGTATTGCTTATAGTTGACTGCAAATGTTCTGAATGCATCAGCGCCATGAGAAGCCCAATCATGCTTTGGATTGTTTTTAAAGACTTTATTCTTCTCATCCCATTCTTTACGATAATTCTTTAAAGCATTAATGCCGCGCATTGCTTTATCCTTCTCAAACCAACATTGAGAAAAGATTTGACGTGCTGCATTGATTCCTTCATCAATACCCAGGTTTGCACCGATTTCAAACTTAATGCCTAGATTTGCTGCAACTTCAACTCTTGATTTCCCGGTGCCAAGTTCCCGGACTGCAATATCATGCGGAGCAAAATGCCGGCGGTATAAATAACCTTTCTCTTGTAATTTTTGAGCATAATGAGTTAAACCTTCTCCGGAGTTCTCATAATAATCAATTAAATGAATCTCCTGGCCAACCGTTTGGATAAACCAAATACTCATTGAATCATCGATTCCTAAATCCCACGCGGTATCAACCGGCAATGCTTCAATATATGGCACTGTTGTAACTCTATGTTCATTTTCAGCGCGTCTTATGCCTTCTCCAAAGTAAGATCCGATAACCGGAGAAGTAAAAGAACACATATATTCCTGATCAAAATATGCATTTGCTTCCGATTCTGCTCTTCCCATCGCGGCAAAACGCTTGATAATATCTTCTCGCATTTCCATCAATTGTCTTGGAGTCCAAATGCCGGTATCTTCAGCAGTTAATGTTTGAACCCACCATAACGGATTATTCTTTGCATATTCGAACATTCCCCGAGCATGATTATCACCTTTAGGAGTAAAGTTAAAGATTGCAATGCCATCATTTTCTTTAAGAATAGGCTCTACAACGTCCCAAGCATAAGGATCTTGCTCACTCCATTCAGAAAAAATAAACATTTTTGGATTTCCTCCGCGAAGAGTATCCGGACGATCTGATCCACCAATTTGAAATAAAGATATATCATTCTTCTTGGTATAAATAGGAATCTCCATGCGCGTTTCATTTGCTTGACCGGCTCTCAATCCTTCTGGAATATGCTCCCGGTAACGAAATCCATCTCCTCCAATACCATTCCAAAGATTATCTCTTCCCATTGTAAGCGTTGGATAAACAAATTTAACTAAACAAGGATCTTGAATAAGTCTCCGGGGAGCGCAATCGGCAATATCAACTTTATCCTTACCACTTCTTCTGTGCCAGATCTGCATAAAATAACGAATAGGACTTTCACCTTTGATTGATGCTGTTACTGCACGAATAAGCGCGCGTTGATAATCTCTTGATTCAAAATGAAATGGAACTTTCTTTTCATCCATAAATTATTTTGGAGGTTCTTCTGACCATAAATCAACATGTCCTGAATGTTCTGTTTCATTTTTATCTTTCCAACCAAAATTATTTTTAAGATTGAATATTGCACCAATTGATGTTCTTCCTTCCATGAGTCTTGTCTCAACATCCTCGGCTATTTTTTCTCTCGCTTCTTTTATAGTGTCAGAAAACTTACTCTTACGAGAGTATTCAATTAATCCTTGTCTTGAAAGTCCTATTCTTCTTGCTAATCCATGCATGGTATAAGGCGCCGGAGAAATATATGCAAATTCTTTTTCTTCTTTTTGATTCCATCCCTTGATAATTCTCATATCACACCAATTAAAATATTCATCAATTACTGCTTGCATTTCTGCAACTGTTTTAAATTTTAGAGGACGACTGCCTTTCTTAGCAATTGTGTTTCTTACATTAATTTTCTTCTTTGAGGTCTTCTTCTTTTTCATATTTTACCAGTCTTATTAAGAGTTAGGTATTAATTAAAAGATAGCAGAATTTATTATGGGGACGCAAGTTATTCCTCTATATTAGGATTCGCGGTATCGTTTTTATCAGTTGCCGGCTTTTCTTTTGATTGATGCATTAAAACGCATTCGCGGCACTGACGCTTTCCTTGTTTGTGGCAGTCATCAAAACAAACATTATTTATTTTTTTTGCCATATTAAATATAATACCACCTTTTATGATTTAATCAAGCGCCTTGCAATTGTATAAGAAACCAAGTTGCCATACATGTCTCCGGATAAATCAGTAACAATTCCATGTAATAACCAATTAGCCATCCGGGAATGCCTCATGATATTCCACTGCGCTTTATATGCTTCAAGCTCCTGTTGAAATCTAAACTTCTCATCCTTTAAATATTTATCCCACCAAGCTTCCGGATCTTTTCCTTGCTGATTACAATGCACCTGCTCATGTGCTACTAAATCCGGAGGAAGTTCCCGGTCAACATTCGGATTATAAATCGTATCACCATAAGTAAACACTGTTGCAAACGGAGGATTTAAAACCTTTTGGATCTGATCAATATTCGGAGGATAAGCTTTTAAAACTTTCATAATTGATTAAAAATATGTAATCCTGTTTCCGGTTCAACACAATTACGCAAGATTGCTCTTTTATCTATTCCTGAATATTTACTCAAATCAAATCCCTTGCGCTCTTCTAAGGATTTAATAGATCCCATGTGATTTCTACTTTGCTTTGGAATTATCGGAATATTAAAATTACTCCAAAAATAATGTTTATTTATCTCTTGAGGCTCAATCAATGGCTTATACCAACTTCTAACATTTTCAACAACATATTTTCCTTTAAAATATCCTTGTAAAAATAAAATCTCTTCATAAAGCTTCATGTCGGGATAGATTGCTTTATTTTGACCTGTATAAACAGCTAATTCTTTTCGGATATGTGAATGACTAGGGCATGGAGGACTTGACCAAATAAAATCAAATTCTTCAAAGTGATCTTGCAAATAAGCATGCGCATCAGTAACTATAACGTCATCTTGAGGAAAAAAGTCTTGATATATCTTTGCAATCTTTGGATCGTATTCAATAGCAACCACTTTAATATCCCCCCCCCAGAGTTTTCTATTACCACCAATACCAGCGTATAAATTTAATATTTTCATATCGTTCTTAATGCCACATAGCTTGTCTTATTCGAAATGGTATAGGCCTTCCGGATATATCCTTTCATGATTAATGCATGGAGTGCTGCTTCAGCAGTTCCCCGGCCGATCTTTTGTTTAGTAAGCGCTATCATTATTTCCTTCCGGGGAGTTGGAATTTTCTTGACATGAACCCACCAATTAATAAACAGCATAATCGCGGTTTGCGCGCTGGTTTCTTCATCCAAATTTTGGTAGGCAGTTTTCGACATAGAATCGGTAAGCCCTCTTTTTTTAGAGGCCTCAAATCGCATTTAAATGCCTTAGTTTTTGGCAATTTCGCTCTTTTTAGCCTCAATTGACACTTTTTCAACATTTGCCGGAACTTTCGGTTCTGCGATTATTGGTCTATCTATAACCAATAAATCATAAGTCTCCGGATCAAAGTCAACAAATCTTTCATAACCTTTTGGTGCATCCTCTTCTTTAACATCCAATCTTTTCCTGACATTAATTGCATGTCTTACTAAAGCACCTTTGACTGCATCCATTTCAACATTATGAATTGTTAAAATTGATTGAAAAGTTTTGAACATTTCAACTTCTCCTGGTAAAATACTAAATTTTTTAATAAGATCCTTTTTCTTTGGATCTACTTTTGCTTCTCTAAATCCATTTATTTTAGACATATTATTCACCTCCTTTATTATTAGCTTCTGTTGTGTTTTCTTTTTCAAGCTGAACACAAACTTCAACTAATCTTCTGATGTCGCTTAAATGTGCTTCCGGCTTTAAATGCCCGGATGCATCTTCATGTCCAAACTTCGAATGAAATTCGGATATTGCTTTATTTTGTGCTTCGTTTAAATCCATTTTAATCACCTCCTGCTAAAAGTCCTACTGATTTACGATCTTCATCACTATCATCGATCTTAATCCTTTTAATAAGGGAAAACAATTCTTTTGGCGCCGGCCATTCCTTCTTATAATCACATGGAGCGGTGCAAACGAGGCGGCTTTGAAGAATATACATCGCAAGCATATAGTGGGTTCGATAATGCTCGACTTTCAATAATCCTTGACACTTAGGGCAGGTTAAGTTTGGATTCATTTTTTATTTAGATATAAACTTTGTTCTTGTAAGATTTTATACTCTTTTTTGGTAAGGCTTCCGTTTTTAAGCAACTCATTAATCAATATATGCAATAATATTTTTCTCAACCATCTTGGAACTAAAAAGCCTCTTCCGGGCATTCCTATTTTCATAATTTAGATTCAAAATAACTTAATGTATTCGCCCATTTTTGATTATCACCTTGACAATAGACTTGGGCAAGATCGATAAGGCTTCCGGATCTTCTAAATCCCTGGTAAGCACTATCTCTTGATATTGTTTTCGCGACCGTTGTAATAGCTTGCTCATAAGAATCAAAAATACATGGAGAAGAGCCACACATAATTCCGAAAGGATTGTAATCGTAAATATTGCCGGCTGTTTCAAAGCCGCTCTCAACTCCTGCAATGGCCGGGAGCAATCGATAGTCGAGTTTGTAGGTATCTGCTGTTTTAACAAAGAAATGCGCTTCCTGCGCGAGTGGAGAGTGCCTAGCGGTAAGGTAGGAATTAAGCGCGGTAACTCTTGCGTCAATCCGGGTTTCTTGAGCCGACGAAGTATATATTGATTGTCGAGCGATTCCATAAAATATTAAAAATATTATAAAAAGTTTAAAAAATCTCATGATCACTAATTATTACTTCTGCTCTAGGATTTTTTGGATCGGAATTTTTAGTAACAACTAAATTTATTATCTGTATATCATTTAAGTATATACCCTGTTTTTGAAACAAATCAAGTAGCACTTTAATTCCGGCATCAATGTCGCGATTAAACTTATAATAAAAGTCAACATAAAAATATATATCTTTGTAATAAGTTTTAGGAGTTTGATTCATTAATTGTCTTTTTACTTCCCAACCAGCCTCATTCTCCCACTCCCGGACTTTCGGTTTTTTATATAACGGATCCACCTTATCGCGATTTACACCATAAGACTGGTTAATACTAGGAGGCATCGAAAGTATAAACTTCATATATTTATATTTGCAAATTCTTTTAAATACAATTTTTCTCCCCATTTCCGAGCAAGAATAGCTCCCCCAATATTTAAGAAATAACCTAAATGTATTTTTTTATTTTCAGCATATATTTGAGCAAACCATTTTTTAGCTCGCTTATCCCAATAAACACCTGTCGCTCCGGATGTATTATCTTTCCGAAGTCCTGAATGAGATTGATTCTGACTTTTAGTTGCAATTCTTAAATTGCTTCTTCTATTATCAAGCTTATTATAATTAATGTGATCCGTATCAAATCCCTTTGGAGTGCCTAAAATTTCTCTATGCATAAGAATTGCTTTATATCTCATTGCATATCCACTATTGGAATAACACCAGTGAAATTGATTAAGATATTCGAAATCTGCATCATCGACTAAAGCAAATTTACCTTGCGTTAAAGCTATCTGTTTCATAGCAAACTCTCCTGAATTATTTTCTTTTCATGCGACTTTGTTATCTCAAACTTCTTGAAAGTAATTTCAACCGGACTATCTGCATCAACTTTTCCCGGAGACATCAAAATTATTCCTTCAACAAAAATTTCACAACCTCTTTCAACTAAATCAATAATTGAACTCCAGCGCTTAAAATTCCGGTATTCCGGAACTATATCCGTCATTGCCCATTTCCCGGTCTCCAGGATAAAATAAACGCGCTTGAATGATTTCTCAGCGCGGCTTTCCTTTAATGGATCTACTTTTATAACTTTAGCTATCATATTTTAAAACTACTTATAAAAATTTCCTTACCCATACGCTTACTAAGTGGATAATACTTTTCAAACGGCGTAATCCAAATTCTTTTAAGCCAGTAACATGTTTCTTGTCCGGTTTTTTCATTAATTTTTTTTGCAATAAAATCCCCATGCTTCATTTTCTTAAAACTATCCTCTGTTAATTTAGTATCAAACCTTGCTGCTATTTTTATAAATTGCTTAATTGATACAAATTTATTTTTCATATTAATAATTCTGAATTTTCGTAAATATTACCAATTACTTCCATATCCTTGCCATCATCTTGAGTAAATGGATCAAATTCAAACTCCGGGTATTTTCCATCTAAATAAAGTAACCAAAAACCTGCTGCTTCCCATTTAACTTGATATTTTTGTAAATCTTCATCTTCATCGTAAGCATAAAGAACAATATCTCCCTCCCATATCTCTTTTCCATTTTTGTCTTTAAGACCTGTGAATTGCATAAATTCGTATGGCTCAAGACTAAAATCGTGTTTAATATGCGAGTTGTGTTCTTGTCCCCAATAACGATTTAAGGCAAAATTAATACCGTCAACTCTAATCATTATTTTTTTTTCCTTATCCCATGCTCTAAATTTAATTTCTCTCATATCGATCTTAGAAAACTTAATAAATTTGTAAGCATATACATAAAATAAACAAAAGTTAAACCAATTAATAGTAAAAACAAACCGATTAATAATTTTAATTTATTCATATAAGACTCATCTGATTTTCGTCAACTTTAGTCTTTCGACATTTCCTGCAACGTCCACCCTTTATTTTCGCCCGGTGAAAGCTTTGAAATGGTTTTCCACATGTTTCGCAATTCCCGGAAAAATATAATCTTCTCTCTTTGTAAACTCTTCTCATGTTTTATAAGTCTATCTCTTTTAAACTTTATTCTTACTCCAAGCTCTTTTCTTAGAGTAAGATAAAACTTAAAAAGGAATTGTTTCCGAATGCTCCATGTCTTCTGCATCCTCACTTGGATTCCGGACTGGTTCTGCCTCTTGAACTGGTCTTGAATCATTGTCTTTATCGGTTGCTTTTGCATCGAGTAAAGAAGCAATGGTGTCTTCTAAAGTTCCAACATTATCTTTCAATAAGTTAAAGAACTTAGGATCAAGAATTAATTCCGGATTGCCGTCCTGATCTTTAACAATCTCAAAATTAATTACCCATGACTTACCAAAATCGTTTTTAACGCTTTCAGTTGTCAATTTTACCGTTAAGGCAAACATTGGAATTGAGACCGGTTTAGCATGGGTATATTTCCCTGCTTCCTTGCCAAACTCCCAAAGTTTAGATAGCCTTGTGCCGGTAAAAAACATTGTAAACGGTTTAACCTGGCCATCATTAACAATTACGCCTCCTAACAATTGATGGAAAACATTTTGTTTTCCTTGAAATCCTTCTGCGCGATAGCCTCGACTAATAGTCAAGATATGGCAAGTAACTTCTTTGAATTGCTCTTGAGTTGGTGCGTAAAAGAAATAGCCGTCATTTGGTTCCGAACCGTCCGCTAATTGATTTGAAGAGCTTCTGCCTAACGCATGCACTTTAAGTTGTGGCAAACTGCCACCTAGATTGTCTGCTCCCAATCTTGCGCTTTCGTTATACATTGATGCCAGCGCCGGGTTACGTTGAATTGTTGCCAATTCATTTTTGGCTTTTTCCATGCCCTCTTCTTTTGCTTTAGCTTCGGCTTCAGTTTCTGCCTTTATTTTATCTGCCGTTTCTTTTGCTTTATCTAATCCACTCATATTATTCACCCCCTCTCCCTATAAAAATATAAACTAATAGTAATTCTAAGCCTAATCCGGCTAGTCCGAGTCCCATGTAAAAAAGCCCTTGCATCATCATATTGATATTAAAATTGCAAATGTAATTAAAGAAGTCATTCCGGCGATATAAAGATATGCAAGTTTATGATACCGGAAGTCTTTTTTGCATCGATAGAGGATTATTCTTTGATGTCTATTCATGTTTAATCCCCTCCTTTGGAAGTTTATCAATTGCTTCCCGGATGATTTGGGCGACCGGTTTTGCAGCATAGAAAGAAATCAATCTCAATTTCTGAAATTGATCTTCGGTTAGATGAACATTTATTACTCTATCTTTTGTCATAAATGTATTATTCCACAATTATATTATTATGTCAATAGGCAAAATGAAAAGAAGTCTTCGCGGCCGGATTTTACAACTTTACCACGTTTAATGATACCTATTAAGGCCTTCGGCCTCTAGGTTTTTCCCCTTAGAAGAATCGTTGTATACCAGAGAGTTTTTTTGATTCCATTGCCGTTTTCAGCATGTCGTTAATCTTTTGCTTAGGATCGGGATGTGCTTGTTTCAATCCGTTAAGCATCTCAACTCTTGCGACTAGGTGCAGTTATTAACCTGCTTCTCTATCCCTTCAGTTTGATAGTTAAAAATTCGGCAGAAATCCCTTTCTACCGACTGTTCAACTATCAAACCTTTTCTTCGTGAACTATAAAATATCGAATTTCTTTAAATACATCTAAAAGATCTTGTGGAAGTTTACCAAAGAATAAATTCATTGTCTGGACGAATTTATCTAACATTGTTAAAAGTATACCTTTAGTCATAAAAAAATCTGCTTAGAATCTCGGCCAAGCGGTTGAAGGCTTTTGCCAAGTCTTTTAACTTGGCAGAGAATCTAAACAGATTAATCCTGCAACCTTACGACTCTTGGCTAGTCGTGCCGGAATTTCACCGGAGCATATTAATTAAAATATAAACCCTTTTATTATGTCTTGTCAATAGTGGAACTGGTGGGTTTGAACCCACGTCCAAACATTTAGATTTAAAATTTATTATGTTGCCTAGTTAAAATCGAGGCAGGTCGATTTCAACGAATGGTCAAAACGAATGGAAGTGTTATTTAAAGGATAGCTCCTGGAAACGCTTTGTTTACCCTTACGCGAACGCGATTCCGAATTGTGGCGTAAAAGCCTGCTTAAACGCTTTATACGCGTTTTGCAGGTATGCAATTATATGCTTTGCATTTAGCTTTTGGCCGTCAAAGTGGCCGGCTTGCAACAAATTTTAAAGTGCAATGATTGTCGAATCAATTCAGTCCCATTTACATCTTATCCCCATTTGGATAAAATTGCGCGCTGTATTTAATTAATTCTAACTCTCTTTTTACATTAGCTAATCTTTGCTCTTCTGTCAAGGGTTATTCGAATAATACTATCTCTTCATCTTGAGGAATTGCTTGAAGATCCTGGAAATGTCCTCCGACTTCTCCCGGGAAACATAAACTATCTCCTCTAGGCAATTGATGGCCTTGCTCATGCGCTGCTATTCGTTCATCTTTCCACATTTTTAACTGATAAACAGCCGCCGCAATTCCTCTATGTTCACTTGCCTTGCCGGCATGATTATGCGTATGAGTCCTTTCGCGTATTGGATAGCCTTCTTTTCCCATATTAACTTTCCTTTGAAGATGTTCTACATAAGGCAGAATCATCTCTAAATCAAATCTTGCGCGTTCTAAATCATTCACTTAGTGCCTTCTGTTACTTGAACTTTATTCATTGCGCTTCTAAATCCGATCGCGTTTCCGGCTACTACTAAGTAACCGATGAAAGCTGCAAAGTCAATTTGTTTAAGAGCCAGTCCTAAAACTGCATAAACAATTGTCGCGATTGCAACAATATAAACTTTCTTACCGTTTAATAAATTAATTACTTTTAGCATGTTTCACCTCCTCTTACACTGTAACTGTTGGAACTTTTCCGTAAATTATAGCAACTCCGATTAAAATTCCGATGACTCCGAGTAAATCAGTAAACCAATTTGCCGGGGATTGAATTATTAATCCAAGTCCTACAATTGCTAAAACTACTCCAATAATTATTACAAACAACCTTGTTAAACTTATATTCATATTTTTTTCACCTTCTTCCTAAAAATCTTTTTTAATCTTTTAAATAAGCTTTCCCGGTGATCTCCATGTAATCTTTTCCATTCTTTTTTAATCCCAATTATCTCAATTAGGGTTCCTGTCTTTGTTTCACCGTATGCGCATTTAACACAATATGAATTTACGACCAATTTCCTGACCATAAGAATTTTAGGATTTTCTTAATTAGTTGTGAAATCATCGTGAAAACGCCGGGTTTAGGTTGATTTGGCGGTGTTGGCGTTGGAATTGGCGGTTCTGGCGCTGGAGGAACCGGATTGCCAGGTTCTACCGGCGCGGTTGAAGGACTTGCGGATGCAGATGGACTTTGTGAAGCACTTAAAGAATTGCTCGGAGAATGCGATGGCGTTTTAGAAGGGCTATCTGAGCTACTAGGACTGATGCTAGCGCTTGGAGAAACAACAATTGGCTTATGATAACCATAAGCTTTAAATTGATCAGCAGTGCCAAAGAAATAGTCTCCGTCAACCTTGCCGTTTATTCCCGGAACTTGCTGCGCGTTTGTCCATTGCTGCATCACGATAAACGGCCATGCACCTTGAATTAATTGATTATCGTAAGCTGCTTCGTATAAACCATATCCGGCTTTCGCAACAGGAGTCCAATCAAATCCTTTTACTTGAGATTTGTTTAAATAGATAAGACACTGAATTTTTGTATGTAAATAAATATGATCTAAAAAGTCTTTACACCAAGCGACTGCATTAGTAAAACCGACTTCGAAATCTAAAACTAGAAATTCCCCTTCATGCAATTCACCTAAAGATGTGAGAAAATCATCTGCTTCAGCTTCAGCCGAATTGCCAAGATCCGGACGCGCGAAATGATACCAACCGACAAGCATTCCTACCCGGTGAGATTCATCATGATTTCTTTGGAATTGAGCATCCTGAAAGCCGACACCTTCATCATCTTTAAAAATAACAAAATTGGCATTATCTTTATAAACGTCGAAATTAACGAGGCCTTGTGCGTATGAAATGTCATTTCCGACTATTTTCATATTTTTATTATTAATCTAAAACCTATGGAGAGTCAAATTTATTTAAAATGCCCGGTTAAAAATATAACCAGTGTAATAATTGTTGAAATTATTCCAAAGAAGCCAACTACATATACCCATTGCTGAACTAATCCATTTGTCTTTCCTGTTTGTGAGTTCATAAAAGCAACCACCGGTTGCAATGTTGTTTCAATATTAGTTTGTAATTTATTAAGTGCGCTATTCAAATCAGATTGTGTAACATAAACACCGCTTGCGCCTTCTGTTCTATTTATCCTATCGGTTACTCCATCAATTTTTTCAGCCAGAGCTTTATGAGCAGATTCGTATTCGGTTCTGGTAAGTAATTTTGTTTGTTGATCTGCTAAAGTATTTCTAAACTCATTAACACTGTCAAAACGTTTTTCATTGGCTACATCTGCTTTATTTATAGCTTCTTTTGTGGCAACTAAGGCAGCAAGAACAGCTTCTTTTGAATCAACAAATTGTATCTGATATTTTGCATCATTAGCATCAATTTTTTCATCAATTCGTCTTACTTCAACTTTTCGTAAATCATCAAGACGTTGAGTTGATTCTTCAATCATGCTTTTTACGTTGATACTTGGATCTAATAAAACTGTCTTTGGTTCTTCAATCATAATCATTTAATAAATCATAATATATATAACTATGCATACACAATAACTTTACTTGTATCCTTTGTAAACGCTACTTCCTTTGCTGCTAGTTGCTCTTACTTTAGGTTCGGTAAGCTTTCCGGTTGTAACCTGTTCCCAGAATGGCCTCTGCGCGCCGGGAGGACTGGCCGGAACTAACTGGCCTTTCTTTGCTCCACTGGTTACTTGCCTTTGACCGGCCGGAATCGTATGACTCGCGGTGCCTCCTCCAAGCAAGATACTGATATATTCAGCCGGGATATATTTCCCATTAGGATCAGTAAGCATAGTAAACCAATTCTGAATTGAGAATGGAATCGGTGAAAGTCCGTTTGCCAATTCTACTGCGCTTCTTACACTTCCGACCATAACTCCGGATCCTTTTGGAATAATCGCCTGGCCAAGATAGTTTCTATTCGTTATAAGTTCCGTCCCGGTTCTCATTATTGGTGCTTGTTTAGAAGCAAGAGATTTAAAGAATCCGGCTTCAATACCATAATCATTAATATTTTTAATTAAATTAATTACATCTGCCGGCGCTCCGGCGAATCCGATATTGGTATAGATCTTTTTACCAACATTATCTTTTCCAAGATAGGCTTTTGTCGGATCATCGCTTAGTTGTCCGGACATTAATAAACTCCAAAGCTGATTCAAAACAATTCCGATAACAATTGCTCTTACCCAGAAGGCTCTTGCTGCTTTACCGCCGGCTCCGCCTTGAAATGACGTTTTAACATTAAAGAAGTTACTAAATGTCCAGTCCGGAGCTAGAAGTAACATTTTTAAGACTGATTGAGTCATCTTATTAACTCCTAGAATTTCCCACTGTAATCCTCCATAAGCGGCATTAATTTCTTTAGCATATGCTTTCTGCGCCGCGTAATGCTCTGCATCGGTCGCGTTAGGATGTTTAGCAATCCATCCGGCATCTTTAGTCATAAAATCCGTAACTTTCAATTTCCTCTGTAAAACATTAAAAGTCTCATAAGTTAAGAAGTGCGCAAAACCGTTCATCTGTTTTAAACCCGGTGTCATCATCATTAAATCTTTTCTGGTAGGAATACGCGATTTGACTGTTGTTTTCCTGGTTGCGCTATATGCTTCAATCGTTCTTCCTAAAATTGAAGAAGTTCCGCCGGCTCTAATGAAAATCTTTTCTCCATCTAAGAATTTAGGAGAGTTCATATCGGCAATTTGCGCTTTCATAAATCCGACTGCACCCATGTTGCTTCCGGCTGTAATTTCCATTGCGCGCATGTGGAAGATAGATAAGGAAAGCTCTGCTGACTTAATGTAGGCCTGGTAGAGCCTTGATTTTCCGAATAATGGCAACTTATTCATGTAATCACCATCTGTTATCGGCATCAAAGCTTTAACCACTTTCTCCGGAGCAAAGAGTGATTGATGAGCTACATCAGCTTTGACATACTGATCCCCTATTTCTTTAGCAATACCGTCTTTAAGCATTTTCTCCCACTTGGCTAATTCTGCGCCTTGCAGATCCGCTTTATTTACTTGAGTAACAAATGGAATCTCATTCTGGAAAAGAGAAGATTCCGGCGCGATTGGTTTCCAATCAGATGGAATAAACTCCGATTTTCTTGATCCCCACTTACCTAGCTCCGTATCTTTCAATTGTTGGATTAATAACTTAGTCGCGGCAACTGTTGCATGCTGATCACCGTAAATTGCCATTGAATCAAAAGCATTCAATGTTCTTGGATCAACTCCGTTAAGATAAGCTTCAACTACATCTTTATATGCTCTGCCTTTGGCAAATTTAAAGTATCTGGCAATCTTATTCTTTTTAGCATACATTCCTTTGTCTCCGGGTTTTACATCAACTGCTTCCGCCGGAGGAACGAATAAATGCGGAATATATTCTTCCGGTGTAACTTTACTATCTAAGAATCCAAGCTTTTTACCCTCTTCAAGTCGGCCTTTGAAATATAGATTCATAGCCTTATCGACTTTTTGCATTCCTTCAGTTGGTTTTGCTGCTTGCTCAATCATTTTCTTTAATTTGGCGCCTCTATCTAATATCTTTTGCGCAAAGTCTTCAATCTCTTTTTGAGTAGCATCCGGATTCTCTTTCTTAAATCTTTCAACGGCCGCATCGTAATATGGATGAGTTCCATCAAGAATCATTCCTAAATCTGCCGGACGGCTTTTAAAGTCTCGCATAAATGTAAGTGCTTCTTGTTGCACCGGAAGTTTAACTAATTTTTCAGCAGTTAATATCAATTGATTTGTCTCGGCAATTCTTACATCGCGTTCACCGACAAAGTAAGTTCTAAGCGCGGTGCCAAATTCTTTATCTTCCTGGTTTTGTTTAGCTTTCTCAAGCGTAGCTTTAAGATCTTTAATGATTTCTCCTCCGTCAATTGCACCGACATTAATAAACCCTTCCTGGCCAGTCCAGTCAATTTCGCGTTCCATGTTTTCAAGTTCGGTTCCTTTCAACGCTTCAAGAGAAACTTTTTGTCCGCTTCCGCCCGGAATAAATTCATTTGCAAGAGTAGTGCTTCCGAATGCTTCAACCGGAATATGCATAAAATCACGTTTAATAGGTAATTCATTCCAAGTTACACCATCTTCATCAGTTATTTCTTTTCCGCCATAATGAGCAAGATATTTAGCAACGTCATTTTGATAGAATTTATAAATAGGATTAGTGGTATCTGCTTTTCCTAAAACATCAAAAGTTTCTCCATAAGCTTTGTTATACATCTGCATTAATTCTTGATTAGCAAAAGCTTTATCCATGTTCCATTCTCCGGTTTCTTTATCTATAATTCCATGATCCATCGCAAATTGATACATTGTTGGATCATTTTCCATTTCAAGTCCTCTCGCTGGTGCTGCTTTAAAAGTTGTTTCACCGGTCTTTTCTAAAACTACCATTCTTCCTTGATTTTCTCCAAAAATAATTTGGCCGGGTTTTAAATTTTCCGGTGTTAGTTTATCTTGGAAAACTCCATTTACTTCATTTATTTTCCATTGATCTTTCTTATTTAATCCTTCAATTGTCATTGCAGTATCGCCGGTTGGAAATCTTAATTTTGTCTTTCCATCTATTGCGGCTGCTTTAATTTCTTCTTGAATTATTCTTTGATACCAAGTATTTTCAAATGGTTTAAGTTTCGCAACCTGTAAAGCTCTTTCTGGTGTTTTTTTAGGAATTAATGATTTGTTTAATGGAGTGGTAAGTTCTCTATCTAAATTACCTTTTTGAAATAAATCACTTTGTATTTCTAAAATTCTACGCGTTGTTCTATTTCCTATTGAATCTGCCGATTCATAATCTCCGCGATCTAAATCATCGGTTCTAGTATGAGCAAAATAATTTTCACTTTCTCCGGAAAAATGAACATTGCCGGCATTAGTTTCAATTGGAGAATTATAAACATTCTCTTGATAATTAACTGCATTACCTTTTATGTCATATGGTAAATTAACTCGTTCGTATTTTGATTCTTCAACCGGTTTTCGTGTTAAAGGTAATAATTCCGCTTTTAAAGCTTCTGCAAATTTAACTACATCAACTTTATCTGGAAATGCTTTAAGCACTGAATTTACAATATCTACTTCAGCTTGCTTTGTATCTTTAGTGCGCGTTAAATCTTCAATAAATTGTTTAGATACAATTGATCTTCCTTTAAGTTTTTCAAGAAGCGGAATAGTAAGATCTTCTTCCCCTTTATACACTCCCCCACCGGGTAAAACTGGCTCTTTTTGTGCCTGAGAGGGGAGAACCTCTTCGGTAGGGGAGGGGAGGGGATTGCGGTATAAATCATCAAGAATTGAGTCCATTCCTTTTAATTTATCCGGCATATTGTTTTGGCTATCAACTCTTTTAATTAATGCATCATAGAGATTAAATCCTATTTCGTTTGCTTTATTTTGTAATTCGGGGATATTATATCCAAGAAAATCTTTAGGATATGCATCGGTAATCTTTAAATTATCGCTTAAGATATACTCGCTTGAACTGGCGGCGTTACTGCCTTCGGCTCCGACTGCCCGGCTCCCGGGTTCGCTGTTGGCGATAGCGTTGGGGTTTTCAGCATTGCCAGCATTGACGTTGCCGACTTCGTTGCCTGTGGTGAGTCCTTGCTTAGCGCCGCTTTGAACAGATTCCCTATTTTCGGTATTGGAAGTTTTAGCGAGATCGGCTTTACTTTTGGAAGCGATGCTATTTTTGAGGATACTTTGGTTGTGGCTAACTTCTTGATTGAGACGCGTTTTGAACTGCTCATAATCTGCTCCGTCTATTGCGCCGGATCTTATCCTATCATAAATCTCCGTAAAGCTTTTGTCAAATTTATCCGCTAATATTTTAACATTCTTTTTAAAGCCTTCAATATCGGTTGCATCAAAGAGCCTGTCAACTGCTTCTGTATACGTTCCGCCGACTTTCATGCTATAACCTTCAACTGATGTATAAACTCTTTCTTTACCGGTAATCTTCCACTTTGCACCCGGTGCGCTAAAATGTTTCTTCATCATGCCGGCAATCTCAATCATTTGATTAGTCGGATCATCCGGATTGTTATTTCTGTTTACTTGCTGCTCTGCTTGCAATTCTTTTTCAATTTCTACTAATTGATTTGCTTGAATTTCCCGGATCTGATTTGTTTGACTTTTAATATCTTCAAAAGAAGGAACATAATTTCCGGCTTGCGTATACGCGTCATGCAATGCTTTCGCGGTTTCTTCGTCTCCGGAATAAATCATATCCGAGACATCTTTAACAATTTGTTGTCCTTCTTGAGTTACTACTTGTGTTTTCGCGGTTTCCCCTTTTGCTTGATCATAAACTTGCTGAATAGTTTGCAATCCAGGTAAAGTTCCTTTATTAACAATAACCGGAATCTTAATTCCTAATTCCTGAGCGATTGCAGTTCTTTGTGAGCCGTCAACCGTAACAGGACTTTTAGTAGTAGCATCTATTCTGATTGGTTCTTTAATTCCATTTGCTTGAATATCCGCTTTCAAAGCTGTATATTTTGAGCTGGTATTATCAATTGTATCTCGCGGCGTAATCGTTTTTGCATCTACTAAACCAATCTGACTTTCCGGTTTAGCTGAATAAACTTGTGATGCAAAATCTTGAGCTGATACATAATTTTTAGCTTGTTCTGCACCAGGAATAGCCGTAGCAGTGGAAGTTTCTCCTGAATTAGTAATCATAATATTCTGCCCTTGTCTTTGAGCATCACTCGCGGTTTGTAAAACTGCTTTTCCTTCCGGAGTATTTTCAGCTTTGGCCTGGAAAACTGCATTGATTACGTCATTTGGTGTATGTTCTCCGGATGTTAAAAGCCCGGCAATCGGTGTTACTGTCTGTCCTACGCCCATCTGCGCGGTTGAGAGAGTTTCATCAGTTGCCGGCAAATTGAAGAGACTTTTAATCTTTCCCCAATATGGTTTATCAACTAATTTAGTAACTTGAGAAGTCGGAGTTTGCACCGTTACGCTTTCTCCCTTCAAAGCTGCTTTTCGAAGATTGGTTAATTCTTCTGTTGAAAGATTTAAAGTTTTAATTGCATCGTTAGATTGTTTATTACCAAGACTTAATAAATCTTTAGAATCAATTGTTATTGTCTCCGGAAGATTATACTTTGTAATTACATCTTTAGTTAAAGCATCAAAAACCGCCGGGGATTTTACCATAATGCCATGAGTAATTAAACCAAGTCCCAAGAAGTCAACAACGTCAATAACATTTTTAATAGTTGGATTATTAGTTGGAGCTAAATCTGAAAGTGTAGTTCCTTTTCCTCCGGTTAAAGCTTTAATTAAGCCGGTTTGAATTGTGGCAACTCCGGTAAAGATTCCAAGCGCTTTTAAAGTCGCGATTGGTGCTTCGGCTAATCCGGTTCCGATTGAAGCAGTCATTATCATTTGTGCAAACTCCGAATCAGTTGGCATGCTTCTAATTCCTAATTGCTGCGAAATTGTTTCCATCGGAGAATTTCCGATTAAACTTCCGCCTGGCTTTGCAAGCTGATTTAAAACATCCGGATTAACTGATCCGTTTGGCAAAGTGCCTTTAACTCCGAAATCTTTTAAAATTGTGGTTTGAGCAAGTGGAGATTTAGCAACTGCATAAGCATTCTGCGATCTGGCAACATTTTCAGCCGCGCTATTGCCGGTTAGATTATTAAAGAAAGTCGTAACATTATCCCAAACCGTTGGTTTTTTAGCTTGTGAGATCGTAGTTTGTCCGGGAAGCGGTGCCGGCGCTCCGCTTTGCGTTGTTAATGACTCCCCGACTTTAGGAGTTTGAAATTTCATTGAAGCGCTTGGAGCGCCTTGAATTGCCGTTGGTGTTTGAGTCATCGGAAGTTTTAACGGTGTTGGATTGGAAGGCGGAGTTAAAGCCATTGTAATTCCCTTCATAACTGTTTGAGCTACATTCGCGGCTGTTTTCTCTACTTGCTGAAGAAAATTCAATGGTTTTCCCACTTGAGGCGTTGCAACCGGTTTTTGCGTAACAACCGGTGCCGGTGTTGAAGTCGGTTGAGTTGTTTGTCCGGGATTACCAAAAGTTATCGGATGGATTCCGCCAGTTGAAGTATTACCGGGTTGGTTACTCGGAGTAGTTGAAGAAGGCGTAAATGTTATCGGTTGAATAGCCATACATATTTAGTTTACCATGTTGAAGGATCCAATAAATTAAATGATTTCTTAGGTGCCGGCGCGCCGGGAGCAGTCGCATCCGGAACAAACCCGGCCTGAGTTGCATAATTACCGGTCTTAACTTGCGCTAGTGTTTCTTTAGGAGCGCCATTCTTAGAATTTGCACTATAAATCTGATAAATCTGATCAACTGACAATCCACCCGGTTGCGCATAAGTTGAGACCATATCTTGTAATCTTGCGCCATTCTTAGCATCTTGAATTGCCCAAGTGGAATATTGTTGCTGTTGCTGAACTAGAGTCGCTCCTGCTGTTGCGGCTGCCGGTTTAGAAGCTGCTAAAACCTGTTTACTGATAACTTGACCGGTCTTTGTGTTAATAACAACCGCATATTGATTAGTGCCATCATCAACCGTTGTAAGAGAAGTTGGTGTATCTTTTGCAGTTTGAGAATTAATCGCAGATTGAATCATAGAAGATGAAATTCCGGTTGCTTTCGTAATTGCGGCAATATCGGATCCACTTGCTCCGGCCAAAGCTCCGGATGATAAAAGTGTATTAAATTCATTAAGAGATTGAGTTGCTTGTTGAGAATTAATATCAAATTGCTTACTCTGAAGATCTAATTGAGTTTGAATATCCTGCTTTGCCATTGTCAAAGCATTTTGACCGGCTAAAGTATCGTTATTGTAATCAGTTGTTAATTTAGCAATTCTTCCGACTCTATCTGCTTCTGAAAGAAATGGATTATCATTAATTTTACTTGTCTGATCATTAAATGCCGCTTGCTTTGCAGTCAAATCCGCTTCCATTCCGGGAATACCGGCTGATTTAGATAAAGAGTCATAAAGCCCGGGAAGATTTAAAGATGGAGTAGATCCTCCGAATCCTGACATATCCAAAGGCGCTCCGGCACCTGTTGCTGCTGCACCGGGATTACTTCCGTTTGCAGATGGAGTTCCACCGGCACCGGCTGGATTATTATTCGGATTAGCATTTTGAGCATTAACATAATTTTGATTAGCATCCGGAGCTTTCCCGGCCGCGATTGATGTTTGTCTATTAACTTCCGGAGAAACCATTGTTCCACTTTGAGGCAAAGATTTTGAATAAATCATTCCGGCTTGTGGCGCAAAAGTGCCACTCGCACCGTCATAATTATAACCACTATACCATCCGCCGTCTTTAAATCCTCCTACTGGTGCTGCGTTTCCGCTTGGATCTTTCATAATTATTGTTTATTAACAAAATTGCCAATATTCCATGCCTGTTGATTTCGATTAATTCCACTTGGGAAAAGATTCGGAACTTGAAACATTGGTATAGTTTTAGCATATTTCGCATTCTGTTGCATAATCTTCTGCCACGCGGCATTAACAATTGCAGTTGATTGAAATGAAAGTAATTCGCTTCCTGAAATATATAACCTTCTTAAAACCTGCATGATCTCACCTTTTTGCTTTAAGATTGCGGATGCTTCTAAGATTATTGCTTCGTTTAATTCCGGCATGTTAAAAGAGAAAATTGTAACATCACTATCGTTTACCAACGGATCAACAACTTTATGTCCCCAAACAACCATATTGTTATTGCCGTTAGTTTGAGGCGGCAATGCACCATTTGTAATCAAAAAGCGGTTATTTTCATTTGACCAAAGAATTGTAAGTCCGGATGGATAATTATTCTGTTGCTCCGAATAGTAATCTTTAATAGCAAGAGGTTCTCCGTAATCAACGCCATCAACCATTAACTTCCAAATTGAATCCGGACGCCAATTAGTCGGATAGTCATAATATTCCTGCCCGGCAACTGTTGAGGTTATCTTAGAATCCCTGGTTTGAGGCCATTGATACATCGCGGCAATCTTTCGATATGCTCTGGCGATTGATAATCCTGCGGTATTAGGATCAAACAAACTACTCATTGAATCGATGGTTAAATCAGATTGGAGAGTAGTTCGCATTTCCGCAAATGTATTTACTTCAAAGTCGGCCATAAGCAAATAATAAATCAATTATCTATGTGAAGACAAGCAACTAACTTAGTTGTAAATCATTTTTATAGATAAAGATTAAGAAATCAAAAGTCCAAACGCTTCCGGACATTCC
>QGNH01001210.1_pt1 | contig 21060 bp, 25 predicted proteins | sample 1735481 | NCBI WGS metagenome assembly QGNH01 (sample SAMN09239004, study PRJNA386568) | Viral metagenome, whole genome shotgun sequencing project.
CGACTATCGACGTCGCCAAGACCCTCATCGACAGTGCCGACTTCGTCTTCGTCGTTTTCGATGTCTTCGCCTGGCTCGCCTTCGCCAGCGTTTTCTTTAGCAACGCGCTCTTCCTCGGCGTTACACATTTCCACATGCTTCTTAATGAGGTCGTTTACCGACATTTCATTCTCGCCAACTTTCACCATATGGTCGCCGTTTGCGTAGCCGTTCATATTATGGACGGCGTCATACTTGGTGATCACTTCAGTTAAGAGCATTTCTTTTTTGCTCTCAGGAAGCTCCACCATAAGTCCGTCGATGCTGACGGAATTTTCTACTTTGGTTTTCTTAAACAGATTAAAGCCCATTTTGCTATTCTCCTTTGGTTTGTCTTTTGAATTTGCGAGCCGAGTAAGTTCGATTTCTTTTTCTCCGTTGTAGAGTTTGAATTCCTCGGGAGTAAGAATCATCGACTCCTCGTAACGCGGATTACGCACGATGGCTAAATGTTCGTATTCGCCGCCCGTGACTTCTTTGGCGTAAGAGACGCCGTGATTTTCCCCGCCGCCAGAAAAGGAGGTCGGTACATATGCGTTTGAAAGTTTCCAGCCCATGCGGATCGCTTCTTTTCCGCGATCACTTACGACAATGAACTTTACCCAATTTTTGCCGTCGGCTTTATTATAAAAGCTCTCGATCACATACCCGTCGGCTTGGGCTTGGAGGTTATCGAGATCAACTTCGTCAACATGGTCGACATAAACAGGTTTCCCTTGAAAAGAGGGATTCATGTTTTTAATTGTCGTCTCACCAATATAAATTCGGTAAGGTTCCGCGCCTGGCTCGGAATACTCCGCAGTCCCTTCGACCATATGGAGACCAAAATAAACTTGCGGTAAAGATTGGGCGTTTAAAAGCCTAACACTCACGGAATTACGCTCGCGGTAAAATATCCGGAAGTTGTCGCGGCGCCTGCGGCGAGAACTGCAATTCTACTTCCGACGGGTAGCACGTTTAAGCTTAAATCAAGATTAAGCTGCGCGCCCTTTGCTACGCAGGCGAGATCGACTTCACTGCCCGCTGCCCCGATTGCGACGATTACGTTTTGGTCGCATGAATTTGCTAAGATAAGTTTTGAGCTAAGATAAGGAGTTGAGGAAAAAAGAGTAGAATAGGCGGAAGTAGAAATCGGCGTATTACCGGCAATCGTCTGTACGCCTGCGTGATTTGCTGCCATTTATTTTTCCTCATTTTTTGGATCTTTACCGTATTAGATATTGACAATGAGGTAGAAATTAGTTTCGCGCAATACAGATAAAATGCCGGTATTTACTACCGGCTTATTTTTCTTGGTGTCCGACTACAGGACGCGCGAAACAGCGGCAGTTGTAATCTTGGCCAGGGTTTTTTCTATTACCCTGCTCATCCACCACTGGAGGGGAATCCCAGCGAAAAATCTTTCCTTCATTCTTTTTATGAAGGGGCCTTACAGGATGTTTACTTGTACCAGTCACGCAACCCCATATGTAGTAATTGACTCCAGCTTCTTGATAACGGGTCTGCTTAAATTTCGTCATGAGAAGCGACGTCTCTTGGCGTGCTAAGAATTTTGCTTTGTTCGCAGTCACGCCATAACTTTCTTGAATTGTCTTAACAGCCGACGCAAAACGATTTCCCGAGAAAACGGTTTTCTGCATGTTCGCTCTCAAATCTAGAATTTCTTTTTCGGCGAAATCTTTAATCCAAAGCTGCATGTTCTTCGACCATTCGGCTGCGATCCTCTTACGCTGTTCCGGCGATAGATTTACAGGGATTGCAATTCCTTCTACCGAGCTATTGAAATCTTTATTTACTTTCCATAAAGCGCGATCGAAATGTTTTGAGACGTTAAGCTTTTCTGCGAGTGATTCAGGCGTAACGGCTGCAAGCTTTTCGTCGATTCGAGAGAGCTTTTCTGTGAATCTTATTTCACTAGATGAAATTGCGTGTCTTATCTCGTAAGGGAGATCGGCTTGAAGGATTCGGTAGCTTGACGTTTTTCTATCGAAGGTTGCGCCTAGTTTCTTAAGTTCTTTTGAAACATTTGCACTAAATTTTCCTGAGAATACACCTCTTGAAAAAGTAATCTTTCCGTCGTTTAAGGCAGACGCTAAATCCTGAAGGGAGTTCCTAAGAGTTGCTCTTGACATGTAAAACTCTTTTAAAAGCGGGAAATAAATTTCAAGCTTAAAGAGTCTTTTAATTTCCTCTTCTACCGCTTCATAGTCTTCAGTCGATTCCTTAATGGGGGGCAGTATTTTTATCATTGGTAAGGAGTAGGAGGCAGAACTTTTAGGATATTTGGCCCGCGATAACTCACCACTTGAGATCCTATGGTGATCGTAGTGATAATCTCTTTATGAAATCCCGTTCCTAGGTTTGCAGTATCTGAGATCGCAAGCGCAAGAGTGAATTGCCCTTCGAAGTCTACTTGATCGGGATTTGCCGTATGCTGAGAATTCGGAAACGTGACTACGAAATTGCCATTTGGCCCATTAATCTGAGTAGAGAATGTCGCTCCGGTTAGGTTAATTGGATTTCCGTTTCCGTCGGTTGCAGTTAGCTGGAGAGTAGCGGTATTCCCTTGAGTTATGACGATCATAATTTTTTAGGTCTCCATGAGGACAGCCGAAAGCGATTGTCCGATTAAAGTAGCCTCTTGAATATAAACTGGCGTGAAAACGTTTAAATCTACAGAAGTAAAACTTTCTCCAGACGGTGAATAGTTTGGGTTTACTATTGAGAACGTATTATCGGTGTAGACTGTAGAGATAATTTCGTAAGTCTGTCCAACCGTACCAGTAAAGAAACCAAAATAAGCGCCAAGCGCGACGTAATCTAAGACTTGAGTAGAGACTAAAACGGGAGTGCCAGTAGTCACGTTGTAAATCTTAGTTCTTATGTTAAGAGACGCATTCATATCGAATGCTCCATATCCAAAGGCGTAGAAAGTAACTGAAGCGCCTGCTACTTGATAACAGCCCGCTGAGACCGATCTAAAAGTGGCAGGCGTTGTATAAGTATTGTCGGTAAAGGCTGTAGAGATAACTAAATAGGTTTTTCCAGCTACCCCCGAATAGTTCCCTGAATAGCATCCATTTATGACGTTTGACATCGGAACGGTTTCCAAAAAGCTTGGTGTCCCACTCGTTACGTCGTAAATATCTGCCGCCACATAAAGACCAGTATTCTGGTCGTAGGCTACATAGTTAAAGCAAAATGTAGTCGGCTGGATTAAATCCATTTAGCCCCCGTGTTGAACCCAAAATAAATGCCCCATTAAAACACCAAGTGCGAAAGCGATGACTGGATAACTTTGAGACGCGGTGTAAAGCTGCCAGCTAATCGTCTGTGAGGACCCTTTTGAGAATCCAATCCAGATATCGAACACAATCAAAAGGAATGCGACGACAGCAATTGCAATAAGTGCCACGTTAATCCCCCGCCAGGTACGCTTGGATTGCGCCTTCAAATTGAGTAAGCATAGCTTGAGTTACAATTACTCCATCTGGAGTTACATTCTGAAGAGCAGTTAAGGCGGTTTCTAAAGCCCCGTCTTGAAGGCAATCCCGAATCGCAGCAAACTCCGTTTCCATGATGAGCACTTGTGATGGGGTTAATCCGTTTGCCACATTCTGCGCCGATAATTGATCTATAAGAAACTGCCCATAATCAGTCGGTGCAAATTGCTGGTTAAGTGGTCTTTGCGCGGGAAGTGGTGCGGGATAAAAAATAGCCCCATCGTAAGTGCAAGAAACCCCTACAGCGGTCCCGTCATTGCATTTTATATTTTGAACATCAACCCAAGTGAAATTTGGGTCTTGATGATCGCCTGAGTTCATCTCTTGCACATTAACTACCGTGCCGATATTCGAAGGTGACGGGTTTAGGACATTAATTTTTGCATAAACGTCAGCCATATAAACCTCTTAGTTAAAAGATTCTTCCAAAATTGCACCTGCACTACCATTGCCGCCTGGTCCGACCGCTCCACCCGAACCGGCAAAAGCTCCGCCACCACCACCGCCGAAACCAGTAGCTGGGTTACCAGGGGATGTCCCGATTGTATTTTCAACCGCTGCACCTCCTGGTCCGTACATTCCATAACCCCCCGCACCATCGAGAGAAGTGGTGGCGCTTGCTAAAACCGCACCCCCTTGCTGACCAGTAATCCCGATTGTGCAGTTAGACGTAGTCCCGCCAGCGCCGCCTTGCACGCTTGGCCCAATAGCACCGTGAACGCCGCCGTTTGCGGTGTAGGTCGTAGCACCAACCGTTAAAGTTGTATTCCCACCGGACGTTCCGGTAGCCCCGCTTGAACCTGCGCCCGCTGAACCAATAGCGATAGTGTACCCAGTACTCGCTGTAAGCCCGTTTAAATAAACGATGCAAACGCCACCTGCACCGCCACCTGATCCTTTTAAATTTGCAGTAGCAGTAACCCCTGCGCCTGCGCCTCCCCCACCAATGAGTGTGAATTTTATAACCGAATTTGCCGAGATAGTGGAAGGCGTCGTTAGCGTTGCGCCGGATGTAATGAAGTTGTACGCAAAATTAGGCGTCGCGTTCCAAACTCCAGTTGAGATCGTGCCTACCGTAACTAGACCTGATAAAGCAGTCGGTAGACCAAGAGTGAAACTCGTACCGGAATGCGTACCTGGATAGTTTGTAAAATTATAATTGAACGTTGTTATGTTCGAGGTATCTGTAGAGTCTTTCGATGTTGTAGGCGGTAAGCCTCCATATGCGATTGTAGAAAGAATTAGGATTAAGCTAAATAGTTTTTTAATCATTTGCTAAGTACCCACATTACATCCGCGTAGTCGGACCCTACTGCCGCTACACCTATTAAGTGTAAATAGTTACCTGCGCTTATCGGTAGGTAACCGCTATCCCTGCCAGGCTCGCAGAGCATACCAAGCGTAGTACTTAAGATTGAGCTTGTAGAGTTTGAAAATCCCCACCTCAGATTGTCTGTGTTGCCTGATTCACATTCTAAAATTACCCCAACCGCNNGCTTAAGATTGTGGCTGTAGAGTTTGAAAATCCCCATCTCAAGTTATCCACGTTGACTGATTCGCATTCTAGAATTACCCCAACCGCATTGGTGGGTGCCGCCAAATTTGATTCAGTAGTAGTTACGGTTTGACGAGCGGATAAAGAGGTATTTGCATTAACCGGTGATAACGTAGAAACCGCATCGCGATTTACCACAACTAATGCGGTGTCTGTAGACAGCGGTGCAGTAGACGCCGCTTTAATTGTATTTGCGATAGATTGTGTGACTGAGTCTCTAAGTGTAAGTGGGTTTGAAATAATAATCGAAGTAGGGTTTACAGATAAAGAAACGCGAACGGTAGCCGTTCCAGTCATTGCAGCAATTGCCCGCACACGTACGTTTGTCATTCCAGCGAAATTCATTCCGCCTTCAAAATTAGCGGTATATGAACTACCGACGTAAGAGCTACCCGTTTGCTTTACCCCGCGAGAAAACCAAGTCGTTCCACTATCCATACTGACTTCAGTTTGAACGGTTCCTGTCCACGTACCCGTTACTTGAACCTCGACAGCTTCGTAAGAGGATAACGCAAAACTTGCAGCCGAATTCGTAGTCGGAGTTCCTGTTATAAAATTCTGGCCATTGGCATAGGCGGTAGTCGTCGACGCGGTATCTTGAACAGTAATGTTTTGAGTCGCTGGAGATAAATCCGCCTGAGTCACTACAGGTATAGAGCTCGTCGCCGCCGCTTGTCCTAATGCTAAGGACGCCCCGCCGATTTGAGTAATATTATTTGTCCAAGGCCCTGAGGCTTGCGTAACTGCACCAATTGTATTTGCCCCTGCGCTTAGCCCGACGCTGCCAGAAATAGGTTGAGTAACTCCCGAACCGTCGACCCTAAGACCACCTGAAACGTTTAAAGAGAGTGGCGACGTTGTAGCCGCCGCGTAAGTAGGGGCTGAAGCAGTTACAGCGCCCATGGCAATAGAACCTTGTTCACCCAATGTCGTAGAACCTTGAGCAACTTGAAGCGCTTGCACGCTCGTATTTGTACTTGAGGTATTTGTCGCGATCGACGAAAGCGATGTATTCCCAGTTGTCTGAAGAGTGGTCGTGGCCGCATTAGTCGTATTCGTCGCAATTGTAGAAAGAGAAGTATTACCCGTCGTTTGGTTTCCAGATGTCGCAAGTGCCGCGCCTGATGGTCCCACCACCGTCGCATTTAGATTTGCTGCGGTGGCTTGCGCAGCTGTCACCACATCTGAGCTAGTAAGTGCTCTAATGCTTCGTGGGTCAACTTGTACGCCACCCACATCAACCCCCACGTCAAGAGCACGCTGAGAACCATTTGTTTGAGATGTGATCGCATTACCGCTCCCATCTTGTGTTCTGGTACTCCAGGTACCCGATTGAGTTGCCGCGACTGTTCCCGTCACGGTAGTTGATGGTGCGGAATCGACATCAACATGAAGATTTGCGCCACTAGATTGAACCACGGTGGCATTTAAATTCGCGGCAGTAGCTTGAGTTGCCGCAAAGGAAGTATTTCCAATTGAACCGCCAGCCTGGAACGGAGTTCCGAGGGTAGAATTAATCGTGACAAGTTCTGCGTTGGTTGCTGCTCCGTTAAGTGTTCCAAGGTTAAATGTAGGAGTAGTTGCGAAAGCAGGTAGTAAACCTGAGATTCCGAAGGAACTGTTTCCAATTGAACCTCCCGCTTGAAATGGTGACCCTAAAGTCGAATTAAGTGTAGTGAGTTCCGAATGAGTTGACGAATCGGATACTGAAACCGTATTGGTTACGGATACGCTTTGACTTGGAATCGGAGAGGGTAAATACACGGGCCACGCGCTTGGCGCAGGCGCGGGCGATCCTTGATTTGTAGAACCCCCACTAGGGAAATTAGAAATCGCAATAGGCGATGGTACAGTCACCATAAGTTGTGGCCCGACGTTACCGATTCCAGTCCCGTCGCTTGCACCTCTGATCATAAGCGAGCCAGGCGGCGGCGTATCTGAGAATACGAATTGAGAAAAGACTACAAGGATCGCAAATAGACTAAGCAGTTTCATTAGGGCTTACCTCTTCTTTTACCGGCAAGCGCGCGGGGGCCATTGCCTCTTGTCTTTTCAATTCAAGTTCTTTTTCTTTTTCAGCCATAACCATTGGGTCGATAACCGTTCTCAACTTCTCAACGTTCTTTTCGTTTATGAAAACCAAATCGGCTTTAGACATCTGAATGCTGTACTCCTCAGCGAGCTTTTCGGGCACCGCCTTGGGGAGAAGATTCATGCAGCAATTTTTGAACTTCTTTAGGCTGCGACATGGGCATGGCATGTTGACCGGCAATTTGAGCAGCGGGNNTCTTTAGGCTGCGACACGGACACGGCATGTTTCTGGGTAGGTTCAGAAGCGGATTCCATACGAACCCTGGAATCGGGGCTATGAAAACCGACGGTCTTTCCGTCTTGGACCTCATCGGCACCGTAGAAGCTTCGAGTTGTACCTCTTGCTCTTGCAAGATACTCTTGGTCTCGTTTTCTTCGCTCTTCTTCTTGTCTAGTAAACTCACGTCCTTCATTTTCGTATTTCTCCAATTTATTATCTAAAGTTCTAATCGCAATACCAAGCGCCTGAGACGTCGTCGTCTTATTGCCGCGATAGAAATGGAAAGCTTTTAAGATAACCTGCTTCTCGATTTCTTCTAACGTAATACCTGGCGACCAAAAAAGCATGTTATCCATTTATTTTTCCCCCGTGTTTTTTATACCACCATAAAGCGAATTGCCATTTGACCTCACCTAGTGATTTCCTCGACGCCTCTTCGGCTTGACTTAAAAGCCCATGGTCTTCGACCATCTTTTCGGTAAAGACGGGCTTTCTCATCGGGTCGATCCAAGAATCGCCGCCGTCTGCTTCATAACTTGCTTTATCAAATTCCGCTGAATTGAATAAACGGATAACCTTTTCTAAGGACGTGTAAGGCATCGCTCTTTGATAAGCGTTGGTCTTTATCTTCTCGCCCGTCTCAGAGCTAAATTCCATCTGCGCCTTTGGTGATCTTGAATCCTCTCTATTTGCTCCAGGGTCAGCCGTATCGGTTGTGTCTTTAGGATTATGTGGCCCCTCTTCTACAACTTGGCCCATTTCTGAATCGTCCATTTCGAGATCGTCTTGAGAGGTATCGAGTTTAACGTCAAAGAGATTACCCTTATTGCAGGCGTCTCTAAATTCCATCGTAGTGATATCGCCAGCCGCTTTAGCAGTAGCTAAACGATTGAACTTCTTTTCTTTGACGTTCTCTTCCTGCTCTGCAGATAAAACTCGAAGAGGTTTAAATTCTATTTCTAGGTCATCTGGAATATAGCCAAATAACTTTTGGCATTTGATTTCGATCAAACGAAGAATATCAAATTTGAGTTTATTTCTGACCTGCGATTCCACCATGGAGTTGTAATTCTCCATGTCGTTTTGATCGGCAGTGCCTAAACCCGTACCACTATCGCTTGAACCAAATAACTTTGTGATCGGCATTCTAAGATCGGCTGCAACTTGCTGACGAATTCCTTTTTGCGCTTCAGCAAGACCCGCAAAGCTCAATTGCTTATGATCCCAATCGTCCTCGCTATCCATGACGACAGCATTCTGATAATTCTTTTGGTAGTTTGCTAAAGCCACACGTTCGCGAATCTTATTTGCGCCGTTTGGATTTAAAAGCGTATTGACGAGATTCTTAATCTTATAAACGTCAATCTTAAATTCGTCTAACACTTCAAACGTAAGATCGGTCGACTTCAGATATTGGTTAATCGAGCGCACGGTCGATTCAACTACTGAGAATCCCCAACCTCGTAAGCGCGGTCTTATAAAGCTTGGAGCTTGTAGACCCTTTAGCCTCATGACCCGAGACTTATGAATCTTCTCTGCGTAATAATCGTAGAATTCAAATTCCTCGGTTTGAATCTCAGGGTCGTAGCCTTCAGTATTCTGCTTATCCCAGAATAACTCCCACATATCGACTGCTCTGAATTGCAATTCTGAATCAGGACCGATCGAAGATAAATCAAGTGGTGATTCTGGATCTTGATCACCTACGATAATTAGAACCCCTGCTCCGCCAAATAGGCGATTCCATTTAGCAGCCTGCCCTAAAGTCGCAAGATCGTCATCGCGATCCATCGAGTCTTTTAATTCTTTAATTTCGTTTTCGTCTAACTGCTTTGATTTTATCTCAACTCCGCCGCGTAATCCGTCATCGACTGGGACGTCAACTACAGTTTGAATGAGACCGATCTCTACATAGAGCTCCGAGAGTAGCTGACGAAAATTAGAAACAAGATACCAACGAAGATTAGTAAACAGTGTAGTCGTATCTGAGACCTGCTCGGGAGAACCAAATCCCTGCGGAGTACCTGGCAATCCAAATGCATTTGACCCGCCGAATCCTCCACCAAATCCTAAGGCGTCTCCAAGACCGTTCTGTGTAAGCCCATTTGAAAATGTTTCTGGCTTTTCAGTTTGAAATTTAGGGACATCGGTAATCGCGCGTTTTACTTTCTTTGCCATAGGCCCCTTTTCACAAAACGTCTGCAAGCGACAATCCGCCGCTTAAATCGTTAAATGCTCCGGAGAACACATCGACAATATCGTCATGTCCTTTACTATCTTCGCCGAAATTTTCTAATTCGGTAAAAAATTCTTCATTCCATGGTGCCCGAAGTACCATTACGTTTCCCCACTCGCACTGCGCGCTAACCGGTTTTGCTCTCGTTAACTTGTCTTTACCCATGGTTTCAGTGTGAACGTTGTAACCCGATAACATCCGAACAAAGTGTTCTGCTTCGGCAACGCCTGCACTACCTGGATCTTGCTGAGATTTGATCTTTACCGCATAAGTATCTTGAGAAGCTACGTTTTTTATTAAAGTTTCAATCTGGCCTGGCGTATCCTGCGCAGATTTTAAATCAACTACACAGTATTTACCGTTAGCGTACTTGTAGAGTTTAAGTCCGCGCGTCCAGTCTGGGTCTTTATTAGATTCGTTTGGTTTCGTTGCTGCTCTATCCCAAAATCTCACCGATTGGATCCATCCGCCTGGCACTTGATCTACGACCGGAAACCATTCGCGCCTAAACATCGAGCCTGCAGTTGCTCTGACATTCCAATTCCCCTCGCGAAGTCTCATTCTATCCACGCGGCAGAGAGCTAAAAGATTTGCTAAGTAGCCTGGATCTTTCTGCATGAGTATTTTATTGTCTTCAAGCTTTGACGGAATAAACGTAACGGATTTCGGCTGAATCTCAGGGCCATTGCCGTATTTCTGAAATATCTCATCAACACTATCTGCCCATATGAAACTGTCATCACGCCTGATAAAATACCGAATGACTCCGCTTCGAGATGGAATCGCAAAACCGTCTTCATCAATCCACCAATCTATGAATTTTCTGACCCATGAATCTGGATCGGGATTAGTAGTCGCACGAATGTAAGGCTTTACCCCTGACGTTGAGCGATTACGAGATAGCATGTAAAAGAATTGCTGCTCGGTGAAATGGGTAAGCTCATCAAAACCCATGAATGCAATCGAAGCGCCTTGCCAATCTAATACTGTCGAATCGTATTCAAGATGCGCAAATTTAAGTCTCGGGCCTTCGGGAAATATCCATTCAAGCTGCGCCTCACGCGGACGCGCGCGAAAGAGAGAATATATATTCATCGATTCGTCCCATAACCCGCCTTCGTTTCTCACTTGAGTAGTATTGCGTCTGAATATCACTCCGCCGAATCTTTTATTGTCGTAATGCCTCAGCGGTTCTAATAGAAGTGCAAATGATTTCCCGCCTCCGGCTGCCCCACCATAAATTGCGATGTCTGCGTTGCAGGAAAGAAATTCCGTCTGAGGTCCTTCCTGCGGGTTGAGCTTCAGAGCGCCCATTAATAAAAAACCTCGTAAATAGAATCGGCAAATGAAACGGCTTTATCGACGACTTTCAGACACCATTCGCATTCGATGTGATCGGGACACAGTAAAGACTTTCTGATTTGTTTTATTTTTAATCCGAAGAACTCATATCCGTGTGGGATTGAAACCGTAACGAGTGAAGCTTTTCTTTGCACGCGAACCTGAATCTTTGAGTCCGAACTCTTAAGATCCACTTGATTCGTTTTCGTTTTTAATTTGAGTTTGATTCTCTTCGGGAGTTGCCTCTCTCCCATTGCGAGGCATCGTAAGAACTACAAGAGGCTGTCCGTCTTTTGTAGAAACCTCGACACTGTCTTTGAAAAGATTAAGATGCCTGCCTAAAAGTTCGCAGCCTTTCAAAACGCCTGAGTGTTCGAACTTCCACTCACCGTCTTTTTTTTCCATCTGCTTTGTACTTTTATTGTACTGAAGAACTGGCGTCGCTTGCCTACAGCGTTCAATTGTTTCGCGAATCGTACTTAATACATATTCAGCGGTAATAGCGCTTGTTTTCGCGCGTTTTTCTAGGGCCTCATCGACTGCGGCACGTACTGAAGTTTTCCGAAGCAATTGAGATCCGAGTTGGTCTGCGTTCTTTTTAGAGTAGCCTGCGCGAATGGCGGCTTGAGAGGAATTTAAGTCAATTAAATATTCTTTGACAAAAACACGTTGCTTTGCATTAAGACGCATTCCTCAAAAATGAAGGAATGCCGCCAAAATAGCAACGTTTTTACCGGATGTATTTACCGTCTTTACAAAAACTAAGCGAGTTTTTTGAATTTCGAAATCGGAATTGTCTTTACCGCTTTGATTATCAACGCGGAAACATTACCGTTTGTAACTCGGTTCGCTTTTTCTTGAAATAACTTACGGTCTTCGTCAGTTATCTTAAAATTCATTAACGATAAGCATAATTTTCTGCTTTTAATTTTTCTTTTCACGTCTTATTTCCCTCAATTCTCTAAAACATATTTTAAGAAGAGCCCGATTAATCGGGTCTCGGCGATCCTTCCATTTCAATCGCACTAATACGTAAATAGTCCTTTCGACTAGACCTGCTCGCGAATCTATCGAAACACTATTTTCCATAATACAATATCTTTACTGTAAATATGGTAATAGGTCAATACGAATAACCTACCTAAAATCAAAAGGATCGTAATCACTGGGTTTATTTGACGCACTGCTCTCTGACGCACTGCTTTTTGACGCGCGGCTATGGGACTTTCTCGATTTCCGGGGCGTTAAGCCCCGCTCGACCCTTGTTTTAACGTCGTGGCAGGCCCTACAGAGCGCTTGTAACCCCGAGGAAGGGGTAAACATGCGGGCGATGTAGTTTGGGCCTCCTACCTCACCAACGGGAGCGATGTGGTCGAATGAGACTTTGGGCACCCTCCTGCCTTCGCTCGGGCACTTTGGGTTTTCACATCTCGGAAATCCATCTTCGTGCATCGATCTCTTTTTTACCAACCTGCACGGATACGACCAAGACCAAATCAATCTCACCGCGCGATGGATTTTTTTTAAGTCATCGGAGCTCAAACCATCGATTTTTTCTTTTTTCTTTTTCGCCATTTTGCTCTCCCTTTTTCAGTCTCGTTTTCAGTCTCGTTTTCAGTCTCGTTTTCAGTCTATTTTTCAATCCCTTTTTGGGCCCCTTTTTCCACCAAAAAATGGGTGGAATATTTTGCCCGAAAAAACGCTGTGAAAGTGTGGAGGATGTTGGGACCATACTCTCTCTACTATTGTATAAGACCCTTTTATACCCTCTTTCTTTCTCCTTCCCCCCTTCTTATTTATTCCTAGTAAGTTTTAAAGAGGTATATCCTCCACACTTCCACATAAACAGATTTAGGGTCATTTTTGCCTATACATAGTACCGATTATTTGTGGAGGATGTTTAGGCAAAACATCCTGCATATACCCTCCACATACCCTCCACACTTTTCGGTCGCTCAAAAAATGTGTGGAGGATGTGGTGGGTATGTGGAGGTTCTTTGTGGAGGCTATCCGGTCAATCAATCGTAATCCCAAAATAGGTATTTCCGAGTCTACCTTTTCTCTTATGTCTCCACCGCGGTGGATTTACAGAAATGGGCTTAAAAATTGGATGCCGATTTAGCCTTCTGAAGAACTCCGTAGCTGCGTAAGGATATCTCTCTTTACGCCGATAGAGATCATAGAGATGATTAGGCTTAATTTCAGAATCCGTTTCTTCTGATTCCCTAATATTCATCTCTACCCATTGGTAGACGTTGCATGACTCTTGGGCTATGCGGTTCAAAGCGAGACTCGATTTCTCACTTTTGGTGAACCCTTGCTGCTCTTCCAATCGTTTCCAACCGCGCATCGCGAAGTTGAAAATCCCTGGAAGCTCTTTTAAGAGTTTCGATTGGATGTTTTTATCCTGGTCGTCGTCTTTGATCTCTTTTTGGAAAGGAATGATTAGTGGACGAGATAACATCCCTTTTGAGAGATCTTTCAAGTCAGGTATTTGGTTGTAAGTCATGATAAGCTTCGCCCGATTGCGAAACATGTATGGGTCGCCGTATTTCTTTTGCGCTTGGACGTCACCATTGCCTGTCAGGTTCTTGAAAGGCCCTGAGTCCCTTAGCTCTTCAGTTGATGTCTCTTCCGAAAAATTCGCGATCATCCCGTCAAGCCCCGCGCTTGCAAATCGATCTCCGACTAACATCTTGATATTGAAAACAGAGAAATTCCCCACTCCGATTAAAGCCTTAAGCACATCAACGAATGTGCTCTTGCCGTTTCGACCTTCTCCCCCGAGCCAAAGCGCTTTGTGGTACTTGTACTCCCCTCCCCTCACCACGTAGCCCATAAACTCCTGTAAGGCCCGTAGCAGCTCTTCGTCTTCTAGGAGAAGGCCTTTCAGCCATTCATAAAATACGGGGCACCTTGCCTCAGGGTCGAACGCGTAGGGTAGAACCCCCCGAAACCCGTATTCGGGAGAATGCGGGAGAAGTTCAGTCTGAGAAACATTTAAGTCAAGTACACCATTTTTGAAATTGATTTTCCCCTCCGTCGATTCAGTGAAGAAACTTCTTAGTCTGACGTTATTGGCGAGAAGCTTGGCATAGAATTCGCTACGTATTCTTTCGTCAGGCCTTGGGAGAAACATCTTTTCTGCAAACGCCTTAACCTCAATAGGAGTGCAATAGTGGTAATGAGTATCTTGAAAAGTGAAAACGGATTTCATATCGGCAATAGTCTTAAACGGGCGCTCCCGCTCAAAAACACTCATCAAAGCCTCGTAATCAGGCTTAAGTGCCCCCCGCTCCCCTTTGGTGTAAAACCCCCGTTCCTCGGGTCGGTCTTTGAGCTCAATATCTTGCGCGGAAAGCTCGTCTGCCGACAATTCCTCCGCACTTTCGATAGGGGCATTGGCCATAAAAGCCCCACGCGTATCTTTCTCTGCAATGGCTTTTTTAAGAGTGTAATTCCAAATCCATTTAGCAGCCCGCTCTCTCGAATCAGTCTTCGCGTGCTCATAGGCGACCTCCCCCAAAAAGAAAGTGCGCTCTGTTAAAATAGTCAAAATGTCGTTCCGAGATAAGCCATGCGAGAGTAGAGCAGAGGCAGCGCAGAGTAAAAAGTCTGATCTATTCTGGACCGTCTCCCCCTTCCAAAGACCGATCTTAACTAGGTCTCGAATGGTTTCTGGGATTTCTAACCAATCGAGTTCGATCTCAGTTGGGGTAAAATCAGACGTATCTTCCTGCACCTGCAATGGTATTCGAGCAGTCCCGCCCACGCTTTGGGGCTTTTCCGAGGGGAGGTCAAAAGATATAACTCGAAACTGTTCGATCGTTTCCAAAGCCCCCCGCCACGCATAATTCTTACCACTATCTGGGTGCGTACTTGGGGGGAGGACGACCTGCCTACCTTCACTGTAAAGCGATATCTCCCAAGCTGCCGCAAGTCGAATTCCTTTCTTAATTTCGTCCTCACTTAATTTCTCTCTTTCATTTTTAGATATTTTCGTCTTGCTCGGCATATGGACTTTAACAACTTCATTGCTCGAAGCTGCATTAAACGTTTTAAAAGGTTCACGAGTGACGCAGTAATAATGGCAAGACCCGCCGCCCCTCCCACTATTAACAACGGGACAAGATACTCCTCTAAGTAATTGCTCGACTCCATCGATTGCTTCCTTTCTGTGACGAGGATCTCGTGACTTCACATCCACGTCTATTACGGCTAAATATTTATTTTCGCCTATTTTTGAGGGGGTTCCTAAACGAACGCCCAAATTATATTTAGGATTAAAGTTCTTCTTTAGATAATCCCACGTATGCCTTTCGCCGGTAGTCCAGCCCGACTCAAGCGGCACTTTCGATTTTGGTCTTATATAAATTAAAGCAAATCCAAAATCGTAAAGCTTTTTCATCTCTTTCAAATCAATTGACATGAACCAACCTCTCTCAACTTTTTTCCATTCCAATGGTGAGAATTTCTTCCCTAAAATTTAAGCGCTTATTGACTGCTTCTTTTTCGCGCGCTGCTTTTTTAGAAATGCTTTGATCATCGCTTCATAAGTCACGCGACCGCCTGAGAGTTTTACGATTAAAGCCATATGCTCTGCTCTTGGTAAGACCATGCTTCGTCGCCAATGATTGACGCAGCCTTCAGTAACTCCGAATTGAGATTTAAATTTATCAATTCCCATTTTATCGACCTGCTCATAAATAAATTCCCGAAGCGAAATAGGCTTATTTTGCTTAATATTTGTTTCCATTATTTGAAAAATTCCTTTTTGGTTAACGCCCGTAGTCTAGTTTTAAAAATTATTTCCTAAAACTTTTCGGTTGCACGAAATCAAATCTCAGAATATCTATTTACACGCAATACAAAAAGAAAATTTACGGTAAAGACACTTTAGTACGACAAAACTGAAATAAACGAAGAAACGGTTACTAAGCTTGAAAGAATTAATCTACAGCCATAAGAAACAAAAATTCGTATTTACGACTGAAAGTAAAGACACAGAGCTCACATTCGGTGAAGCGGTTCATTTACAAAAATACGCAGATAGTACGGCAAAAAAGATCTTTGAGCGAATGCTCATGAAATTCTACCCATTCAATTCGTCTTTACCAGACTATTTAGATACTCATCAAAGAGAGGGAGTTAAATGGGTTTTAACCCGCTCTCGTTCTTATCTGGCCCACGCTCCAGGCGCAGGTAAAACATGCGAAGCGATTACAGCGTCTATTCTTTGCGAGGGTTCTGGACAGGTTTTATTTATCGTCCCACCGACTGCGACCATTAATTGGGAGCGAGAGATTATGCTTTGGGCATGGAAGTGCTCACTCATACCCACTATATCGGTTGTACCCACCACTGAGAGCCGTGAGGATATGAATTGGAAGGCCGATTACATTATATGTCCTGATTCGATGCTTACTAAGGTTTGGGTTTTAAGAAATTTAATTAAGCTTGAAAAAAGATTTGTCGCAGTCGATGAGGCGTCACGATTTAAAGAATCAGAATCCCAAAGATCAATTGCATTATTTGGAGGAGAATTAAAAGATGGAACCTACTCGCCAGGACTTATCCAAAATGCGCGACATGCAGTACTTCTCGATGGTTCTCCTATGCCTAATCGCGCTATGGAGCTTTGGGGTCCCGTATATGCTATGGCACCTGAATCAATTGAGTTCTTATCCCAAACCGAATTCGGATTTAGATACTGCGGCGCCCGAATCAACGACTTCGGGCGATGGGAGTTTAAACACACGACAAACGAAAGCGAACTTAAGGCGCGATTAAGAAAAAACTTCATGCATGTCGTGACTGAAGAGGAGCTTAACCATCCAGAAAGATTGCGCTCCATTGTATTCATGAATCAAGACGTGAGATCGGCGTCCCATAAGGCTTGGGAGAAAAAGAATTTAGATGGACAGGATTTAAAAAACGTTTCAGAGGATTGGTCTCAAGGGGATCTCGCAACTCTCAGAAAAGAGCTTGGTGAGAGAAAAGTCCCTTGGGTCTCTGACTACGTCGCGGAGCGAATGCAAAACAAAAATGAAAGCATATTATTATTTGCTTGGCACCGCGACGTAGTTTTAGGTTTAGAAAAAGCTCTCGAAAAATTTAACCCGAGAGTCGTCATGGGGGGCACAAAAGCGCAGGATCGTGAAAAGGCGTTTGCCTCTTTCCAATCGGGCGAAACGAAATTGCTCATTTTAAATATCGCCTCAGGCGGGAGAATCCATAACCTACAAAAAGCAGACCGCGTAATATTTGCAGAGTATAGCTGGACAGATGAAAATAATAAGCAATGTGAAAAGAGAGCCTCTCGTCGTGGGCGAGATCAGAAGATGAAAGTTAGGTGCGAGTATATCGTAAACCCTAACTCTCTTGACGAGCGCGTTTTAAAATCTGTTTTTAGGAAAGCTGAATCGATTAAAAAAGTCATAGGGTAAAGACGCCCATGAAAAACAACGTAACGTAAACGAGGAAAAAGATAATATGGCTGCATTAGAGATTAAGATTTTAGCTGGAGCGGAATCAAAAGCGTTTTTGGTGGATCTTGAAAAGCTCATTAAAAGAATGGAAGCAGTGACTAGCAGGGCTAATACCACAACTACGACTCGGGTTACGACACCTGACGATGAGAGCGGCATCGAAACAGAAGAGATGGATTTTACGACTGACTTAGATGAGGAAGAAAACGAAACGACTCCCGAGTTTACCAATGTCGACGAAGATGGCGAAGACGTCGAAATGGAAATCCCACCTAAAGCTTCGGCAAAGAAAACTGCTAAAACTACTAAGGCAAAGGCGATTACGACTGAAGAGTTAAATGAGGCGTGCCGCGCTCGTTTAACTTATCTCACCAAGACAAAGAAGATGGAATCTAAGACTGCTTTCACGGCAGTTAAGACCTTGCTTAAAAAGCATTTTAAGACTGAGACTGTAACCGCAATTGCTGAAGAGGATAGAGCACGAGCAATGACGATTCTCTCAGATTATAAGACTGCTTAAAAATGAGTAATCAAAAGCAACCGCATAGTGAACGTAAGCATAGCGATTTCAGTGCTTCAGGGGCTAGCCGTTGGTTTCGCTGTTCGGGATCGGTTGCTTTATCGCGTGGCGTTCCCTCTAAAGACACCAAATGGTCTTTAGAGGGGACTCGCGCGCATGAGGTTTTAGAATCTATAATGAGGGGGAGTCTACTCGAAGATAAGAATGACCCCCCTGAAATGGTTCAGTACGCAAAACATTCGGCAAATTTCATTCATGTTCTTCTTTCAAAATCAGGCCCAAGTGAGCTCCTTATAGAATCTCGCGTGATGCTAGATTTCATTCATCCGGAGGCTTTCGGGTCTTTAGATTATGCGATTGTCGAATACTTCGGGACCCTTGATATTTTAGATTTTAAATACGGTTTAACTTTGGTGGACCCAAAAGAGAACCTGCAGTTTATTTTTTATGCTTTAGGAGTAGCTCATCTTTATAATTGGAATTTTAGTCGGGTTAGGATGTGGACACTCCAGCCTAGGGTTAAGAATTTTGATGGGTACATGTTTTGGGAGATCTCAATTCATGAGCTAAAAAAGTATGTGTCGGTATTTAAGAAAGCAATTGAACGCACCGAGCTTTATCCTGATTTATACGTCGAGGGCGATCACTGTTTTTTTTGTCCGGCAAAGGCAAGATGCCCACTTAAACAATCGGTGAAGAATGAAAAAGCTAGAATGGCTTTCATGAGCTCACCAATTAACTAAAAGAAAGGAGAAATAAAATGGCTAAGAAAAAAGCAAAGAAAGCAGCAAAAAAGAAAACATCGAAGTAATTAAATGTATTTGAAAGGGAAAACGAAATTATGGCAAAAGCCGCAAAAGCTGAAATAAACGACCAAACGAATGACCCATGTCGGGTCCTCACTCCGGTAGGTAGGGGTTCTTACCTGCATATATTTAAGGCTGCGTCGATTCAAGGCAGTGCGCCTAAGTATTCATGCACGCTTTTATTCGATAAGAAAAAGACCGATATGCAGCCTTTAATCAAAGCAAAGAACACTGCTTTGCGGGCGAAATTTGGGCCAGATAAAGACAAATGGCCCAAAGGACTTGATAACCCGATTCGGGACGGAGATGCGGAGAAATTCTCAGGTAAGGAGGGTTACGCAGGACATTGGGTAGTGAAAGCTTCAGCGAACGAAGAGTTTAAGCCTGGAGTTTTCGACCAAGATGGTGACCCTATTATCGATTCAACTTCTCTCGTTTCTGGCGACTATATCAGAGCAAGAATCTACGCAATTGCGTGGGATACCGCAGGGAATCGCGGCGCAAGCTTCTTACTTGATGGGGTCCAGCTTGTTAAGAAGGGAGTTCCTCTAAGTGCGAGAGGCGCACTTAAGTTTGATCCAGTCGGTGGGCAGGAAGAATCAGATGAGACCGACAATAGCGAAGACAACGAAGACGCAGACGATTTCACGTAATTTTTCATCTCTTTACGTGAATGAGTGAAAGACGGGAGTTTAATTCCCATGCAGTTTTAGACTCCCGTCTTTTTCGAAAGGTTTATAAATTTATGGCGACAAATAGAAACGACACTTTAAAGATGCTCGACCACGTAGCTCCGGCAGCCCTTCAGGCATTTGGAGAGCGCGCACAGATGGTGAAGGCAATCGAGGAGTTAGCAGAGTTATCCCAGATGTTAGCTAAACGTCTTAATAATAGCCCCGTCACCGCTGATCAAATCATAGACGAGATTGCGGACGCCTTAATCATGGTGAATCAAATGCGTTTTTTATTTGGTGCGCCCTTAGTTGATTCCAGAATGATTTTTAAAATGAATCGGACCGCCAATCTCATTTTAGATAAAAAAAGAACAACGGTAAGTCAGTTATGATTTTAAGACTTTTTTACTTTGTAAGAAAGTTTTTAGGGTTTCATAAACCCGATTTAAGCGAATCGTTTGAACACGCAATTAAACAAAATAAGGATAAAGAAAATGACAGACTCTAAAGAGCAATTAACTTTCCCTGAATTTAAATGGACCGATTCTCCGGTTAACCATCCCTCTCATTATAACAGCGGTAAAATCGAGGTCATCGAAGCAATTGAGGATTGGGGGTTAAACTTCTGTAAAGGTAACGCCGTTAAATATACCGCGCGCTCGGGTAAGAAAAATCCCACCAAAGAAGTTGAGGACTTGGAGAAAGCAGTATGGTACCTGAAGCGGGAAATCGAGACGTTGACTGCGAAAAAAGAGGGCAGAGAACCTGTGAGACCAAACGACATGAATCCAACGAATACAGAGCTTCGAATGGCTATGAAGACTACGGGGCCTATTTCTGCGACCTCTGCCTCAGATTTCGTCCTGAACGCGATCAAAACGGCTACTGCCCATTATGTAATAACAGGCAATTGGGAGGAGTTTGAAATCGAAGATGAGAACGGTTTACACACTATCGTCGCCTTTGTTCCAAATCTTGTGCCCACTCCTTTCGTAAAATCTTTAAAGGAAATTTGGGTTATAGCCGGTGAGTTATAGCCACACCTGCAGGGTTTTTATTTGGAGAAGAAAATTATGCAAGCATTTTTAAATGATATTAAAGTAAAAGAAAAATATTTGAAGCGCGTTCGGATGCACCAGAAGGCTGATAATCTTGTCAAAGGCGCAACTGGGCATGATGGTAAGGGTTGTGCTGTATGGTGTACACTTGAAAAATATGAACACGCATCTTATGAAACTGAGCTTGGTATTCCTGAATGGCTTGCAAGAGTTGAAGACACTTTATTTGAAGGAATGTCTTTAAAGAAATCCAAGACTTGGCCCGAAGAATTTTTAAAAGCAATACCAATTGGTGTTAATCTTGAACAGATAAAATCAAAATTTGCAATCGTAATTTTGAAACATTCACTTGTTTCAATGGCAAATACAAAGTTTGATGCTGATAAATTTCCAGATGTAAAGAAAGCATTAGAACAAAGTGCTTCCGCTGTTACACAAATGATCCAAGCCCATGACACCAATGATGCTGAATTATTAAGGTCAACGTGGTCGGCGGCGTGGGCGGCGAAGTCGGCGGCGAAGTCGGCGG
>QGNH01000212.1_pt1 | contig 21013 bp, 28 predicted proteins | sample 1735481 | NCBI WGS metagenome assembly QGNH01 (sample SAMN09239004, study PRJNA386568) | Viral metagenome, whole genome shotgun sequencing project.
CGCCGATGGCATTTGTCACCGTCGCCGACTGCCCGGGGTAATAATAGGCCAGCAGATCCACCGTCACTTCCGCACCCGTCAACGGGTCTGGCGAATCCCAGACGCTGATCGTCCAGTAGCCATTGAGCCCCGCAATCCGCACCTCATAGCGACCCGGCTCAATCCAGCAGCTCGCCAGTCCATTGGTCATCGGCACCGTCTGCGTCCAGCCGACCATGTTATTCGTGCCAGAAACCGACAGCGCATACCCCGGAGCCGGCGAGATCGTCAGGCGCGCATTCAACTGGCCGCCCCCGATCATCGCCTTGGTCGAGAAATTGACCGTTGTCGCCCGCGCCGTCAGGCACATCAACGTCACCAGCCCAATCAGTCCAATTCGCGTCTTCATTTCTGCTTTCTGCTTTCTGCTTTTCAGCCATAGCTGCCCCAGCTAAACGTGTAACTAATCAGCGAAGTCTGGTCGCTGGCCGGCGCGGGCGAAAACCCCGTGCAACCAGCCATCAACGAGTAAAGCACCTGGCTCCCGATCGTGATCTTGAGATCGAAGAAGTTTACCCGCCCAAACACTCCCGGCACGGCGAAGATCGCCCCCTGCGTCGAAACGAACAGCGCCGCCGCGTCCGCGCTCGCGTGCACCCGATCCACCATGAACGACACGACCCAGAGCCCCCCGCGGAAGAGTGCCGATTGCCCCGGCCGCGCCGAGTAGCCGGAGATACGCTCGCCCAGGGAGCCGGCCCCTTCATCGGCCAGGACCGAGTACGTCCCGGTCCCGGTCGGCGTTCGGTATTCGATCTTCACCTGAATCGCTTAGTGGAACATCGTATCCATCACCAGGCTGCGCAGCGAGAACAGGGCGCCCGGCGTGCTCGTTAGTTTGATGGAGGTGAAGTCGCCCCCCGGAAACAGCGCGGCCACCGCGGCCGTTGACGCGCACACGATCGTCCCCGCAGCCGCGAAGGTGATCGTATCCCTCAGCGTAATTTCGTTATAGGTGTGCACCGTGGTCGCCCCCGTACAGGCCAGCGCCAGCGATTGCACCTTCGCCAATGTCAGCGCCTGGCTCAGCACCACGTCCACTGATGCCGGGGGCAGCAGGACATCGGAATTCATCTCCGTATCCCCGGTCACCGCCGTCTGCCCCGAAAGCTGTTGGCTCGGGCTGGTCTGATAGGTCTGTGTTATTGTGTGTATGATCATATTTTTGCTTTCTGCTTTCTGCTTTCTGCTTTTTGGTCAAGCCAGGGTTAGCCTTGCTCCCGGCGCTGAAAGCGCCGTAATCATGCCGAAATCCCCATGCCGGTTCAGTTTCGAGTCAAACTCGAACGCCCCCTTATTCAGTGCCGCGCCCGGCACGGTCACCGATAACCCCGTCCCGGTCACGACGAAGCTATGCGCCAGGGCCGACAGCCGCGTTCCGATGCCCATCGCCGTTCCCTGCAGGCCAATGGCCGCCAGCAATTGCGCCGTCGTTGGTCCCTGCGGCTTGAACCCCACCATCGCGCGGTAGCTCTCGACCCGTTGGTCCACGGTGATGTTGCCCATCTTCACCGGGTTCAACTTCAGCTCGTGTGTCAGCGTGAAGCCTTCCTCGGCAAACACAGTGCCCCAGCCGGCGACCGCGCCCCAGGCCGCCGTGCACAGCGCCTCCTGGTGAGTGACCGGATAGTCCGCCTGCGTCCACGCCACGCCTGTCGATTGCGTGTAGAACGCATCGGGGTCTGTCGGAGACTTCCCCGTGCCAATCCAGCCCGTGTATTCGAACCCGGTATAGAGCGACTTCCCGAGGCCCATGAATACGTCCGGCATCTTCGACAGCGCCGACCGCGTGAACGCGAATTGCTCGCCGTCGCTTCCCTGGACCGTCACCGCCCGGTTAGCCGACCCGCAAACGCGCCCGCCCGCCGTCACGAAATTCGTCAATGCCGCCGGCAACAGCGACGCCCGGGTCCCGGAATCCCACACCGACTTCGGCACCCCGCTGATCGTCCAGACCAGGTCAACCAGGACCGAATCCAGCGCCCCGCCCAGCGATGATGGAATCTCCCGATAGACCGGCTTCGGTTCGAGCTTCACGTCGCCCTCCGTGTAAATGACCTGGGCGACATCGACGATTTTGCAAGGTCCCCCCACGTTGATGGTTGTTAGATCCAGTGCTGGCATATTGTTTTCTTTCTATGTTCTAATTTTCTTCACGCTCTACGTAATTATTTTGACCGATATGTGCGACGGCAGCAGATTGGGCCGCCAAGCCGCAAAAGTGATGATCTGCCCCACCTGCAAAGCCAGGGGCCCCTGATAAAGCTTTGCCTTCGTGTTAGCCTTTCCCGGCAGCGACCGGTCGAAAGTATAGTAAATATCCGCGTCGGGTGAATTGGCCCCATTCACCAACCCATAGGTCCCATCATTCCCATCACTCACCAGGGGTATATCGCATCTCATCCAAGGCCGATGCTCGCGCCTCATCGACACCGAGGCCCGCAACACGACCAGGCCGTCGCCCTGCAAGAGATCCGTAGCCGGCGTAATCGCTCCCGCGTCCGGAGTCAATCCGCTGCTGAACCCCAGCACCCAGCCAAACATGAAATCCAGCGCCAACTCCGCCAACTCTTCGCAGGATGTCCCTGTGCCCGTGCTCAGCAGATTGATATTCCGGTTCTCAATCGCCACGATTGAAGCGAGCAGGTTCCGCTGAAGCGAATTCGGCTTAGGCACCTGCAAGCGCGGCATCTCGACATACAGTCCTGCTCCCACCGGGCCGTCCGGTTGGCGCGCCGTCAGCCAAAGCGTCTCGACCGCCAGCTCCGATTGCGCCAGAAACTGACGCTCCAACACCACGTTAAACCGGTCGAATAAACCGCAGCTTAACAGCCCCTTAAACAGGTATTCCTGGAGTTGTAGGATGTCGCTCATGCCGCCTTTCCCGCGTAGAAGTCGCTTGCCACCGACGCCAGGCCGGCGCGATACATCTCGCGGCAATCTTCGATCCCGCGCCGCAGAGGCGCCCGCGCGGGAATATTCATCTTCCGCATAAACGTACCCACCTCCACGTCCGCCTTCCGGTTTAGTCGCCATTTGCCAAAGAACTTTTCCTTCGCAAACCGCTGTCGGACATGGCGCCTCACCTGTACTGTTCCTTTGTATCCCTCCTCATGCACCCCCAGATACTTCACGTTGCTGCCAATCGTGGAGAGGACCGCGTCGCCCGAAACGACCGCTTTGCTGGGCCGGATTGAGAGGCTTAATCTGTTCGTCCTTATTCCCAGCGATTCCGGCCCGCTCTTACTGAACCGTTTCAGTTGGATCTCAGTCACTGCCGCTTCATTGAGCAGATCCATCCGCGCCGCCAGCGCCCCCAGGAGCCCCGCCTGGTCCCGGCAGCGCGCCGCTGCCTTCGCCGCCCCCGCTGGAATGGTGAATTCAAAGTTCATTCGACGGCGTCTTCCTCCGGCGGCCCCTTGAGCACCACCCCGCACTTACAATGACAGTTGATGACATTCCACGGCTCGCCATCGGGGTCGCCCGGGAACCGGATTTCATCCGATTCCCCCGTCCGCTCGTCAACCATCGTGAACGAGTCGTCAAACGGAATAACCTCGCCGTTGACCATGCGGTGCGCCGCCCGCACATTCGCGTTGCCGGAGGTCATCCATCGCTTCCATTTGGCCCCGGCTTGCTTCTGAGCATCGTTGCGCCCCTGCCCGTATGCCGCGCTCGTCTCGGTCATGGCGATGGTCATGGCGCGGCCCTTTTCGATGTCGCCAAACGCTGCCTTTACCCGCCCCGCCAGCTCAGACATCGTCTCGCCCTTATCGAACCCCTCAGCCAGCCCGCTTTTCACCTGGTCAAAGATGTCCTGCGGCGTATCCGCCATCTTATTCTCCCGATCCGCAAGAAATCGCTGCACCGCCGCTGGCGTCGCCTTGAACGGATCGTCCTTGCCCATCTCGACGAGAGCCTGCGCCCCGGCCGCCTGGAAAGCATCCAACCCGGCCACTCGCATTACGCTCTCGAAGTTGAGCTTGAACTTGCGCAGGTCGAACATGAAATCCATCGCCGCGCCGGAGCCTTCGCTGTTCGCCAGGGGTGTGGAGCGTGGAGCGTGGAGCGTGGAGCGTGGAGCGAATGAGCACGGAGCCGGTTCGTTCGCCAAGGCGGATTTGCTGAGGATCTTGGCCTGCATCTCCAATCGCGCTGGCAACAGCGCTTCATGGATGGCAGCTAGATAGCGCCTCACAGCGGGCACGCGCGACCGCATGTGGCGGCGCCACTCAGCCAACTCTGCCGGTTTCCGTTTGGAATCCGGCTCGCTGCGATCGGCGGCTGGCTCTTCCTCGCCGAATAGCCGCTCAATAGTTCCTGCCGGACATGAATCCTCGCTATCGTCGTTCGAGTTCACCAGAGCCCAGTGACCCAGCTGGTCCAGCAACTGCCGGATCCGCGCCCGCGCCCGCACCGGATCAGCCGACAGGCCGGCGACCTCGGATTTCATATCCGCCAGCAACTTCCCCAGGTAATTGGGTTCCGCGCCTTTCACGTCACGTCGCACCCAGCTTGTCGAAGCTATCGGTCCTCACGCGCCGCCCGCGCCGCACGAGGCTGACCCCGTGACTGATTGTCTGGTTCGGGTCCGGAGCGCTGACCTTCAATTTGCCGTCAATAACTCGCTCCAGCATCTTTTCGGCCTTGTCATTTTCCGACTTTCGCGCCTCGGTTTGAATCGATGGCACTTTCGGCATGCCCTGCGAGACAAAGGCCCATATGGCCCAGGCAATCACATACCTCTTCAGCGAGAGCGGTACCGTCCCGTCAACGTCCAGAGGCTGGCCGCTGGACCGTATCGCGTCGCGGAATGTTTCGGTCGCCTCCGCGACTTTATCCGAGAGGTCATCGGCCCGTTTGATGCCGGCGATTGACTGCCGCTCCGGCGATGCCACCGGCATGGCCTCTTCGTCTGTTACGGTGATCCAGCTCATATCATTTCACGCTCCACGCTTCACTCCGTGCTTAGCGCTTTCCCCTCTTCCCTACCGATCCCGTCCGCCGCCATCTCCCGCAGCTCCCACTTCACGATCCGCCGGTCCCACGCCCTCCCACCGTATCCGGCCACCACTCGCGCCTCCGTCCGTGGAAACAACTCCGCTTTCGTGTGCGTCTCCCGGTTTTTTCTAAGGGGCAACAATTCACGCGGCATAACTTTAGACTCTGTACCAAACACCTGTTAATAGCCTGTTAACGCTTCGCTGGTGGCGTCGCACGCCCTCCGGGCATGGATTGCACCCCAACCGTCCCCCAACGCGTCCTGCGCCCATTTCATCCTTCATCATTCATCCTTCATCATTCGTGAGAGGAGTCCCGGCCGCCGCCCCCTACAGACGGCGGCCGGGCTCTGTGCACTAAAGGCTATGGCGTTTGCGCCGTCAGCACGGTCAGCGAGAATCCAGCCGCGTTTGTGCTCGATCCCAGCGCCGTGCCCAACTTTATCCCCGAGAGGCTGTCACAAGCCTCGACGGGCAGATTTGTCCGCACCGTGATGGCGTTCGTGTTCCCGGCCGCCAGTGCCCCGCCCGCGAGCTGGTTATTGTCGATGGTCCACGTGAACGGCGTATCGGTCGTCACGTTCGTTCCCACCAGGTATTGGAACGTCATCACCAGGTTGGTGCAGAAGTTCGCCTTCGTCAGCGCCGTCGTTCCCAACGGCGCGATGACCGCGCATAACTGCATCCGGTGCGTCGCCGCGAATCCCTGCACTATGTTAGTCGAGGTGCCGATCGTCAGCGTCGAGCCGTTCGTGCAGCTCAGCGCCAATGCCAGCGTGGAAATACGCGGACTGAGCGTCTGGCCCATTGCCGGCAGCGCCATCGCCACCAGCACGGCCAACCCCACCAGCACCCGCGCCTTGATTTTCTTGATCGTATTCATGTCTTTGCTTTCTGCTTTCTGCTTTCTGCTTTGATTACAGCTAGTTGATGGCCAGCTTCATGATCCCCGTCGTGTGCTGCGTGTGGAGGTATTCGTAATTCTCCACGGTGATGGCGATCTTCTTGACGCCCAGGTCGGTGACATAGACCGCGTATTCGCCGCTGCCGTATTGGCCGCCGACGACATGCCGCACGATGTTGCTCGGATCCATCGGGCCGGCGTCCTTGATCCCCGTGAAGATGAGGACGTTCTTACCCAGGATTTCCGACTTCGCCGTCGAGCTGCTCTGATAGCGCTCCGCATTGATGAGCACATTGGAAATGCCGAGCGCTGTGGCGATCTCCGCTTCGGTGAACTGCCCCGCCCGCGCCAGTGACCCAGCCGTGAGCTGGTTCTCGTAGGCTGTCTGCCGCGCCAGATGAGCCGCGTCGCCATAGGCCACGTTCTGCGGGTAGAAGCCCGTCGTGTTCGCCAGCGTGATGACCCGCGTCCTGATGTCCAGGTCTGGGTTGCTTGCCGCATCCCAGGTGACCGCGTCCGCCGTCGCCGCCGCCGTGAAGGTATCCACCGCTTCGAGCACGGTCGCCCGGTTGAGCAGGTCAATCAGCCATTTCGTGTGCGTCTGCTGCCACTCCGGCTTGTCCTTCAGCTCATCCCGGTCCAGAATCACGGACAACCCGCGATTCGGCGCTTGCAGGTCGCTCTTGGCCGCCGTGCGCTGCCGCACTTCGGCAAAATCCGCCAGGATGCCGCGTTTAATCCGGTTGTAATCCACCGTTTCCCACGGCTCGTTTTCGTTATAGGTCGTCAACCGGAAAATCCGGCTGCTGCTCGGCCTCGGCGGTGCCAGGAAATCCCGCAACCGCGCCAGCCCGTTGCCGACCATTGAATCGTAGCTCGCGGCAAAAGCCGTCAGCTCTTCGATGTTTTCCGTCTGCCGCAGCAACGAATCATTGGGCAGACAGATCGTGCCACTCGGCATTCCCGCCCAGTCGTTGCTCAGCACCACGCCGCTCTGCATAAACGCCAGGCCCGCGCGCGTGTTCGCCAGTGCCAGGGGTATGTCAATTCTATTCATGTTCTTTTCTTTCTTCGACTTTAGACTTCAGACTTTAGACTTTAGACTTCGGGGGTTATGCCGGATTGGCGAGCGACCAGCTTCCCAGCGACGCCACGGTCACCAGGTAAGGCGTGCACGGGACGAAGGAGACCTCCGCCAGGGCGGCGACGGTTTTATTGCACCGGCCAATCACGTAGTAATTCGCGCCCGCGGAAATGAGCGACAGGTCCTGGACCTTGCCCGCTGCCGCCGGTGTCACCAAGTGATCGATCGTGATGGCTGTTGCGGCCATCCCGATCTCGAACCCTTTCCGGAGCCCGAGGCGACGCACGTTCACCAGATCCGCGTCCTGGTAAGGTGAATCGCTCGAAATGCCCATCGGCAGATCGCTCGCCGTGCAGATGTCGCAGAAATTCGCCCCGCCCGACCCGCGCTTATAGAGCAGGTAGCGGCTGGACACCGGCGCTGTGCCAGCGTTGATGATCAGCGTCTCGACCCCATGTTCGTTCATCAGGGCCAATTCATTCGGCAGGGCGAACCCCGCCGGCTTCGTCAGGCGATCCCAGGTCGCGGCCAGCGTGCCAAGCACGGCCACCATTAATTGTTTGATTCTCTTCATGTTTCGATTCTTGCTTTCTGTTTTCTGCTTTCTGTTTTCTGCTTTTGTCTGCTGTTACTTCGTTTTGGTTTTAGCCTCCGCCGCCTTCTTAGCCGTGTCGTACTCCCGCTGCCGTGTGATCACCGCGACTGCCTGCCCCCGCGAAAGCCCCCGCGCCATCTTGGCCGAGATCAATCCCTCATCCGCGGTCCGTTGCGTCTTCTCCGCCTCCAGCACGGCCACCCGCGCCTTCAGCCCCATGTTCTCGTGTGCCATGTCCACCGGCGGCGTCCGTGCCACGCGGCGGCTGTTTCCGAGCGCTTGAACCCCCGCATTCTCGGGCGCCAGGTCCGCCGCCGGCGTCTGTGTTTGTTTCTCACCCATATTTTTGATTCCTGTTCGACTTTAGCCTTTAGCCTTTAACCTTTCTTCGGCGTCAGCTTCTGCGCCAGCCCCTTGTATTCCGGCTTCTTCATGACCGCCGCATGCGCCCGCACCGGGTCCTGCCCGTTGGCGATGAGTTCGGCCTTGAACGCCGTGTCGTACTGCGCCCGCGTCTCCTGCTCCTCATTGCTGAGGGCAGCCGACTGCTTGCCACTTACCGACGTATTGTTGCTGGTCGTCTTGGTGGCCGGCTGTTTGGCGAGCAACGCCTCGGCGTCCTTATCGAAGTCCGCCGAATTCTCCAGCGCCGTCACTTGCCCCTCGCGCTCCGCCATGGTCAGGATCCCGCGATGAATCGCCAGGTCCGTCGTCGCCTCGGCCCGGCCCTTGCGCTCGGCCTTGCGCGCCGATTGCTCGTTTGCCAGCGCCGTCGTCGCCTGGTCCGCCCGGCTCTTCTCCGTGTTGCGCTCGTTTTCCAGCGCCGTGATGCGCCCGCCCAGCTCGCTCTTTTCGTTGCCGAGCGCGCTGATTTGACCCTGCGCCGCCGTGGCCGCGGTTTGCACCGCGCTCATGACGACCTGGTCGCTGCTGTCAGGACTCAGGGTGACACCCCGGCCCGCCAGCCATCCAATCATTATATTCTTCATGCTTTATCTTTCGTTGTTGTTTGTGTTCTCTGGCTGCGCTCAGACGCCGCCAAAATCATTACTTGCCGAATCGGCCCGCCCGGCTCGCGTGATACTGCGCCATCTTCCGGTGCATCTCCGCCGTCTCGCCGTTCCCAGCCTTGTCCTGCGCCGCGGCGGCCTTCAAATGCGCCTTCGCAGCCGCTTCATGGCCACCCTTGCTGTTCGCATCCGCCGATGCCGTGTGCGCACTGCGGCTCGCTTCGTTATGCGAGCCATGCACTTCGGCGCCCGTGGATTGATTCCCGTGAAACTCGTTCGCCAGCACGGCCAGCAGCTGCCCATCCGTCATTTCGTTCTGAATGGGCACGCCCTTGGCAATCAGGCACCCAATGATCTGTTCGCGTAACATGTTTTCCTTGTCGTTTGATTGTTTTTCTTGCCCTGATTGTTCCTCGGGGGCTGCATTGGCAAGGCTCTCAACCCCCGAAATGTTTGGATAAGGCGTCAACGCCACCGAAATCAGCTTGAAGGGCCGGCAGCGGATCGCCTTGCCATCTGATTGGCCATTGGCGATGGGTAAGACCCACCAGAATGCGCTGGGATACTTGAAACCCGCCTCGACTGCCTCCGCCCCCTCGTTATCCAGGGCAAAGTGCGCCTCGATGCCACGCTCGCCCTTGCGCACCTGGTCCACGACGCCAATCTTGATCTTTTGCGCCTCGTTCGATACCGCCGCCGGATCGGCATCATTCAGGTCGCCGTGCCCCTTGAACGTGGGAATCCCCACCAGCGCCCGGCGCAGCTTGCGGAAAAATGAATTCTCCTTGGCCAGCAGCGCGTCCGCCGATTCGTTATCCAGCACCTGGATAAACTGCTGCTCCTTAATCTGCCCGTCCTCGCGGTAAACCCGCGTCTTCGGATGCTCGCCAAACGGCGCGATCAGCGCCCAGCCATCCGCGTCGATTTCCCCGTTCCCCAGGGCTAGTTGCAGGACGATGTCAGGATTTGTTGATTTCATGTTTTTGTCACTCCCCGTAAAACCCCCTGTTGCAGGATCTGTTCGAGCACCCGTAGCGAGCGGGGATCCGCCTGGATGTCATTAGCCAGCGCATCCCAGTCGCGCATCAGATCGTGCAGCTTCGTCTTGAAAATCCCGTCGTCTTTGATCCCGCTGACCTTCGCCAGCCGCGCCAGCATCGGCTCGATGTCGTGTGCGACCGCGGCCGCAAATACCTTTACTTCCGGCTGCGTCTTGTCTTGCGGGAGGGCGTAGCCGAGCGATGGCATCGGCAGCGTCTGGCCGTCCGCACCTTTCGGCAGCAGGCCGGCCCGGCTCCAGAAGCCGCCGGCATCCACCTGCGTATCCGGCATGGCCGTGCTGGCCGTTTGGCTTTCGGGATTCTTATCCGGATCAGCGCCCGCGGCGATGGGAGCTTCCTCCAAAGCCGGCTGCGTCTTGCGGTCCGCCGCGGCGGGCGGGCCTTTGGCGCCTTTGACCTTGCCGCCGTTGGCGGGCGCGGGCGGCGGATTCGGCTTCGGTTTCTGCTGTCCGGCATTGGGCTGCTTGCCATTCGGGCCGGCGGGTTTCGCCTCCGGGTCTTCGCCGGGCATGGCGGGCGCCTGGGCCGGGATCAGCACCGGCTCGCCCGCCTCGGGCTGGCGCCAGCGGAAACGGCCATAGACTTCGCTCAGAGCGAGCCTCAGACCCATCGGCACCAGGGCTTGCGCGCTGGCCAGGTCGTCGCTCGTCATGTCTTCGAGCGGCGGCATGAGCGCGAACCAGGCCCGCGGCTGCTGGTTGAACAGGTAGCGGATCACCGGCACATCAATCCGGTCATTCGCATACCCCGTCAGCCACTTGCAGTCCCGCACCAGGTAGATCCCGCTCTCTTCCTTCTGCACGCTCGCCCCGACCGGGCTCTTAGACGATTGCCCCGGCTGGCTGGCGCTTGACCGCGAGCCCGTCGCCAGATCCACTCCCCGGTAACACTTCGCGTACAGCCCGTTGATCATCTCGATAATCGGCTGGAAAGGCAGCGCATTCTTGGCCGCCTGGTCGAGGAACTTGAAATCCACCCCGCGGTTATGGAGCACCACGCCGTCATTCGCGATGGCCTCGAGCGCTTCCACGGCCTGGCCCCATTCCGGCGAGTCCTTTTGCGCGTCCGTGATTCCCTCGAGGAACCCGCTGCCATAGCGCGTGCAGAACAGCAGCCAATCCCGCAGCGCGAAATGTTTCATCGCAAAGGCCATCGAAAGCGGCCGCATCCAGCCCAGCCCCACGCAGGTCAGCCATTCCCCCGACACGCAGGGCACCCCGTACATGTCGAAAATGTGCTGCAAATAGCCGAGGTAACCCCGACGCGACTCGAAAAACCAAACCGGCGTATGCCGGAACTCCGCCGTCACTTCCATGGCCGCCGGATTATCCACCCGCATCAGCATCTCGTGCACGCTGTAGCGGTAAGAGTGCGCCGACGCCATCTGGTAAATCAAATGGTCGGCATTCCCGCAAACGTCCTGATCCAGCGCCTCAGTCACTTTCAGGTGGTCGTAGAAGTATTGCAGCGCCGCCGCGTGCTTATCCCCGTCCGGACTGCCATCGCTGACCACTTTCCAGCTCATGCCGGCCAGGTCCGCCGCCCGTTTGTCGGCATTGACGGCCAGTTCCCCGTCCCGCTCCATCATTACTTCCCACGTCTTGCCCACGACGCGCATCTCGCCGATCCGGAACGCATTGAGCTGCGAGGCCAGCATCTCCATGTCCAGCTCCGGCATCGGCGAATATTTCAGCCGAATCGCCCATTCGATCCGCGCCTGGTTGAATTGGCTGGTGCCGTTAAGGTTCACAGGCCTCCCAAAGGTTGAAATTCCGCCATCCCGCACCCAGAAGACTTTGGACGCGGGACATTGGACTTTGGACTGTCTTCTCAACACTTGTTAATACCCGTTTAACGCTCGATGTGCTGCGTCGGAACCCCTCCCGGCATGGATTGCACCCCAAACGCCCCCCAACGCGTCCTAGCGCCTCCATCGGCCTTCGGATTTCGGCCTTCGGCCTTCTTTCGGACTTCGGACTTCGGACTTCGGACCTCACAACAGCACCTTCCCGGAATACTTTCCCATTCCCATCCCCGACATTGGCCGCTGCGAGATATTCCTGGGCCGCGAAAACTGCGCCGGCCCCGTTCCCGCTCCCGCCGCCCGGATCGCCAGCGCAAACGCCCAGAAATGATCCGCATGCCCCGCCTCATCCCGCACCGCCGCGATGCTCACCCGTCCGCCCGGCGAGGTCATCTTCTCCGGCTTGCGCAAATCGTCCACCGCCTCGATGTCCAACTCGACCTCGATGGTGATCGTCCGGTCCTCGAACACTCCCAGCAGGTCCGTCGCCATGATCTCGGTCACTCGGGCCGTTTCCGTCTTGCGCCCCTCGGCCCGGATCCGGTCGCTAATCGGTTCCGTCGTGGAAAAGTTTATCCCCTGGACCCGGTAGTCGCCCCACTTCTCCTGTGCGTACTCCACCAGGCCGAGCCCGATGCCCGTCATATCAATGCAGCACTTCCGGTATTTCGGCAGCGCGCACACCATGTCGAGCTGGGTTTGTTGCGCCGGCAAACGCATCCCGGACATTCGCAGCATCGCGATAATCCTCCGGCTCAGCCCCTCGCGCTCGATCACCGCGAAAACTGATATGTCCCGGTTGCGACCAATATCCCCGCCCAGGAAAAGCTCGCCCCGGGCCCGGAACATTCGCGCCATCGAGACTGCGCTCCACTTCTGGTCGTCGATCGGTATCCCCTCACGCTGCGCCTGCTGGATCAGCTCATTCGTCAGCAGCGCCATGTTCTCATCATTGAACTTGCACTCGTAGTTTTGGTCATAGGCCCGCTTGTCCAATGCCTTAGCCCGCGCCTGCTCTGGCGTAATTGGCTTGCGCGTGTTCGGGTCATACACCTTCACCCCCATCTTGTGCGCCTCCGACCGTGTCACGCGGCACACCCGGAAGCCCAGCGCCGAGATAAACACCGTCCCGTCATTCGGCCCGTCGCCAGCCGACATCCGGTAAAACATATTGTGCTTCCCGTTCCCCGTGCTCGCGATGCGGCACAGAAACTCCGGGTTGCTCGACAGAATCGGCTCCGCTGCCTCCCAAATCGCGTTGCTGTCCTCATGGAACGCGAATTCATCCAGGATCAAATCCCCGCTGAACCCGCGCGCGGTCCGTGGATTTGCCGCCAGAACCTTGATGCGCCCCGTCCGCGTCCGCCCGCCCACGGTCAGGGTGACCCGGCATTCCATGCGCATGTTTTCGTACGTGATGTCCGGTGAGGTGTCCTCGCTCACCATCATCAACCCCATCTTATTGCATACCTCCGCGCACTTGATATTGAACTCCGCCCCGTTGTCCCTCGAGTTGGACAGCACCGTAATCAGCCAGGAATCGTACCGCTGCAACTGCGACAGCAGCCGATCCACCGCCCACGATGCCAGCGTGAAACTCTTCCCGATCTGCCGCGACCAGTGGAGAATCAGGATGCCCGACTCGCGATCCATGAACGCTGGCAACTGGTAGCGCCGGAACTTGATCAGCCCCGGCACGCCAAATTCCACGGGGGCGTTTGGTACTATCACCAATAAGCCGCCGGCCGTCGCCTCACCCGCGACCGCCCCCGCTCTTTTTTTAGAGTTCTTTTTCACTGTATCCGTGAAATCCGTGTAATCCGTGGTCAACCCGGAGCCGCTCCAAACAGCTTCAGCCGTATCTGCTGCACCTTCTCCACCTCGCTCAGCCCCGTATCGGTCGCGATCACCTTCAGCGAGGGCAGCACCGCCAGGCATGCCGACGCGGCATTGAACTCGAATTTCTCCCGCGCCAGCGATAGGTCCTGGTTCTTGGCTTCCAGCTTCGAGAATTCCAGCACCGGCTGAAGCAACTGCACCACCAGCTTGAGCAACGAGGGATCGCAGTCCGGCTGCGTCGAGACCTTCATGATCAGCGTCTTGAGCAGCGCGATAATCGTCTTGAGCCGAGGCTCCGGGTTCTTCTCGTACTCCGCCTCGACGATCTTGCAAGCCCGCGCCCCGCTCGCAATCTGGGCGAGCAATCCCTCCTCCATTCGCGCCCGCTGCCGCGAAGCCCACCACACAGACAACCGCCCCAATGAAACGCCGCATCCCTCCGCCGCCAGCAATTCCTGCGCCTCGGCCAGCGTCTTGCCCGCCAGAAACCATTCCTGCAACCTTTCGGCGTAGGCATCCAGTTTGCTCGCTTTGGTCTTCACGCTTCACGTTTCATGTTTCAGAGTTGCTTCGCTCGTGCCTCCCCTTTGACCGTCAGAGCCCACGATACGCTCTTATCCAGCCCGTCTTCGATGCCGATCGTGAACTTATCGCTCTCCAGCTCGCGCAAGGCCTGGTGAAAATCACTCAACAGCAGCGACGGCTGCACCCTACGGCACCAATCCTCAAGCAGAGCGTCCAGTTGGGGGGTCCCCCCTGCCTCCAGGAGGGCCTTCAGAATAAAACGCTTATAATTAATGATTGGGTTCATCGGTGTTGCAGTAGATAGTCGAGTTTCTCATCCATCCTATTGAGCTTATCGGTATGCAGCGCCGATGCCTGTTTCAGGCCGCCGACGATTCCCGAGAATGCGGTGAGCTGGGCTTGGAGGACGGTCGCATCCTCCTTCCTTTCCCTTCTCAGGTCCCGCACCTCCGTGCTTAGTGCCGCCGCCGCTCCCCGCTCGATTCCGCCCATTTTGGCGAACAAATCACGAAACCCCGTCGTCATCTGGTCATGCTGGCGCTCGCAGGCCGTCTTTGTCACATACCGGTCCGCCGCCTCCGCCGCGACTTCCGACGCTGCCGGCTTCCCTCGCAACTCCTTAATCAACTTAATGAATAGGAGTGCGGTCATTATTATGACCACGAGACAGGCTAGCCAGGAGGCAATCGCCAGCGGAATCGAATCGCCCACAGTCGCTGCAACAGAAGAAAGTGTGTTAGTCATCTTTGTGCCCTATGCGTTCTTTTCGGTTAATCCCTTTAGGTGCTCGACGTACCGGCTCACCGGATGATCCTCGATCAGCTCAATGTGTCCCCGCTCATAGCCCCAAAACGTCCCCCAAAGGTCTGACAGCCCCTTCGCCCACAGCGGCGGATCCATTTCCACCCCGCCAAAGCTGGACATAAACGCCTCATGCCCCACGTGCCGGTAGCCCGTAATCCAGGCCAGCAGTCGCGCGACGATGTCTTCCTCATGCACCCAGCGCGTGGTGATGTCGCCCAGCGTTTGCAGATCAAAATTCGCCTTCTGCGCGTTGTAGGTCCGCCGCCAGCCCGCGTCCCCGATCCGTGGGCCGCCGAACGTGTGCACCGCCGCCACCGGCCGCCCGCACCGCGCCAACTGCCACGCCAGGATCTTCGCCTCGTCGGCGCCCTTGCTGTGTCCGCAAAGCACCACGGGCGCCGGCAGCGCCGTTTGATCCAGCTTCAGCACCTGGTCGAGGATGGAATTCGCACTCTTCCAAAACCCCGCGTGTACCCGGGCGATCCCCAAATCCACCAGCCCGATTTCCAAATCCGTCACCACATCCCGCAGTGAATCCGATCCTCGGCAGGCGATGATATTGACCTTTTTCCACCACGGCGGCCCCATCACCAGCGGGACCTGGAGGACGTGGCAGAGGTTATTCTCGATGGTCACCATCGAGTAACTGCGCGCCGCCGCCCCCACGCATTGCCAGGCCAGCTCTAAATCCTGCGTTGTCAGCTCACGTTTCACGGCCCTATCCGTCCCATCACTCCCATCACTCCCACCAGAAAAAGGGCGGGACCGAAGGTACATCGGAGGTACGACAGCAACCCCCAGGCCCGCCATTTCCAGTGCCCGCAAAAGCTCATACCCGCCCGATGCAGCTTGAGTAAAGTGACAACGGCCCGACCGAGAGAATCGCGATCCCTAGCTCAGGATCCACGCTGTCACCGTTCCCAGCCACAAAGATGCTGCATGGGTCCGTCGGAATCGTTGCCGGGTCGGTCAGGACCGAGGCCTGCACATAATTCCCCTGCGCCCAGGCGGCTTGGAGCTGCACCAGCGTCCCCAGCTTCGGATTCCAGACATTGAGCCCGCGCTTGAGTGTTATCGTTCGTTGTATGTTCATAACAGTTTGTTTCGCCTTCGCTGTTCAATTCGGCTGGTAAGCCGGGTCGCCCGTTTTCGCCAGAAGGGCCGCGCGATAAGCGGTTTCCTGGGCGTCAGTCCATTCGCCGGCTTGCTGGGCGGCGGCTTTGAGGCTTGTGATCCAGGCGATGAATTGAGGAACTCCCTGCTCGATGAGCGGTAGGAGGGCGAGGCCGAGTTGGATGGCTGCTGCTGTTCCCATAAATTTAGTGAGTTGCGGTCGTTACGATGTTGGACCAACTGGTGGATTGTCCGATGGCCGTGTTGAGGACGGACCACGCGGACCAAAGGGCGTTGGAGTTACCCGTTGTTTTGGATAGTTTATAGGCGACTTTGAGGTCGTCCACGTTCAACTGCATGACGACGCAGCGCGGGCAGGGAATGCACGTCCCGCTTGCCGCGGCGCAATAAGTGACTGGGGTCTTGAGCCACTCACAGAACTGGTAGAAGGGGGCGGCATTCGTTTTCCAGTAGGCGGGGCTGGCGAGTTCGACGTTAAGGATCATGTCAAAGGTGGCAGCGGCGGCCGTCTGGGATTGCTCGACGCGGACGACGAAGGGATCGGCGCCGGGACTAAGCGCCACACACCCAATGAACAGCGCCGCCGCCGCCGCCACGATTCCAACCACCGTTCCCATCTGTCTTATTCTTGTCTTCATTTTGATTTCAGATTTTCAGCATTTGGAAAAAGGGGTTCCGGCGACCACCACCACCACCACAGAAGGGCATCTCTCCCGGCAGTAGTTTGGCCGTCCGGCCCCCCAGAGTTAATTGCGAACTGCCCGGCTTTGCGCCCTCAGCCTTCACCGTGTTTTTCGTTGCTTCTGGATGCCGCAGATTCACGCGTGAAAAGTTAGCAGGCGCTCAAAGGCTATGGTGGCATTCCCCTCTTTCTCTGTTCTGAACAAGCTGAGCCTCCGCATAGAGGCCGATCAACTTCGTTCCTTCCGCATGTTTGCCTGGCATGGAAATCGTTTTAACACCCCTCGAAAATAAATGCAACTATTTTCGCAAAGTGTTGACACGATGTTAAAAGGAGTTTAATACCGTGGCCAATGATACAGCGAACAGTGAAACGCGGGGCCTACCGAAAGACTGATTACGCCTTTATTGGCGCTTGGATTCCGGTCGAGTTGCTGGGCCTTATGGATGATTTTATCCGCACCCAGGATTCGGATCGGTCGAAGCTAATTCGAAGAGCGCTGGAGGAAAAGCTGCGCAACGGAAAGAAGGAGCCTGCATGATTGTGCGCGCGCGGGCCTTGATGGTGCCGGAAGAAATCTCCGGACGGGTGGCTTGGATGGACCTACCTATAGAACTCTCCGCCGCGCGCGCCCCTTCCCTTTCACGCTCCACGCTCCACGCTCCACGCTCCACGCTCCACGTCCCGTGATCGCTCCCGTGCAACTCCCCCTCCCTCGCCTCGCCGACCCGCGTTACAAGGGTCCGCTTTGCGCCATCGAGACGGCGAAGGACCTCCTGGGCCGCAGCGAAGATGAGATCGGTCTGTTGGTTGACGGTGGCCAGGTGGTCGCCTTCGACATTCGCAGCCCCGGCGCCGCCCGGCGCGATTTGCGCATCCTCACCGCCAGCATCAGCGAGTTCAACCGCGACAGCGGCAGCGAAGATTGGGTTTCGACTATCACCCCCGCCCAGGCCGTTGCCCTGGTGATGCGCGGCTTCAAGACCGACAAGCCGTACGTGACCGGCAAGGAAATCAAAGCCGTGTTAAACTGTGGCCGCCAGCACGGCGTCAACCTCGTATCGAGCAAAGTTCTCCCGCAAATGCCCGGCACCAAATACCGCCGCGGCCCCAAAGGCTACGCCCTGATTCCGCGCCCCGACTTCGTCCAGTTCCTAACCCACCGCCTCGAAGGCTCCATCTAATGAACAGACTCACGAAACTCCCGCCCGCCTGGCACTCCGAAGCCGCCGTCCAGCTCGGCACCATGTTCGCCGCCACACATACCCTTTTCCTCGATGCCACCCGTAAAGCTGTATTTCTCGGCATCTTCCTCCAGTACATCAAGCAGCGCGGTAAAGAAGATGGCTCCATTCCACACGGAGCATTTCGTCCCTGGGTCTCCCGCAATCTGCCGCAACTGAACTATGACACCGTTACTGTCTATCTGTCCATTGGGCGCGGAATCATCGAAACCAGGATGTTCAAAATAAGGGATTATCCGTTATTTGCCCATGATGGTAAACTTCCTGCAAACGTAGAAAAGCTAATAGAAGGCAAGACCCAGCGCCAACTTTGCCTCGAATTCAAACAGGGTAAACTCGACGATGACGACGAATCCCATCCCTGCGCCGGCCGCCGCCGCGGCGAAGGTGGCCGCCGCGCCCTCACCATAGATGAGACCGCCGCGGCGTTCCGAAAGGCGGCTGTCAAAGATTGGAACAAGCTCGAAATGTCCCTCGCAGCTTACGGCGCAAACTTCACCTTCCTCCCCGACGAACATCGCATCGAAGCTCAGGCCGCCGTCCTCAAAAAGCATCTCCGGATCCGCCGAACCTGGCTCAACACCCCGGCCGCCAAACGCGACGCCACTTTCCTCGATCAACTCCGGAGAACACTTTGATCCTATGGACCTAATACCCAACGCCGATATCAACCTTTACCTCGGGCTGCCCGAGGGCGTCCGCACCGAGGTCAATCTTTGGCACCGAGCACTTCTGGACATCTCCCCGCCCGGCGTCGGCAAATCCCTCGCGGCTATTGCGGCGCAGTTCGGCACCAGCCCGGAAACTGCCCGCCGCAAATATGACGCTCTCCACCACCACGGCTGGCGCGGCCTCATCAACCGCTCGCGCTTGCCGCAGCGCACCCCGACCCATACTGAAGAGTTCCTCGAATGGTGGCGCGACCTATATAGTATGTACCAGCGCAACGCCAAGGCCGCGTACAGGGAGTTCTGCCGCCGCTATCTCGCTCGCGAGCACATCCCTGGCCTGAGTCCCGATCTCAACCGCGGATCCATCCCCACCGGCTATGGCTACCACAACCTCATGCGCTTCAAACCCACCCGCTTTGAAGTCGCCGCCATGCGTCGCGGCCTCGCCTGCGCCATCTCCGAGCACGGCCCCAAGATCTTCACCACGCGGGCCGACCTCTGGTATGGCAGCCACTACATGATTGATGACTTGTGGCACGATAATTTCGTCGTCTTCGGCAAACAAATCGTCCGCGTCCTGGAGCTTGACCTACTCGACGTGTTCAGCGGCGCCCTCGTCAACTTCGGCTGCAAGCCCCGGTTCCAGCGCGAAGACGGCACCTTCGACAACCTCAAAGAGAAGTACGCCCGCCTGCTGGTCGCAAAAGTCCTCTGGAGCGAAGGCTATTCCCCGCGCGGGACCGAGATCGTCGCGGAGCACGGCACCGCCGCCGTCAACGAGCGCGTCGCGGCCATCCTCCACAACGCCACTGGCGGTCTCGTCACCGTCCGCCGCTCTGGCATCGTCGGCCACGAACAAGCCATTATCGGCTGGTCCGGTGAAGGCCGTGGCAACTTCCGGTTCAAAGCCCCGCTCGAATCACTCCGCAACCTCAAACACAACGAGCTTGCCAACCAGGCCCAAATCCCCGCCCAGACCGGAAAAGATGTCGAGCACCGTCCCGAGCACACCCACGGGCAGTTGCGCGAATGCAGCGAGTGGCTCAAGATCATCACCGTCCTCGGCCAGGATAATCCCGCCCGCGCCGCCCAGATCCAGCTCAATCTCCTCGACTACCACGCCCATTTTTTGCCCATATTAATCACCGTTTACGACGCCATTAACCGGCGCACCTGGCACACCCTCGAAGGCTGGCACGCCGCCGGCAACATCGTTACCGGGTACCGCACCACCCCGGCCCTCGGCACCTCCGATCCATCCGACCAGGTCAACCACTCCGAACTCACCGACCAGCAATTCCGCGCCCTGCCGGCCCCCGCCCAGGAAATCCTCAAGCTCGCCGCCCAATCCGATCCCCGCTACCTCTACACCCGCAAACTTTCCCCGCACCAGGTGCGCGCGCGCGATCGCGGCTCCCTCACCACTCTCCCCTCGCCCATCGTCGCCGAGTTGCTGGGTCCCGACTTCGCCCGCGAATTGAAAGTCGAAGGTGCGTATTTCGCTCCGTTTCAGGACGCCGAAATCGCTCCCGAACCCTTGCTTTACGAGTCCGCCATCACCGCACCCGACGGCACGCGCCAGCAACTCCCCGAGGACACCTTCCAGGTCACCGTCAACCCCTTTGACCCGTCCGCGATTTTCGTCTCCGACGCGCGCGGCATCTGCCTTGGCGCCGCCCCCCGCGCCGCCCGCGTTGACCGCTCTGACGAGGAAGCCCTGAAACGCGCCTTCGGCCATCGCAACCAGCGCCTGGCCGAAATGAAGCGCCCACTGCTCAGGCGCCATGCCGAGCTGGTCCGCGAACAGAATCGCCGCCTCGATAACAACCTGGCCGTCCTCGCCGCCGCGCGCGACCCCGACGAAGCTTTAGCCGCGTCCATCGACGCGGATTGACCACCAAACAAACACCACAGAAAGGGCATCACATGGACTTCATCACACGGTCCTATACGGAAGAGGCCGGTAAGTTGCAAGAAGATGGACCAGAATTGGTCATCAGCGCCCAGACAATTGACGACGTGCGCGAGGCCTTAGTCCCTTTCTCGAAGCTATACAATTGTCCAGTCCTATTCATCACTCGCCAACGAGCAACTCCCCCAACTGTCATCTCCCCCAACTGTCAAATAGCATGAACTCCTTCGCCGAAAAATCTCTCCCCCCCAGCGACCGCGACGAAACCCCCGACTGCGACCCTGCTCTCATCTCCGCCCTCAAAGCCACCGGCCTCAGCAATGCCGAACTCGGCCGCGGCATCGGTTACAGCGCCGGCTACGTCAATATTTACCTCAACAATAAGTTCAACGGCGACCTGCCGGCTATCGAAGCGCGCATCCGCGAATGGCTCCGCGACCGCAACCTCACCCGCACTACCGGAGTCACGACGGTCGACACTGAGGCCAGCCGCTACCTTTGCCGGAAACTCGAAGAGGTGCGCCTCAACCGCGCCCTGGCCGTCATCACCAGCCCGGCTGGCACCGGCAAGTCGCGCGGCCTCGGCCTGTACCTCCAGACTCATACCCTCGCCATTGCGTTCCGAGTCACCGCCATGCACACGGGCCTCTGCGCTCTCGCAGACGACCTCTGCCAGGCTGCCGACATCCAGCCCCAGCGCCGCCG
>QGNH01000510.1_pt3 | contig 21007 bp, 29 predicted proteins | sample 1735481 | NCBI WGS metagenome assembly QGNH01 (sample SAMN09239004, study PRJNA386568) | Viral metagenome, whole genome shotgun sequencing project.
CCGCCCCCGGCTCCAGTGCCCGAGACCCCCGGGGCGTCCGAAGTCGCCCCAGAACCGCCCGTAGAGGTTCCTACGACCCTTCTGGACCCACCCCATGATTCAGCTACCTCCTAACGTCACGATCGTTGTGCCGTTCGGGTTTGCCGGGTCGGGGAAGGGGTATGTGTATGAGACGTTGGTGCAGCACACCAAACCCGGAACCAAGACCCGGGTCGTCAAGTTGGCGTTTGCCGATTTACTGAAAGATGTCGTGGCCTTGTTGTTTGGGTGGGATCGCGAACTCCTTGCCGGAACAACCGCCGTCTCGCGGGCGTGGCGTGAACAGGTTGATCCCTATTGGGACGATCGACTGCACTCCTTTTGGGGTCAGCCTATCACGCCACGGTACGTCCTTCAGCGATTTGGGACCGAAGTGGTCCGACAAACGGTGCATGCCGATTTTTGGGTCTTGGCGCTAGAGCGTCGGCTTCAGACCCTTATTCAGCAGGCGGGTCAATTCGACGAAACGTATATCGTCATTGATGATTGTCGGTTTCTCAATGAAGCCCAGATGGTGCTCCAGTATGACCGCACCCGATTGATATTCCTGATGCGGTCGTTGCCGGTGTGGGTCCAGACGGTGGTCTACCTTATGTTTCCGACCATACCCTGTAGTGTCGTCAGTCGTGAGGCCCGAGAATGGTTTGTCGGAAACCTTCAGCAGTGTCCGGCACAGTGGCAACAGTATGCCCGAGAGTCGGGCGTGCATCAGTCGGAGTGGGATTGGTTTTCGTTTTTCACCCTCAGTCAGCCGATTTCGATTTTGTGGAATGATCGGGATGGTTCGATTTGGGAGCAACTTCAGCCGATTTTGGCTTGACATTTTAGACCACCCGCATTAGAATGGATCCTTCACATGCCGTTTGATCATAGTTTTGATATTGATTTCCCCTTTAATCCAGATACGGGCGATCGTGGGATCTTTGGGGAAACGGCCCCCAAAGAACGCAAATTCTTCTGCCGCGTGCATGGGGAGATTGGCCTCGATACGATGGGATTTACCCTCCCGGGAACGCCAGAACGCAATTATTGTCTCCGATGCATCATGTTGTTGTTCGATAACCATATCGGGACGGTCCGCGAGGTATGAGGGATAGTGAACTGATCCCACCGAGTATCGTGCATGTGGACGAACGGAAGAAACCGGTGGTGGTGCTCTACGATTATTTCGGCCAGCCCTTAACGAAGCCCACCCATCGGATCGGATTTTCGTGTGATACAATAGAACCCAGAAAAGGAAACAGGTAACGTATGATTTTGTCTGAACTCACGACAGGTATTCTGAAGAACTTCTCCTCAATCAATTCCGGTATCGTGCTGAAGCCGGGACAGAACCAGACCACGTGGTGCTCAAACCACGCCATCTATGCGATGGCGTGGTTTGCCGAATCGATTCCGGTAGAGTGTGGGATTTTCGATCTCCGGACTCTGACACAGGCGCTCTCGGCGTTTGACATCGTCCCCGATGTGCAGTTTGGAGAGAAGGCCGTCATTGTGAAGTCGGGGGTCCAGAAGATCAAATATGTCTACTGTAACCCGGTGGTGATCGACCAGCAATACAAGCGATATACAGACCTCAAGTTTGACGATGAGGCCGCTACCATCTTCAGTATTTCGAAGGAGGATTTTATTCGGTTGCGGAAGGTCGCGTCGTTCATGTCGTTGCCGAATGTGGTCGTCCAGTACGATGGTGACCAGCTTCAGTTCGTGGCGACGGATGTGGGGTCATCGTCCTCCAATCAGACCGTCATCACCATCGATCAGGCTCAGATTCGTACGACCCCGGGGGCACCGTTTTGTTTTGCCTTCGAGGCTGAGCGGCTTCACAAGCTGTGTGAGAGCGGCTACACGGTGCATATCGTAGATGGGGCTCGGAAGTACGGACGCTTTGTTCACACGGAGTTTCCACTCACCTATACGATCGCGGCATCCGCCGAAAAGAATCTGGTGCCGATTCTGGACTAACCCGATGGGAAAGTTTTGTGTGTTGATGCCGATCACACGGGTCGAGGCGGAGAAGATTCTCTCTCAGCTTCGTCTCGATCCTCAGCCCGAACTTCGGGAATGGTGTGATCGGCTGGCGATGGAAATTGCGCGAATGGAGACTTCATGACCGACCGACCCCAATATGTCTGGACCGAAAAGTATCGACCCCAGACCCTCAGTGAATGCATTTTACCGACCGACACCAAAGCCTCTCTGGAGGCGATTATCCAGACCCGAGAGATCCCGAATCTCTTGTTGACGGGTTCTCCGGGCACCGGGAAGACCACGGTGGCCCGGGTGCTCTGTCACGACATTGGAGCCGAGATGTTGTTCGTCAACGGGTCCAAGGATTCGAACATCGATACGCTGCGGATCGACATCTTCGGGTTTGCGGGGACGGTCAGTATGCTGGAGGATAGTGCGGCCCGAAAGTATGTGCTGTTGGATGAAGCCGACTACCTGAATCCGACCAGCACACAACCGGCCCTCCGTGGCTTTATGGAGGCCTTTGCTCACAACTGTGGATTTATCCTCACGTGCAACTTCAGTAACAAATTGTTGACGCCGTTGCGGTCTCGCTGTTCCGAGATTCGGTTCGATGTCCCGAAGGCTGAACGCGCCGGTCTGATGGGTGAGATGCTCACGCGGCTGGGACAGATTTGTCAGAAAGAATCCGTACAGGCCGATAAGGCACTGTTGGCGGGCGTGATCAAAAAGTATTTCCCCGATTTTCGGAAGGTGCTGACCGAGGTGCAGCGGCAGTCGGTCGGCGGCGTCTTGAGTCCGGCCATTTTGTCTCAGGTGACCGATGCGGTCTACACCGAACTGATCGTCCATCTCAAACAGAAAAAGTTTGATGCGATGCGGCTGTGGGTGTCGGCCCATTTGGACGATCCCGGCGCGTTCTATACCAATCTGTTTGAACGGCTGTTGCCGGTCATCAGACCCGACCAGACCGCTCAGGTGGTCGTGATCGTGAACGACTACGCCTACAAAAATTCATTTGTCGTCGATCATCATCTGTGTGCGGCGGCATGTTTGACGGAACTGATGGCGATAGAGGGACTGTTTAGATGAGAAACGATCCGGGATTGTCATGAATAGTCTGGTGATTCTGACGGTGCTGTGGTTCAGACTCCATGGATAAACCAAAACTTCCAGAACTTCGTATGGGCTATGAGTCTGAAGTGATGCTTCTCTGTGGCCAATTTCGGCGTCGGGCGCATTGGTGGCGACGATTGATTCCGATTGGGTGGTTAGGACGAAACTGGTGACGACGAAACGTATTACACCCATTCCGTCGGCCCCCAAAGGCAAGTGTCGGGGCTGTCTGGGGGAGGTGCCGAAACGACGCCGAACGTGGTGCTCGGATGCGTGTGTGGAGACGGCGTTGATCCGAAAGGGTGATCCCGTTGTGGTGCGTCCGAAGGTGTTCCGACGTGATAAGGGTGTCTGTGCGCTCTGTGGACTCGATACCGAACAGGCCCGACGGGTGATACCCTATGTGTTGGATCTGCTCAGCCAAGAACGCCGAGTGTGGGTGGGTAATCGGTTGGTTCGACATCTTCCCACTGATGTGACTAAGTATGCGCTCTGGAATCTTCAATCGTCGGACGCCTACAAATTTCTCATGTCGTTATGGACGGGTCGGGATATGGAGAACCGTTCGTACGTGGGTCGGATTCCGCATCTGTGGGAGGCCGATCATATCGTGCCGGTCATCGAGGGTGGAGGCAATTGTGATCTCGATGGCTACCGCACGCTGTGTATTCGATGTCATCATGAAGTCACTCGGGCACTCAGGGCTCGAATGTCTGAACGGAAACGTGCTGCGAAGAGGGAACTCGTATGACCCCAGAGACCGTGCCCGAAAAAATTGACGCCTTCAGTTTCGTCAGAGCCCTGATGGAAGACGGGAAGGATTTGGTTGAGGCCCGCCCCGACCTCGCGGGTGAGTATCGGAAGGCGCGGTGGCTGATTACGCGGGCCTTGTCGTTCTATCCGGATACGATCCTGACGGCACAGGCGGCGAACGAGCGCCCCTTCATGTCCGATCTGGCACACCGGAAGTTTTTTCTAAGTATGATCAGTGCCAAACGGCGTGGGCGTCGAAAGTGGGGAAAGCTGGATCGTGATGAACGCCTTCCCATACTGATGCGGTACTACGAGTGTTCGGAGCGTGATGCTCAGGCGGTCGTAGACCTTCATACGGACGACCAATTCACCCAAATGGATGAGATGTTTGAGGCTGGAGGAATCCGGAGCCGCTAACACCCAAGGCACCACAAAGGACTGTGTGATGCCGGACCAGACGTATCGACCCCGAACAGAGATTCTCACCAAGGCTGTCGAGATTACCCTTCAGCAACCCGAAGATTTTTTAAAGGTGATCGAGACGATCTCTCGAATCGGCATCGCGGTTGAACATGACGTTCCGACCCTCTATCAGAGTGTGCATTTGCTCCACAAACGTGGTCAATATTTCCTCCTTCATTTCAAAGAATTGTTGATGTTGGATGGTGGTCGCGATGATTTTTCACCCGAGGATGAACGCCGCCGCAACCTCATTGCCTATCTGCTTGAACAGTGGGGGCTCCTGAAGATTGTCGGAGTGTTGGGGGAACGGGCACCGATGAGTGCGGTCCGAGTGCTCAGTTATCATGAGAAGTCGGCGTGGAAACTCGTACCGAAATATCAGATGGGAAGAAAATGGCAAGAGAAATAGGACCTTCGGGGATCATGTTGCTCGAATATCTCGAAGGACTCAAACTCACGTCCTATCCCGATCAGGCTGGGGTCTGGACGATCGGCTATGGACATACCGAGGGTGTGTCGGAAGGACAAACCATTACGCCCGAACAAGCCCTCAGTGACCTTCATCAGACGTGTCAATCTCTCGTGGGCATGGTGCCCGATACGCTTGGGCAGAATGCGTACGATGCGTGTCTCTGCATGGCCTACAACGTGGGCGTGTATGGGTGGGTCAATTCGACGCTCTGTGGGGTGCTGAGGGCTAAAGGCCCCATGGCGGTCACTCGAAATCTCTTCACGCGCTGGAACAAAATCAAAGATCCGCAGTCGGGCCTGCTCGTGGTGAGTCCGGGGCTGAACCGTCGCCGAAATCTTGAATACATGTTGTTCACGACCGCCGATGACGCCCCCGTGGATTTGTCGGTCATCGGTGGGTGGGACGTGCCGCAACTTTTGATGATGTAGGCCCTCTGTGTTACAATGGAAGTCAATATGATTACTGAGAATATAAAGATTCTGACATTGTTTTCGGGTGAAGTGATTGTCTCTCAAGTTGATGACAAGGCGGCGACACACTTGCTGTTGCGGTCGCCCTACACCGTGATGGTGGTGCCGGACGAACACGGCAAACCCTCTCCGGCCACAATGATGTGGATGCCCGCCGCACTGGCTCAGGATCAGATCGTGACGGTCTTTGCGGGTGCGATTGCCTCCATGTCCGATCCGTCGGATTCGACCCGCCGACTGTATCAGAAGCACGTGTCTACCATTGTTCAACCATCGTCGGGTATCATGGTGCCTGCGGGTGCGCCGACCCTTTCACCGAATCAAACCATTACACTCTAGTCCGGGTGAACCCATGATGTTTGGCTTCACCGGTACGCGGGAAGGGCTCACGCCATTTCAGATCGCGAAGTTGTGGGAGATTCTCAATCAAAAGATTGGCACCACGGCGGAGCCATTGGGGCGGATACGATTTTGCATGAGTTGGCGCTTCAGGCGGGGGTGCGAATCGAACTGCACCCGACTCGGGGTTGCCGGATTACTGAGGCGGATCAAATTTATCCTACCCTCCCGCCCCTTGAACGGAATCGGCGTATTGTCGAAATGGGTGAGCATGGGCTGTTGGCGTTTCCGGCCGCCCCCGAGGTGGTGCGCTCGGGAACGTGGGCGACGATTCGGTATGCGCGGAAACTTCAGAGACGGATTATGATCGTTTATCCCGGGGGTGTGGTGGTTGAAGACTGATTATTTCATTGATTGTCATAGAATTGGTGACGCACTTTGCCTGAAATACCGGGATAAGGATCATGTCGCCCATTTCGAGCGGATCAAATATCACCCAACCCTGTACTATCCGACCGAGAACGAACCAGATTCGGTCTACCGCACACTGGATGGGCGTCCCGTCGAAGCCGTCTCGTTTGAGACCATGCGGTTAGCGGACGAATACAAAGAGGAACAACGCACGCCCGCGCACGGGAACATCAATCCGATCAATGCCTATCTGGTGAAGCGGTTCCCTGAACTCCCGCAGGTCGATTTGTCGAATCTGTTGGTGGCGTGGATCGATATCGAAGTCGATATCTCGGAGGGGGTGTCGGAGCCTGAAGATGCCAAGAATGAAGTGTTGTCGATCGCAATTCGGAAGCGTGGACACTCACATCTGTTTGGCGTGAAACCCTACGTGCCGAAGCGTTCGGATGTGACGTACGTGCAATGTGCGGACGAAACCGAACTCTTGGAACAATTCCTCGAATACTGGACTACCGAGTATCCAGATATTGTGTCCGGATGGTACATCGACGGATTTGACCTCGTATATTTGATCAATCGGATCGATCAGATTCTCGGGAAGGAAGCGAAGCGGCTGCTGTCGCCGTGGAAGTCGATCCGGACGGTCAAGTCGTTCGTGAACGGGAAGCCGGTCGAATCATACGAGATCACCGGAGTGGCGATTCTGGATGGTCTCGCACTCTACAAGAAATTCTCCTTGGGGCAGAAGTCATCCTATACGTTGGACGCGATTGCCGAAGAGGTATTGGGGGAACGGAAGGTCGCCTACGCAGACGACTACGAATCCTTGGCGCGTCTGTATCGAGAAAACTCTGATCTGTTTTACGATTACAACTTGGTGGACGTGGATCTGCCGGAGCGGATTGACGCGAAGCTGAAGTATTTGGCTATGGTGGTCTCGATGGCCCACGATGCCCGAGTCAATTTCGGCGACACCCTCAAACAGACGAGGATGTGGGATTCGATGATCTACCGGTATCTGTTGGATCGGAACATCGTGGTCCCCCCCGAATCGACCGCCCCAGCCGAAACCCTGTTGGGGGCCTACGTTAAAGATACATTGGTGGGGAAGTTTGGCTGGGTGGTGTCGTTTGACGTAGCCTCCCTGTATCCGTCCCTGATGCGCCAGTGGTCCATTTCGCCCGACACCTTCATTGATCCTGAATGGCTCACCACACGCCTCCAGAGTCTTCAGGATGCCCTACAGGACGACTTCAGACCATCCGAGGGGGCCGAGTGGGTCGAAGCCCCGGGCGCGTGGCGAACGGCGGTTCCGACGGAGGTTCCGAAGACTGTTTTGGCTGAATGGTCGGATGCCCTAATCCAAATGACGATGCTGAGAGATTCGGCGACCGGGGTGATGCTGGGGTGGTTGGCCGATCCGGTCCAGTCTGAACGGGTCAGAGTGCTCTGTCAACGGATGCATGTGACCATTACCCCGAACGGACAGATGTTCGATACGTCCCGGTCCGGCTTCATGGGCGCGATGCTGACCGACCTGATTGTGGGACGACAGTTTTGGAAAAAGAAACAGTTGGCTCTGGAAACCGAAGCCGTCGGTCAGACGGGGGACCAGAAAGCCCAGACCTTGACGGCTGCCCGAGTCGCTGAAACTGTTCAAGCAACAAGGAAGATTTTGTTGAACGCAGCTTATGGTGCAACCGGGAATGAACACTTCCGTTATTTCGATGTGCGGCTGGCGGGAGCCGTGACCGCTAGTGGACAGATGTTGATTCAGTATGTGGAGCAACAGGTCAACGCCGCGTTGAACCGGTGGCTCGACACGACTGGTTCGGTTGATGGGAAAGATGTAGACTACGTGGTCGCATCCGATACCGACAGTATTTACATAACACTTGATCGGTTAGTGCAGAAGCATTGTGGCAGTTCCACCCCCACTCCGAAGATCGTGGAAGCGGTCGATAAGTTTTGTCAAGGCAAGATTCAACCGATTCTGAATGATGCTTTCGGTCATATCTTTGAGACGTTATGCGGACACGAATCAGTCATTGCGATGAAGCGGGAAGCCATTGCTGATGCCGCTATTTTTCTTCGCAAAAAAAGATATTTTCTAAACATTTGGGATAAAGAAGGGGTGCGTTATATCGAACCGAAGATGAAGATTACTGGTATGGAAAGTGTTCGATCTACAGTGCCGAAGGTGGCGCGTGATGGTTTTAAGAAGGCGTATGAAGTGATGCTGAGAGCATCTGAAACTCAGTTATGGGATTTGGTGAACGCAGTTCGGAAACAATTTGAAACTGAGCCTTTCGATCTGATAGCTAAGTCATCGAGTGTTCCAGACATGATGGTGTATGCCGCCGAACCAATCTCGACCGGGGCATGTGACTTGTCTGGAGTGGTTGTGATGTCTTCCCCCTACAGAGGGAAGATCAACAAGAATGACAAAGAAGCTGGCTGTCCGATTCATATCAGAGCCGCCTTGCTCTATAATTACATGCTTCGAAAAACGAAGCTGGATGGCAAGTACACCAAGATTCAGCCCGGGATCAAAATCAAATATGCGTATCTGAAGGAGCCGAATCCGATTGGTGAAAATGTGATTGGTACTCCGAAGACGTTACCACCAGAGTGGGACTTAGATGGATATGTGGATCGCACGCTTCAGTTTGAAAAGACGTTTCGAGAACCCCTTGAACGAATATTGGATGAAATTGGATGGACTGTTGAGCCTGTTGTGAGTTCCTCATTATTTTAGGACACACGACCATCCCTTGTGGATTTTGGCTCGTCCGTGTGCGGTCGCACACATGGCGGAAACGCATAGATTGTGATCGCGACAGAAACGGCTTAGTCCTTTCACAGACATTTGTTCTCCAGTCGGACTTGTCACTAGATACCATCGAGAATTACCTTCAGCCGTGGCTTGAATGAGGTGCTGGGGTCGTTTCCTATTCTTTAGGGGATTGATGTATAGTGGATCACTAAAAAGTCGTTGTTTGGCGATTTGGATGTTTTGTTTGTGGCTAGGACGGGCACCTCCCTTACCGGGGTTGGTGCCTGTTTGTATTTAGGCGTTCTGGTAGGTCTGTGGTATACTGAGATACATTCATGGCAAAATCATCTTTCTTGAAAACCCTCAGCCGGTCGGATTCCTTTTCGTCCATTGATGATGCGGATTCGATTTCGGAATCGGATGCCTTTATCGATACCGGTGTCCTGCTGTTGAATATGCAACTCAGCGGGTCGTTTTCGGGCGGCTACCCAACCAATAAGATCCTTGCGCTCGCGGGGGAGAGTACGACCGGCAAGACCTATTTTGCCCTCAGTCTGGTGAAGTCCTTTCTCGATCAGAATCCGTCTGGGTTCGTCGTTTACGCCGATACCGAATCCGCTGTGACGAAGCAAATGTTCGCGGCACGGGGGATCGATACGTCCCGCGTGTTGGTGATGTCCCCGGAGAGTGTCGAGCACGTTCAGAGTTTTCGTCAAGCCCTTGTGGAACTGCTGAAGAAGTATGAGGAGATCGAAGAGACGGAACGTGACCCGATGCTGGTGGTGTTGGATTCGCTGGGGGCGCTCCCGAGTTCGAAAGAATTGCGTGACGTGGAAGAAGCGAAAGACGTAAAGGATATGTCCCGGGCGTCGATCATTCGGTCGCTGTTTCGAGTGTGTCGATTAAAGTTGTCGAAACTTCGGGTGCCGATGATCATCACGAACCACACGTACGCCTCGTTGTCCCCATATTCGCCGGGTCCAGAGATGGGTGGCGGTCACGGAATCAAGTATTCATCGGACATCATCATCTATTTGAGCAAGAAAGCCGTGAAGGATGAGACCACCAAATCTGTCAATGGGTTCATCATCCACAGCAAACTTCAGAAATCTCGATTCACGCGCGAACGCACCAGCATCGATACGCTGCTCTCCTATGAAACCGGTCTGGATCGTTACTATGGATTGCTCGACAAGGCCGTCGAGGTCGAGTTCGTCAAGAAGCTGTCGGCGGGGCGCTATGAGTTTCCGGATCGGAAGACCAGCGTGACGGCGAAAGAAATTGATGCGAATCCAGAGGCGTTCTGGACCCCTACGGTTCTCAAGTCGCTTGAGGAGGTGCTGCGGGGGCAGTTTTTGTATGCGTCGGTCGAGGCATCGACTGTTGGGGTGGACGACTGATGGACGTTCCGGTGCATATAGAATCCATTATTGAATCGCCGAGGGCGGGCATTGCCTATCCAAGCCTTGTCGCATTTCTCTATCTGCTTATGAGGGATGAAGTGGCGGTCGGCGTTGTCAAACGTATCATCAATGACCATCTTGAACATTTCGCTGTTGATTCGGACATTGACGACGATTTGGTGAATATCGCCGAACGAATTGCGGGGATCCTCACCTAATGGATCCGCATGTGACTCATAATTCTGGAAATGATGAATGGTATACACCCAGTTTCATTCTTGATGCCGCCCGTCGGACAATGGGTGCGTTTGATTGTGATCCGGCATCGTCCGACTTCGCCAACACGCTCGTCCGGGCGAAGACCTACTATACAATCGAAACCAATGGACTGATGCAGCCGTGGGGTCGGAGGGTGTGGATGAATCCGCCCTATAGTCGTAAGCTGGTGAACCGATTCATGGAAGCCCTTCGTGATCGTGTTCAGATTGGACAAGTGGAAGAAGCCTGTGTGATTTCCAATAATGCGACCGAGACGGCGTGGGCTCGGACCATTCTTCGGATTGCGTCATCGATTTGTTTTCTGAAATCACGGGTGGCATTTTTGGACTCTACCGGTCAAGTGAAACATAAGCCGTTGCAAGGACAAATGGTGGTCTTCATTGGCGACCATAAAGAAGCGTTTCATCGAGAATTCTTTTCACTCGGAACGGTTGTGGATGTGATTCGTGATCCGAATACATTTGACCCGCGCCTGAGTCGAATTGCGGCTACGTTTCAGATGGAGGAATGTCAATAAACAATTCGACCCCGACCCTTTTGATGCGGCATGATATACTGAGGCTCAATGATCGAAGCGATTATTCTCAAGCATCTAGTTCAAAATTCCGAGTACGCCCAGCAAGTTCTTCCCTTTATTCAACCACGATTTTTCGAAGACAAGATCGAAAAGGCAGTCTTTACGGCCGTGGCTGGATTCGTGGACCGGTACCATACGCTTCCGTCGGCGGATGCCCTGAAGCTGACGATTCAACAATCGTCGCTCTTGGACGAGGCTGTGACACTGGCGGGTGCTCTGATCGACGAACTGTTTATTTCTGAACCGGCCCCCCCAAACGAAACGTGGTTGAAGTCTGAAACGGAGAAGTGGGTTCAGGATAAATCGGTGTTCCATGCGATCTACGACTCCCTCGACATTCTGGATGATGAGGCGGATCCGAAGTCGAAAAAGAAGATTGGACGACACGAGATCCCCAAGATTCTGACTGATGCGCTGGGGGTGAGTTTCGATGTCTCGATTGGACACGATCTGATTGCGGACGCGGAGGCCCGCTACGACGTAAGCCACTCGGTGCAGAAGCGGATTCCGTTTGATATCGAACTCCTGAATCGGATCACCGATGGTGGATTGCGTCAGAAGACCCTCACGGTCTTTGTCGCCTCCACGAATGTCGGTAAGTCGCTCGTGATGTGCCATGTGGCCGCCCGCGCCTACCTTCAGAATAAGTCTGTGCTCTATGTGACCTTTGAGATGGATCAGGAATCGATCGCCGAACGCAATGACGCGAACCTGCTGGGGGTCGATATCGCCGATCTCCGAGAACTCCCGAAGTCGGTCTACCTGAAAAAGATCGAAGCCCTCCGGCAACAGGCTCCACTGGGGCGGCTGATCATCAAAGAGTTTCCGACCGCTGGGGCACACGTCGGACATATCCGGCATCTGCTCCATGAGTTGCACCTGAAGAAAAACTTTGTCCCCGAAATTATCTTTATCGATTACCTGAACATCATGTTGTCGTCCCGGTACTCGGCGTCGTCTCAAGTGCAGTCCTACCAGATGGTCAAGAGTATCTGTGAGGAATTGCGTGGGCTGGCTGTTGAGGTGGGTGTGCCGATTGTAAGCGCGACCCAAACGAACCGAGAGGGCTACGGCAGTTCCGACTTCGGTCTGTCGGAGGTTTCGGAAAGTACCGGCACGTCGGCGACGGCTGACAACATGTGGGCTCTGATTGTGACGGATGACCATATTCGTCGCGGGCGTATGCTGCTGAAACAACTGAAGAGTCGCCATTCGGACGTGACACAATATACCAAATTTGAAATCGGCATCAATCGCCGGAGAATGCTGTTATTTGATGTGCCTCAGGATGAGGGTGGCACCTCAGCCCCTCCGACGAACGAACACGTCCCCAGCACGTTTGTGGCCGGTTCTGGGGCCACTCGGCGTGCCGTCGGGAAGTTTGTTCCGGCTCCCTCTGAACATCCACTGATTGACCCTACGACGGGTGTTATCCTCGGGGAGTGAAGATTTGCCGTCCCGCGCAGAAATGACCACTCCGGGTAGTCATTTTGACGCGCCAGAGCAAGTACAGGACTTGAAAGGGATGGTTGAATAAGTATGGGGGTGCAGACTTCGAAAATCCTTTCGGCAGTTTCACCCCAGATTCCTCAATTCATTCGGGCGGCAGAAAACATCATTCCAGAACGTTCGTGTTTGAACGTTCAGCCTCTCTTGGAACGGATTAAGGTAAATGCCCATAATCTCAATTTTGGAGTCAGAATTTTTCGACATGATCTGAGTATCTCCCCAGAGTTCGGGCTCCAGTTCTCGGGCCTCTGTACCGATCTCCCCGCCATCAAATGTTATCTCTACGCGCACGTGTTTCAGCCCAACGGCCGGATCGAACTCACGCATGAGCGCGTCATGGGGTTCCGACAAGATTGCGTGCGGAAACTCCTCCACGAGACGATTCATGCGGTGCAGTTCGGTGAGAACAAACAGACCGGGGTGGAGGATACCCGCGTGTTTGGGACGGCCCGTGAGCGCCAGAAGTATAGTCGGCAGTTTCCCCAGCCGTCGGTGATCGAAAAGGATTTGCGGTATCTGGCGGATTCGGCGGAGATCGAAAGCTACGCCTCGTGTATTGCGATGGAATGGACGTGTACGGCGCTCCGCACCAAGACGTGGTTCCAATTCCTCAAGCACTGGCGGACGCATCATCGGGGGTTGGATGTGATTCGTTACAAGGCGATGGATTTCTACGCGGATTACTGGCGCGAGGGATGGTCTACCCACTCGGTCATGAGACGCTTGCGAAAAAAGGTTCACGAATTTGCGGATGCCTACCGCGCCCTGCCGGTGCTCGAAGCCCTCTACACCTAACCGGTCCGACCAACCTAAATATCTCCACTATGTCACTGAAACCGCTGTGGGCGCAACTCCTCTCGGAAGCCGAAGCGAATGGCGATGCGGATACGTCTGTTGACCGAGAGAAGGAACGGGCCAAACAGCAGAAAGAAAAACTCGACCAGACGGTCCACACGGACGAAAATCGAGCCAAGCTGGCAGACTTCCTCAAGGCTCAGGCGGCCGAGGATGAGAAGTGGCGTGCGGGTCAGGATCGAAAATCGAAGGGTCTCAAGCCGTTGCCGCCAGTTAAATCAATGAAAACCTAACCCATGCTCAATTTCATTACGTTTCTCAAAGAACAGTCGGACGACAAGAAATCGCCGTTTGGAAAATCTAAGGACGACGATACGGATTCGCCCAAGGACGCCAAGAAGGCTTCACCGTTTGGGAAGTCGAAAGACCCGGCCGCTAAGTCGAAGCCCAAGAAGCCCGCGCCGAAGAAAGCGGATTCTGAACGGGAGGATCAAGGCGGCGTGAAGGTCGTGATCAATCCGGAGATTGCGGACGCCAAAGCCAACCGGTTGGTGGAGACGGCGGCGGGTGAACATAAACTTCGGTGGGCTCCCGGCTTGTTTGGAAAGACGGATGCTCATTGTTCGTGTGGAGCCGATTGTCCTTCAAAGAATCCTGAAGCTATTCGGGAGTGGTTCGAAAATCATTTGAAATCTTTGTAGGCTGGTGATATACTCTCGATTGTTCATGATGAGTCTACAGAGACAACCGTGGGAAAATGATAGATTGTGTAGGGTCTGGGTCGATTTGGACGGAGTCCTGTGCGACTTCGTTGCCGCCGCGTCCGAACTCCTCCAGAAGCCGATCTGTAACGCCCCCACGAATGAAGCCGACTGGACCCCCATTGGGGAACCGGAGTGGGAGTTCATCCGCAAACAGTCTCCTCAGTTTTGGCTGACTCTCGCGGTCATGCCGAAAGCGATCAAGTTCTGGCAGATGCTTCAGAAACATGCCGACAATATTTGGATTCTGACCGCCTTCGACGGATCACTCTGGAAGGATGTCCCGAGTCAGAAGGCGGCGTGGGTCAGCCATAATCTTGGGTATTCGCCCAAACGAGTGATCTGTTGCCGTCGCCGGGACAAGAAACAATACGCCAATCTGTTTGGGCAGTCCCACGTGCTGATCGACGATATGACCAAGAACGTCCGCGAGTTCCGCGAAGCGGGTGGGGTCGGCCTGCACTATACGCCCCAGACCCATGCGGACGTGGTCGCCTCGGCGGTCGCCCACCAACAATCGACCCGCCTGCGGTAAATCTACAACACTCGTCATTTCTAAATACCTCTAGACTTCCTGCGGGGAGTCTTGGTGCCTACATGTTGTGGGGATCATGAGGATTCTCCAAAGCGAATCCCAAGGATAACAGAAATGTCAGCAGAAAATCGTCGGGTCAACCTCAAGAATGGTTCACACCCGACACAAGATACGATCGTTGAACAGGTCGAGTTGCGTGTTGTTGGTGCCACCACAAGTAATTCGGTCATCGCGGCGGCTGGCAAGTTCACAGCGAACGCGAGTGTCGCGAATGCGAACGTCGGACAGGTCATTGGGTTGATCGGGAAGACGGTCGTTCAGGGTCTTACGTCTGTGCCGAACGGCATCACGGCTGCCCTGATGGGTATCATGGATGTCTCCGGCGCGGCCAACGTGGCCTCCGCCAATGGAGCCTACGCGCTCGTGCTCGATAGTGTCGTGGGTTCGGGTGTCCGTGGTGCGGGTGCAACCCCAACCGCCTTCATCGCGTTCGGTGAAGAAGCCATTGCGGCTGGGAACACGACCGTCTCGGGTAGCCCCGTGCTGTATCTGTTCGATATCGGCCGCCCGGGTAAGAGCGTGGTGACAGTGTCGAATTCGACAGTGAATTCGGTCTGGTCAAGTGCAACGCTCACAGCTACATCGAATTCGGTGACCACGGTTTCGAACTCAACCTCCGGGTCCACGACTACGACGACGACGTTTCCGACCGCTTCGGGAAGTCTCCGTTTGCGTATCAATGGGGCGGTACACTACGTGCCGACTTTCTCGTCGGTTACGTAAATTCGTCAGAAGTTTCGTCTCTCAGAAGGGACCGGTCTTCGGATCGGTCCCTTTCGTTTTTGATGCCAAAATGAGCGTGCTAAATACTCATGGACTTGGCTGTGGCCAACAAAACAAAGGAAAAGGTTGTTATGAGTGATGTAGATACGTCGGTCGGACTAACGTTGGCGAATGTGATTGATGATGTGTTGATCAACAAGGGCAAGGCAGAGATTCTCGCCCAGATCAAGCAGATCGACGCGGCGCTTCAGGAAGTGGATCAGAAGCGCAACGAACTGATTGCGATGCGGCTGAAGATGGAAGGCGCGGCGGGTTATGCGGACCATCTCTTAGGAGTCATGGCGGCTCCCCCGGCGACCGCTGAGGTCCCCGCGCCGACGGCGGCGAAACCAACGGAAGACGACGGAGCATAATCAAACGTGGGATTAGAAAATTCGAAGGTTACCCAGCTAGTTGAACTCACGGTCCCGGTGAGTTCCGATCTTCTGTATGTGGTGCATGACCCGATCGGCACCCCGCTACCGAAGAAAATGACCCTTCAGACCCTCTTTGGGAATGTGTCGCTGTTGTCGGCGAACACCACGGCCGATGTGGCGTTGGTGAACGTGCTGTTGACGGCGAATGTCGCCCATGCCAACAACAAGGCGATTGCGGGCCATTTTGTCGTCACGAAAAATGCGGCGGTGACCGGCAATATCCAGTTGGGACTGGACGCGGCCAGCGTGTTGACGGCCGATGCCAATATCGTCACGCTCTGTGCGGGCGCTCGGATCGCGCTCGATGCCGGATCGGTCACCCAGACCAACTCCAATGCCCTCTCGGTGCTGGTGATCGATTCTGCCCAGACCGGCACTCGTATGACCGCCCCCTCTTCATTCATCGCGGTGAGTGATGCGAGTCCCAATACGTTCCCGGTGCAATATCTGTTGGATGTCGGTCGCCCCGCGATCGGTAATGTATCGGGCAATAGTTCGACCGTCAATGGATCGCTGATTTTTTCTCAAGCGACATCCACCACCATTACGCACAAGCTGAGGGTCCGCATCAACGGCGGTACCTACTACTTGTGTGTCTCTAGTGCCGTGTAAGAATGATGTTTGTGATGAGAGATGTTTGCGAACCTAACGCCCGATAACATTACCCTGTATGTCGCGCACACGTATTCGAATCCGTCGTGTGTCAGCATGACGGAATTTCGAGATGACGTACGACGGATCAAATACGTCACCCGACTCCTCCGACGGTATCACGAAACAGGGACGATCAAAATTCAACTGTTGGTGAACCATTTGACGTTGCTGAAGAATGTGTTTGCGCCTCAAGATTTGGTGCGAATTTTGGTCTTCAAAATCGATCCCACCTACTACTCCTCCCTCAAGGCCGTGCTCCACTTTTTCTATCTGCTTCCCGATTCGGTCCCGGGCATCCGAGGTAAAACGATTTGGTTTACCCGGATTCCAAAGGACCGGCAGTTAGCCACTCGACTCACCACCCTCTAACCTCCACTCCTACGCGGTCGATTTCCCTAAATACTGACATGCGATCGACTGTATTTGACGCCCTTGTGGTGTTTGAGATGTTTTTGCGGTTAACGCAACCGTGGACTTCGACGCCCGCGTTCAAGGCGGGAATCATCGATGCTCAGGGGAATGTGCTGCGGTCCTACCGGACTCTCAAGACGCCTCAAGAACGTGTGGCCTACAGTATTTTGGATCGGTTTGTTTTCAGCATCCGCCGAATGATTGCCAAACTCCCCGGGGGCACGACTCGGATTGCCTCGGTGATGGCGGCACTCTGGTTGGTGCGGGAACCCAAGCCGCTGCACGAAGCCGATTTGTCCCGGCTGCTCCGGTCTCCCGAATGGCGGACCCTAGCGGAACAATTCGGATTGAAGCATGGGGTGTTGTTGCTCGAATCCGAGACACCGAACATGGAAGAAGACGCGGCAGCCAATTCAGCCGGTGGGGGTGGAGTCGCCGGAATTGGTCAGCCACCCGGCACCCATTTTGGTGAACCCGCCGTCCCGCGCAAGCGTCAACAGTTCGCCGGGGCCGAATTGTTTGAAGTCGATAGTGACCGTTACGCCAAGTGCCTTCAGGGCAAAAAGAAGTTTCTCCAATATCAGACCTATGCGGGGTCGGACGAAATCGGTGAAGATATTCGGCAATACGCCCGCGAGAATCCCGGGAAGCCGATTGTCCTACAGGATCGCACGACCGGTTCGATGTCGTATTTGCGCTATGGCCGGGATAATCCGGCTCGCGGTCTGAGCGTCCACGGGTATTAACGATGGCTCTGAGTGCGATTGTCGCGACCCTGTCGGGTGGAACCGCTGGGCTCTTGGGGTCAACCCTGCCCCATGTGGTCGATCTGGTCAAAACCCAGTACGAACGCAAACATGATCTTGAGATGCGTCGGTTGGATGTGGAGGCGGCTCAGTCGCACGCGCTCGAAGAAGTGGCCGAGGCCACCACAAAGGTAGTTCGGTGCGAAGCTGAACACGCTGAACAACCGATCGCCCCACCCAGTCTGGCTCCGGTGGGGACGTGCCGGTGGATCGATCTGATTAGTGATTTGGTCCGACCCCTCATCACCTATGCGTTTTTCGGCCTCTTTTTAGCGGTCAAGATCGTAGGGCTATATGTGGTCATGCATTACCAGCACGCGCCCGTTTCGTCGGCGATGGCGACCATTTGGGATGATAACGCTCAGGTGACGTTTGTGGCGGTGTTGGCGTATTGGTTTGGACAACGATCGTTAGCGCAGTTCGACAGTTCCACTTAACCCCCTCAGAAGGATTCGATTCATCTCATGACTCCCGTAAAGCCCCGGAAGAAAAAAACTCCTCCTTGCGAATACTCAGACTTCTCCTCTGCGGTGGAGTATCAGGAAACGACCGAGCGGGTGACGATTGTTGAGCGCGATTTGGTGGCGCTTGGTGGCCGCATCAGTGAATTTTTCACGCGCCTTGAAAAGACCGTGGACCGCCTTCAGACCGCCACGAACGACCTCACGAATTCGTCGTCTCGGACCGACGGACGGTTTACCGCGTTGGATGTGAGTCTAGAGGATTTGAAAGAACGACAAAATTCCATGAAAGCCGATCAGGATCGATTCGAGCGCAGTGTGACGGGCCAATTCGAGACGTTTCGCACGGATCTGATCGCGCAATTTACCAAACCGATGGATAAGACGGTGGAAGACGTAGAACAACTCGAAAGTCGTATTCGGGCTCTGGAAAATTTCAAATTCAAAGTGACCGGCATCGTCATTGTGGTCGCGGCGATTGCTGGGAAACTCCTCAGTGCCGGGTGGGATTGGACGATTGCCAAAATCTGGCATTAAAAGTTCCTGAAGGTGTGGTATCCTACCGGGGTGCTGTGGCTTCAACAACGATTCATCGGCGAAGCGGCGTGCCGATTAGAACAATTTCGGAAAATCGGGAAAGACACCTACCGATTCCGGTGTTTTTTGTGTGGCGACTCCGCGAAGTCCAAAACCAAAGCCCGAGGATTCCTCTACCCCTACAAAGATCAATATCGACTGAAGTGTCATAACTGCAATGTGTCGATGGGGTTCAAGGCGTTTCTGAAGGCCCTTGACCCGTCCTTGATGGACGATTATCGACGGGCGTACTGGCAAGAAACCCGAGGGGGTCGCACCTCGAAGCCATCGGCTCTGCCTCCGAAACCCATCTATCAGCCTCCTCCCGCACCCACCTCTGCGGTCATTTCGGTGGATTCGGACCATTTTGTCAATCTTTTGACACTTCCGCCCGATCATCCGGCCGTCCGGTATGCCGAACGACGCCACATTCCTCGAAATTGGTGGCAAAATTTTGGATTTACCACCCAGTTTGGATCCCTGATCGGGGACTTGGGCTGGGATGCCCCTAAAAGCCTTCAGAATGCCCCCAGAGACGCGCTGGTGATTCTGGCGACCGATACTACGGGTCGGATTTTGGCCGCTCAGGCGAGGCTCCTAGCGGTTTCTGGGGGGTTGAGGTATCTGACGGCTGTGGCCCCCGACGCCCAACCCGTCTTTGGCATTAGGGCGGATGTCCTAAAAGAAGAGAATCAAGACCAAATCTTTATCGTTGAAGGGCCGATCGATTCTGTTTGTCTTCAGTTCGGAATGGCTGCCATGAACTCCGGGTTAGATTCGGCGGCTCAGAAGGTCTCTCAGGCGTATGGGGTCAATACGGACCGGTGGATTCGGTGTACGGATTTCGAGCCCAGAAATACACAAATCATGAATCGGCTCCGTCAATCGATTGACGCGGGCTATTCGGTCGTGATTCCCGACATGTCGCGCCTGAGGGGGTGTAAGGATGTGAATGAGTTTGTCTGTCTGACTGGAACAGAACCTTCGGAAATGTCTCGGCTGCTTCGAACGATGGTTTACCGAGGGTTGCGGGCACGGATGAAACATTTAGAACTGTTGCGCCGCGATTGATCGAAAAATGTGGTAGAATGAATCCGATGTCAACTCCCATTCCGATCCCGACTGATGCGGGCGATCTGTCTTCGCTTCTCCCCATCAATACGATTTTCGATCATCAGAGAGGAAATCCGGTTCAGGCAAAAATCCAACACTTGGTTCAGCACGTTCGACCGGATTTGGCACCGATTCCCATAGACGGCAAAAAGATTCTGGTCATGGGAACAGAAGATGATGACTACATTATTCCTCTCTCCCCGACAGAATATCATCGGCTCACAGACGCGATCCGTCTGCGCCGTCAAGAGTTTTTATTCAATCCGGATCCCAACATAGCATACCCGATTACGAATTCAAAGCAAATTGAAGAAGAAGATGCCATTCTGAACGTGGCTCATCTCGGGCTCCTGAAATGGGCGGAACAGGTCACGGATCCGATATCTAGTGAGACGTGGAAGACGGTGGAGCAACAGGTTCGGGAAATCGCGGCTGATTCGTCCCGCCCTGCCTTTGCTCAGTGGTGGGATCATGTCGCCAAACAACACCAAGCCGTGATGGTCGAGAAGGGCTTTGGAAATGCCGACAAGTGGCGAGTCGCCACCCTGATGCATTCAGAGATTTCGGAATTGGTTGAGACGTGGCGTGAGGGCGGCACTCCGGTCAGTCGGAAGATTCCGCCGTTCACGCACGAAACCGAAGAATTAGCCGATCTGGTGCTTCGGGTGATGATGTACGGCGCGGACCATGCGCTGCCGGTGGGTGAGGCGATTCTGGCGAAACTCCACTACAATAAGACCCGCCCCAAGTATCACGGCAAGTCGGGTGACGAACAGGAATTGAGTCAGCTATGACCATCGAACTCGAACCCGCCCGCTCAATTGGTGTTGATGCCCTGAATCGTCAGTGCCTCATTCAATCCCTCCGGGGGGGGAATCAACTCGGGCTCTGGGAGCGCGAGGTCTCGGCTATTTCTGAGGATCCCGATTTCCTCACGAAGCAACTTCTCACTTACATCGGAAACAAACGGACGCTGCTCGGGGAGATTGGCGCGGCCGTCGCGAAGGTCAAGAAACGGCTCAACAAGGATCGGCTCAGGATTCTCGACGCCTTCGCGGG